>Ga0179593_1369246_pt1 | contig 12938 bp, 12 predicted proteins | sample CZODoug2_1_08_16_FD_185931 | JGI IMG/M metagenome (GOLD analysis project Ga0179593, IMG submission 185931) | Vadose zone soil fungal communities from Angelo Coast Range Reserve, California, USA - CZODoug2_1_08_16fungal (PacBio error correction) | ecosystem: Environmental > Terrestrial > Soil >...
TTTTCAAAATGGAAGACTGGTTCATTCGCAGGCAAAAAACCAAGCGGGGGTCAACACGGAAAAGAGTCTAGGGGAGAAAGCAACCAGAGGTCCGCAGAGGCCACGGTAGGGCCTTGGGGCTTCAGAACCAAATGCGAAACTCAGCAAATCTCCGGGCCGTAAGGCATTCACCAAGTTCAAGGGCGTGATCACGGGATAGGCGAAGAACAGTAACTTCAGTCTTAGACAACGCCATGTGGTTCACCGTCGCGAGATATGAAACAAATCTCGTGGGCTGGATCTCTGTAAACGGCGTGTGGTTGGTAAACTTGGTCTAAAAACATCCGGGGACTAGGTTCGAATCACCTCAAAAAGATGGAAAAATGTCGGGGGAGACTCCCCGCAATAGCAAGGAAGGGGGTCAGCTTACGCGATAGGGGTCAATGCGAAGGGGCATAGGGGGGGAACAACAAGTAAGAACACCGACGGAAAAAAGCCGGATAAGCGTACTGGAAAGAACAGGTCAGGGAAGCGCTGCCTTACTTGTAAAGGCGAAACAACGCCATCATTGATGGAAGAAGAGAGGCGGGGAGAGGAGGCAGGTCAGAGAAAAGGTAAACGTGTCCAAGCCCTTAAAGTGAGAAATGTGAGAGATCGCCGATGCCTCTCCACATCTGCGACCTGCAAAAAAACGCTTGTCGAATGGCTACAGCAAGATACTCTTCGTACAAAATCCTAAGTTAAAAACGACGCCCATAAGAAAAAAGTCGAAAGAACTCACTTCACTGGAACCGTAAACAAGGACGAGCTCGTGCCTTGGGTAGGGGAACACAAGCTAGTAGGGTAACGGAGGACGAAGAGCTTTGAGGTTCACGAGGGGGGGGTGCAAGGGGACAATACCACCGTGAAATTAGGTGGCGAAGGGGGTTACAGGGGCGAATATAGGATGACCGCACAAAGCTGGACGAAGCCTGGGATGTTAGTGTGTTGACAGTCACGGCGAACGGCACCGAAGAAGGTAGGTCGCAATCCAGCGCAAGGGAATTTAGGAGAGGGATTTCACCTAAGTTGATCGAGGGGAAGAGCGAAACTGCAAGGGGACGTGAGGTAGGAAGGGGTCCAGCCACAACGGAAAGCGACGGCCGCGGAATAGACCCCCGCCGGAGTTGTTAAGAATTGAAGCAAAAGGCGGAAAGATTGTACCAAGAATTGACAGCCAAAAAAAACGAGTTGACCCCCCTCAGCGGATCATTGGTCCTGAAAAACTCTCAGAGGAAAAATACACTAAAGAAACGCAGGCCAAATGGAACATCCGAGTTCCGTGACTGGGAAAAAAAATTTAAAGGACCGGGGCCAACGCTCAACAACAACAAAAGGAGAAAAGATGGCGTTTCCGAGAGAGTAGAAGGCGATGGAGAATGCCAGCGAAACGGACAGGGACTCAGTGTAGAAAGAGAAAAAAAAGCATTACAGGAAAACGCTGATCACTGGTGGGTAGAGGGGAAGAGGTCTAGCTAGGCCTCCAGGGGGGGACGCGAGGAATACAACGGACCGGGAACGCGGGTGGCCGATGCGCCCGACTTAAACGAAGCGACTGGAACGGCAGGGGACAAGAGATAACACAAGAATCATAGATGTGACAGCGAGGGACAGGATGGAAAGGCAGAAACACCGGGGGCCCAAGTGGAAGAATAATTGACGTGGGATGGCTTTCAAAATGCATGGAATACATCCAAAGGAAGAAGTCACCGATGGAAGCGCAAGGTCCAAATGATGGAGAGGAATTTCACGGTGGGGGAGTGGATGACAAAGAGGGAGATTCAACCCTTGTGAACTACAATAAGATGGGGCGGCGGAAACGGAAAAAAAAGTTTGTGGAATACAAAGGAAGCACGCATGCCGGGGTGAGGGGGCAGCCGTGCACAGGGGCCGGTAGTTTCGACAGAGCCCGCGAAGGCCGCTTCTTTTTTCTGAGGAAGAAAAAGACATTTACATTGCCCCAAAGAAGAAGACTAGGGCAGCATGTATTGGGAGGGGAAGCACAGCGGACGACACAATTCCCGGAGGCAGAACAGACAGCTGCGCTCGGTGGGGTGAAAAACGGAGATGCGAGGGGAACCAGCAGAGGGTGGAAATGAAAAGTACGCAGAAAAGGAGGGGGACGTGCCTCCGCCGGTAAGAGATAAGGCAAGATCACGAAGAAGGGATCCTGCCGGCTTGAAAGAGGCTGAAGTAGGATAAGATGCACCTGCCGAAAAGAGGGATTTTCACAAGCCCCCAGAGCGAAAAGTCAAACGGCGCTCAGAGAACCGGGGGGGCGTAGAACGGAAGGGGGAGGATAGGTTGCGACACTAGGAAAGTTGAAGGATGGAGGCCATTACGCCCTGGGGGACTTTCCCATACAGACGTAAAATCAAAGAAACTTGACAGCTCGACAAGATATGGTAATCTCAGGGAGAAAGGGTTCAACATGGATGTGGGTGATCAAGGAGATTGTTGTTAGGTCAGAATTTATCTAGTTACACGCGGAAAAGAATGCGGTATCAGCGGGACACAGCGTTAAAGGAGGGGAGGGGCAATTGGGGGGGGCAAGGTAAGAGCCCAGAGTCGCATTCGTTGAGGTTCTAAGGATTGTCTATGTTTGTCACGCTGCTACGCTTGCAAAAGAGACGGTTAGGGGACATTGGAAAAAGAATAACGAAAATTCCGCCCTCTAGAAAGAAAGAAGCGAGAAAGCAGCTAAAAGCAGGGAATTTGATAACGCGTGGGCGAGCGACCCGTCAAGACGAGGGAGAGAGCAGAGGCGAAATCTTCGTTTGAAGAAAGAAGGGACCAGAAGGAAATGACCCTTAAAAAAAGGTAAAATGGAGGCCGCTAAACGGCTGGAATCGTGCATAGGAAGGGAAAGAAGAAGTAGTAGCTCAGAGGTAGTGAGTGGATGGAAGGCAAGTCTCTAAAAAAAAAAAAAGAAGGAGGGGGGAAGCCATAACGACGTGCTTTAAACCCAAGTAAATCTGCGCTGCTTGGGAAAAGAAGGGAAGGCGCGACGACTGGGGTTTGATCTCAAAGAGGAAAAAGGGGAAAACTTCTAACTACGAGCAAAATCGGAGAGAAGTATGAAAGAATCGCGGTCGGGGGGGGGAAAAAGCCTTGCCAACCTGTCTGGACTCACGTGAAAAGAGAGGGGGAAGGGCGTTTTAATGTAAGCCTAACAGTGAACAGGAGAAAGGACTCTAAAATCTCTCTCGGGAAGAGAACAAGGCGTCTCTTAACTAAAAAAGAAAATGACGATGGAATCGACACACAAGAAACGCATCATTCAAAACCGTAATTCGGGCTCGACACAGGAAAACCCTGCAGTTCGCGTGAAGGACAGATGAGAGAGAAGAACGACATGAGGGGGGGAAGCTGGAAAAAAAAAATCGGGGGGACCCGAAGGCGATGACAAAAGGCTGGAGCGGCCGAGAAGGGTGGGGGGGAGGCCGGGCAACGGTGTTGACGGAGGAACCGGCAGATCCGACACGACTGTGCAGAACAAGGTAGTAAAAAAACAGATGTCGGGGACGAAACGAGAGGGAAAAGGAAGAGAGGAGGCACTATCGTTGTTCAACGGTGAAGGGGGGGGAATAGGGGGGGGCAGGGGGAAAATCAAAAGCGCCCAGGGGACAGTCATAAGCAAAGATAAGCGCTAAGAAAACGTGCAGCCGGATAGGGGAGGGTCGCGGCCGCCGTCGTAGGGAAGGAGAAACTCCCATGAGAAGGAGAAACGGGGAAGGGGGTTCGCCAGGACGAGGAAGAGGAGGAAAAAGAAACGAGCGGAGAAAGGAAGGGGCGGGGAAATAACACAAGCAACCGGACGGGAATATGGTTGAGAGGAAGGACACGAATGGGAAAAAAAGGGACTTGAAACCGAGCCCTCTAGGAGGCAATGACGAAATTGGCTGCCACTACAAAATTTGGCCATCGAAGAAGAAAAAGAAACCACTTCACGGCCACGTCACCGTAAGAAAAAAAGTAGAAGGGGGAGAAAGTGTGTATGGTGGACACCAAAATCTGAGAAGAGAGGAGAACGGCGCGAGTTTAAAATGTGAAGGAAAAAGACCACCACCTTAAATTCAATTTCCCTTGCGGGGAGGAACGGACTGCCAAAGGTAGCGGCGCGCGCCTTCAGATACTAGGATGAACACAAGTTCACCGTAAAATAGTATAGTACCTTAAAAGGGAGATAATTAGTTACAGACTCTATCGCGAAAGGAGGGAGAAAGCAGGAAGCTTGAGATGAGGAGGGGTGCAAAAAGAAACGTTAAAAAATCCGCTCGGAGGAGGGACAGCAGGCGAGGTCGGGAAAAATTGGGAGGGAACTGAAAGGTGAGAAAACGAGGGGCATCCGCATCTCAAAGCGAAAGAAAAGGGAACCAAATGAGGCTGGGTGTGACTGTCTGAATACAGAGAGAGACACCTGAGGAAAAAGCCTTCGCACGGGAAAAAGAAATGCACGATCCCGATGTCCGGCTACCTAATTCCTCGAAAAAAAAAGATCTATCGAAACACAAAAAGAATGAGGATGAAAAGAAGTGGCCGGTTCCTCAAGAAGTCAGGTAAAATCAGTGCTGCAAAATTGGAACGGCAGGTAAAGGGAGGGGGAAGGGCCCAGTTTATCCCGATACGCTACGCCGAAAAAGGGGACGGAGAATTTTAGCCCCGCTGAGGGCATACCAAGGTGGCGTCTGGTCATAGGCGGAATCAAGAGCAGTCAGGTGCTTAAACGGAAGAGAAGCGTCGGGGGAAGAATCAACTATGCGCAAAGACGGGCCCTGGGACGGTGGCAAAAACTAAGAAATCACTGAAACAGCAAAGAGTCTAGACAGAGGACTGAAGCGAGCTCGACATAAGCGGGAGAAACTACACGAGTTTACGTGCGAAGGAGGAATGTAACCAAATCGCCGGGAAACGATAAGAAGGGTTTTATCGGCGTAAAAGGCTATAGTCGAACACCGTAGAGTTTAGACCGGGTGTCTGATTGAACGCTAAATGAAAAAGGGGTGAAAAAAAAAAGCAACCAAACGCGGAAAAGAAAAGGAGAAGAGGGGGGTGGACATAAAGACGAGTAAGGACGGGATCAAGGGTCCACGTGAACGTGGGGACGTGAAGATGGGCTACTGAAAAGCTAGGGCAAATGATGAGGGTGAGACGAACAGAATGGAGAGAATCCCTGAACGAGAGGAAGGCAGCAGCGAAGAACTTTTGGAGGTCACATAGGGGAGGACTGTCCCAAGGGGGAAAAGTCACGTGAAAGGTGAACAGGTGGGCACTGAAACCATCTCACGGGAAACGCAGGGTGGGGGAAAAGGATGGGAGCGCCGTCGAAAGAATAACCATCCTAGGGAACACATGGGGAAAAGAAGGGTCCAAGTGCTCCGCCGGAAAGACATAAGGAAAACGTAAGAACGATCACGGGCGTGCCAAGGCTGAGGAGGATTTCTGATAATATTGAAAATGAGGGAAGGGAAGTTTGAAAGGCGAGCATAGGCTTCGAAGAGATCGAGAAACGAATAGTAGTACGACGGGGGAAGGAAGCATTGCTAACATGCAGGGGGGGTCCGGGTGGTAGAAAGTGACCAGTCGCATCTGTGAAATAAACCATAACTTTAAGGCGCTCCAACACAACTTAAAGGAAGATCCCAGAGGACCGAGCAGGTTGGGACATACGGGAAGAGCGTCGAAGATGGGTTTTCGACATCAAGTGGTCTTGGGGAGGGAATCGAGCCGCTAAGCCGTTTGGGAAGTAGAGCCCGGGGGAGCGGGAATCTGCTGCTGAGGAAGGTAGGGGACGAAGAAAATAGAGCTTCAGTGAAGAAAGAAAAGCATTGGGATTGCAAACGAGAGGGTTTGGGGAGGAGGAAAAGGAAAGGCGTGCGTTCGGAGGAAGCTAGAACGACCCGGTCAACGGCGCAGGTAACATCAAGTGATAATTGCTAGCCGCGATAGACAACGAGGCCCCTAACGGAGAAAATAGCTGAATAGAGTCGTGGCAAAAAAGGAGGGCGGGATAGATATCCCTTGACCTACCATAAGCCATTGAAAGAAAGCCTAGGTGTCGCGACCATAGGAAGGAAAAAGATGGATAAAAGAAAGCGGTCCTATGGCGGAAGGGTGGTTGAGGCCAAACAAAAAAAAAACAACGAGAGGTATGAAGAGATTCCCACGGAAAAAATGAAAAACATATACCGCTGCGCTAATTAAGTACAGAACTGACGTCCGGAACGGACGGAGAAGCTGGCACGAAAAGGGGAGGTCAACAGTTAAAGTTGTCCACGGGGAGAACAAAAAAGAACGGTCGCGATCGGCGAAATGGGAGCAAAGTTAGGGGTAAGAAAAGAAAACGTACTCAGCAAGAATACATGAAAGGAGCGATTTCGCGGGGGGGGGCATGCGGATAGAGGGAGAAGAAGGGGGACAAAACAAGTCGGTGGCCGACAGTTGCAAATCAATTAACGGACGGGAAGAAAAAAAAGTGCATAATCACGTCCAAAAGCCCTCAACTTGAAGATTCAGAAGGAGGCGACAACCTTCGGCAACTAGCGCGAAGAAAACCTCCGTAAATGCCTACGTACCAAAGCGCGTGAATCGATGAAATGATGCACGTAAAAAAATAAAACCTGAACGAGGCTAAAAGAAGAGGGGGCACCGTGCACGAGCTCGAGAAAACGCGAGGTGATGTCATAGGGAAGGGGTGTGAAGGTTCACTGTTGCTGCATGGGGACCGGCCACCAAGCCTGACAAAGCTTCAAGTACTCAAACCAGGTTTGAGAATATCAGCAGGGCCGTAGTCTTAGAAGCGGAAGCGTCTTTGAGCCGTTGCGTAAGATAGAAGGAGCTGGTGGCCAAAAGCGCCCTCGGAAGTTTCAAACATAAGGGGAGAGCTCTAAGCGACGGGACAAGCACCAGTAAAACCAAAATAGAGGGGGAAGGGATTCTAAGGGGAAGGCGCAAAAGCCATCTTGATGCGGTATCAGGTCAGTTTTCGGCGGAGCATTCGGCCCGACCAACCGCGAATCGTAGGGAGATTTCGAAACCGACTGGGAATTCGGTTAGACCGTAAAAAAAAAAGGAAAAAAAATGGTCATTCGACCTGCTCCCGAGAGAGCTTCGGTCCACACAGGATACAATAGATCAGACGAGGGTCGGAAATGGAAATCAGAAAAAAGGGAAAAGAAGAACGTCCGCAGGGCATAGGAACACCGGAACGCAACTACAGTGACGAAGAGGGGCATGGAAATGCATCGTACTTTCATGGAAAAAGGGGGAATCTAGAACCGCGGGTTGGACGTTCAAAGGAAGGAGCCAGGGAGACCGACCACCACCGGGATATTCAAAGCAGGTACGGCGGGCGATAGAGAATCGGACGAAGACCGAAGGAGGATTGCAGGAGGGGGTGTAAGAAGCACCAGAGAAAAAAAAGCGCCGGCAAAGGAAGGGGAAGAGGGGAACTTGTCACCTACTGGGAGCGATGGGCGTACCTGCTAACGTAGGGGGGAATTGATGAGAGGCCAGCTGTTAAAAAAGAAAAAAAAACGAATCGAATCTGCGTGGAGGGAGGAAGATCTGAGCGCTGAGAGTGAACATAAGGGAGGAAGCAAACGCAAAAAGAAGAAAGGAACCCACCAGCGGCTCAGGAGGGTCTTTAGCGCAAAAAAAAAAGAGGCGACTCACTGAAAAAGGGACAACTCCTGGTAAGGAAATCCAAATACACGATCCCGATGCGGCGACCATCAAATTCGACATGAAAAAAGGAAGAGCTCCAACAAAAGGGATGAAAAGAAAAGGGGAAGGGGGAAGAATTTGAGACAGTCGTACATGAGAGGAAAGGCCGAGCTGGTCGTCTACAAAGGAAGTCAGTGGTTCCTCGTGGCAAGGTCAATAAAAAATTGGCCACATGGAGGCCAAGGAAAAGCAGGCAGAAAAAGGGTGGGTCAGAGGGATGTGGCGTCTGCTGGAACCAGGGGGAAACTGAAGCAGCACTGCTTAAAAAAGCGGGGAAAGAGCAAGGAGGACGGAAATTGCCAGCTGGAATCAGCTGGGGGAAACCCTAACGAAAAAAATGAAAAAGATCGCGTGCGCAGCGATCGCAGAAGCTAGCACAAGGGGAAGAGGCCAAGACGTACGATCCTAGAGGTGAATTGGCGCCGTACTGACTTCACAAAGAAAGAATGAAAGGATCGAAAGAAGTCGCGAAAGAAAACGATAGAAAAGCCGTAAAGAAAGATGGAAAAGAATTGGAGGAGGTGGGACGGGAAATGGCTGAAATGGCACAAGTGAAAGAAAAACCCGCAAAGAAGCGTAAACTTGTAGAAAGGCAACGATTCAACATGCGTGATCAGGGGTAGTAAAACAAATACGGGTGTAATTGGAGGGGAGAAACTCGAAACTAAGAAGGGGGAGAGTCAGAAGCAAACGGCGGAGTGACATTGCAGAATCAGTAGGGCCCAGGTCGAAGACTTTGGCGTTACAAACAGCGGACGGGCGAGAAAAAAAGTTAATAACCATTCCGGCAGGGAATATGAAAGGGCAATCTAGAAAGCTCCCCGTGGCCGAAGACGCTTCGGCGACAAAAAAAAGCCGCAAACCTCGGGAAGAAACTGTAACTCAAAAGAGTGGCCGCTCAACGCATGGCCCCTCTGAACGCCCCGCGATAAAAAACAACGATCACTGGCTTGCGTTTGATCAGCGTAATCATGCCTTGAGGAAAGAAGAAGGCAACGCTGAAGAGGAAAAACAAGGCAATACTTCAGAGTCTAAACAAAGATAGCGTCAGCGGACCGGTAGGCTAGACCGGGGACATTCGAAAAAGCTGTGGTCCGGGCTGGAGAAGTGAGAAGAGAGTCGGAAAGTGTGGGCATTACCATGAAAACCAGGGGAAAAAACCAAACAAAAAATTGCCAGCTTCGGGAGAACAGAGTATGTGAAGACTATTCGTCGCTCGAACGGAGAGAAAGATGGGGTTGGAGGGAGCAGGAAGAGGGGGAGGGTTGCGACGGATCTGTAAGCCGCAGTGCGGGTGACGCTCCCGCGCCCAGGATTTCAAGGGGGAAGAGGAGGTCGGCGCTTCATGGGAAAAACGAGCGCATTCAGGGACGACGGAAACCAAAGGGTGCTTTACAGCGGGAGAAGGGGAAGAGACTATCAGCCGGCTTGAAAGAGGGAGGGGGAAACTGTTAGGGCATGAGGAGAAATCGCAATCGACAACAGGCGAAACGAGATCAGGGGTTCAGGAACTCGTTTTCGAGCGGAAATACGCCCGCCAATCTGACAAAGCCAGGGAAGGCCGAGCGAATCGAGAAGTGGGACCCCGGGAACGGATTGACCCCCTGGAACAGTGCAAGGGATCCGGCTTCGCAATAGGGAAAGGGAAAAAGATATGTCCAGGACGCAGCATCGTCAGAAAAGGTAGGGCTGGGAAAAGAGAGAGAAAAAACAAAAGAGAGATTAAAGAAAACCACGAGAGGAAAAAAAGAACAGCTGCGCTACAATTCCATAGCCTGCCGCTTCAGTAGAAAAAAGGATATGCGTCATGGCCGACATCGGGAGGCCGGGATTCGAAGGGTCCCACTTCTTGCAAAAGATCACTTGCGATAGTCGGTCAAGGAGGGAACATCTACGAAACGGCGACAGCCGAGACTCGCAACAGGAAGATTGCCCTGCATGCGGGACGATTGACGGCGATAGCGGTGAAACGTCGAAGAAGTACGTTGGCAGGCATGGCGTCAAGAGAGACAGCGGAAAAGATGTCACAAAGCACAACAACAGCAGATCTAAAGGAGGAGATCGTGCGCACGCAAAACGAAGTCAGCAGACGCCAGAAAGGCGGGGCGACGGACGTAGCCAGAAAAAAACTATGTCGCCCTTCGCAAGAAAACGCGCTGGAACCCGTAACAGGGATCAAAAGGGACAGGCGCCGCTCGAGAACCAACGCTCGGTGGAGTTTGCGTCCGGCGTGGGTTGGAGCCTTTCACGTATTCATGGACCAACAACCTCCTGGACGACTGAAGATGAAGATCAAAAAAAGGAAAAAAAGGTACAAAAGGGCAAAGAAAAAGAGCCCACGGCCTTATGGCAGGGGGGGGGAGGGCGAAGAAAGGCACAGCAAGAGGGACTGGGGGAAAGAAACGCCCGATTGAAACATAGTATAAATGCAGAAAATAAATACAAGCCAGGTCTCAGGTTCGTGCGGGCAAAGAAATAGAGGAAGGGGGGAACCAGGGCGAGAAAAGACACCATCTTGATGGCGGAGCGGGGAACAAACCAAGGGAGGGTGCTGGCAGTTCTCGACAATGAACCAAGAGATGTCAGGGGACTGGACATAAGCGACGCCAAAGCAAGGACGGTTAGGTGGTGGAGCGCCGGCGAACGATGAAAAAAAGAGGAGGAACGGCTGCCACGAGCTAGGGGCTACAAAGAATTGGGGATTCGGACTACCTCAAACGTCCAAAAGCACTAGGAACAGTAGAAGACGAAAAAAAAAGAAGGCAAGGAAGAAGCAGAGAAGAAAAGGGGCGTGACCGGCCGGTCCCAACAGAAAAGGCGTCGTTCATCCTCGCGGAAGTGTCGGGGGTTGCAAGTGGCAGCCGAGGTATTCAAACCAACCGGGAGGGACGAGGGAGGGGGGTTACGCGCTAGAATCGGAGGATCGCAAAAAGAGATGCGAGAATTGGTGTATCTAGGAGAAAAGTCAGACGGACGACCGAAAGAAAAAAAGATTAATCAGACCTAGGCATGGGAGCGGGTAGCTAAAGGTCCCTAGGGGAAGGACGCTGCGCATATATCACCATGTCTTTTCAAGGCACCACAAAACAAACCCAAAAAAAAAAAACCCACCCCCCCACCCACAAACAGACCTTTCGGGGGGCAAAGCTCGCCCAGAAAGAGAAGAGTATAATCCCCAAGGTGCGATTTCGTAAAAAACAGAACTTTCAAACTGAGCAGCAGTACCAACTCCTGAAGCATCCGACCAAAAAATGCCCATACAGAGGGGCATAATGTGAGGAAGCATAGAAGAGGGAGGATAGGAAAAACGCACAACCTTTAACCTTCCAAAAAAAAAAGACAAGATCTGCGCAAGAGAACCGGCCTGAAACCCACACCTGATCTGAAGAAAACGGAAAATCCTCTCCTCAAAAAACGTGATGGAAGAATTGACTCGCGAGTGGCGGTTAGTCCCGGAATCTTACGGTGCTGCGAGCTTGGGGCGAACATTGAAGAGGAAAAAAGAATATTGTCCGAATGGAAAAGCAGGGCAGAAGCAAGGGACAAAGAAGACAGGGATCCGCTTGGCTTGAACTAAGAGTTTGCGAAAGGCTCAGATTCTGCAACAAGGGAAAAGGGCCGAAAAGAGACGCCAAAGTCTCGAGGACCGGGTAGCATGGTGGCCGGCGGCTGGAAGAAAGGAAATACTCCTAACGAAAAACTTCCAGCAGTATAGCGCTATCAGGAGGACAACTAGGTTGACAAGCGCTAACCGTCCCATGCCGAGGGAAGGGGGAAGCGAAGTCGAAGGGGAAATTACGTGGGGGCCGAAAGGTAAAAAAAGAGCCTGAGAATAATCTCAGAAGAAACGTCGCGGAAAAGAAAACGATAAAATCGCCCGCAGTACGCACGAGTTGAGGACCGGGTAAGGGAAAAAGGGGGTTCCGGGATTGAAGAGGAAACAAAACAGAAAAAGAGAACAAGGCTTTAAAACGAATACTTGGGGGCAACAACAAAGGGGAAAAGAGACCTGCAGTTGCGTCTTAACGTGAAGGGGCAGGGGAAAGGTGTCTGCAGGGTAACGAAGAGGGCGGTCGTAGGTGCTTATAAAGGGTAAATCCGGGAGAAGGGGTATCAATACAATGACACTAAGCAAGGATAGGTCAGCAGGGAGGATACTTTGGTGGGCACCACGCGACGAAAAGAAGGACGGTGCGTTGGCGGAGTATGGTCCCTCACAGACACGGACCGAGACTGGTAGCAAGAGAGAAACAGTATCCCAAGAAAAAACTAAAGAACGCCACAGATGTACGTAATCAAAAGGAAATCCGATCGGAGGGACCGCGATCACGACAACGATCAAACTTATTTAAAAGGGGGGGGAGAAGTTAATGTAAAGAGGGTGGAAAGGAAGTGGGAGCGAGGTTAAACCCGTTCTGCAATAGCCTTGAATCCACCGTCGTACCACGATCAGCGCACACAAAGCGTCGGCTTTCAAGTGGAACTGAAGCAGGTAACACTAAATTGGGGGTCCTGGGGATGAGACGGTTGATAGGCCCAAGGGTCTGTTGGATTTACCATGCAAGACAAACTTTACATCAACCCAAAGTTGAAATCTGCAAAAACGCGACGCCAACTAGCGGTTTGGACAGAATTCGGGGGGTGCGCTCATCAACGGTACGACCAAAGACATGCGGAATCTGGTACAAGCGCGTTTTCGGGTGGAAAAAGAAGGGAAGAGTCGGATTACCCACGAAAAAATTCATTTATCCCCCTCAGAAGACTTTCTTGGCTGCAGTAGGAAAGGGGTTTGAAAGACCAAAGGAGGACAATTTGAGGATCCCACCGTCCTGTGAAAAAAAAAGACTACAAGCGAGGTTTGGTCCTCGGAAACAAGACGCTTTTCACCGCGGCTGAAAACAGGAAAGGCCTAAGTCGCAAAGGGGAACGGAGGGAACAAAGAGAGCCGCAACTCCATCTTTGTGAGGAGATCACAGCGGGGGACGCCGAAGGCTGGACCCAACTCCCTGTGGAAAGCCTAGAAAAAGGAGAGCTTATGGAGCAAGAGTGGACACCTTGAGGAAATAACCGTTACGCCCATTATAAAGGTGAGTCGAACGGATTCGATCGCTCCTTGAGAAGACGCCGGATGAAAGAGCAGCGGTAATAGGGGGGCTGCACAGGCCCTGTCAAAAAAGAAAAATTTAGGAGTACCC
>Ga0179593_1389374_pt1 | contig 12938 bp, 15 predicted proteins | sample CZODoug2_1_08_16_FD_185931 | JGI IMG/M metagenome (GOLD analysis project Ga0179593, IMG submission 185931) | Vadose zone soil fungal communities from Angelo Coast Range Reserve, California, USA - CZODoug2_1_08_16fungal (PacBio error correction) | ecosystem: Environmental > Terrestrial > Soil >...
CACCCGTGGACAGGACCGTCATCGGGGAGTGACATAGGTGTAATTGAAAAGGGGAAAGAGAACAGGGCAGGGATCACCCCCGTTGGAAAAAGACCTGAAGGCAAAAAACACCCATGGCTGCAAAACCGGAAAAGGGAAGGGGGAGGTCAGGGGGAACTCCCCTCCGGTTGAATTGACCGATATGCCAACCGACCGCCACCCGAAAACTGAAGCCCAAAAACGGGAAAAAAAAACCGGATGCAGAACTCGTTGTGCTCTGCCGCTCAAGGGCAAATAACTCGGGGAGTGGGCCAATGAAAACAAGAAGACTTCGGTCATGGGCCTTGGGTGGCCAAGGTGAAGGGTATCCTGGTGTCAAACATTAAAAAAATGACAGGAACTGCCAAGGAAGGGCTGGGGCCGGCCGCACGAAAAGGGGGTACCCTTAAAAAAAAGCACTCGCGTGGGGGGAAGGAGCACGAAGGGCCCCGTTCAATAAAAAAAAACCCGCCGGTGGGGGGGTTTCAAAGGTCCATTCCTTGGGGAAAACCGAAAAATGCCAGCAAGAACCAAGGAGGGAATGCCAAAAAGCTTGTTCATCAAAATCGCGGACCGAAGGGACTCTGAGGCCGCATCCTGTAATCTCCCAAAGCGGGGAAAGGAAAGGGGAAAGTTCACGTTTTCTAAAAAAACTTTATGCGGCAAAAACCAAGGAAAAAATCGCCTTTGGTCGGGGATGGGGGTTGGGAAAACGGGGGGACTGAGGAGGGGTCCTTCCTGCGCCCTGTGCTGGAAAGAAAACGAAGAAGCTTGAAAAAAAAAAAAAAAAAACATAACACGCGCCGCACGCCAGGAGTCTAAGACAAATGCAAGGAAAAAGGAACAGGGGAAATCTTGGATCAATGGGAAAAGGTGTGGGGGAGCGTGCTGGGCGAGCGAAGGGGAAGGGGGGGTTCGCACAAAAAAAAACATGGGGTGTTAGAAAAAGCCGCAAAAAAAAAAAAAAAGCGCGCGGCATGGGAGATCCACAGGGGGGGAAGCAGCCACCAATGGAAAGAATTAATAGGGGGGGGGCGGGTTGCCAATGGGAGGACCACCAAAAAGGGCGTGGGGCCAGGACTGGCTGATCTTCGAAAGGGGACGGGGCACCACGCGCAAAAAGGTCGGGGAAGGGGTACCTTCCATCAAAAACTAGAATTTGAAAACGGCGCCCATTACAAAAAAAAGAGGAGGATAGAAGGGGAGTGGGGGGGGTCTAACATAAAAAAATGGAGGAGATGGCAACAGGTCAATTGGGAAGTTGTGGGTTCCCTTTTCCTGGATAAAAAAAAACGGGAACCCTCAATGTAAACAAAACCAGGAAGGTTCAGCCCCAGGGTGAGCCCGAAGAAAAATGACGTTCAAAAACCAAGGGTCCAACCACAGTAAAGAGGGATTGTCCAAATTCAGGAGGATCGGCCGATCGAGGAGTAAAAAAGCCAACAAAATTAGCGGCCTATCCCTGCAGCAACAAGGGGGAAGAGGGGGAGAAAAAAAGGGAAAGAGATCGGTGAAATTGGTGGTGGGGTACGACCTATAGAGTGCAGCAAAATGGACGCGGCATGGGGAATCTAACCGGAAAGGGTACCCCCGGCATAGGAAACGGACAAAATAAAATGGCGCCAACCAGGGCACACGAAGAGGGTCTGCGCGAACAGGGGGGTCACCCGAAAAAAGCGACCTAGACATACGGAAATTGGGGCCCAAAACAAACAAAAAGCCCATTCATAAAAAAAATGGTTTCCATGACACGCCAGGCTGTTCTAAAAAAGGGAAGCCTGAACGAACCGGTCAAAGAAAGGGTAGCCTCTGGGGAAACTAAACGAAAAGGTTTTGGAAAAAAACCTAAAAAGCGCCCAGCGACCGGGAGAAAATCAGAAAAGAAAAAAATCAAGGGGAAAAACAGGGTGGCACCAAAAAGGGGGGGGCGCATCCCACAACACGCACAAAGATAACCAAAAGCATGTTGCTGAAACACACGTAAAGGGGGGTTTTCGCCCAACCACCGCGCACAAGCCAGGCGCGCAAGCTTCCAAAAAAACCAACATGGGGGACCTCGTCACGACCAAAGAAAAGGCACATTTTCCCTAAGCCAAAAAAATGGAAAAAAATTGAGGACAAAAAAAAGAACACGGGAAACTGTAGGTGTGAAAACTGAGGCGCAACGGGAGGCAGAGCGGGGGCCTCTTTGGACCGAGGGGAAGAGAACAAGGGAACGCCTACGGTGCTCAAAAAATGTCTACAAGAAGTCATGTTGGGGACCAGGAGAGAAAAAAAGAAGGTCACTGGCGCTCACTTAAGGGGGCAGGGCCCTGGAAACGCTTTCAGCTGGTGTCATATCATTTCGTCAGGGAGAGGGGACACTGAGCGAAGGACCGGGTGGAAAAGGAGGCACGATAGGGCTGGGCCTGCATGGGGGCAGGTGGGAAAGAAACAATAAGAAATGGGGAACACAAGGCGGGCGTGGGCGAAAAACTAAACCTTCGCTCAAGGGAACCACGAAGTGCCCATGACACGACAGTTTGCGCAAACACGCCCCCCAGGGGAAATTAGAAAAAGGCTGCCAACTTGTTCGAAAAAAGGAAAGGGACCCCAAGACTTCGAAAAAAAAGGCCAAGAGGGGACTCCGCCCCTGTTCGAAGCCAAAAATTTAATGGTGATCCGAAAGACGGGAGGGAATCTGAAGACGGTGGGGGGGGCGTCAGGCGGTGGGGCCGGCAGGCGGCCTATCTAACAATCTGAAAAAAAAGACCGCCGAGAAGCGCAAGTGGGCAGGCGGAAAAACAATGTCGTTTGAGGGCTTAAAATTAGAAACACAAGCCAGGGGGCCGAAATGCAGAGGGAATAAACTGGTGGAACCGGACCGAGGACGACCCTCACGTTGAGAACCGCTAGCGCAATAACCCAGGGCCGCCCATCCGTCAGAAGACCAAGGGAAAAAAAAAAACTAAGAAACAATCCCGCACGCAAAAAGGATACATCGCAAACGAACATCCCTCTTCGGGAAGGGGGACTGGACCAAATCGAAAGACAGCTGTAAAACCTGGGCAACAACAAAAACAGTTAGCCAACCGTTGCAGAATTCTTTAAGGTGCCGCTAATGCATGGATGCAGGAAGCAGAGCAAAGCTGGAGTATCTCGGAAGAGAAGAAATGGAGCCATAAATGGGTTCATCACAAAAAAGCGGGTCGCTTTTTGACAGAGGAGATCAAGGGAAAAAATTAATTAAAATGAGTGGAACCCGGTTTCGCAAGGTACTCACCGCGTCAGATTGAAAGGGGGCCGCCAGAGCTCCATGTTCCATCGCAACCAACCAAAATGGTTAAAAGATGTGGGGGGAAGAATCCAGAATGGTGAAACCCCTGGTGTCAAAAAACCGCGCGGGACGCGATCTAAATCTGTTCGAGGAAATCCAAAGAATCGAACGGACTGGGGGAAAAACGAAAAAACTGACAAAACGGTTTCAACCTACAAATGACGAAAAACATCCCGGGCCCCAAAGCCTGACGCTGGTGCACGGACGAAAAGCTTAATGAAAATGCAGTAGTCAAACGAGTCGTCCTAACCGAAGATGGGGCGGGCTTCTTCCGGAAACTCAAGCGAGGCAAGAGAGGAAACTGGAGTGTCGTATTGTCCCTACAGGTATTACATCCGGAGGGAAGTGGGGCACAATTGAGCGTGCAAAATGGAAAAAATGCCCCGACCGCGGGAAACTCAAAGGGAAAAAAGAAAAAATGTGAGGCGACCCCGGGACGCAGGACTTGACAAAAAGAACAAGAAAATAAAAAGAAAAAGAGCCAAACGAGTAGCGCAAACGATGAGGCCACCTCAAGGAGGTGAAAACCGCCGAGGAGAAATCCAGGGAGGGGTTCAAAGGGACTATCGCTAAAGGGGGGGGCTTGATCAGGGGGGGGTAAGTCGAAAAAGGCGGTATCAACCAGTCCCATGCCGGGGGACCCCAGAGGAGGAAAAAAAAAATACTGAGTGGTCGAGGCTGCGCGAAAAGAAGGGCAACTAACGAGAACCGAGGGAGATGTCAACATCCCTCACGCCAAACACCTTCCAGGTCTTTAAGGGACGACTCATACCCAAACTGCTGGGGAAGAAAAAAAAAAAAACTCGGCAAAAGTCAAAAGGGGGGCCCAAGTGCTGCACAGGAAGGGAAAAAAACGTAGAAATGTGGGCGGTCGTAGCCGCGACACACCGAGTAATGCTGGGTTCAGGACAAAAAAGGTCGGGAAACACAAAAAGGAGCGGCTGGGTTGATTGGGAGGAAATACCCCAGAAAAAAAGACAAAAAACCACGCTACTGCGGGGCGAGGGGTCCGGAAAGGGAAAAAAAAAGGTTCTATGAAACCCGAAACCGGCCTAACCCACACATAAAAAAAGCTGAAAAGTGACACCCGTAAAAAAAAAAAAAGGCTGCGCATCTCAACGAACCGGATTCGACAAAGTACCTAGCCCGTCACACTCCTGGGCACCGGAAAGAAACTGAAGAAAACGTGCCTGGAAGCTGTCCAAAAAGGAAGCAATGCTGTGTTCGAACCCGGACGAAAAAAATGACGGAGGGCTGAGGCAGTCCAATCCCGCCCGCCCAGACACAAGACACGCAGCGGAGCTCCGAGGCCAAAGACCGCGGCCTAAAGCTAAAAAATGACCGGAAAAAAAAAGACATAAAGGTACATGTCCGTGGACCTACCAAAGGACCGGGGAAAAAAAAGATGAAGCCCAGATGACGGTCGGCAAAAGTTTGGAAACCCCACGGAAATCCCTGAGGAGGGAAAATCCAGTGGCCCTGCGACTAGGATCCGCACGCCTACACGTGTAACATCGAAAAAAAGGGTCAAAACATGAAAAAGTCAGGCAGTCGGCGTCTTGACCCGCGTTTTCCTTTGCATGTCAAAAGCTATCCTTCGAAGTGTACCGGAAAGGAAGGAACGAGAAACGCGGCAAAGACAATCCAAACCCCCGGGGAGGCTGGGACAGGCGAGCCTGAGGGGAAGACTTGGGGAAAAGGCCGCACCAGCCCCCGGCAATTTTGATTTTTCCACATGAAGGGTTAAACTTGGATCTCTAGAAACAAACAACCAAAAAACCGGAGTGAGGGGGGTAATAAGAAGGGAGGATCATCGAACATACAAACAATCACCATCGAAAACCAAATTGTACCCTGGAAAGGTTAGGAGGGGAAACAGAGAAAAACGCGAACCAAAGAAAGGGGGGGAAAGAAAAAAAAACAGATAACCAAACTTAGGAGACGTAGGAAGAAAAAGAGGAGCCGAGGTGTCCATAACGAAATAAAAAAACAACTGGGGGGGGGGGAAAAATCTGGGGGTTTTTGAAGACGCAGACAGAAAAAACGATGAAAAAAGGGCGCAAGGCAGTCGACGGGAAAAAACCTCGAAGGTGCGCGTGCAAAATAAACGCCCAAGAAAACGGGCCCAAAAAAACCCAGTTCTGAATGAGAAAAGGAGGACAGAAAGGCCGGCAAGGGGCGCTAGCAGCGCCGGGGGAAAAAAGCAAAGGCATGCGGGTATAAAAGCGGCAACGAAGTTGGGGGTCTGGGGGAACCAAAAGTTTGGGCGAAAAGCGGATGACGTCCGCCGGGGGTGCGGTCAAAGGGGAAAAATGGTTTGCCCACATATGGGTCCCAGGGTAATGACCTAAAACCAGGGTCGTGGAATCACCCGTGGGATAGAAGGAGGCAGGTCACAACGGGGGGGACCTGCTGAGAGGCCACCGCGAGCAAAGGCGGGTCACTGTTCCAACACCTCTAGGGATGGCAAGAAAAAAAGTGCCGTCAGCAATCGATCAGGGGAGTTCAACTCTTTTCTAAACCTCGCGGGCGGCACGGAGGTGGCATTGCAAGCGTAAAAGAAAAAGGGATAAACAGTGTGAGTGCATTGCAGGGAAAAAATCGGGAAAAACCAGCCCCCGAAGAGCCAAGGTCGGAATCAAAGCAGCCGAAAGGCGGGTGGAAAGGGAAGAGATTGGGGGGACGGTTTTACGGTAAAAGTTCACATGGCAGGGGTCCGCCCACCGCGCTCCCAAACAATGTAAGCGTGACCGGAAAGGGGTTGCCGGAAGTCCGACAGCCGCCCAGTGTGTTCACCCAAGTTGAGGAAAAGGACTGTATAAACAAAAATCAGTCCAGAGCGGCGACTAAAAACCTTGAAAGAACAAATACCTCACGGGGGACGCAGCCAAATGGCATTAAGGGGGAAAAAAAAAGGGGGTTGAAACCTCAACCCCTTGATACGTCCACAATCCACAAAAGAAAATTACGGTTGTGTAAAACTCGGCCAAAGGAGAAAAAGTGGGGGCCCCGCCGGAACGTTAAAATCGGGCATTCTAATCGAGAACAGGAGGGATCACTACCTCTGGGGGGGGGACCGGATGGGGAACCTGCAGGGGAAACAATATTCAAAAGCCGTTCTTGGAGGAAGAACCAAAAATACAGGGCGCGATGGAGAAAACGACGTTGATCCTCCTTCTCTGGAAAAAGATTAGGGCTCAATCTGAAAGTGGGTGACGCTCCATAAACATGGGGATCTGTCGGAGAAAGTGGACGCGAAAAGCAATTACCAAGCGCCAGGAAATAAAGCAACCGGGCAAAAAACGGATTCACCAAGGGATTCAAAACCACGCTCCCCCCAAATTGATGTTTGAAAAAACAAGACTCTGCGAAGTAGAAAGGGGTCTGTGAAGAGGACAAGCCAGTACCGCATCGAGGAGCAGGAAAAGACAGGTCCGAAGAACCGAAAAGCATCCGGAAGAGAAATCCCGGGCAAAAGGGGAAAATCAGAACATTCCACGAAATTCGGGGACCAACACATCGGCCAGTGGAATGGCGGGAAGGGATGGGGTAAAAAAGTGGTAAGGAGGAGGTGGAGGCCAACCAATCCACGAACGGAAAAGGAAAGGTTCAAAAAAGACGGAACGAGACAAAACTCTTTGGAAACCCAAGGGGGAACCCGGCGGAAAGATATTCTGCCTCACCATCGTTGAAAAAAAGGGGGGTAAGGAGGGTCAAAGCTTACAATGGGAAAAGCTTTCTTCTGCAGCCTGTAATTCCTACGCCATGGCGACATGCTCCCAACGCAGGGGATAGCAGGTGGGGAAAAGACCAGATTACCGTAAGCAGCTCGGAAATCTCCCAACCGCCATTCGTGGGTTTGAAAAAGTTCCCCCAACAAGATCGGGCTCCCATTTTCAAAAAGGGGATTAGAGAGACTGAGCCGAAACCGGAAGATTCAGCTCGACCGGGAAAAGAATCAAGCAAAAAAAGAAGAAGAAGGATCACAAGTTGGCGACGCAGAAGTCCCTTTGGGAACAGGTGTTTGCACAGGGAAAATTGGGTGAGGAAGTGTAAACTGAAAGCCCGCCTCTGACGAGGAGTCGAAAAGGGGAAAGGAACCTAGGCGGCCAAGAAACCGATAAAACGAAAGGGCTGGGGAGGATGAAGGGGCAATCGTCCGACGGCGGTAAAGGAAATGGAGAGGAAGAGGGTGACCATAGGGTGTGGTTCCAACAGGCAGCGGAACCAAAAACTGCGGGTTGGAAAAAAGAAAAAATCACCACCGGGGTTGCTAGTTGACAGAATAAAATGCACCAGACCACCCCCCCAGGGGAAGGGGAAAAAACGCGTCATGCACTGAGGCTAAAGCCTGTCAAAACGGGGGCGGGCGGGAAGATCGGAACCTATGTTCCTGTCAAAAGTCCCAAACAGACCCGGAAACGGGCCGTCACCAAACCAAAAGCAAACTACTAAGGGGGAGGGTGGGATCGGTCCCAAAGCAGGACATTTCCGCCGTGGAGGTCAAGAACAATTCGATTCGGGGAAAAAATCGCACCCTTGTTTGCGAAAAGGAAGTGTCTGGTTTGGGCTAGGTCATAAGAAAAAGGATGCCAATGCACAGAATTATATTTCTTGGGACTCAATTAGGTAAGCTTGAAAGTTTCATCCGTCGGTTTTCAGGCAGGAAGCCACGAAGGGAGAACCGAAACGGAAAGTTGTTAACATCCCGGGCAAAGAAAAAGGGGAATGAAGGCCAGCAGCCCAGAGACCGTGACCCTAAGAAAAAGACAACCTTTCATCGCACCCTGCGGAGCTTGGGACTCGCACCGACCAGTGAAAAAAAAGGAACAAAAAGAAGGGAGGAAGCAAGTTCAAAGACAACTCAGCTGAAAAACCTCCAAGCCTCAAAACAAAAGCACCCAGGAGTCTGGAGGTCTTGTAAAACCCCGGAACCTGAAAAAGTTAAGAAGAGGATGGCACAGCACCCCGAGCGTTTGGAAGGAAAAAGGGGAAACGTTCATGAGGCCAAGACCGCCTAAGCACCGCCAAGAAAATTGGAGGGGAAAAGCCAGCTCCAGGACCACCACAAAACTCAAACACCCAAAAACATTTTTGAAATCTTTGTAACTAAATGGGACCTGGGGGGGGCGTGAAAAAAAAAGAACCTTGTTCTCGTAGTGAAGACTAGGGAAAAAAAAAAGGGGTGTTAAATCCCGCGAAACGGTCTTAAAGGGCGGAGGTCTGGGGGGGGCGTCAAAAAAGTTTCCGTTCAGAATCAAATAACGGGAAACTTGTCCAATAATTTTCGTGTTTGCCAAAACTGGGGAGCGGGGGGGAAAACCATCTTCGTTGATCATCGGCGTCTAGAAGGTGGTGCAAACTCTGTCTCGAATTCCGGAACTGTCTGGAAGGGGGCGGTAAAAGACCCTTGGGCTGCTAAAATCGTCCTAGAAGATATAAGGGAGAAACCGGATGAATGGAGAAGGCGGGGGGCAAGGATTCTTGTTGAAAGGGAAGGGGGGGGTCAAAAAAGAAGTCATGCACAGCGCTGGACCGCCCTCAATGAAACCAAAAGGAGAAGTTAGCCTGTTGGAGGGGGGGGGTTACAATGGTGGCTCCGAGAGCCCGTGCGCGTTTGCACGAAAATTGTCCCGTGGGGGGTGCGGGATGGTTCCACCGAGTCTGAAGAAGGGGGGACCGATCGTGAGTCGCCATAAGCCCACCGCAGGGAACATGCCGCACCGAAAAAGAGTCAACAACACAAAGTAGGGAGGGAAAAAAAAAATCTGAACGAAAGGGGAAGTGGAGCGGTGGTCGATGGCGCACTAAAAGGTCCCAAATTCCAAAAAACCGACTGCAACGGAAGGAATGGAACAGGGTTGACCCTGGGGAAAACGGCGCACCCGGGCTAAAGGGGGAGCCAACACTGCATCATCATGCTGAAGACCTTATGGACGAAGCTTAGCTGCACGCCAAGGACAAACCAACTTCCTGCCATCGGGCAAGTCATCCCGGTCCTGTTCCCAAAAAATTCCTCTGCAAAAACTCGACGACAAGTTAAACGAAAAAAAAAACAACCCCCAAGCAAGAAAAAAAACTGGAAGTAACGACGGCCCCAAAAGTTTGGTCGGGGACCCGGGGAAAAGCGACCGTGTCGAAGGAACCGAAAAAAAAGGGTGGTTGGCATGCCATGGGAGTAAAAAATCCGACGCCATGGGGGGGGAAAAAAAGGAACCCTTGTTTTTGCGCAACAAAAAAACCAGAGACAAGGAAGGAAGAAAGGAGGAGGGGGGGGCATGAAACAGGGTGGGCAAAGAAGTCTAACCGCTCGCACAAGCGTGGCACTCACCAAAAGGTGAAAAACATTCGACAAAATCAAAGGGAAGCCCCTGCCGTTCGGGGGGGGAGGCCGAGGGCGCAAGGGAGGGATGGGAGGGAGCGGGAGCGGACCGGACCTCTAAAAATGTGCCGCCTACAACAAAGGGGGAGAAAGAGTGGCAACGGGAAGGGTTTCGCACCTCGAATTGACTAAAAAGAGAGAAGGTCGCTCGGCGATATCGAGTGCAAGAAACTGCTGAAACTTAAAAAAAAGGGGGGGGGTCGTAAGGGGCGCGCGGCCGCAGGGGAGGGGAACGCAGGGGGGGGGTTCAGCAAAAAGAAAAAGGAACAGAGGGGGACATGGGGGCATTCACATTTCTCTGCAAAGACCTCCGTAACACAGCCGGTGTAAAAACTTTCACGACGGACAAAAAAGGATAACGGGAACCGGGATAAAAAGGAGGGGGGGAAAACAGACCGCGTGAGGAGGCGGCCCCTTCGGCAATGAAGGAACTAAAAGTCTGGGACAACAAGGCTGATTCAACAAAATCCCAAGGGGGGGGAGAAAAGAAACGACCCCACTGGAGAAAATCCGAACTCAGAAGCCAGTTTTAAAACGAGTTTGGGGGAGGGTCGGTCGCCCTTTGGCCTGGACCCGTAAAATCTGGCCCGAATAAGATCGCCAACTAAGGGGGCGCGGCTGTCCTAAAAAGTCCGTCGGGAAAGAAAATTTGGGTCAAAGGGCTGAAGCAGCAAAGGGGGGTGATCCCGCAAAGCCAGGCCGAAGGCAAAGGGCTTCAAAAGGTAAAGGCGACCGCGCCAAGGTTGATGGAACCACGCGCTGGGCTGTGGGGACAGGTGAAACCATGGAGCCCCCCATCCGCCGACCGGCTCAAAAAAAAGCCGGCAAAACCATCGCCGCAGCCAAGAGGGGGGAAGGGGGGGGGCGGGGACCCTTTCGTGCCAAAGCGCATTCCTCAACTACTCAAATTACCAGGGCAACAGGAAAACGGTTATACAGGGGAAAGGGGCAAGAACGTTCGAAACTGGAAGTCTAAGGAAGGGCTGCGCGGGCCCCTGACCAAAATCTAAGAGCCGAAAGCCCGCCCGAAAAGGATGACCTAAAGGGAAGGGGATAAAACAAAACCCTGGTGCGAGCTTAATAAAGACTGGGGAGAGAACGCCAAAGCGATTTACCTCGAGTCTCCCCATCCGTTGTGCGCAGAGAAGGGGGGTCAGGTATTGAATTGGCGACCGAACGATAAAAAAAGCAGGACGGGGGGAAAGGGGGAACAAGAACCGAAGCGCTTCCACCTTTTTTCAACCGGGTTGGAGGGAAGAGCAAAACCAAAAAATACTTCTTGGGGACGACGAAAAAACTGGTCAGGGCAGCCAACCCAAAAACGCGCGGGGGGGGGGGGGCATTTACGTCGAAAACTGGAAGGGGAGGAGAAACCCTAGCAACGAAGGGGTGTTAGTACTCCTTCCACTTGTTGGAAAAACCCCTAACAACCAAATGGTGCCAAACTTTGCAACATAACCGGCCCCACCCCCAAAGGGGAAAAAATTTGAATGGGGGTGCGGTCGGACTATTAGGTAAGTCCTCCGAAGGGGGACGGCAGGTCAAACAGGGACCTTTCAAGCGACCAAGGTCAAGGGGGTGGGGCGCGGCTTCTGCCAGATGCCAGAGGACTGGAAAAAGGAAGCGATGAAACCTCCCTTTGGGGCCAAGGCGAGGGGGGGGGAGCTCACAAAATGAAACCAGGGGTGGCGCGCCTGGTTTTCAGGACCAAGGAGGGGGGGGAAAAACTCCGGAAAAAGAAAGAAGCTATGATAATGAAGGCCATAAAAGGAGACGCAGAACCTTAGACTCCGAAAACACTATGGAAAAAAAAAACAACCCAGGTAAAAGTCCTCCGCACGTCAAAAAAAGGAAACCAGGTGAAAGGGGGGGGGGCGGGGGGGGGGGGGGGAGCGCAAAAGTGGGTGGGGGAGGGGTGGTCGGGGGGGGGGGGGGTCGGGGGGCTCGGGGGGGGGGTGGTGGGCGGGTCATGGGGTGGGGGGGGGGGAGGGGGGAAAGGTGGGGGGGGGGGGGGGGGGGGGGGGGGGCTGGTGGCGGAGGGGGGGGGGGGGGGTGATCACCAAAAAAAAGAACGTTCCAGGAAAAAGACAAAAAGGCAACCAAACCAGAGGTGACTGGACCGACGCGCTGCATGTGGCATGCCGCAAGCCCAAAGGAAAGGACCCAACGCCCCAAAAGCCGAAACGTCAAACAAGGGAGGGCCATCATCACGGCGCTAGGCAAACTCGGAAAGAAGGGGGGGGAAAAGGAAGGAAATACAAAAATACACTACTAGTGGCGGTCAGCGAACTCGAAACCTGACGAGTGAAGGCCGTGTTTCAAAAACGACAATAAGCTCTCAATGGGACAAAGAGGGTGGGGTCTTTGAAAGGCGAAAAGAAAAGGACAAACGGACGGGAAAACTGAAACAAGTCGGCGGGCCGGCTGAAGAAGATGAAATTGAAACCAAAACGGCCGAACTAACCACCAATCAAAAAATGGGTGCCGGACCGCGCCCGGCTGGTCAAAAATCCGACTTCAAAAAGGAAACCGGCACCAGAGAAAACAGTCAGCTCCTGAACCTGCAAACTCACGAAAAGTTGCCCCGGGCAAAAAAACCCCGACCTCCGATCAAGGCAAGGAGGGGGGAAAAAGCACCTCCCTCTCCAATGTATATGCGCTTGACGCCTGCGTCAAAAACTGATCCAGCTAAGGTGGAAAAAAAAAAACCTAACGTAAGCGCTTAGAAAAAGTCCAGGTCGTCGGAACGCAGGCGACTCTGTGGGACAAGAGTCTGTAAAAAAAAAAAAGATCATACTATTAACCCAATTGTGGCCCACACAGCTCGGGAAAGGCAAAAAAAAGGGACCGGCATCCCGAGGGGATCGGGGAAACCAACTTTGGAAAGCAACCGGCCGTCAGTCGGAAAAAAAAAATCCAACTGCGAAACACAATAAAAAAAAAATCCGCCTCAAGGCCAGTGAAACAATACTGGCTTTCCAGAAAGGGGAATGCTTGGCTTGCCTAGGGTGTTCTTGACCAGGGCCTTCGCAATAATAAGTAGAGCCCGTCGACGGGCAGGACTTTGCGATCAAAAAAGCAGGGGAAACAACAAAAATGCAACAGCACCGGAGGGAAAATCCCTGGCCCCGGGAAAGTCTAAAAAAAAGGGGGAAAAAAAAGGGGGGGGGGTCACTTTGAAAGAAAACGGCACCAAGTATTGCAACAAGAGGGGGACGGTTA
>Ga0179593_1344452_pt1 | contig 12937 bp, 18 predicted proteins | sample CZODoug2_1_08_16_FD_185931 | JGI IMG/M metagenome (GOLD analysis project Ga0179593, IMG submission 185931) | Vadose zone soil fungal communities from Angelo Coast Range Reserve, California, USA - CZODoug2_1_08_16fungal (PacBio error correction) | ecosystem: Environmental > Terrestrial > Soil >...
CAACACAATGTTTGTCAGCACCGTGAAGAGATAGCTGAAGCGAAAAGCATCGAAGAGGAGTGAAAATGAGAATCTTAAGATCAGTGAGGGGGGGGAAAATAAAACTATCGTAAACGAAGAGTGCAGGAGGGAAAGTCTCAGAAGCAAAGAGGACGTGCTCAGAATGGTGAGGAGACGTACACGTCCTGCTACAGGTCCGGAGCAATTGAAGACAGAAGTTTCAGGGGGGCTGCTTTCCACTGAAAAAAAAGGCATGTAATTGTCATAACCTCAGGAGCAACACAATTTAAAAAGGTAAGTAATTCGGGGGAAACAAGATAACTAGGGAATAGGGAATTGAACTGATTTTGGTAGAATATGAGTGAAAGCAGCTACTATTTATAGACCGATCACTTTTTTTGCAGGAGGGGAAACTCCCATGTCATTGTGGTTGGTGAAGGACGGGAGTCGAAAGACAAAAGGTCCTCCTATTTCGTGGGAGGGAAAAGGGGAAAAGCCGTTGTTAAGTCAACGGAAACCGGTGTTCTGACCTCCTATAACACTGGGGAGGTATTGTTAAACGAGGGGGGGGAGGGGGGGGGTGCTGTTGCTGCCCCTGCCATTTGGGGACAAATCATATCTTTTTATTCGGGAGGACCTGGGGGGGAGGCTGCAAAGGTCATCAAATAGCAGGGACTTAGAAAAAATAATCACTGGGGGGGGGGACAACCATTTAAACCGAGAATTGAAGGCCTGAAACCAGATAGGGAGGAGAAGGGAGAAATTCTGATGACGCCCTGAATGATATAGAAGGTTATCCGGGATTGTATCGATATTTGGAAAATAAAGAATCCTGGGTCACAAACGAAGAACAGAAAGGAGGTAATGTCATTCCGGAAGCTCTTACGGGGTTCTCTTAAAATGAGGGTGGGGGGAGAAGTAACGGGGCAGGGGCACGATTGAAGTGAGAATGTAGTGTTGGAAAAGTGACGCCAAAGGAAAAAAACAAAATGAGTGATAGCGCGTCCAAACCCATCGGAAAAGAGGACCGGAGGGGTGGGCTCGCGTAGTTTCTAAAGGTGTTAATTTACTGGGGGCCGGCTAACGGTGGGGGGTGGGGATATTAAGCTTAACTTAAAATCGAGATATGATTGGCACCAAGGGTCAGAAAGAAGGCGACATTTGACCTTGTTGATGAGAACCCGGAGCGGTCAAAAAGGTTGAGAAATGGGGGAGTAGCAGAACTTCAAATTGGCATGGGAGACGTAAAATTGTAGGAAACGTGTCCAAAGTCTGGGGACAGCCGCAAAACCATTGCCCTGGATAAGGATTGGGGAGGGATAAAGGTGGGGGGGGGAGTAAAAGAGGTAGCGAATTGATGGGATCCGGTGGGGGAAGGAAAAAAAGATGATAGAGCAAGGGGGGGTTTCTCAAGAAAGCTCGGTAGAGGAAGATATGGGACAATCTAGAGTGATCGTATGGCAAGAGGAAAAAAACATCTTACTTTATAGGAGGGAAACATTCAACAGAGGCCAGCATAGGGTACAAATGCGATACACGTTGACATGAAGGGTTCTAAGTGAGATACCATAATCAGAGATGCTAAACGTTTGTTGTTGGAAAGAGGTAATCCTCAAACATTTCATAAGAAAAGCGTTATGAGACAAGGACAAACCGGGGGGGGGCATGTGGATATTATTGACGTAAATAAGGGACGGTCGATTAGGGGTGAGATAAAAGAGAGAGGAACAAACGGTCAAGAAAGGTCATTGATGCAAGTCTCTCACGGAAAACGTGGCCTATAGAGCTGTAGAGAAGATACGGTAACTGTTGTTCAATATCGTAAAAAAAGAAGATGGTTGGGTCAGTCGAAAGAAAAAGGAGAAAGCTATGAATTGAAATATCGGGAAACGGACACATTATTTCTAGAAAAAGGGACATCACAGGGGAAAAGCAAAAGAAGGGAATGAGAAAGATGGCAGATAGACTTGATCCAACTAACCAAAAGAAATGTTTGGAGCTGGCAAAGATGTGGTACCGTCGACGACTTTCTCATTAAAGCGGAAGGACCGATTTGGGCTACACTAACTTCAATGGTGCGCCGTTAAAAAGAAACGGGGTGGGAATCGGGGGAGCAGCAAACAATTCAACGCAGCCGGGACCTGTGGGTGATGTGGTCTAGACCTGCGAAACAGATAGAGCGGGGAAAGAAAATGAAGATAAAGAGAACCCGCCGGGATAATCCAACTAAGGTTAAGTGACCGGAAAACAACAAGGAAAAATGATGTGGTACAGAAAGGAGAGTCTATAGCTATGGCAGTGGGGACGCAACTCTCCATAACCTATCAGAGGGATACGGACACGTGAAAGGAAAGACCAACTACTCACTTTTAGAGATAGTGAAGAGAGGATTGCATGAGAAGAGGTGGGGAAGGAAGAAGAATATGAGCATGAACGGAAACTAAAGAATCAAGGGACATCATACGAGAAGAAGGACAAAAGGAGATTGATGAGGGAGGAAGAAAGAAACCTGTTAAAGGATATGCTGGTTAAAGTCAGTCCAAGACAGAGGATAAAAAGGGGGTGAAAAGCGAGGGAATTATGGGGACGAGGGGTGTGAGAATACGTGAGATGGCTTCTGACCAAGACTTGCAAAAGATTAAAAGAGATGATGGCACAAATGCGAGCAAAACAAACCAACTCACGAAAGTAGAAGTGGGGGCCAACGCGTTTGATAGATTTCAGCATAAATGGAAAAGAAGGTTGGAGAACGGAGGGGGCACAGCGTCCCTAATTATCAGCAAGTAACCTGGAAGGGTGAATCACGGACTGGAAAGGTCCCGAACCACCTGGGAAAATAGATGAGCAAAAACTTAGGACTCATAAACAGAAGGGGATCAAAAGAAGGACTTCAGAAAAAGTTATTATTCTATGCATAGGGATGTGGACACGAAAAATGACAAGTGGTGGGTGGTTGCTTCCAACCGCTTGGGGGGGGAAAAAGGGAAAGTATTCAAGCTGGGCCTACTAGGTAAAGGGACGAAAAGAAAGCTTAAAGGGGGCTGACGGATCTGAAACGGTATTAACATCAGAACATGTAGTCTGAGCAAGCGCAAAGGAGAGACACCGTTTTACAAGACTCACCAAGAGGGAGGGTGGGGGACGAAGAAGGTGCACAAAATTAATCCTCTTCACTATCTCTTATGGACCGGGTATAGGAAAGGGAGCGCTGAAAGCTCGGAGGGAGAGCCAGGTACACTGCTCAGGCGCTTCACGGTGCATTCGAAAATGTTGTAGATCTCTACTGACAACGAGGGAGAAAGGGGATCAGACAACCGGGGGGAGGAGAAAAGACCGTCATTGTCTCGGGCTAATAAGGGATAGGAAACTGGGAAAGGTAAATTATGAAAGGGAAAAGAGTGAAAGGGATTGAGTAGCATGAACAGATCGCACCTCAACGTGCACAGGGACAAAAAAGAAAACGTTCTCGTGACTCTAAGAAGGAGGCGTGCAGAGATAAAGCTATACTTCTTCTCAGATTCGCAGGGAAGGAGAAGGTGAGTTAGAAAGGGAAGGAGTGTAAGCTGGCAAAAGAAAAGGAGAGATAGATCATAGAGAAAAAGAAAACGAGGTGAAGCAAAAGTGACGACGTAGTAGGGCTTGAATATGCAACCTATCACTACATGGTAGGAGGGGGGGGGGTAAAGAGGCTAGTTTCTGGAGGCTGGTAGCAGATATTGGGGGGCTCAGCGGGAAGAAAAGGGGGTGGGTGGGAAGAGCCCCCGGAGGCCATCCGTCTTAACCTCTTTTCAGGGACTATGACAGGGGAAGGAAAAATTAGGTTCACTGGTCATTTGCACCCTCTGCCTCTCTGAGTCACAAGGATTAAGGGGGGGGGAGTGGGGGGCTGTGGCCCCTGAGTTGGTTGAGAAGAAGATTGGAGGAAGGGGACCTGTTGCAGGCATCCAAGGCGAAAAAAAATAAAAAAAGATAAAGAAAGGGGTCAGACCCCAACCTTCCTAGTAGATCTGACATGACTGAACAAAGAAGGGGAGCCTGCGGAGGGTCTGATGGAGAGATTACTAAAAATGGCAGAGAAGGAAAGGATAGGGAGGGGGACTCAAGCTGGCCCTGCCTAAGAACTTAAATGGATAACCGATCGATAATGAAATTATTCTTAAGCTCTGCACGAAGAGTCGTTCAGAATTTTAAGCGAGAAAGTGAAGGGCACGTGCGTGAGAGGGGGGGACATCATGGAGAAAAAAAGGTAGTGTAGGAGAGGTCGCCAACTGCAAAAACAGTAAGAGGAGAGAGAAAATCCCTCTAAACAGAAGGCCGAAATGGTGGAGGGCTGGTCTTTCAAAGGAGAACTTCAATGTGTGGAAGGAAAAAAGGGGGCACGGCGAAAGGGTGTGGTCCGCTTCAAGGCGATAGGGTAGTCTTCTGGTCAGAAAAAAGAATCCCAAGGAAGGATGAGTTTTGCTCAACCGAGAGGGGAAAAAAAGGAAAAGGTATAAAGGCGCCACCATTTAGGGGAAAAAATAGGAAAACAGTGAACTTTCATTTGGAGACCTTAGGTGGGGGAAGAAGAAAAATTTACAATCTTGCCAAGAGCACAAGGTACCCCTTTTTAGACAGGGGGGAGTGGGGGAGAAAGTGGGGCAAGAGTCCAGGTCCAGGCTGGGGAAGAGATGAGAGAAGAATTAATAGATGCAAGGGGGAGAGAAAGCCCTTGTCGATGGTCAATTCAGAAGGGAGAAGGGGGGCGATGACAAGGAACCTCGTACGGGGCGAGAAGTGATAAAGGCACCGTAAGGATAATAGGGTACAAGGCTAAGAACATTACTTTAACATGTGATAACCCTAAAGGAGAAGACTGACGAAGCGGGGGGGGGGGGGGGTCCGAAGAATAGTGATACCATCAAAATGAGTATAAAACAAGCAGTGATATGGAGAATAAAACGCCCTCCCTTGGCTGTGCTATTGAAAGAGAATACTGGATTCTGAGGTCAAAATATCGAGAACAAGCGGGGGGAAAGAAAAGGTCAGGGATGTCCTTCTGGTTCTCCTGAGACGCATGTAGAAAGTTCATACATCTGGTAGACAAATGGAGCCTCTACGGGAAAAACTGTTTATGCACTTAGGTGGGGGAGGGAAAAAAGTGGAGAAGGGTTCATTTTCATGAGAAAGATCAAAACCTCTCTGAGGGGAAAAATGCAACGGACGAAAGTTCTATCATTGGCGAAAAGAGGGCAACGGAAAAATGCGACCCTCTTGGCATCCAAAACGTGATAAAACTAAACATCGGATACAAGGGACATGGGGGAGTGCGGCGGAAAGAGGTTAAAATCAATAAGGTCAGACAGAAAAGGGGAAAGGACGAGTGGGGCTACACCCGAGGTGCAGGGACGTTTATAAGAAGGTGTGAAAGAGGGGGAACTTTCATCATCACTGAAGGGGGGTTCTCGAAGGGGGAGGGGAAAAAGAAATACTAGAGATAGCAAGAATGATGAATAAAAGCCAAACACACGATCCGGCAGTGGGACAACTAAGCTTAGAAGTGGGGGAAGCAGGAGGAGCCAAACATTCGGGGCATGGTACTCTCTTATAAAGAGAATGGGGCAGTGAGAAAATAGGAAAGAAGAACACTCCCTATAATATGGCGATAAGCAGAGTTACCAAATTGAATGAGCCTAAACACACTACTCATTTGAAATCAGAGCCGTAATGAAAGATCGGGAAGGGAGAGAACTGAATTTAGATTAAGGGGGAGGACTCTGGGCCATTCGGAAAAATCAACGAGGTCTTATAAGGTAGGATTCAGGGCATCAGACCCTTGCGCGCTGAGAATGGTTCGGCTCAACGCCTCTAAGGTTGTGGATTACACAAATGATCGGATATTAGGTGCGATGGGGGGAGAAGAAATTGTGGAGGAGGAAAATGGGGGGGGAAAATATCCCTCAAGAAGCTTGAGCTGTCACAAAGCATACCACAAGCAACAAAGAAAGACAAGGAAAGGTGCCATCATTTGTAGGATATATTAACCGGCGGTTGGAGAAGGAGAAAAGGAGAAGGAAGTAACTAATGGGACGAAATGTTGTGTGGACTCAACGTACTTGAACAATCCTGGAGTAAATAGATGAGGAAAAAAAGGAGGGGCATCTATCTATTAAGGCCTAGTCCAAAAGGAACAGGAGAAAAGGGGGAAATGATAGGCCGATGCATGTGTGGCACGCAAACAATTTTGAAAGGTTTGCGGTGAACCCAAGGTGAGAGGGGACCGATAGGAGATTCAGGGGCAGAAGGGGGTTCTTTCCTAGCAAAGAAAAACAACCCTCTGCAACTTAAAATGACGAAGAAAGAGGAGAACGTGTAGTTGGGATCAGAAAAAGAAGGCGCCTTAAAGGAAGAAGGGGTTACCCCTGCCCAAGAGGTTTTCGAGTTTCTTATGTACTCAAAGTATCAAAAAGCCAGGGATAGGTACCAATGGAATATCGGAAAAAGGAAGAGGGAGGCGCAACCCTGAAATGAGAAGCTATCGCTTCAGGGGGCTTCGAGTACCCCTTGGTGAGGAGATAGAAATCAAAAAAAAGAGGAGGAGGAAGAGAGAGAAAAAAAGGTGTAGAGAAAAGGGGAAGAGATAAAAGTGAGCAGTGAAAGGTATCGCGATAATCGTTGAATAGATAAGTAAAGATTAGAAAGGGAGAAAGACGCGGGGAGTGAGTATCATAAAGAACTAGAGAATCACTCAGGGAGATTTCTCTCACAAAAAATCAGTCTCTTCTTAGACTAAAGGAGGCTGGAAATTGGAAGGGAGCAAATTGAATACATAAGGTTTCGTTGCGACTGGAAGGAGGTAAGAGCAAGGAAACATGGATATTGATCATATCGGGCCAACAAGAGGGGGAATACCCATTGAGAGTTAGGGGTAAAACATGCAATATGAAACTAAGAGGGGCAGTCAGAAGTGACGGATTGGGAATATAGGGAGGAGGGAGAATTTAGAGCCTCGAACTTGTGGGCGAGAAGCTATTAACTAAAAGGGGGGGAAGTCCCGTTGAGACATCACAAAAGGAACATAGGTACCTGGGCGGATTGAAGAAATGGAAGAGGACCATTGGTTAGGCACTTAACTTATTTCAGGAACTTTACAAAGGAAGAAGCCAAAAAGAGGTGGGGCACAGATATTGTGATTGGGGTTGAACCCTGTGTTGTGCGAAATCGGGATTTGTATTTCTGAAAGGACTGGGGGGGTATGGTAAAGTTAGCAGAAAAAGTTCCACTTCTGACTCAAGAAATCAGAGGGGGGGACAGAAACCAACCCTTTAGCCAGGGCGTGAGAAAACAATATATAGCGCAAGGGTCTGAGAGGAAAAAACAAGACAAGAAAGGGGGCCAAAAACACCTCGTATGTGTATCTATGGGGGCAGAGGAAGAAGGAGAGGACACTTGTCACACGATCGGGGGAAGTCAAGTAATGTATTTCATGACCCTTACTCTGTGGGATCATTAACTGCACGATTGCCGGAATAGAAAATCTGATAATTGAGGGGGGGTGTTTTCCAGAGGTGGGAAGAAAGAACCATGACTTTTAGCCCAAGACCTCGGAAATTTCGTGGGACTTGCGGACCTGATCACTTCGTTGTGGGAGGATAAAGCAGGCGAGGGTGGTGAGAGGGAGATTAAGCTTCTTGCGGGCGATGTCAACAGGGCAGAGAAAAACCAACAGGAAGGCTTTGAACTTGTTGAGGAGAAAACGAAGCGGGCACTCAGGTAGAAGGGACACCATGGGAGGATGCACCCAACAAAAAAAGAAAATAACCAAACTGCTTACACCTGGGCAGGGAGACCTGAGGTATCGAAAAGGGAAACTTGGGGTGAACACGGGAAAAAACGGTAAAAGGGGGAAGCTTTTAAGGTTGGGATGGAAAGACAAGTGTCTGGGGAAACCGATGATTGCATCCTGGCAGGGGGAAACATAAAGGCGCCAGGGGTTCTACTAATCGGGAAATCAGGGAGAAGGTCAATCAGAGAAGGGTATAATCGAAACGGAAATATCGTAATGGTTAGAGCAATTTCCAAACATTCACTGAGTCAGCAGGGAAGGGGAGGCTATAGACACGTGCCTCAGGCAGGGGGCAGGATGATACAATAAAGATAATAGGAAACTCGGTGGGTTGTGGGGCCGAGAGTGGATAAACAACATACTTCGAAATATGGAGGGCTAACAAGCAACCCTGGGCGGGGTATTATTGATTAACTAAACGTGTTAAAGGGGGAGGGTTAGACAAAACAAACGCGTTAAGGCGGGGGGGAAGGGGCTTTCTGGTATCATCCTGATAACCAATGGAGAGAGGTAAGAGCCTACTGTAAAAGCTGAAAGCTACGGGAGTGTATTGGCTGGGAAAACGTACGATGGGGGAAGGGTCATAAATGGGAGGGACCTCCATAGGAAGGGGAACGATCGAGAAGAAGCCAGTTTCGAGAAAAAGAGTGCGCTATCATAGGAGTAAAAAAGGAGGCCCCAGGAGGGGCGACCATCAAAGCCAAAACTGGGGAAAGACAAAACCTCGGATAACCCTTGTAATGGGGGGGCATGAGGGGACGTTGCATATAAGAAGGTAGCAAGGACACGTGAAGGCCAAAAAGATTTGATCTAATAAAAAGTGGTTGCGCCGGGTAAAACTTAAGATGCGCATCACAAGTCAAAGAAGTCAACGGGATTTCTCTGCGGGGTGCTGGAAAAAGAAACTGCGATTCGCAATGAGGATAGAAAGGAAACCCGGAGGCAGTGTGGAAAGACAAGATCTAGTGACGCTGAGGGAGAACCACATTAAGGCTAAATGGTCAGAGGGGGGGACAAGGAAAAGAGAATGCAAGGGGGGAGTCTTCCAGAACATAAGTGGCGAAAAAGGAATAGGGAAGAAATTGGAAATGGGACCCCTACTCAGGGGTACATAGGGGGGTCTTAAGGCCTTCTCTACGTGTGATCAAAAGGAAGATGAGGCAGGGAAGATTGGCCAAAGATTAGAGACGATAAGAAGAAATTTCACTGAATTGTTACACCCTTGAGCGGGAGCGAAAAGAGATTGACAAGGGAAAACGCCTCGGCTAAAGGGTGGTTCCAAAGCCGTGGAGTATGTGCGAGTTGTTGGGGGGGAGGAGGAAATGGGCGACAGGACCAGAAAGGGAGGGAAAAACTATGAAAATGGGGCTGGAAGACAAAAATGCAAGGGGACCAATAAAATCCATGATAGGACCGAAAGATTGGAATAGGCAGAGTGCAGAAGAAGATTGTAAAACGTTTAGTGCATAAGGCTGTGTGAAACTTGACCAGCAAGTAACGATGGGAAAAGTTGGGGGGAACAAAAAAATTAGTCAAACAATCCTGGAGAAAAAGGAGGGAAGGAAAAATGTATGATATCCAGGAAGCCATAAAGAAAAGCCAATCACTTCGAGGCAAGGGTTCGTGCATATTGCATGGAGGGACACAGACGAAAGGGGGGAATTGTGCTGGAACTCTTGAGAGGGGGGGGAGTGCCATGCTCCTGTTTAAAGGACTAGAGCAGCCAGCAACGACCCGGAAGAAAGAGCAGAGAAGGAGGGATGACAGAAGGTGGGGAGAATAACCTTTGTGGTCTAAAACGTAGAATCAGTTGAGAACACCATCTGCCCGAGGAAAGAGGGGGCTGAAGGGGAAGAACAATAGCTCTTCACGATGAGAGGAGAATGGTCTCTTTTCAACTCTCGAAAGGAAAAGTCGAGCATTTACTACTTCTCAGGTAGCTACGGGAGCTTCGCGATACAAGGGGTATCGAGCACCACCAACACGGTAGGAAAAGTCAGGAGAGAACTACAACAAGGTGTAGCGAAGAAACCGGGAGCGGGAGTAGGGTATCGCGAAGAGCTTGATATAGTGAAAAGGAAAGGTACATGAAGAGGGGGGAATAAATAAACGTATCAGAAGCCTTTTGAATGATTGGTAAACTAAGACAAGGCGAACGAAAGGGGGAGGGAAGAACTACAAACAAAAAGGAGGTCAGATACCCGGGGAATGAGAAGGAAAGGGGTAAGAAACGGAGGGAAAACTGGGTAAGCAGCAAAGAAAGATCAGGGAAGGGGGGAGAGAATTAAAACTCGCAAGATGATCAAACATGAACGGGGGGGCGGGTCCCCAGTCAATATGCATAATCATTGCTCATGGAAGTTCAAGGAGGTGTAAATATTCTAGTTTCTGGGCTCAAGAATTAGAAAAAGAAGATAAGGGTTTGCATCCTGAAACTTGTGGGAATTGAATGGTGAGTGATCAACGCCATAGGAGGGAAGAATGAAGGGACCAAAGCCTTTTGTGATTCACGTTGAAAAAAACCTGGTTAAAATTTCATCGGAAAAGCTGCTATCCAAACTGCAGGGTGAATTGGGGCAGCAGGAGTAACTGGTGAGTTGGGCTTGGCAAAAATGCTTTGGGGAGCAAGTGCACGTTGCTGGAGAAAAATTGTAAGACACAGATCCACTTCTTCTTTCTAAACAAACAAGAACAGCGGTGAAAAAAACTTAGGAGGCAGTTGGACAGTGCCTGAACCAGAAGTATAAAAATGTCTGTCTCAAAGGAATACAATCTCAGGAATGAGCGAAGGTATCGATATTGGGGGGGGACGCCGCCTAATATGAGAAAAAAACGGCGAGTTGACATTGAGGTAAATGAGAAAAAGTGGTAAGAATTGAAACTTGAGTAGTGTGTGGATGGGGGGCTTCATGTCACTTGGTAAAAGATTAAGGAACGCCTCTGAGGTAGTTTGAGGGAAGAGTTGCGCAAATGCACAATTCTTCTAAAAAGACATTCGACGGAATGTTGGTTGGGGGCTAGCAGTCCACTTCTCAGCTTAGTTGGAGGTACACTAGCGCCCATGCGGGGGGGGCTAGGGTAGGACCATCTTCTTGAGATCTTCTTCTTTGGATGGGGGAAACCCGTCAGAGAAACATCACAAGGAAACGGTGACTATTTGATGCGCCCAGGGGGGGGTCAAAAAAACTAAAGGGCAAAACTAAGCAAAAAAAGGGGGGGGAGCAGAGTAGCCAAAAGGGACGGTAAACAACGCCCCACCCTGGGCTTGGAGAAAGTATTGTAAGGCCAAGCTGGGAAAGAAAGCAACAGGTCCACCGGTGGGGGATTTAGTGGATCAAAGTTGAGGAGGAGGACCAAGGGAGCAGCATTGAGCTAATGGGAAAAAGGTGATAGAATGTTATCAACTGGGAGCAGTAACGAGAGGGTAAAGAGGGATCATCTTGCGGAATGACTACGACATCGTACGGTTCGAAAGGGCAGTGGGAAAGTAGAGGCAAAAAATACAGAGAATAAACACTTCCTCCAGGTTAGAAGGGGGGGACCATAAGTGAACAGGCTAACGAGGGTGGGGTGTCCGAGATAGTGACAGCAACCTCCCATCAGTTAGAGAAAGAAAACAGCCAATCCCTGGGGAGGGGGAGAGGATTGGGGTGATACGTCTTATTAGTGGGTATCACTAGAGGCAGAGGGGGAATCGGGACATGATGCCTTCTTGCAATCAGAGAAACCGCATGGGAACTGGGAGAGTCTGTACCGATCGAGTGCTCTGAAGGTTTGATTAATGGGGAGGGGCGGCAACCAGTAAGAGTCCGGGGGGAGGCATCTAGCCAGACTCAAAAAATAGGGAGATGATCCAAGATGAACAAGGAAGGACTAGTCGTCCCATAGCCAAAACCTGAATGGAACGATGGCGCCCCAAGTGATCCAACTAAAAGAACGATCCAGGGGGAAGGGTTAGCTGGCAGAGGTGTTACCGTTGAGCAAGTCCAAGGGCATTGGGGGTGAAAGAGACAAAAGTGGTTCGAGAAAGAAGGGGACTGGTTGCGTAGGGGGCAGAAAGGAGTTACCAATCAACAGTTCCGGGGGGATGGTTTCAGCTTTTTGACCGGTGGACTGCGTTCTCAAGATATGGCCCTATCCACCGAGCCGGGCAGGGTTATCAGCCCAAGAAGAAACCGAGGAAACCAAAGAAGAAAATGTTTCAAGAGAATGACGAGAGCTTGTGGCTCTTGGGCAGGAAACGTTCCAACCTACCAAAACAAGGTTCTAGCATCTTTCAACTCACATTAGATAACCAGACTAACAAGTGATCCGGAGAGTAAGTAATATGACTTGCCATCATCGTGGGATCAATGAAGATTCAGGCAGGCAAGCAGAATACATGGAACAGAAGGGGAGGGACGATCAGAACCGTGAGCAGGAAAACTTATATGGTTAAAGTGGGGAGAAAGAGAGGGAGGTTGAGAGTTTTTTGAAGAAAAGTTATTCTGAGGAAATACACAATAGCCAAGAGTGCATTAAATTAAAGCTATGATGGAGGGACAGGTCATCCACAGCAACCACTCCCATAATTACCCGGTGGTGCTAACCATTTTAGCCGAGTGCAGAATATGAAATAAAGGGGGGGGGTGGGATAAAACGGCTTGGTATAGTCCTAATTAAGACGAAGGGGTGGGGGAAAGACGACAGCACCAACAATCAAGGATAGAGGATGAGGGCGACCATCTAGGGCCTCCAGAAACTAGCATCTTCTCACTTGTGGGGAGGGTCAAAGCAGATTGCATGTTGGACAACGAAAATGGGAATCGTTTTCATGGGGTGGGGGGGTCATTCCAGCAGTTGAGAGGGGTACGGAAATAAAAGATGCGCGAAGGGTGCTTGGAAGACTTGGACGCCCTTCCGTAGCCGAACAGTCTTAAACTTTATAAATCAATTTAAGGATCAAAAGCTCTTCGGACAAGTGATAGACATTTTACAAAGAACAGTTTGACCGATAGGTCTTATCATCAACGATTCGACTGTATATTGGAAGGGAATTGGTGCAACTTGATCTCTTCACGAGCTCTTAGGAAAGACCCTTTACACTGCTCAAGGCTTCACGGAGACGAAGCA
>Ga0179593_1631792_pt1 | contig 12937 bp, 18 predicted proteins | sample CZODoug2_1_08_16_FD_185931 | JGI IMG/M metagenome (GOLD analysis project Ga0179593, IMG submission 185931) | Vadose zone soil fungal communities from Angelo Coast Range Reserve, California, USA - CZODoug2_1_08_16fungal (PacBio error correction) | ecosystem: Environmental > Terrestrial > Soil >...
TAGGATAATCGAAGATGAAAAAAAAAAGAAGGGGTGCCGGAGGAAACGGACCTTGTCGAGAAAGAGAAGAAACGTCCAAAATAAGAACGATCCTAGAAAAAGGCTCCTTCCTACAAAAGGAACGTCCGAAAAGAAAGATGGGGGGCGTGAAGAATAGAAAAAAAAACGTGAATTCAAAACAGAAGAGTGGGCGATTTCTTCGCTAAGCGCAAAAAAAGGGGATTCCAAAAAAGAAAGTGGACATTCGGGAGGAACTTTCGAGCGAAGGGGGAGGATAGCGGAGGTGAAGCTTGCTTGAGAAAATAGAAGGTAGGGGGGTCAAACTGATGAAGTAAGAAAAAAGAAGATCAGGAAACGAGGGAAATCTAACAATTCTCCAGAAGGAAGGGGGAAAAAACGTGAAGTCATCGGAAAACTCAGTTCCCCTGAGGTTGACAAAAGAAGACCTTTTACGGGGGATCTGAAAATCCAACGCGAAAACCATAAAAAGGAAAGGAAGAAAATACCTAGCACTGTTGCGATTTTGAAAATCAAGGAAATAAACACAAGAGAAACTGCAACGAATCAGTCGTTCAACGGGAAAGGGGTGCCCTGCCGAAAAAAAAATATAGGGGAAGTGTGGCTAGGAAAAAAGGGATAGGGAACTAAGTTTTTTCTTATTTTAAAAGAAGAAGGCGCAAGGGAATTCTTTTCTAATGGAAGGGGGAGAACTTTCGGGAGTGGAGAATAGGAGAAGTCGGAAAGAGAATTTGCTGCTCGAAAGGGGGCACCTGGTGAGGGGGGGGGAAAAAACTCCTTACGGGGAAAAAAAAAACTGAAAGGGGGGCACAGGACCGTGGCCCTTTTTTAGAGAGGAAAAAGGTGGGTAGTCTAGGGGTTTTTACGAAAGCCTTCTAGGGGGAATCCGATTGCCCAACCTGGATCACCTGAAGCTGGGAAGAAAGGATCCGCCGGGAACGGCTCACAAAAGGTAAACGCCAAACGGGTGGGGAGTGCTGGGGAAAACCTACGTGCGGGGGAGGGGCCTAATAGAAGGGAAGAGGGTCCACTGTTTGATTGAGTATGAAAGCGCTAGAAATGTTTTGAGGAACAAAAGCGGGAACGTCGCACGGTGTCCTTTCATCTTTTGCCGGAAAAAAAGGGGAACAAAAAAGGTGCAATCCTCGATGGAAAATCTGAGGTCTTTTTGGGGGAGGAGCGAAAGGAAAAAAAAAAAGAAGGGTTCCAAACCTGGTGTGGGAAGGGGAAACGAAGGAATTTTGGCACACAAAACCGCCAGAAGAAAAATCGTGATCAGGGGGATACCACGCGAAAAAACTCTACTGCCACGGAAGGACGTCCTCAGGTTCCAACTGAATCGGGTGATGAGCGAAGTTCGGAGTGGGGAATCGGGCGTTTGTGTAGGGAACGCGATGACCGAAATTCACTACTCGGGGAAAAATCTTAGGCTTCATAGGAAGAAGGAAAAAATCGATGAAACGCTGCTGTGGCTTCCCAAGAGCCGGGGCGAAAACTGTTTTCGGGGGGTCTTACGAGGAGGGAGGGGTTCCTCACGATGGGATGAAAAAGAGAAAAAAGAATGGTTGGTGCGGAGAACTCGATCCCACAACAGGGGACAAAAGGAGGAAAGGATTCTCCTAAAGATTCATCAGGACACTTGAGTAACGGAAGAACGACGTGAAAGGGGGTGGAAAAGCTGATCAAAAGGGCGTCATGGGAAGAACCTATTTCTGTTATGGAGAAAATAACCCCCCTCTTACAGAACTTAAGTCTTCGGGAAAAAGCCCCTCGGGAGAAAGGAACAAGTTTGGTAAAGTAATCGCACCGAATTCCCCCCAAAAAAAAAAATCCTTAAGATCAAAGAAGGAGCGGCGCTACGATAAAGAAGACCTGTCCCGGGAAGGAAGGGAGTTGGTTGGCAAAAAGCGGAAGGTACGGCTTAAGGGGAAAGGTAAGCGTCTGAAACTTCCCGGGGTTTCTGGATAGAGAAAAAGTCCGAGGGGGGTATCGCGCCGGGATAACCAAAAAAAGGTCCCAAGGGGGAAGGATACCAGAGGAGGGAAAACAAAAAAAAAAATTTAAAAACTCGTGAGGAGCATCCCAGAAGTGAAAAAAAAAATTCCTCGGGCGGAAGGAAAAAAAAAACACACATAGAAAAAGGTCAGAAGCAAAAACAACCACCCCCCGAGATGAGGGAAAGCGGTGTTTGTTTAAGAGGAGGACGGGGGAGACGGGGGGATCTCATGGGGGAAGAAAAAGAACCGGTGGGGGGCAACGTCCTAAGGGGACGATATCCAGACCAAAAAAAAGGTTTTAAAAAGGGGGGGGGGGGGCAAAAAAATTCGGGGGTCAGGGGGGCAAATTGGGGGTTCAGATAGGGGGCGGGAGAGAGGTTTAAGCTCCTTCCCAAAGTCATTAATTGCTGGTAGGGGGGAAAGCCCCAAGGGGTCGTCTTTTAAATGACCGAACGAGCTCTTCTTCATCGGACGCACAAGACGTCTTGAGTGACTTCCATTTGGGAGGAAAGGGGTCCTTTCAAAAGGTTTTCAAAGGGAGCGGGGGCGTTCAAGGCCCACACAGCAGAAGGGACTACAGGAATTTACTGAACCTAAACACAAGACACAAAAAAAGTACGGGGAACAAGGCTTGGGGGGCTCCCAGGGGGGGCGTGTCTCGCCTTCAGAAAAGAATTGGCGGGTCGGAGTCGAGGGATCGCTTTGATAGGGGGAGGGAAACCGGGGACACAACGAAAAACACCTATTAGAAGGAAAGTCGATAAATACCTCTAATTCAGTTGGGAAAGGGGAGGATGGTAAACAGCGGCATTCGGGGGGACCTTTGTAGAGAGATGAGCTTTATCAAGGGAGGGTTTGAGAAAGGCCACGGCAGCTTCTCGTCAAAAAGAAAGAGTTCGAAGGGGGGCTTTGTTTTGACTGGGGAGGGACAACCTCACAGGAAGGGGGCAAGGTTTGTAAGGGGTAGCCAAATAGTCTGGGGAGAAGACAGGGCAACAGAAATTAGGACAAAAAGGATGCATTAGGGTTCAGACAGGGGGCAACCAGGAGGAGGGGTTTCCAGGGCACTAGGACACGTAAGGAGGACCATAATCCAAGGTGGGTCAGGGCGCGTATTAGAAGGCAGTCGGGTTAACGGTTGGAAAAGGAGGGGCGAGATGAGGGGGGGGGGCCAAGTAACACTGGGTCATCCGATAGAAAAAAAATGAAGGTAATTTTCGTAGCGAGGGGGCCGGGAAAAGCTTACAGAGAGGGTTCTATCAACACTAGAGGGCAGACACATGAAAGGGGGGTCGATGAGCCTCAATGGGAAGAAAAAAGATACCTCCCTTAAAGGGTCCAAAGACCTTTTTGCACATCAAGCAAACGGGGGAAGTTTCCAGATCATAGGAGGGAAGAAAAGGCTATTCAGGCGCGGAACGGCACCGCAAAGGGAAATTTACAAGACTGAAGGGATGACCGTTCTTGGGGAGTCGGCGCAGGAAGGGGGAGAGAGGTTCGCCGGGATCAAAAGAGAAGAGAGTTCTAGTAAAAGAAATTTACAGGGCTTTGCACCAAAGCAAAAAAAACGTACTCGGTACGGTGTCAAGGGGGGGGCAGGGGTCCAAGGGGGTGTTTCGAGGCTCGGACAAGGCGAAAGGACTTTGCTTCTGGCAAAGGGGCGAAAGATGAGGAGGCGGAAGTCTGCGCAAAAGAGGGGGACGGGAACAGAGGGTGGCTTGCGACAGACAGCGGGCAAAGCTCGCACTCCTATCTCTGAAAGGGCCAAAAAAGGAGAGAGAGAGAATCCTAGGGGGTTTGTCGCCACGAATGAAACAGAAGAAGACTTTCATCGTGAACGGAAAAGGGAATTTTGCAACAGTAATCTAAAAAAAAGGGAGAAGAGAGGAGATCGGGAAAAAAACGTTTAAACGTCGACGGGTAGAGGGAGGTCGCCAATTGAAGGTGTGAAAGTATCGTAAGGGGACTCACTCTCTCAGGACTCCTAGGGGCGGGAATGATTTTCGCATTGTGTGAAGGGGGAAAGAGAAGATGGCCATCATCAAGGGGGAACAAATGGAAAAACGTCAACAGCACCAGGGGCCACCAGTTTCTGTTGAAAAAGGGAAAACAAACCCTGGGAGTCCGGTGGCTGTCACCGCTTGTAGGGGAGCGTCGCACTCCTGGAAAGTCATGGGAAAAAAACACGAAAACTCAAAAAAAAAAAAGGGGAGGAAAAAAGGGAAGAGAGAGGGGTGAGTTGAAGGGGCAACGGGACTTTCCGACGGGAGAAGACGAGCGTGAAAAGCCCAGGGGAAAACGCTCAGTTCTGGAAGGGAGGATAAAAAACGGAGAGAATTTGGTGGGGAGTTACTAATTCCGGAAAAAAAAAAAGACCGATGAGGGCATCTTCGGAAAACTGGACATGGATAAAAAGAAAAGAAAAATTCCTTCTGGAGGGGGAAGAGAGTCTGAGGCGATACGAAAAAATAATTCTAAGAAGTGCGAGAGAACAGGAGGGAATAAACGGCGACGAGAGGACGCGGCATTGAGGACGGAGCTCAAAACCAAGGGGGGGGTGCGTGCCGAAAGAAGTCTTCAACGCTTGAGAAGGACGGGGCACAACTCTGGGAAGAAGGCGCGCGGCCATTCAACGGGGGGGGCGCTGTCGCTCTTATTGGCGAGCGGGTTAAAAAGGGTGACTTTGCTAATGCTTGTTAGGGAGGAGGGCTGGGGTCGCAGAAGACGGGAGAGGGGAAAGCCAAAAGCAAGAAAGATTCGAACAAATGACAACTCAAAGGCCACGTTTCGAAAAGGAACCCCTCCTTGGAAAAAAAAAAAAGAACCGGGGGAAAAAACCTTCCCAGGATACGAGTGGTCAGGAGAGAAAAGCGAAACCCTCCAAAATACATCGCACTCAGGGAGGGGCGAGTTGGAAAAAGAGGGAGAGGGGGGTAGGCGCCGAAAAACAAGAAGGGGAGCACTGCCTAACGCAGGAGTTTTTCACGGTCCCCGGGAAGGGGAAGGCCGAGCCCGACGTTAAAAAGGAGTTGTGAAAAGAAAGGGATGATAGTTTTTTGGATGATGTCAAAAAGTCAAGCAAAGATGGAACTGCTTTCATAAATTGCCGTATACTTGGGGGGGGCCCTTTGGAATAGAGGCGGGTGCAGGAAGGGGGTGTCTCGCGCCGATTGTGTTCATCGGATGGGGGAGGGGGTAGCAAAGGGGGTAATTCTCTCGGAACCTACCGGAGAACAAAGGTCTGCTTGCCAAAAACGAAACGGGGGGGCCGGGGGGGGGGAGGGGTCTCATAAATCAAAAGCCGCAGGGGGGGGGGACGAAGAAGGCCACACCCGGGCAGGAACCACCGGGAACACTCAGCCGGGACAGAAAAAAACTTTAAAACAAAAAGCTTGGATTCTTGAGAAAGGGGGAAAAAGAGGAAGTGGACTAAGACGCTGGACCCGGGGGCCCACGGGGGAAGAAATATAGAATCGTAATGAATCGTTTTTGGGGAAAAGGGGGGGCTGGTCGCGGCTTCCGTTAAGGAAGTTGCCCGGAACCTTACAGGGGGGGCTCATATAATTACCTGAGGTTTTTCCGATCACAGGAAAAAGGGGAAAGCAACGGGCCTGGGGGTGACGGACGAGGGTAATTTTGAAAAAACGGAATCATGTTGATAAGGCGAATCCGATTAAAGGGGGGGGAGACTCGATAAAGGGCTAGAGAGGGGTCCACACTTAATAAAGGGAGAGGGAAGACGCAGTGGAAGGGGAAAAAAGCGGAGGGCTCTTTTAGAAAAGTGGGAGGGTTCGTAAGAGTCGAGACTGTTCCTAACGATACTAGGGAAAAATCTTATACTCACGTGAAATAGAGTGAAAAACGTCCCAAACCTGGCGCTGATGGGGGTTTTTCTCCTGGTTAAAATGTCCAAAAAAACTGATAAACTAACAGAACTGTGGTGCTTTATAACAAAAAAAGGGAAAAGTGGAAGAAACGCCTGAGCCATCATGAAGCTAACATGTAGGGGGAAACAAAGAAGTGAGGAACCTGGGGGGGAAAAAAATCTCCTTGGGGGGTTTCGGGTGGGAAAAGAGGAGGGGGGCTGAGGCAGAGGTCAAAGCCGATAGGAGTACAACAGCGGACAGGGGGGGGAAGTGAAGAAGCTATAGGGGAACGATCATGCATCAGGACTGGGCGTCTCGACCACGGGAAAGGGGGGAAAAACCTGGCTTGAGCCATACAGGGAGAAGACGACGATAACAAGAGGCGCGTGAGGGGGAGGGGGGTGAAGGTTCTGAAGGAGTTTGGATGAAAAGAAAGAAGGGAAACTTTAAAAAAAGGGGGGGGAGAAAGCTAAGAGGAACTGCTGGGCTCTTTACATCGCAGAGAAACAACAACAACTTAGGGGGAAGGAGGAATATAAAAAAAGATCCCTGAGGGGGGGGGGGGAAAGACACCGAATTTTTCCAAGGAAGAGGGGAAGTATCCATTAGCCGAAGAAACTTCAGAGGGGGGGGGGAGCAAAAAACCTAAAATATTCGTAAGGGGTTTATTCGAGAGAAGGTGTGATCTCTGTTTGCAAAAGGGTTGGCACTTCCGAGAGACGTCCAGAAGGACGACGAAAAGAGGGAAGGGGCTCGATTCACCACGCCTCCGGAGGGAAAAAGGGAAATGGCATAAAAAGAGCGGCAGTGTGCAAGAAACTGCAGCGGGGGAGCTTTCGCAGCGCCGCACACCAAGGGGGCCGTATGACTGAAATGTTATGGGGTGGGGGTTCATAATGTGGGAACCGACTGCAAGGTGGGAAGGAGGCCACTCAAGGGTTCATCAAAGAAGGAGGAATTTTAGGGGGAGAGAAAAAGAAAAAAGAACAGAAGTCTCCAGGCGTGGGAAGCACAAGGGGGGGGGGGAAAAGGGTGGAACAGTGGAAGAGGGGGAGAAAGAGGGGTGGGCAAAGAGAAGGATTGGGCAAACTAAGAGGGGGGGTCATAAGTCTCGAGGCTCTAACCAGGAGGGAACGTTCCTCAAATATCCACCGGTACAGAACGCTTCTTGAGAGAAGTTGTGGAAAAAAAGCCATCAGGCAGGAATGGTTAGAAAAAAAAGAGGGAGAGAAAACAAAGAAATGCATCAGGAAGCAAAGGAAAAAAAGTGCTGGCGGTGGAGTGGGAATCAAAATTCGCGAAACAAAAGAAAAATCGGTGCGCTTTTTTTGGACTTTGATCGGAACCGCACAGTTCCTGGGGGGGGGAGGAAAGAGAGAGTGCCACGGGGGAAAAGAGGCGGAAGGGCGACGACCGAAGGGAAGAACATGCAATAAAAGAAGCGATTCATAATCCATAAAAAAGGGGGAAAAAGGTTACATCGATTATTCAAAGGACAGGGAAAAAACCCTAAGAAAAGGGGTTGGGCGTGCGCGTAGGAGAGGAAGATTCAGTGAGGGGGAGTGGAAGGGCCAAAGAGGGGGGAGAATAAAGGAACAGCAGTAACAGAGGGGTTTCAGAAAATCAAAAAAAAAAAAGAGAGACACTTGTCCTTCATGGGGGTAAATCTCCTTCCGTTCTGAGGGAAAAAAGCTTGACAAGTTTCTATCAACAAGAAAGGAAACTCCTCATAAGTAGGGGGAAGGGCCAATGGAAGAAAAAGAATTATACAGGGCCTTGGGATCCCCCTCTGTTTCGGGAAAGGTTAAAAAACGTTGGAAAAGTTAAGATCATCGGGGGGTGTTGAAATGCCAATAGAAGGGTCGGGGGCAACCGGGGAAAGGGGGACCGGGAGGGGGGGGAGTATCTGCATGATTCAGGTTCGATTCGGCAAGAGCGTTCGCGAGCAACAAAAAGCCGGAGTGCTGTAAACGTTGGGTAAGGGTAGCAAGTTGCCCAAGCCTAAAAGACTCACGGGTACTTGTAAGTAGAGACAAATGAGTGGGGAATGATCGGACACGAGGGGTGACTTCGTCTGAGCGGGGGGGGGGGAACGTCCTAAGGGAAAAGAGATCTGCGCAATGCCTCAGGTAAAACTTCCTTTTCACACATCCCTGTGGAAAAAGACGCAACAAAGAGGAAGGAAATTGTCCAGGAGACGCAGCATGGGCCTCGCCGAAAAAATCTTTGGGGGAAACTCCTCTCAGGGAAAAAAATGGACTTCCTCAGTTTCCTCTTAGAAGACCTCCAAAAAAGGGACCCAAAAAAAAAAAGGAAAAGGGGAAAAATGCGTAAGAGGGGCGGAATCTCAAGAGGAAGGAAAAGTGCACCCTTATAATATCTTTCGGCGTAAGGTTACTGGGGTGGATACGGGAAAAAACGGGAAAAAAATTCCGCATTAAGGGGGGAAGGAGTCAATATCCACTCTCCTCAATCCTCCTAAATTTTTTGGGAAAAAGGGGGTTGGAAAAAAAAGGGGCTCCAGGGAAGAAGAAATGCCATCAGAGAAAAGAAATTGGTGGCAGGCCATTCAACTAAAAAAGGAAGAATCCAGGGAAGAAGCTCAAAGGCCCTGATCGGGAAAAGGTTGAAAAGCTTATCCCCCGCACGAAGACGGGTTGCCCAACGCACAGTTCTGACCAAAAAAGGTAACATCTCTCTAGAAAAAGGGAAAAAAAGACAAGAAGGAGTGAGGGGTGGGGGCAGAACGGTCTGAGAGGCGACGCCGATCAGGAAGGGCGTGAAAGGGGCCAAAAGGGAAAAAAAGACTCAGTGCGTATAACGGAAAGAATTAAAGATTTTGGGTGGGGGAATAATGCCAAGGAACAAAAGGAAAGTCGGCAACGATAAGGGGCGAAGGGCACGACAAGGAGCCCTGAAACAATGAGGAAAAAAAAAAGGAAGCCAGTGATTTGAGAGAGTGGAATATTGAAGTTCCGAGAGGAAGTAAAAAAAAAAAAAACGAAAGGGGGGGATTGGAAAAACGAGAAGTCGAAATAAACGGCTATACTATCCGGAAAAAAATGGACCAAGAGGAGAGTTGTGGGGGGGGGGAAGTGGGGAGGTGAAGCCAGAGTCTCATGCGAAAAAAAAGATAAGAAGGGGGAAATTATAAAAAAAAAAAAAACTATGGGGCTTTAGTAGGGCACTGAGGAAGACCACCCCCTGGGGGAAAATCAAGGGCGAATGGAAAAAAGCTCTAGAGGGGTGTGTAACTTGGAAAGGATGGAAAATAGCGGGGTTGAAAGCTGACTTGTCAAAAAGAGAGGAGTGGAGTCAAAACGGGGGGGGGGGAGGGATTTGCGCAAAAGGAATATCTCAACATGACCAGGGCAACGAACCCTGCGCAGAACTCAAATTCAAAAAAACAAAAAAAAAAAAGTGCCGATCCGCGAAAAAAAACCTCCTAAGGGGGGAACTAAACCGTTGAAACAACAGAAAGTACGATGTGTAGGCTCTGTTGGAAAAGCGACAAAAAGCGCAAAAAAAAAGAAGACGTGAGAAAAAAAGAGGCAAGCCGGAAAGTGTAGTACGTCTAAGTCGGGGGCTATTCATTCTAGGGGAAAAAAAAGGAAACTTAATAAAAATCATAAAAAGTGGAGTCAAAAAGGGGTTCCCGTTTTCTTTTCCATGTGGGGCCGTCCCTACAGAAGGGAGTGGAAAAATAGAGGGGAAATCGACGAAAGAAAAGGGTTTTTGGTCTGATGGAAAACGGCTCAGGGAGAGAAAGGGGGGGGGGGCTGGAGGGGGAAAGGGCCGGGGGGGGGAAAAAGGGGTGAATAGAGTTCGAGAAGGTTCTTCAAAAGGGAAAGAGCATGCTCAATGCCCGCGGGGGTTGGGGCTCGGGAAGCTTTGGAAGAGGGGGGGGGGTTTCTTAGAAAAACTGGGGGGGGGGGTCCGGGGGTCTCTCGATCCAAGTAAAAGAAGGACCCCTTGTATATCGGATTTGCCAAGAGTTCCGGTGGGGGGAGGGTGCCTAAAAAACAAAAAAACTATAAAAAAAAAAAAAAAAAAAGTGGCGGGGACAGCAGGAACTGTTCACCTGAAGACCTGCAGGAAAGGGGGGTAAAACGAAAAAAAAGCTTGGAGAGGGGAGGGGGGGCAGGATTTCACTAGTATTGGCCTAACGGGCGTTAAGGGGTTGCCCCACTGGGTGGTATGAAATCGCTAATAAACATCGGGGAGGAGGGGGGAAAAAAAAGTACCGGGAAAAAAGGGTTTGCCGGAACCCGAAGGGCTAACGTGTGCGGGGGAATATTACCTGGTGCGGTTTGTCCAAAGGAAGAAAGAAAAAAAAAAAAGTGCCCCGTGGACGCTCGCCCTTGGTTTTGCCCAAACAAAACGCAAGCCGTTTGCGCACTGCATCAAGCAGAGAAGGGTGGGGGCTCTAGGGGGCCAAGGCAGCTTCCGATGGGCCTATCCGCGTCCTGGGAGGGGAACAACTTAATCAAGGAATTCGTCTTGGATCGGATTGGAAAGGGTGAGGGAGGCGCGAAAGCGCGAGACGAGAAAAGGGGGCCCCTTGCTTGGGATTCTCTCGAAAAGGAGGAAGGAAAGAAAACTGGCGACTGGGGGGAAAATTTGTCTTAAAGGGAATTGGACGCCGATTGCGGGGAAAAAATCACAAGAAAGTTCTGGAGGAACTAAATGCCGGACAAAAGGAAAGTCATGAACCAATCTCAAAGAAAGGGAGAAACGAAGACGGTCCCGTGTGTGCTGAAGAACTGGGCCAGAAAAGGCTGCGTGCCAGGAGTAGGACAAAGCCGCTTGATGGGACGACAGCGGGAAAAAGAATGAGTAGGTTGAATTGAGGGACGTTGCCCTCGTTTGGGTTCGAGGCTAAAAAGAGGGTGCCAAACCGGTCCGTGCATGAGAGAAAACGAAAAAGAAAACACGACCGAAGAAGGGGGGAGGGGGTTGCGAGCGGCGGGGAACTAAGTGTGGAAAAAACCAATAGCTGAAACAACTGGAGCTGCAAAGGAAAGAGGGGAAAAGCGGGTCTCGGTCAAATCTGAGAAAAAAACCCCGGAGAGGGAGGAAAGAAGCTCACCACCAGCCTTGCTCTCTCAAGACCTACCCGGACTTGGAAAAGGGAGTAACCTTCTTGCTTCCCCCCTTCGGAAAGGGAGCGCAGAAAAAATCCCCGAAAGAGGATTCTTTAGGGCGTAAACCGCTAACTTGTCGGATCTCCTGTAGGGGGGAAGAAAGTTTGGGAAAAAAAAGGTGGAGATCTCCAGCCAAGAGAAGAGAGGGAACATCTCTTCCACCACGCCCAAAGGATTGCGGTCCGCTGGGGAACCATCAAACTTGGGGGGAAACTTCCTCAAAAGAACGGGGTGTCCTCAGCGAACAAAAGGTAACTTCGTGGAGAAAGAAAAAATTTTAGGGGGTGGGAAGTAAAAAATCCTTGTTGAAGGGTAGGAGGGGGGAGACCGGTTAAGGAAGAGGGAGGGATGTAAGTCAAAACACCACCGTCATTTGTGATGAATCCTGCAGGAAAAAAAAGTTACTGGAAGAACAGATTAAAAAAATGCTTTGGACGAAAGGAAAGTGTAGCATTCATAGAAAAGCAAGCGGAGGGTGAGGTCTTCTCGGAAGGAGACAAAAAACAACCGGCAAGCACCTATTCAAAAGATGCTCATACAAAGGAAGTGGGTGGGACAAGAGGTCCCTCATCGGGAGAAACTGGGTTCTCTCGGGAAAAGCTTGGAAACAAGACGCGGTTTTAAAGGCAGCCACTTCTGCGAAAAGGGGTCCACCAAAAAAAAAGTCACCAAGGAGAGTGCTTTTTTGGACACCCGCCAAGTCCTATTTGCAAGAAAAGTTAAAAAGGTTCACGGGGAGGCTGAAAGGGGGATCACTACCGCAACCGATAAGAAAAAAAACTAGCAATGAAAATTTCAGAGAATAAAAAAATTGGGGGCCAGGGTACTATTAGGAAAATCAGAAATCCATAATCCCTAGTGGGGAGAAGTGCGCGGATTATCGCATGAAAGGCATGTGGTAACGCCAATATAGGCGGATAATACCAAGGAAAAGGGGCACTCACGATACAACTGGGTCAGGGTTCTCCGCATCTGGTTTAAGGCCTAAAAGAGCTTACCCCAAAGGGCAGAAGAACGACGGGCTCTACGCTCATAGAGGAAAAAGAGTAACCTGTTATAAATCCGTTTCATTTGCTCATTAGCAGGGGGAAAAAAGATACAAGACAGATCATACCAGAGGAATGGGGGTATGCCATCAAGGAGATTGCTCCTTTCAACCTTCAAAGGACCGGAAAAGACTGAAGCGAAGGGATTCAGGAGAATTTTCTAGGGGGGGCGCCTAAGGGGGTGAAGCCGATCAAACTCGCCAATCCGAGGGAGGGGGATCCTTGTGGGGAGGGGGGGTTGAAGAGTGTGACCCCGGAAAGAAAAATAAGCATGTTACGGTTTCAACGTTTAGGAAAAGTTTAAGGGATGGGGGGGATCTTACAGGGGGCGGTGCCTTTGGGGGGGAAAGTTGCGAGGCCTGGCGAGGATCTCTAGAGGGGGGAAAGGAAAGGTTTTACGGGAAAAAAAAGGGGGGCGACAGCCAGAGGGGTTCTAACTAGCTAGAAAGAGAAGAAAAGCGAAGAATTTCCTGCGCTAATCCTATTTGGGGGGGCGCCGCGAAGGAAAGAGTTGAAGAAAAAGGGAATTTATAGGGAAGAATGCCGCCATAGGGGAGAGAAAGGGAAACCCACCCGATCTAATATAGAGGGATCGGATCGGAAGTTTTACACGGGAAGGGGAAAATTTTCGCCGCGCATTCTTTAGTCGGGTCAGGAACTTCAATATCCTAAGGAAACCTCCTAAGGCATTGGGGAGGGGGGAGGGCTCATTGTTTCCGGGAAAGGAAGACCAAGCTAGGGGTGAAATTGGGGGATTCTTGCAACTCCCCACCAAAAGCCAGTTTCTGTTGCTCGAAGGTAGTGGCTTCACGCTTCGGGCCGGGGGGAGTCGACTCCCGGGCAAGAAAGCACTGAACCTCAAACGC
>Ga0179593_1670967_pt1 | contig 12937 bp, 16 predicted proteins | sample CZODoug2_1_08_16_FD_185931 | JGI IMG/M metagenome (GOLD analysis project Ga0179593, IMG submission 185931) | Vadose zone soil fungal communities from Angelo Coast Range Reserve, California, USA - CZODoug2_1_08_16fungal (PacBio error correction) | ecosystem: Environmental > Terrestrial > Soil >...
AAAAAAGAAGGGGGGGGGAACGTAAAGGTGGGTCTATTGAAAAGTTAAAAAACAATCTGGAATAACCGATGGCCGCAACTCATCTCCAAAAGAAGACTAAAAGAAATGTTGATCGATAAAGGGTGGGAAAAAAACGGGGAAAAAGAAGGAACAATACAAACAAAGAGTGGTCTCTAAGCACACCCCTTTGACCCGAAAAAAAAACCAACAAAAAGGGCAAGTACAGTCATCGCGGGGGACAGGGAAAAACCTATGGTCGTGAAAACACCAAACAAAGGGGTTCGCGGATAAAGAATCTGCTACCTCGAAAAAAAAAGAGCCTCAGGCAAAAGAGGGGGCCAACGAAGAAAAAAAAACAACAGAAAGGGGGGGGCGAAAAAAGCCCAAGAGCTCGTGAAAGTCAAAATAAACGGTCGATGCGAGAGCCACAATGGAAAAAGGGGGTAAAGAAGGAGTAACAAATGCTGGAGCACCAAACTGAAACTGGGCGACCCTCCTATTCGTAATCCAAATAACCCAGGAAAAACTAATATTACAGGTAGCGGAAAAGGGAAGGAGAAAAAACCAGAGGTGAGATACCGGGAAAAAGGGGAAATAGGGTGCACTTTCCGAAAACTCGCCAAGAGGGATGTGAAAAAAGTCCGTTAAAAAATAGGAAAAAGAAAAAAACGCGAATCTGGAAACGTAGAAAAGACAAGTGAACACGAAACATGTAGTCGGGTAAAAATTGCGCACAAGCGGACCGTCCAAAATGAAGGGGGGGAGGGAAAAAGAGGGATTATAATGATAAAAAATTACCCCAACAAAATTTCAGAGATATAAGGGAGGCCCAGCTAAGGCGGGGAGGGCGTGCCGGAACAACAAAAGGTCCGTGTGAACGGTTCGCGCGAGGCAGTCAAGCGACGTAAGCTCATCAAGCTCAAAACCAGCGCAGAATAGAGGGGGGGAAATGAAAAGACAAACACCCCAGTAAGTGACGCAGTATCAAGGTGGGTTAAGCCAACCCCGCGGGAAAGAAAAATTTTAGCAGGGCACCACCAAACAACATACGAGAATAGGAAAACCAGAGAAGGAATTTTCAAAACGTAAATTTGACTCCAATCCGCGCAATGGCGGGAACGACGTCCTCAAAAAAGACCAACGACTCCCGCGGGGGTAAGGAGAAAAGATGAGCGGCGACGCTACTCAGAACCAGAGTATAGGGAAGGGGGGAGAGACACGAGCAACAGATCGAAAAAACGACTACGAAGAATCGCCAAACTAAGACGCGCCAAGCCCTCTGTCGGGAAAGGAAGTGAAAAAAAAGAGTCCGGCCATCGACAACGTTGTTGCAACCCGAGGAACTCAAGGCAAGAAAGGAGGTTCGGTGTCAGAAGTAAAAAAGAGGACCCGGGACAATGTGAAGGTCTTCAAGAAAAATAAAAGGGGGCCCTATTTTCGGATAGAGCAGTGAAAAAAAGGGTTTCACATTCACAAAACAGAAGAGGGGAAAGAACGATGGGGGGTAAGAAGAAGGAGGGGGGAGGAACACTAGAAAAAAGTCATCGAAGCTCTCCTCTTCAGTTTGGAAGGGACAAGGTTGCGGGGAGGCGGGGAGCAGTGGAGGTCTGGGCAAGGGTTTCGCCAGGAAGAAGGATGGACCCCTGAGGGGTCCAAAACATTTAAAAAGAAAGGAAGGACGTAAGCAAATAAAAAGTAAAAAGGCATAGAACCTCTAACTCACAGTCTCGGGCTAAATCGAACCGAAAAAAAGGAACTGGTAAAGGGGGGGAGCGGGAGTAAAGCCGTAAGAACACGGGGGGGGAATCGGTATGCATGACTCTCGTACACATCCTGAAGGCAGAAAAAGAAAGAGAAAAGCAATCGGGAAAGTACAAAAAAGGGGCGGGACTCAAATGTCACATGTCGCAATCGCTCCGGGTGAGGGAACCAGAAGCCAAAGGGCCACAACAAACGACACTCCTTGGTACATGGTGGATGAGACCATCAAGTCCATAGGTGAACTATGTGGCAAGGAAGGGGGAGCAAGCATCCCCAAAAATAAAAGTTCGCGACCTAGTTCAAAAAGGAAGAAAAATGAAAATAGGTGCCAGTGCGCATCAAAAGCGTGGAATCGGGGGTGGAGCTTAACAAACTAAATGTCGATGGTAGGGAAAAAAGGGGGTACCAGGGAGACGACATGCACTGTTAATAGATCCGAATTTAATCCCATCGAATTCAACGCTATCCGCGAGGGGGGCCGAGTCAAGGGAAAAAAGGAGAGAAAGGGAAAGGGGGATCCCCGGCTTCAGCTTGGAATCATCGAACATACAAGGAAAAAAAACCTATCACAGGAAGCGTCATACCAGTCACATTTTGTGAGGAGGAACACGGAACATCAGAAGCGGTTCAAAGAAAAATGCGGGGAGAGGACTAGGAAAGCTGCTTTAAAATGAATGCATTGTTTGCGGGGGGGGGGGGGATTACGAAAAAAGAGACCTCAATAAAAGGTGTGCCAGCAACAGAGATAAAGGTGACTAAAGTGCAGTTCAGAATTAAACATAGAAAGCATGGTCTAATCGGAAAACGGGGGACTAGAGGAGGACCAGGAAGGGGGAAAATGAGAAACTCTTTTACCTGAATAAGCCAAACTTCGAAATTTCGGGGGACAAAGAAAAGCAAGACATAAAACGAAATGAAAGTGAATGCAACAAACGGGAGGGGGAGGGGAGGAAAAAGGAAAACAATCCCATCGGGGAAATTCAACGGGGAGGATCAACTAAGACACATGTCCAAAGACGGGGTAAAAAAGGGGATGAAAAAAAAAATCGAATTCTTTAAGAGTCGGGCCCTGAAAAGAGAAAGAAAAAACAAATCCGCGAGGGGGAGCAACGCAAGAAAATTTGAAAAAAAAAGACAGAAACAATGGACCTCTCACTGCATCATTTCACGGGGGAACAGCAAGAGACTAAGCACAAGAAATCAGCAGCGCGGAATAGAAAAAGTAAAGCGACGAGAAAACGACCCCCTAAGCAAGCTGAAAACTTAACCCGGTAAGAGGGGAGTAGAGATCTCGAAGTTGGTCGTATCCAGAGTCCCGCGCCAGAGAAATATCTAGAAGAAACCTACTAGAAAGAAAGGGGTGGGTTAGGGTCGTGCGCGTGGGTAAGCATTAGAACAAGAGGGAAAAAAAGGTTTACCGCTGAAAATAAATCAACTGGCATCATCTAGCTAAAAAAAACGAGGAGAAAGAGAGAGGGTTAAAAAGGGGGGGGAAACAGTGACTCCTTTTCGCTGTCAAGAAATGGGGGGAGCTGGCGGTAAAATCTAAAGGAAAACAAAGGAAACCGAAAACAAAAAAGGGTGACAGCAAGCTAAGACGTCAGGAGGCAAAGGGAAAGAGGGATCGCCTCGGCCCTGCGTAAAGAGATCAAAAACCTGATAGAAAATTTAGGGGGAAAAGAGGGGGGGACGATAAAGTGGACATGGAATGCCTGCTGTGGGTGCGCGGCGGTGGAGAAGGGGGACGCTGCTGTCACCTGTTACTTTAGATTAGGGGGGGAGTGGGTCCAATAGAACTCAACTGACGGCTTTCGCGGGGGGGAGCTAAAGGGGTGGGGAAGAGAAATTGACCAACTCTACAGCGATGAAGAGAATGAGGTTGGAGAAAACGGGAGGTGAATCTGGTCGCAGAGTGGGGAAGTCCGGGGCAGAACTAGAACTTTGAACGGATCTTTCAGCTAAAGGGGGAGGGGGAAACCCCCAAGGCTAGGAAAACAGATGTGGAAAAGGGGGTCAGTCTAAACCACGGGGGGAAAACTTCCCCCGGGCACAATGGGGGTGAAGGGAAAGGTTAAGGCATGTCGGAAAAAACCAGCGGAAAAAGGAGGAAGCTGTCGAAGGGGGGCACCTCCACAATATCATAGTAGCAGATTGCCGCACCGTACAGTGGGGAAGAGGAGAAAAGGACCGATTGGTACCTCTGGTTAACTTCGCAACAGAGGTCTCGAATGGGCGCAAAAAAAAAAAAAAGGGGATAACCTGGAGAGGGGGGAATGGATGAAAAACAACACGCCAATCACACCACCCCTCGGAAACCAGACCGAGACAGGTACAATCCAGAGGGCGAGGGAAACAGCAGAGGGGAGCCTTGATCGAGGCGAAAAAATTGAGCAACGGCACAGACGATATGAATTGTAATAAACAATGGATGTGGGAGGGAACTCCGTAACGACAGGTGCTGGGGGGAAAAACGGGGAGGGAGCGAGGGTAGCTACGCACGGGGGGGAGGGACAACAAATATCTTCAAAATAAGGCTGGGGACACTTTTCTCTCAGGAAACCTAATTAGGAAATGGAAAAAAAAAGTTATGCACCGGGGGGGCGGGTATTGAAAGACCGGGCGAGACACCGGGAAGCAGAGTATGGCAAAAAGGTCATTGTAAGGGACATGGAAGGTTCTAACGGGGGAAGGGAAGGAAGGCCCGATCACTAAAAATGCGGAAAAGTTTTGTCTCCGCAAAAAACTAGGAGGGGGGGTAAACGAACGGTACCGAAGCATTACAGGAAAAGGGCCGCAGGGAGCGGGTGTGTACCTCAGAAAACTAAAAATCGAAGCATCACTTAATGGAAGGGCCGTGTCAAATCGGGTGGGGGGGAGGGATGAAGGAGGTCGTGGGGAAAGAAAGGTTCCATCTTGCAAGAGAAAGGGCAAAAAAAACTACGGCCATACAAAGGCCGAGAAGAGTGGGTAAAAGAAGGGGGGAGTGTCTCAAAGACTGGGAGTATTCCGACTAGGGGCCTGGTGCTACGATACGTATGTCAGCAGAAGGAAGGGTAAATGGGATGTGGAAAGAGGCGACGGTAGAAAAAGAAGTAAAATGGAAAAGAGATTGAGCCGATAGAAAGAAACATTGGGAAACTTCATGAAACGGGGGAGAAAAAAAAAAAACACGTGTGGGTCGGCCGAGAAACGGGAAAAAAAAAAATCCTTCGACACGGAAAAAGTGCGGGAACAGGGAAACAAAAAATGAAAAAAAGCGCTGTGGCGGAAGACGACGAGGGGGGCACGGCACGGGCGTGGGTTAAAGGCCCGCAAATTAAAAGGCAAAGGGCACAGGGACGCGGCGACTGAAGGAAAATACCATACAAAAAACAGTGTAGGCAAAAAATGGAACGTCCCGAATGGGAACAAACGCAGACCGCGGAGGGGTAGGGAAGCGGACGAAGTGAGAAGGGGGAACGGGCGAAGGCCCCTATGGGGACGTGTCCCACGGCGAAACATCAGACAGAGAAACAGGAAGCCTAGGGGCACAGGGTAATTGAGTCAGCCTGGAGGGAAGTTCAGCAACAGAACAACGAAATGAAGGGGGGCTACCGATCAATGAGATTCAAATCTTAAAAAGCCTTTCGGGGGGGACACCACTAACGCGCATCTTGAGAAATCCTAATACAGGAAAAAAGGGTAGGGGTTGACTGTTCTTGGGCAAGGGGGAGAAGAATAAAAGTCATTCCAGCTTTCTCAGTTACGGTAAAAGCAGGTGAGCCGGCGGAAGGTTGAGGGAAATTTCTCGCCACAACAGAATCTTACTCGAGAAAAAGGGAAATAAACGTACTAAAAAGATCACGTGTGGGAAAAACCAAGCAGAAGCAGTTTCTCCAGAATTCGCACCGTGAAAGATTAGTGCAATAGAGGGGGTGAAAGTAGGGAGAGGCTTAAGGTCGGTTGTCTAACCGGCTGTGGGATGAAGGGGAGGGGGTTAAAGGTCCATAGATAACTCTCAGTACGCGTGCAGCTTCGGCTTGAGGAGAGGGGGAGGGATCAAGAGGGACAGGGGTGGGTGAATCATGAAAAATGAGGGGCGAAACTGAAGATTTGACAATTTCGCGGAAATGTTTGCCAGGGAGAGGGGGGCAAGGGTCGGGGGAAAAAAAAAAGGATGTTCAGGTCCCTAAACAGAGGGACACCAGAGCGCAATAATGAAAACCGTCGCACCGGACTCTTTCAGCTAGGCAAGAGCGTTGGAAAAAAAGGAGGAAAAGTAGTGAAGGAAGCGGCAAGAAAGGCGGAAAGTAGCGCACGGCCTAGGTGAACTGGAACGTGGTCGGGGGGGTCTAAAAAATGAAAGGAGTTGGAAAAAAAGGGAGGTGCGGGACGCGCAGCAAAAAAATACGAAGGGGAACCCGATGCACTCTATCATTATGGGGAAGCGAAAAAGATGAAAAAAGGGGGAGGTAAGGTCACGCAAAAGGCGAGGGATGGGTGAGTGTTGTGGGGGTTAATGGGGGGGTCTGGGATGTCGACAAGGAGAGGGGATAGGAGGGGCCGGGTATGATCAGGCCGCGAGGGGAGAAACATTAAGCATATCCTCATCCGTTTCAACCCGGGGAGCGAGGATGGGAAGGACAGGGGGCTCGAAAATGACAGGCGTGAGAAACGGAGATAAAAAACAACAACAGATAGGAGGATAAACCAAAGCAAACAGGCAGGAAGGAACATCACCAGTGACCACCGAAAAAGAAAAGGGACGATTCAATCGACATATCTCTCCACGTGGGAAGGAAAGGAACATAACGATGGGGAATTGGGGGGGAGGAAGAGAAACTGGTCAGGATAAAACGCGGGGCCGCCGACCCCCTAAAAAGGCATATCGTATTGATCAAAAAAGAAATAAAAAAAAACCACTCACCGAGAAAATAATCTGTCAAAGGGGTAAGGGTAAGAAAAAGTGACAGAGGGCAGGTAAAGTAGCCAAATATAGGTGGGGGCAGAATAGCGGCAAACGCTCGTGCTCGAAGAATATTCCAAACAAACCACAATAAGGGAAAAAAAAGGGGAGGGAAACCACAGACCCAGAAAAGGAAGAAAAACAGCGGACAAGTGCTCTTTCGCAAAAGAAAATTTGGAGTTCCCCGGGGGCTAAAAGAAATCTGGGACTGGGGTGCCAGTATACACATCTGGGGGGACCGCCGCAGGAGGTGACCACAGTGGAAAAGACCGGGGGCGAAAGCGGGTCATACAGAGGAGATTAAGTCAACTTCACCCCTGAATCCTAACGGTCAGAAAAGGGAAGGGGGTGGGGAAGGAATTGCAGAGCCCCTTTAAAAAAACACCTGTAAAAACAAACTAAAGGGGAGAAAGAGGGGGAGTCACAGAAGAGGCCCTGCAAAAACGGAGGGGAGGCTTAAAAAAACAAAACGGAGAACTCAAGGAAGGACAAAAGCGAAAAGGAAGGATATCTACCCAACGAAATGCCAAAACGAGAAGGTGAAAAAGGGAAGCCAGTCCGAAAGAGTGGCAGGTTCACAACATATCCAGTAGTAGGGGAAAAAAAAAGGTAAGCGCGAGAAAGTAAGGCGCATCGAAGGAAAAAAAAACAAACACACATCTGACCGGGCAGCTCGGGAAAAATGCTAAAAAAGAGGCAGCTAAAAAACGAGGCAGCTCAATGAGGGGAAGAACACCAAAAAAAACCTAGGGACACAAACCTACTTAGAAGTAAAAAAAAGTCATAAGGGGGGAAGAGAGAGAGTGGGGGTAAGTAGCGCAACTAACAAAGAAAAGGGCGCTCGCGTCACACAAAGCCAAAAAAGGGAGCTGCGAGGAAAATAAGACTACACGCAAAACGGGTCAAAGCATAATCAAAATACGGAAAGGGGGAGCATGAAAAAGAAAAAGCACGGTAGCACGGCACGGGTGCCACAAAACTCGAAACAAAAGAAGCGATCTCGACTCAAACCAATAAAAAAAAGCGCGGAGGGATTGACATGAGCTTCATTACAAAACTGTTGCCCTTGAAAGAGAGCATTAACGCCGCGCTGGGTCCACTCTCCACATTTGGGTCATGACCTGGACAAATGGAAACCAAAAGCAAAAGAACCATCTCAGAGGAGGAAAATCAGCCAAAAAAACCATGTCCATATTCGGGGGTTGGCAGACGGGCCGGCGCTTGTCGTATTAAATCAGATAGCCTGGCCATCAAGGGGGGGGAACAGGGTAAATAAACGTGGGGGGGCGCGAAAAAAAAAAGGGGAGTCCATTTAAAATACTCAACCTAGGGTACAAGCAGAGCCACTTGGAAATAAATCCAAGTGTGAAAAAAAAAATGAAAAAAAACAAAGACGGATGAAAGAATTCTTGAGTAAAAAAATCATTACTCGAATACGAATTAGGGGTGACGGAAAGAACAAGAAATCAACGGAAACGAGAAGCCCTCCCCCACTTGTATCCACTCGAGTCAGCATGAAAAGCAACGGTAGGGGGTGTGAGAAACCTCCAGCGTAAAAAAAAAAAGTAAAAAATATCGCGTCAAACCACGGGGGGTGGTTAGTCGTAAAAAGGGGAGGTACGCAGAGGGAATCTCCGGCACAAAAGAGAGATTGAGCTGCCGCACAATCTAATCACGGGTCTCTGGAAAAAGGCAAATTGAAAAAGTGAGTATAGCGAGAAGGAAGACAACGATTAAATGATTGAATAGAAGGGCCGAGCACGGACACAACCACTGTCAATTTAATCCCATTGATGAGAAAAACGACACGGGCCATCGGGAAAAGGATTGTCAGGCAGGGGAAAAAAGGAAGGGAACAGGGTTGTCGCACCATAAAAATCGTTGTGCATAAAGAGATCGAAAAGAAAATGGTGGAAGGTCTGGGCGTCCGAATCCTCACCCGTTGGACCTGGGACTTAAGAGTCTTCGGAGGAAAAGGGGAAATGGTTGGGGGGAAAGTGGGGGGGAATAACAAGACCTCAAGATCTGGTCCTCAGTAGAGGGACGTCCAGTAAAAAAGGGGGGGACAGCGCGACCAGCAAGCTAAGGGGCAAAAGCACCTTAGAGCGAAAAAAAAACTGCCCCAGCGTGCAATAGGAAAAGCATAAAAAAAGCCACGAGGTGACTGAAAAACCAACTTATTAAAAACCGTTATAAATCTTGTAATAGGAAAAGAAAAAAGCTGGTAAAAACACCCCCAGCGCGAACAGACGGGGGGGGAATGCCACTTTCCCTTATCAAGAATGCGGTAAAGATCCCTCTAGCACAAAAGACGCATGGCAGGCGGTTAGAACCGCAACTCAATTGGAGGGAAAGACGAGAAAAAGACCGGAAGGAGACCTCCCAACCCCCCAGCGCCTAGAAATCGAAAACGGTCAACAAGGGTAGAAAGAAAACGACAAAAAGGGGGCGATCAAACCTCAGAGAAGACAGGGATTCCAAACCCACGAAAACGCCTGGAACGTGGCATTAGGCAGGAAATCGACGTTCGAGTGTGAGACAGCAACCCTGGCCCTGAAAACCACATGTAGAATAGGGATAAAAAAAGCGAAGTATGAACGTCTGGGGGTTGGGAAGGTCGCGTGACATTGAATTTATCTCAAAAAAACACTAGTCGCCGCGGCCAGAAAAAAAATAGGGGGGAAAAAAACTCGGGGAAAAGTCATCTCGAAAAAAAAATTGCGGAGGAAAAGAATGTTCACGGAGGGTTGGAAAAGGTTCACGCAAGGAGAGAGGGACATGGAAAACGCTGAGGGGGGACAGGAGTAAAGACTAAGCAACAACCCAAAAAGCTTATTAAAAGGAAGTTTTGGGGGCGGCCGTAGGCAGGGAGAGTAATGGAAGTGGGAACAACCAGTCAAAGGGGAATCACACTGGTGCATACAGGCGAAGGGAGGTCAGAAGTGAGGGAGTCGGAAAAAAGCAGGTGGGGAGAAAGATCAGGGTATCGGTCTGCGTGGGTCCCTCGGTTCCCTTGGCAGGGCCTCTAAGAGGTTTCCATAGTTCACGTAAAGGCGGGGAGGTTGGACAGAAAAAAGTGGAAAGTGTATGCCGACCAAACACTTTTTTCTGGTTTGAAATGGGTACGGGGGGGAGACGGAAAGTTAAGGGGGGGCATAAGGGAAAACTTGGACGGGAGCAGTGTGCTTGCCTTTTATGAAAGTTACCAAAGGGGGTTCAGCATGGGTATTAAAAAAACAAACCTAACCGGGGGGGGGGTCAGAATTGGGGGAAAAAAAGGGGAAGGGAGGGAGGGACTATGATGCAAGGGAGAATTGGGGGGCCCCTGATCGGTCAAAAGTTCCTTTCAGGGAATTTTCGACAGCGCCCTGACAGTGGGGTACCGAAGAGTGAAAGCGAAATAGAGGGGGGGTGATAAAAAAAAGGATCCTGGGTGGACCTACCACAACACAGATGAAGTCAACGGAAGAATTGCAGATTACGGAAACAACGCTGAAAAGGGAGGGGAAATCTACGAAAATAGAGTGGAAGGTGGTGGAAAGGGGGGGGGAGAAGGCTGGGGGGGTGGATGGGGAACGGGCAACGGAATGGGAGGGTGACTCAAACATTACCTTGAGGGAAAGGAATTTCTGGTTTTCGTGACTACCAACTCTTCAGCAGGGGGGGCGGTCCAGAAGGGGGAAAGGAGCGAAGGAAAAGATACATCAATGACAATTTTACGGAGTCCCCCTCCCCCCCCCGGCGGGAGAAGAGTAGGCCCGAGTCAAGGAAATCGGAAATGCTCCATTGATTACCCTATAGGCTGCTACGAAAGGGAGTTGCAGGAGGAAAAAAGGGGGAAAAACCAAAAGGGAAAAGGGGAAGTGGAACTGAAGGGTCGAGGGTGACAAAGGGTGGGTAATGTTCCTCGTCCACACAGAGAATCGTAAGAACGGTAGGGAGAAGCACCGAAAGGGGGGGGAAAGGAACGATGGAGAAAAAGAAGCTATTATCTAGCAACACGGTCGGAAGATAAAAAGAAAAAAACCTGAAGAGTATACACAGATACACATGGTGAAGAAAGGGTCAGGAGGGGAATAAACGTACAAAAGGGAAAAGGTTGACTCCGAACGGGTAACAATAGTAAACGGTACAGGCAGGGGAAAAAGAGGATCTTACGGGACATACGCGTCAAAGAAGCTGTAGCAGCTTGAAACGCCTTTGGCTGTTCCCAAAAACAACGAGGAAACTGGAACCTGAACGGGAACCGCATTCTCTGTAAAAACCAAGTGGAGGTCACTAAGGAATAGGGAGAAGCAAGGGGTACAAAGGATGCTACCCCTCATTATGAATTAAAACAGGTGCTTTTCCGTTAAATTCAAAATGTCACCGTGGGAAGGAACATGCAAAAAGAGACTGGGTGCCGGCACGAATGCGTCGATCGATAACTTGTAAATGAGTGAAAGAAAGGAGATAAAGGAAGTCTGAGTGGAAAAAGACTCGATGGGGACAGGGTGACCGTCTCTTGGGAGTACCTTGGGTTGTCGCCGGGGGGGCAGCCACGATACGAGGAAGTTTTCCACGCATGGCACGTCAAAAAGTATTTTCATCGAAGAGGACGTGACAAGGAGTGCTTCCCGCAAAGCGAATTCGAGGAATGACCTATTAAAGCGCGGGGGCTCGGAGAGAAACAAACTGTAAACGAGACTGGTTGATTCAATTGGCAAGTGCTAGGGGAGTGAAAATGAGGGGGCTCCGGGGTGGGAAGAACAGGGGGAGACTCAAATTTCGAAGGGATCGCGGGAGGGAGAGAACTACAATGAGCGGGGGGAAGGGGGAGGGTCAAGGGAAGGGGGAAGTGACGGGGGCCCCTACTAGGCGAAGAAAGAGCGGACTCCGTTTTGGCAACAGGGTCGCTGAGAGGGAATAAAAAACGAGAAGGGGGTTGACAAAGGGGGGGTCAGTGCGGGATCAATTACGGGAAACTGTGGTCTGAAGGGGAAGCTGGGTGCCAGAAAAGGGGGACCAAGGACATGAACGGGGGCAGGCGGGAATTCTTGGGGAAGTTGAAAAATAGTAGTGGAAACTGTAAATGGAAAGGGGGGGAGACACAGGGGGGGGGACACGAGGGTGGCGGACGTCAATTGGGATGACGGTTGTCTTAGGACCTAGAGGGGGGGGTTCACTATCGACCAGAAACCAGCGAGGGGAGGGATCGAAAGGGCGGGGGAGTACAGATTGGGCAACCGAATGAGTAAGTATCTGAAAGACATTTCAAAGGGTGCTCAGGGGAAAGGGGGGGCCGGCTTGGGGAAGCGGAAGGTGACGGGGTGTCTAAGGAGGATGGGAACCCTGATTGGGGGGGGGGCGCCGGTGTAACCAGTGGAGAAACCCCGCGTTTGCGGACGAGGAGGCAAAAAACTGGAGGGGGAAGGAAAAGAACAAGGAGGGAAGGCTGGTGAACGCCTAGGTAGTTGCGCGGAGGGTGCTTGTGGTTGTTTTTTCGTAAGTAAATGTTATGGAACCAGAACGGGATAGGGAAACTGAGGGAAGGAGTGGGGGGGGGCGGCACCAGGGGGGCTTGGACCTGTAATTGCTGGAGGTCCGGAAGTCTTATGCGGTTTGGCATGAATTACTCGGGGAAAGGGTGGAAAAAGGGGAGCCGCGGGAAAGAGTACCTCTCAAAGAAAGTATGAGATATAAAGTCAGTAAGAGTTGTCCACGAATTGAAAATAACAGAAGAAAAAAAGGCAATAAGGGGGAGGAAGAAAAGGAAGGGGGGGAAACGAAGAGGAAAGTGAAATCATATGTTTCAGAAATCAGGAAAGCTCGATAATAAACTCAAGACGAAGAAAGAGGGTAAATAAAGGGAAAAGCTCAAGCGGAAAAACAATGAAACTCAAGAAGAGCAGTTGAAGAAATCACTGGGAAAGTTACGTCACACCATGTGTTCGATTCACCAAGAAGAAATCTCAAGGGGGTCGACCAAGAAACCAAAAAGGGGCCAAAGAAAAACCATAAAAAAAAACAGTACTAACGGGAAGGCCCAATAGTGCCAAAATGCAGAATAATTGTTGCGAGGAAATGGATAAAATCAAGAAGGAATTTCGGCCACATAGGTTTGGCCCCAAACCTCTGAGCAAGTCCGAAAGTCAAAGAAGTTATGTGGACAGGATGAGCGTAAAAAAAGAAGAGTCCGGGTAGACGAAGGCAAGGGCATACAATTGAACCCCTGTCCGTCCAAGTGTTAAA
>Ga0179593_1692064_pt1 | contig 12937 bp, 15 predicted proteins | sample CZODoug2_1_08_16_FD_185931 | JGI IMG/M metagenome (GOLD analysis project Ga0179593, IMG submission 185931) | Vadose zone soil fungal communities from Angelo Coast Range Reserve, California, USA - CZODoug2_1_08_16fungal (PacBio error correction) | ecosystem: Environmental > Terrestrial > Soil >...
AGTGGGGCGACCTTGCCCTTCAAAAACCGTACTAAAAAACCTTGGGGGGGCCTTGAGCGTGGAGGGGGCCGTCGAAGTTTCTCTACAGGGATGCACGGGGGAAGGAGACAATCCTGGCCGCGACGCAAATTTAGGGGAAAGGAAAAACATTCTTCGGAATGGCTCCTGGTCAGGATTGGGGGGGGGGGTCCTCGGTGTTGTTATCAAAGGAAGCGTGTAACCGGATGAAAACGGCATAAAAAAAGAAAAAGAAAGGGCGAGGGCACCCCCCTGATTGAGCAATGCAAAGAATATAACCGCTTAAAGAAGACTTAAAAAAAAAAAAATGCAGGTGACTAACAACCACTGGGGGGAAAGGGAAAAAACAAAGAGGGTAACCAACTGCCGTTGTGAGGCAAAAAGCTGCCAAATGGGCGATACGTTGTAAAAGACGAAAAAGAAGATTCTTTCAAGCGGTAACTTGCTCATCTCGACGGGGAAAAAAACGAGACGGAAAGAAAAATTGTCTTCAAGGCTGTCAAAACGCCAGGCTGGCTAAAGGAGAACGGCCGATGAATTGAAGGAGACCCGCACCGTCTCACGGAGGAGGGGCACGCGTCCAAAGCCGTGCAGCCAGCAAAAGGAGAAAATTTAGGTGGAAAAAAGTGCATCAAACAGTGCAGAGGGGAAAGGAGAAAAAAAAAGAAAAACTGCCAAAAAGCCACAAAAGGGTCGAGTCCCTCAGGGCGTTGTAAAAAAAAAAGTCAGAACCAGTTCGCGAACGTATCAAAGCTGAACTACTGGGAGAAGTTGCCCTCCTCGGAAGCTAAAATAGACAGGGATCGAAGAGGCCGAGCCTTTACATGTAAAGAAACTCGGGGAAAGCGAGGACAGCAGGCGCAAACAAACTGAAGGAGGGGGGAGGAAAAAAGGAAAAGTCTGCCCTCCATCCTGGCAGCTGGCCAACAGATACTATACAAGGCATACGCCCGCGCTAACATGAGCAAAAGAAGACGTAGTACAAGCTTCTTATGGAAAGGATCCAGAAAAAACCGCGGGAAGAGGGGAGGACGAAACAACGCATAGGGGCGAGGCAGAAAGTGAGAGACCGGCTCGTTCATCGTCGCGAACTTCTTTAGGGGGCACTCGGTCTATCAAGTCCTTTAATGGAGAGAAAACACAGCGAAGTAAGAGGTAAATAGAGGGCCCGAAGTTCGGAAAAGGCATCGAAAAGGAAAAAAACCTCTTGCCTAAAAGAGAAGACTTAAGAAGGAAAAAAAGGAAAGACGTTTTTCGACATGACAAGGAAAGAACTCGGAGGAAAGGTCTGAAAAAGAGGATAATTTAAACCTAATCATTCATCCAGGAAGCCTGGAGGTTCTGAAGACTTGTATCGTTAAAAATACCATGAAAAACGATTAGGACAGGCCGCCACTGAAACTGGGGATGCGTCGGTTCAAATGAAACGGTCGAAAGAAGAGACAATGACTCCAGACGAGGGAAGGCCGGAGGGAAAAAAAAAAAAGGCGGAAATCGGGGATGCCACTTCCACAAGAAGAGAAAACCTTGACGGACGATTGGCGGTCAACATCGACTAGGGGGAAAAAAAGTCAAGGAAGAAGGGGGGGTGGAGCGTCAAAAGATTGTGTAGTTCGAAAAAAGTACGAATGAAAGCTGGCCATGCCCCGACTCCGCCAGGGGGTAAAGGACAAAAAAAAAGGGCATCAAAGGGTTCCCAGCTCCTCGAGATGCCAAGAGGAAAAGGAAAGGAACATGCCATTGAATCGGCAGGATTGCACTCGTGAAAGCGACACCAAAGAACAGTGCCGTCTTAAAGGTGCTTCCGGGCGGGAAGAAACAAAGAGGACTTGGACAAAGAGGCTCGGGTCGGAATGAAAGACGAAGGAGTTGAAACCTTGGAAAAGCCTAAAGGTCGATGGTGTCTAAAAAAAATGGGGGAGGATCTTCCGGGTTTGGGAGGAGGAAAGTGATAAGCATACCACACCCGGGCTTAGGAGAAGGGACGCCAGGGGGAAATGCCCTCTTTTGGCGACATAGGGCCAAAGAACCATTACGACATTTTCTTGAGGCGGGAGGAGGGGGGAGGGGGGAGAAAAACCGGAATTAAAGAAGAAATCAGAGCCAGAAAATCTGAGGGTCCCTTGGAGGGCCCAGAAAGAGGTTTTATGAAAACAGAGGTGAAAGGAACAAAAGCCTGCGTCGCCCGTCAACTTATTGTACGATTCCCCGTTGGTCCTTACTCTGCTATGGGGGGGCCCAAAAAGGACTAAAAGGTTAGATACACCAGTCGACCGAGGAATGTTGTCATCTTGCAGTTCGGGTAAAAGAAGTCAGAAACAGAAGAGGATCGACAAGGGGAAAAATACGTCCTTGAGGGGAAATGTTAAAAAAAAAAAGCAAAAAACAGAAAAGGGACCTCCAGGGCTAGGGATCGGTCGGTAAGGAAGAAACATCCAAAAAAAAGGCCTGATTCTAATTGGCATGCGCAACTCTAGTTTTAATACGGAAGAGCTTGGGGGAAACCTCATAGAGGAGGCAAAGTCTGTCTCTGGTGGGAAAAAAGCGGCCTGAAAAAAAAGGGAGCTATTATCACAATCGTGGAACACACCATTAAGAAGGAACTTGGGGACGTCAGTCAACTCGCTTGGTGAAAGGCGGGGGGAGTTCGCGGGGGTCACGCAAAAAAAGTGGGAAGGGGTTTCCACTGTCCCGCGTGACGGATGAAGGGGTGCGGGGGAGGAAAAGGGAGCCGGAATCGAGTTCTACGCTGGGGGAAAGCTGGGTGGAAGACATCAAAAAAGCCTCGGAGGAATAAATGAGGGAAAGGGCAAGATGCGGGCGGCTTCTGTGGAAAGGGGCAACAAGTGAAGGGAAAGCGGAGGGCACAGGGCTACTGGCGTCTTCGTCCAAAAAGGAGGGAAGGGAACATTCCTTTCTCAGATTCTTAAAGGAGAAAACGTGGAAAGGGGAAAAAGGGGGAGAGGATGCGTCGTCGGGATGTGAGGATGCTGCTCAATAGGGGGAAGGAGGGTCAGGAGGGACCGATTGACCGTCAAGGGGAACTAGCGGCAAGATCAAGGACAAGAATTGGAGACTACAATTTCACGAATTGTTCTGAGGGAAGGCCGAAGTTCCTAGCCAAAAAAAAAAGAGATGTGCGCTTCGAGGGCCAAGGAGGGTCTTGGCTTGCCGCAAGAGTAGTGATATAGTCGAACCGCAAAAAGGATCAGAGCCGCTCGGAGATGAAGATTCACGAAGATCGCAAAGAAAAAAAAGGGGCCCAAAGACTGGCTGGGTGGGAGGAGAAGTCCGGGCGGCCTCTACTATAACCGGGGTGGGTGGGGGGGGGAAGCAAAGGAAGAAGGAAATCCAATTCTATCCTGTAAGAGAAGATGAACTGGGAGTCTTTCTATTGGCAAACGGACCGAAGTCCCGAGGAAAAATGTCTAGGGGGAGGAATTCTATCTGAGAAAGGTCGCCAAAGGGTTAGGGACTTTTCTGGTTGGTAAAAAAAAGAGGCAAGACATGTCTGGGCTTGAGGAAATGGGGGGTAACGCGTAAGTCTTCTGTAAAAGGGCAAAGATGAAGGTTTGTGAAAAAAAACTTTGGGGAAAAACAAAATAAAGTGTCAAAGGGTTTTCAATGATGCGGTCAGGGGCGGGCAAAGACCGCATGAGAAAAGAAAGTACCTTCCGAACAAGGGCCGCGGCCGAGGTCTGCAGCAAAAAAGATCAAGAAATTAAAATTCGGCCGAACCACCTCGGAGGAAGGGGGACCAGCAAAACCTGCCGAACTAGGGGGAAAACCGGGAGCCGGTTTTTACAAGGTTATCGGACAAGGATCAGAGAAACGAGAAAACGCAGGAATTTGTTGAGGCGAGAGACTTTCCGGGTTGTGCGACCCCAGAAAGAAAGGGGGGAGGAGGGGATGTCCTAAATCCGAAGGGGCGGTAGAGTCGAAACTTAAAAAAAAAAGAAAAGGGGGGGCCGTTCCACTTGAATCGTGGAGGGAGAACCAGGAGGGGTCCTCACGCCTGAATTGCTACAACAGGTGGAAAAAGGGACCAGGAGAAGTAAAAATGTGGGTTGACGAAATAAACCGAGTGAAAAATTGGGGGGAAGGGCCAGATAGGGATTCTGAGCAGTCGCCAAAAGGGAGGTCACGGGCCAAACGCGAAAGGGAAAAAAGGAAAGGGAGGAGAGAGGGATCGACGAGTTTTTGGAAGAAGAAGTTGGAGAAGGGGCTCCGCTAAGTTTACCGATCTCTCGACAAAACAAAAGAAAAGAGAGTGTCACAGCTCGCGGGTAGAAAAAATCTAAAAAAACTCGTAATTCTCTCCTTTCCGGGGTTAAAGGAAAGGTGAAGGGCCGGAATTGTGGTAAAAGAATGATGCCCGGTTTTGCGACGCCTGCGCGGCCGCAAGAGGAAAAAAATCACACTTGTGAAGGGGAGGAACCACATGGGGGAAAGGAAGGGAAAGTCAAGGGAGGGTTATGGTCAAAGCGGGTTGGAAGTAAAAAAAATTACCTGGACTTGGAAACCGGCTCCTGCGACCGAAGACATGGAAAGGGAACACCAGGAAAGGATTTAGGACTGAAGGGAGAAGATACCGGAAGTCCTTGAAAGCAAAAAGGAAAAGAAGTCGGGGAGAAAAAATGGAAAGGGCCCCTCGCCGAGGGCAGGAGGGGGGGGAGGGTGTCGATTTGCAGGGAACATGATCCGTTGTCCCCTTCGAAAGGAGACAAGCAGGAGGACCTGGGGGACTTGGCTTCATCATCTAGGGGGGGAAAAAAAAACGGGGGAGTTGGGAATGAAGGCACTCAGGCCTGACTAAACCTCGCCGCTGCAACTTGGAGGAAGGAAGTTCGCCGACCTGACAAAAGGGTTCTCAGAAAAAAGAAAGTTGGGACCGGAAAGACGTCCATGGAAGCCATCAGAGCACCCGATTCCAAAGGGCCAAAAAAGGGACACCAATAAAAAGGACTTAGGGAAATAGGAGGAAGCTTGAATTTTACTTCAATCCAAGAGAAAGTACTCCAAGGGATGGAAAAAAATTCAAGTAAAAGGAGAAATTCAACACCGCTCGCTGGAGAGAAGGGTAGGAAAAGGATCTAATATATTTCAAAAAAAGGTCAATAACAAGAGGCAAGGAAGGCAATATCTTGAGTTCATATAAAAGTCTGCGGAGGAGAGGACGATGCTACCAACAAAAAGGATATCGAGTGAAAGAGACGTCGGACCTCCACCGGTCAGCTCTGGGCCAACCATCTCGGAAGTGCGGGGGCTTCAACCTCTCGGCAGCAGTATCAGAGTGACCTACTGGGAGATCCTTTGTTCCGACGCCAATAGGTGTATCCAAGCAGCCTCAAGAAGGGGGGGGGAAAGGGGGTTCGGGGTAATATTCACGGTTAGGGTCCGGAGAATAGACCGAACTTGAGTGTTGGAACCAAAGGCGATCATTTCAGTGGAACTTCTGCGAAAAAGAGAACAGGAAATGTCAGGTCCAAGACGAAGGAAGCGTAAGGGGGGGGTAGTAAAGCATAAGGAAAACCGCTGAACGCACTAAGACGATCAGCGCGGGAAGTGTCTAACATGAAAAATAACAATGCGCGGGAGGGAGGTTAAATATTCTTATTTCCAAGCGGGGAAGAGCAGTCGCCCTTAAGTGAATAATCACTGGAAAAGCTTAAGTATCTGCAGCACACAGAATCCAAAAAGAGAGGAGGGGGAGAACCCATGCCTCACAGCGTCTAGTCGGTCTGGTTGAAAAAAATAAAATCAACGAGATCCGACTCAATGCGAACTCATGAGGAAGAGAAGGATGTCGAGGGATTAATCCTAGAGGACCGGAACACTATCGAATGAAGAACTGGCATCAACATTAAGGAGTTGAAGGCAGAGAGAGGGGTGGAATTGGCATAACAAGGAAGTGGGAGACTCAAGGGCTTGTGAACGGACTAAAGCAAAGGGGGCCCTCCACCCGAAGGGACAGCAAGGTGAAAGGAAAAGAAAAATAATTTCCACTTCGAGACTGGCGAAACAAGAGGGGGACTAGGGGCTGTTGATGTTGTTAGGAAAGGGAAATCTACTCGGTCAGGCCTGGAAAGGATGGGGGAAGCAGTATCTACATATCCCATCTGACAATTCATAGGGGATCAGGGCAGGGGAGACTAAACAAATTTTTGCCTGTAGAAAAAACTATACTATAAAGCATCGCTGCTACAACAAAAATTGAATGAAAGATACATACTAACGGAAATCTAGGGGTTCAGAGGCACGGGAATGTGGAGAAAACAAGACCTAGTCCTTAACCAAAAGGGTCTTAGGAAAAAAAGGTTCAGCGACGCCGAATGGGGGCCGCGTTTTGCGAAAACCAGAATGGGCATAAATAACCGACGAGGGGGGACAGCGAGGGGGATCGAGAAAAAACAACAACTGGGAGGATGACAGATATATATGTTGGAAAGAATATCAAGAGGGAGCATGGGTATGTGAAACGGCATGCCCAGTTGGGGACGAAAAACAAACGCTTGTTCATTAAAATCCCTGAAAAGAACGTAACCGGGACAAGGAATCCCCTGTGGGGAATTAAAAAAAAAAGTTGGAAAAAGAATCGGCAAAACTAAAAGCCAACCGGAGGGTTTTCAAGCGGGGTCAAAGGGGGGGGCTGAGAAATCTAAAAAGGACTCGGAGTCGAACGAAAAGAAAAATTTTGTCGCCGCCCGGCCATGGCTAAAGAAAGGGCGCGGGGTGTTCTCGGACTATGAAGAAAGTCAAAAAAGGGAAGGGGGGGGCCGCCTATTGGGGGCTCAAGAGTAAACGCTCGGCAAAGGCAGAGAAGAAGACCGGAAAAGGTGGGTTCCTTTTAGGTACCTTTCGGGGAAAAAGGACGAAAGAGTAGGAGATTTTAGAGCGCCGTAACAATCGGGGGGAGGGGGATCCCCGTCTTCCGCCTTACGGCTTGCGGGGGAACTAGCGTTGTTGCCATCAGTCAAGGGAAAGGGTCCGATTGGGATAAAAAAGGTAAAGAAGGAAGGTCTCGGAGGTCCGCCGGAATCCCGGGGTGAGAAGGAATTCCCGAGGGATTTATAATTCGAAGAAATCGGGGGGGGAGGTAAGGTCCTTTTACCGCGCATCCGACCCGGGGGAAGAAGTAGTTCGGGATAAGCACATGGGCATAAAAGGGGGGCGGAGGAAGGGTATGGGCGCTATATAGAAAACGGGTAATACCCTTGTTTCTTTCCGGCACGGGGCTAAAAGAGGGCCAGCCGATCCTATTTCAGATCAGAAGGTGCGCGGGATGAGGGAAAAACTTTGGAAAGGAAGCGCTTCTCCAGGATTAACGGGGCGGGTCGGGAAAAAAAAAGGGGGGAAGGTTCTTCTAATACGGGTGCGAAGGCGGACCTGAGTACAGGGTGGACGAGGGGAAAAAGAATCTCAAGGAAGGAAGCCCGGGGGAAGAAATTTCAGGCGAGGAAGAGGAATCCCCTCCTCGAAACGGCATGAGTGTTTCGAGTTCAAAGAGGGGGGGGGGGCGGCGTTCCTCAATAGGGGGAAATTCAGGGCAGAAAATCTGGTAAGGGTGAGAAACCTCTGCTTATTACGAAAGCGGGAAAGGAACATAACGTTTTTTTGACCATATCGCCAAGGAGGGAGAAGACGTGGGTTTCAAGCGTTCCTCGACGGACGTGGGTGTGGAAAAAAAGAGAAGGCAGTGCCCTATCACAGCGGGTCTTGAAAAGAAAAAAGCAAGGTGAGGAAATGTCGGGGGGACCAACTTCCTATGAAAAAAAAGGCAAAGGAAAACTAGGGGAAGGCTCACTGAAGGAGGGTTCATACGTTCGCCGAACTGGGTGCGGGAAAGGTTTGGGAAAACGAACGGAGGTGCAAAAAAGTGAGGGGGGGGGATGGAACGTTCACCGGGGAAAAAAACCGCGTTTTCATAAGTGAATTCAAGGTTTGGGAAAGAGTGGGGAAAAAAACTTTTTAAAAGGCTCGGAGGAAAGGGTGCGTGAGGCGTTCAGCCTCATTGTTCGAAATTGGAGGAGAACCAGGGGAAGACAAGTCCGAATCAAGAGGGGCTTCCAAGAGGGGGGGGACTGCCTTAACCCGACATTAACGGCCGGGGCCAAAAAAGAGGGAGTCTTGAACTCGACCCTTTAAAGAGAAAGTAGAATGCAGGAAACGAAACTTTCTGAAGGGGTTGACAATGATCGAAAGGTAATCAATCTAAGGCACGGGAAACCAAGGGGGGTACCGTGCGGGATGAGCGTGGAACAGGGTGTGAATCCCGCAGGACTTAGGCGGCTGAAAAAGAACAGCCCGTAGAGTTAGAAGAGGGAAAGGCATGCCGGGTGGGGGCAAAAATTGAAAAGGGGGTATTTGAATGCACCAGCAAAAAAAAACAAAACCAGGTAATTGGGAAAAAGAGGGGAAAAAAATACCCAACGGACCTTGACCCTTAGGTAGGGGGTTCCGAAAGGAGGGGTCGGAAGGGTTGTTAGCAAGAAAAAGGCCGGAAAAAGGGGAAAGGGGGGAACTCAAGTCGAAGCCAAAAGCAGACAAGGGAAGGCAAGGAAAGGAGTCTCTACGATTTTTTGGAGAATGGGGGTTTTTTAACAGAACCGCCATAGAGCGGGGATCCTAAAACAACCCCTTAAAGAGGTATGACAGAGGGGAAACAGAAAGCGAGTAGGAGGAGACAAAAGAAAGACGTTCCCTTCTTCAAACTCGAGGAGAAAAATTTTGGGTCTCTTTTCTTGGGTCTTTGAGGGCGAAAAGGGTCCCGGTTTGTCTGTCTCCGATCTGCAAACCGAAGGGGGAACACAAAAAAAACATGTGAATGTTAGGCACATTCCATTTGGAATGACGTGCTCCATGGGAAATGGGGGGGGGGGGTATTTGGTCAGCAAGTTTTTTCAAATTACAAAGAAGTCTAAGGACGGTCATGACCTCACCTAGGGTTAGACGGTGCCCAAACCGGCGGATTGAGGAGAAAAAAGGTCGTCGAACAGGCGAAAAGGACAAGGGCCAGCAAGCCAAAGTCCTTAGAAAAAAAAAAAAAACCACGGGGGGAAGGGGAACCCACGAGCTGAGGGAACCTCTTGGCTTGTCGCGGGGTGCAGAGGGGAGGCGGGGAATTGTCCAAAAAGAAATTCCCGGGGAAAGAGGTGCGAAAATTTTGGCGTCAGCATCTCTACGGTGGGCCCAAAAAGGAAGGGAAGGGAGGGAGGTTAAGCCGTCACGTCCTGTGACAAGGAATTGGGGGGATTAAAGAAAATCAATGGGGAGTAGGCCCATTGCTGCCTGGCAACCAGAAGACGCTCCAGTAACGAGCACCGCTCCCAAGGTCTTGGGAGCAAAATTGAAGGGGACCCAGACAAATACGATCTTCTTAAATTACTGGCTAAAGGGTCGCTGGACCGCTGCCCCCAGGGACGTCAATAAAGTGGCGAACGTAATTGAAGCTGAAAAGGAGGGGGGAAGAAGGGCCGGGTCCGAGGGCATAGGGATGGCAATACGAAAAAGGGGGGAGAAGGAAGAGAAGTAGTCATACCAGATGAGAGGGGGAAGTAGCTGCCAAACAAAAACAATACGGCGGGGGAAAATCGAAAGGGAGGGACAGACACCACCTTGCAAAGCTCTGGGGGGAAATTTGAAGCAGAAGAAAAGGGGGCACGTACGCACACGAGGAAATTCAATCGATTATCGAAGAAAAGCTAAAGTAGACCGGAAGCCATAACATCTCTGGAAATCTTGTAAAAAGCACAAGGGGGGGGGGGGAGGGGTCTATGCCTTGGCTGCCTGCTCTGTCGATGGGAAGGGAGAACTTCTAAACGCGGCGGTCGAAAAAAAGGATCAAAGAAAAGATAAAAAAGGGGAATTCAATGAAATAGAGAGGTGAAGGAAAAAGTATCAGCCGAAGGCAAAAAAGAGCAGGGAGAAGAATAAACGCCTCCCGGCAGCGCGGATCTAATAACCTTCTGAGGGGAGAATCCAATAAAGAAGGAAGCTTTATAGAAGCCGACGAGAAAACCGAGTTCAAGCATTTAAAGGACACCGTCTGGAGAAAGATGAAAATTAAAAAAAATAGGGGGGGCACCATTCCTGCTATCGCAGCAGCGGGAGACGGCGGTGTTCAACAGGACCCGTCGCACTCTATGAGAAATAAAAGAAGGGGCGCCGTCGCATCCTTGAAAGATCTTTATGAAAAGAGAGGAATTAGAACTGCAAGGTGAGGGAACAAGAAGCGCACCGGGGACTTCTATGTGCGTTGGAGAAGAAGGTTGGATTTCACAATTGTCATTCTAAATCCAGGTTGGAGTAGGGCAAAGATGTTCTAGATCGCCACGCTCGAAGGAAAAAAAAGGGGAAAACGGCAGTTTAATTACCCGCACGGTGGGGAAAAATAGGCTATAGTGGTCCAATCAAGTGGAAAACGGGATAGATGAAAGATGGGAATCGTGGTAAAAAAAGACGAGGGGAGAGGGAAGTAAAAAAAACACCTATCCCCACTACGAGATTGGGGGATGGCCTGGAGTCTAAAAACGTGCAAAATGTCGGGGTCTCACGAGGCACGCAGGGCATACGACAACGAGGAAAACCTTGGGACACATCTAAAAAATTTAGGGGGGGGACCCATTGGTCAATTCTTCAGGGGATTGGGACGGAAGAAAGGCCTGTAAGGAAAACCGTTTCGGTGTCCTGAACCTTTTTACTGACTACGAAGAAAGGGGGGGTTGAAAATAGGTTGGACAAACCATATGCATGCCAAGAAAAACCGAAAATGAGGAATCAGCTGCGGTGGAGTAAAAACTCAACAAAGAGGAAAATATATATAACTTTGATAAAAGGAAACGAAGAGAATAAAGAGTTTAAATCCTGGTGTGGCAATGCCCGAGGGGGGGGGTGTTCGCCAAACGAGTGGAATTACTGGCGAGGAAAACGGAAAACAACGAGCCCCGTTTGGGTGACAGGAAAGGAGGGACCTCCCACACTGAAATAGGGACTACCCGGTTAGAGAAAGGAGGGAATCTTTAGCTGTGAACTGGGTCAGGTTGCTCAGGAAAAAGAGAGCGACTCTTATCTACAAATCTATACAGGGGAATATGGCGCCTAAAGACAAGTCCGACAACCTGTCGCTGGCTCGGGAGATTTCCCAGATATAAGTCCTTGCATTTCTCCCTGGGGGGGGAAGAAACTTCAGGGGGCAGCTCTAATATCGGGGACAAGTCTGACAATTTTCTTAGACTTTGAAGGATTAGGGGGGCTTCACCAGCGTAAAATGCGAGTGCGCAAGGACGCAGCTGGGGCAAGAGAAAGTCTTCGCTGGGCATCGCTCTTGTTAAAATCGCCGTCAAGGTGAAGGCGGGGGAAATGAAGGAGCGAAGGGGGGAAAATTGTCATCAGAGGCCATGGGGAAAGAGGCGGCTTGAAAGGACAGGCTAGGGGGAAAGGAGCTCAAAGGGGGGGTGATACGACTTAAAAGGTTGTTTAAACAGAATCAATAGAAGGTCTCCTCCCTGAGTATATCGTCCTAGAGGTCTAAGGGGACTTTTAGTTCTGGCTGTACTCTCCAAATTCTTTCCGCCTGAGGGAAGGAATCGACTCGGTAGGATTTCCAGAATAAAAGAAAAAGCCACATGACGGTCTCGAATTTTCTTGAAGGGGACAAAGTACATCAGAAATCAAAGGGGATCCTCTGGTCTGTCTGGTAAAAAACGGGGGGGAAGGGTAAGAAATACGGGTGAAAGAGGGAAAAGGAAAGAAAAGGCTTCAATGCGCTGTGGCGCGAAGACAGGATCAACGCGCCTGGATCCAATTCAAGAAGTGCGCAAAAAAGTCAAAGCCTCGCCGAAAGTCCCTCGACCTGATGCGTTTGGTCGGCTGCAGAGGGAAGACCTGGTGGCGTGCGGCGGTTCCGGGAGAAGGGGATCAGAAGGTTCAAACTTCCTCGCGAATCGTAAAAAAAGAAAAACGAAAACCGATGTTTGGGCCGAACTGCCAGGGAGGACCAATTTCGAAGGATTGAAGGAGGTCAGACCTAAGCATTTGAAAAGAGAAAACTAACGATCATCATCTGTATGAAGTAACGCTCTGGGAAAGAAAAGGGGTTAAAAGCCAGACCGATCCAGAGGCCCACTAGGGAATTGAGAAGGAACAGGGGCACCCGACTGGGGCGTGTACTCTGGCTGGGGGGAGAGTTCACCCGAACTTGGGAGGCTTTTGTTGACGTCACCTGGTCACGCTTGAAGATCTGGGAGGAAAGGACAAGAGGAGGGATGCACTTGTAACCAAGTCCTTGTGCAGCGGTTGCACTGCTGGAGGAAGAGGGGGAAGTGCCATCCGAGTTCGAGAAAAGGGTTCTGTCGGAGGAGCAAGAAAAGGAAGACTGAGTTCTTCTCGCATCGTCTACGTCAAGGAAAAAAAGAGACAGAGGGCCGGTGGAAACACGAGGAAAGATGATGGCAGGTCGCACTCTTGAAAGAAGATTACGTAAATAGGGGAAAATGGGGGGGGGGGGAAAAAGGGATAACCATTTATGTCCATCAAAGGACAACGAGGAAAAGCATGGAAACGGATCGAGGCGAGGCAACCTTGCCCCTGGGTGAGAAGAAAAAATTCGGGGGAGTGATTGGAGGGGAAGGCGTCAAACGGGTGGACAAGGAAAAAAAAGACATCTTCCAGTGGAAAGGGAAGGGGGGAAGGGGGGACCTTAAGGACCGGGGGTTCCACGCCGGTCCTGCGAAAAAAAAAAAAGGGGACAAATACACCCTTACAGGAAAAGTAAGCAAGGACGGAAGAATAAGGGTTTTTAACATAGGAGAAAAGACAGAAAAACCAACTAGGAACGCCAAGGCCGCCGGCCTTCCTCAGAAAGGAGCTAGAAAAAGACGAGTTGGGTGAAGAAGGGTCAAGGGTAAAGGGTCCGGGAAGA
>Ga0179593_1449029_pt1 | contig 12936 bp, 12 predicted proteins | sample CZODoug2_1_08_16_FD_185931 | JGI IMG/M metagenome (GOLD analysis project Ga0179593, IMG submission 185931) | Vadose zone soil fungal communities from Angelo Coast Range Reserve, California, USA - CZODoug2_1_08_16fungal (PacBio error correction) | ecosystem: Environmental > Terrestrial > Soil >...
TGCGGCGAAGGGTGTGGTGGAGAGAGGAGGAAGGAGAACGGGGGGTTAGGGGAAAGGGCATAGGCACCGGTTGCTGACTAGGCTTTCTGTGTAATGACGGAGGGACTGCAGAACCGAAGGAGGCTCCGCGAAAACTTTCTTGGCGCGGCAGGAGGCGTGTACACAGATTCGGAAGGAGAGAATCAAGGGAATGTCCCAGGCAAGAGGGCTTCGCACAATAGCTTCAACCGGCCGCAGTAAGCTGACGCCAACAAAGCGACAAGTCCTGCTCAGACGGAAAGTGCGCACGTGCGCCGCTATAACGCCCGAAAGTGAACGGAATCAGGTGGAAGAAAAGGAGAGACAGGGCAGCTTTCAGTGGGGGGTTGTTGGGCGCGGCTCCTCGGGACGAGGACACTGGGGGGGGCTGCGCTGGAGGAGACGTGTTCTGACTAAGGGCTGCGAACCATAAATTTAACGCGAGCTCGCGGGGGAGCACTGAGAAAAGGCTCCAGGCCAACGCTGGCGCGACGAAGAAAAGGGAGCTGGCGTATCGGGAAACAAGCGATCGCGACCTGCCGTGACGCGCGCACGGTCCAATAACCGCGAGGGGAAACATGGAGTAAGTGACCGGGTGGCCAGACAAACCGTGAGACCGAGCTGGGAAGAATGGCAGAACCTTTCTGAATAGTGAAAAAAGCTGCTCCCGATATAGCGTACTTCTCCCTCCACCCTCAAGGCCCAGAAAAAACTTCAACGCGTACTTGGGGGAGGATCATGTCCAAACAACAACAAACTTAGTATTAAAATAAAATAATGGAGGGGGGGCGAAAACCATTCAACATAGGTCGAGTTTCATCGGGGGAGTGGGGGATGGCCTCGGAAATTACGGGGTACTTCTCCTCGCGCTCATCCGGAAATTGGCTGTCGTGTTGCCGCATCTCATGATTACTTCCCCGGGAAAAGATGCCCACCTGTCACTGCAATCCCGATGCGGAGGCCCAGCGAGGGGAAAATTACAAAGAAGCCTTGACGAATATGCTTTACGATCTTACAACGAGACTAAAAAACCCCACACCCCCCCCCGCCCCCCCCCCCCAAAGAACCCCCAAAAAAAGCCCCCCCACCCGACACAACTCCAATAAACCCAAACCACCCCCTAGAAAAAAAGGTATCTAATCTCCAAAGAGCTCTTCTTGGATTGTAAAAAATCGAATTACCTGACCGCCTTCCGTGAGTTATCTCGTCAAAAGGAAGACCCTAATCTTAAAGCATGTTCATCGAAAGAGGTACTTATGAGACTCTACCCACCACAACGGGTCGTTGTGTAGAAGACATCGGACGAAGGGTACGGCTGGTATAACTTTATAGTCGTTCTACGTGAAGTGACGCACAACGAATGCTAGGATTCTAGTGTTGCAGAGGCGGTGGAACGTAGTTACTAGCACGGGGCGCAGAAAAAAACGGCCTGGGACCTAGGTCAATGAGGGAAAGAGCAGTCACCGGCTGGGGTACAACTGCGGAAAAAACCGAGACATCACTTTTTTAAAGATCGAGCGTAAAGGGGGGTCTCGGGAGGGCATTGCAAGACATACCATAAAAAAAGTCTCACAAGGGCACGAAAGAAACAATCACCGACAAAGCAAGGTCTAGAAGGAGATCGAAGCCGGTGCTGTCAGAACTGGGAACGAGAGGAGCCTAGCACACGCTGCAACGGGCGAACTCATTAGGGGGGAGTGGGATAAGGAAAAAAGGTGCAAATGGGGGGTGCAGAAAAGCTGTTTGAGATATACGAAAAAAGGCTCCGGGGGAAAGTCGCAAGAGGCTATTTGGAAGACTCCGATCGTTCCATGGGTCTAGGAAGGTTCGCGTGCGATCCGAGCGGAAAAAAAATATAGGCGAGCCAAAAGCATGAACTGAGATTTGCGGAACCTGCCCACAGAAAAGGACAAGAGCCCCAACCTAGCAGTTTTTGCCCGAAACTCATCGACCAGAAAGCTCGGGGCCCCGATGATGAATTAGAAGGGTTAGAGCTAAAAAAGGGGGAGGGGGGGGACGCTGTACGGACAGATCCAAACGAAAAAAAGAGGGGAAACAATCCAAACGCCCTGGAAGAGGAGTTCACAGAAAGCAGTGCAAAAAGGTGGGGGGCCTCTTATCCGAGGAAAAAGGAAGGACTCGTGCGCGCGGATGCAAAGGGGGAAAGGGGATTCTCGGTCAGATCTGGAGGATGCGTTAGACAAGGGTGGGTACCCTACTGCGCCAGAAGAAGAGTGCAGGGCGGAGTGAACGTCAAATCAAAAGGGAAAGCGGGTGGACCCATGACCCACAGGAGAACAAACAGCAGAGGGGGGGGGGCAAATGTGGGGTGGGACGAATGAAAAAGAAGTCCAAACTAACCTTAGTCCTGGTAAAGACAATCTTGAGAGGTAATGCAAAACCGCAAAAAGCTCCAAATCCTCCAACGTGGGCAACCAAAGTTACCCAAGCCAAAAAATACCACGAACCCTAGGGAAAGGGGGACAAAAACAGACCTAGGATCTGACTGCGCAGGCGGGGGGGGCTAACGCGATTTGGGGAGGGGGTTGCTTGAATTCAGAAGAGATTGTGTAGATGACCCTTTCTGAGGGGACGTATACGAAGCACCCTTCGGCTTGCGGGAAAATTTTCTCTCTCACACAACAACTCTGAAAAAAAAAAGAGGAGAGACTCGGGGAACCTCCCACACTCCGAAGGGTTAGACTAGGAGGGAGACTTCAAAGACCAGCGGAAAAGCTACATCTGAACTCACCAAAAAAACACACCCCTAGCGGCGAACCAAACAGCTGCAAAGGGGAAAAGCCGACTTAAGGGAAGAGCTATGACAGGAGGGTCGAATTGTTTCGGAAAGGGGGGCGGGGGGGTGCTGCGGTGGGGCCTATGGTGGAAAAGGCGCGGGGCCGTAAATGAAGAAAAAAAAAACGCCGATTGGAAAAGGAGAAGGCTTTCGGAGTGGGAAGGGGGAGAACACCAATTGCAAACGAGGCAGGGGGAAATGGCAACTCGGTGGGGAAAGGACCAATGCAGGGAACGGACACGCACCGGCCTAGAATGCGCTCCTTAAGACCCGGTGGAGAAACTCAATCTCTGAAAAAAAGAGGACCCGGGGATGAGATAGTGAACACCCTCGGCGCACAAACTCTCAAAGAAATGAAGGGGAAACAAAACCCGAGGGCCCCGGCTTGAAATGTAAACTACGGTGGCTTGTTGAGTCGTAGCGGGATAAAATTGAGGCGCTTCTCATAAAAAAAAAGCTCGACCCTACGAGACTAGAAAAATCCTACTCAGTACGAAGTGAAGGGGGGAGACGTTTATATAGAATGCCGAGGTGGGAAATATGGCAGGGGCCTTTTTCAGGGGGGGCCGAGCTCCACCTGGGGGCGCTGCGCTCCGAAGAAATGCATAGTCCCAAATCTTCCTCTCCCCGTCTGGGGGGAAAAAAATTGCATATGCTGATGCTCGTACGTCAAAAAAACGGGGGGGGTCGACGTAACGCTGAAAAAGACTGATCAGGGGACCGACTCTCAAACATCAGAGGTGCAAACACTTCAAATGGAGATCCTATGCCACCCCTCCTCACAAAAGAAAGGGGGAGAAACACATCCTTGAATCGGGGAACTCGGGCGGCCGTCTTCAAGACTTCCTCAGCCGAGTCAAAGAGACCCACTACCAAAGGGTGCTCGGGGGGGCTTGTGGTTCTGTATGGGCTGAGCGGGGCTTGCGCCTCGGAAGTGGGAGGAACCGAGAAGGAATAAAGCCAGGGGACGTCTCCGCGGCAGAGAAAAATTCCGTGGAATACGCAGCTTCGTGGAAACGTCCTTCTAGAATCGAATCGATGTCCCGGCGTCATCTGGAAGGTGCTTCTCCAAGATAGTAACGCACAGCTCCAGAGAGGGGGGGCAATGACGGCCACAAGTCGATCCTAATAGCTCAGGGAGGGGAGGAAGAGTTCGACTGCTACACCGGAGTCAGTCCATTTCTTACCAGAGAACTGTTCTCAGAAAGCCACGTGGTGGGGGTGGGAAAAGTCCATCCTGTTGAGGGGGGGGAGCGAAGTCAATGAGGAGATTCGGCGGAAGCAAGAAAAAAAATAATCCCACAGTATTGACGCGAGGGGAGGAGCGACTCATTGATCGCTCAGTCCAAGCCGCTAGTCTTGATCGGACATTTCGGGAGGGCGGAAAAACGTGGCTCCATCGGTAAAACGTCTGTATCCTTCCAGGAAGCACGGAATGGACCGGAAGCTGGCAGGAAGGAATCGGTTCGTGAAACAGGTTTTCTCCCGTAACGGGGAAGGAGAAAAAAACAAGACTTTCTGGGGGGGCAAGAGACCAACATAACAGGGGGGGGGACGTACGCACAGAAAAAAAAAGTGCCGGGAAAAAACGCCGGAAGGGGCTATGCCACAACTAACGCCATCGGGTTCAAGAAAGGGAAAAGAGGGGGCGCACTCTCGAAAAGGTAAACAACGGGATCTTAAAAGAAGAGAAGTGATCCACAGTTGGGGGGGTAACTATTTGCAGCGAAAGGGGAAGATGAAACTACTTAATAAGTAGAGGGGGGGGACGCGCACTTCAGCCGAAAGAACGTTAGGTTCGGAAAGAAAAGGAGGAAAACGCTTCCAGTCTCATAGCCCCCCAAAAGGAAAAAAATCCCCCTAGGCCGGCCACCCTCGCGGGACATTATCGTTTAAGAATGGGCTTCATGATCGAATTGAGATTATAAACTATCTTCACGCAACGTGTAGAACGTCCATCCCGGAGGGCCGAAAAGTTGAAGAAAAATGAAGAGGAAGCTCTTAAAGGGGGGATCGCCGCTAACCCGAAAAGAATAAAGGGACGAAGCTCTAGAACCTGATCTAAGCGACAACGAAGTGATAGAGATAGGAAAACAACGATGACAAGCAAGGGAAATGAAAAAGGAATTTGCTTAAGGAACGTGAAAAAAATTCTCTGAGAGAGAGGCGTGTGCGGGAAGTCCGCTTTGAAGGAAATGAGCACTAGGGTGTCACAGCCCAAAGGGATGTAACCTCGAAAGTTGGAAGGAAGTCATTCACATGTTTTACACTCAGATGTGAGGAAACGCAAACGTGTGCCAGAAGCTCTTGCTTCTGTTCACCAAGAAGCGCCGGAAGAACTGACAAAGAAAAGTAAACCTACCCCACCCACAAAAAAAGAAGCCACGAGCGGAAAGACTAGGAGTAGCCTCTCCGACGGGAGAGGGACATTAAACTGGGGAAATAAAAGAAAGGACTGGGGGACTATACAGGGTGCAAGGGGGGAATCGCAATCTTTTTCAGGGGAAAAAGAACCTTTCTCAGTGAGGCGGGGAAGACGGGGCCACAGATGGGATACTATCATATCGGCCAAGGGGGTCTAAAGAGTTAGCTGGAGAGCGCATGAAAAAAGGATGACCGGGAGCTCTAAGCCGGGGGGAGAGGCTGGTTACGGGCCGCAGCCACATAATGTGAGCGAACAACCTATCTTGCAGTGTGGGGCAACACTAATCTCCCTGACAAGCGAAGAGCGTCGGATGTAGAGAAGGAGGGGGCAGTGTACGGGGGGAAAAAGGTAAACTAAGCTGCCATAACAAAAGGGACCCGGGGGTAGAGAAGGTCGAAAGGTGGCCTTTTTTGAAGCGAGCCTCGGCGGGAGGGAGGCGCCTGGGCGGAAGTTACAGTCTTCTCTATGAGCCGAGTTGATGAGAACCGGGTGGTACAAAGGCGAGAACTAGAGGGGACGCGCAGAGGAAGGCCTCACTCGCCCAAAATTGCCACAGACCAAAAGAGGCAGGAGACGAAGCAGGTGGTGACGAATAACAGGAAAAAGTAAAAAAGGAGTGGGAAAAATACTAAGAAAACGTTTCGTATCCCGGCTCCAATCCACGAGAACAACAGGACATGCCCACTCCAATACGACCAATAGAAAAAAAAAAAAGTGCAGACCTTACCAGCTGAGGCGCGCAGCGGGGGGGGAGGGTTGGCCACTGCTTCATTGGGGGGGGGGGGACTTTGGGTGTGTTTGCTTTAATGGTCAGTAAGTAAAAAGGCTGAGGGACTTATACCGCGAGCATCAAGATGGGCGTGGGAAAGCGGTAACAAAAACGGATGTGAAAGAGAGGAACAGGAGGGAAACGTGAAAAAAAGAGAGATCAGCTGTCTACGGCCCCTCACCGAATCTGAAAACAAAGCGACATCGTGGAACTTAACGACCCACCAGCACAACAGGGGCAACCCCCAAAGTCATTCAGAGAAGTGAGCTGGAGGGCGTGACGCTATTCCTCAGGGGGGGGGGGGGGAAGTACTTTGTCTTTTGCAGGCCGTGAATGGTAGACTTGACTGGGGGAAAAAGGGAGAAGATTCAGGTTACAATTAAGGGACGGGGGGTTGAGGCATTATAATCGGTCCCACAAGCAGCATCGATTCTGGGGACATGGGGCAAACACGGGAAAAAAAGGGGGAGGTTAATTTCACGACGAAACTGAGGGGAAGAGGGGGCGCCGTCCAAAACGGGTCTCAAAAACTACTATCATTACATCGGACAACAGGAAAAAAGAAGAAAAACACAGGACGGGGCCCTCCGAAACCACACCAATGGCACCTGACTGGAAAGAAGGAAGGGCTGGAGGAGGGACGTCGCTTCGGTCGTCTCTGCGGGATGTTCACCTAGAGACAATCCGAGAAACATAGGGACGCAACTCGACAGGAAAGAACGGTATTGGGGGGGGGACAAAACGTCAGGTCCCCTGCAGCTTTGGGGGTCTGTTTTGGTGGGAAGGGTGTCCCAAGTCATCCCTTCTGGGACGCAGCGCTAAACTCTGCGAAGTTCAGGAAAGAGCGCAGCGCTAAAAATCTTAAGGGTTCTATCCAGTTTCCTGGGGCGCCCAACCATCTGAGACGCAAACAATACAACTCAAAGGAAGAACCACAAAAAGGAGAGTAACAACTCATCATCGCAACCCGTAGCAAACACCTCAAATGGATAAGGCGGACACCCGCGGACCCTGGGCGGGGGAGACCTTGGGGAGGGTATGGGAGGAAAGGGGAGGGAGGGGGTGGAAAGAAGGAAGGGCTCGGACCGGCGTACAATCCGGGGGCGCGCGGAGCCCTCGACAGAGCCGGTCTAGTTGGGGGGGGGGGGATGGGGTCGGGAGTTGGACTGGTGGAGCTTGGAGATTGTCTCGCCTAAGAAGGGCGGCTAGCGGCACAAGGGGAAGGGACTCTTCGGATTAATTTCGGCGCTTGGGAAAAGGGAAGATCGTTACCCAGGAACTGGTTAGAAAGGACCGTATTGATCGGGGACAACGGCCGAAATGCTTCGGGTGGGTCTTGAAAAAAAAATAGTGACGTAAGAGGATCACAAACTACTGCACCTAAACAGCTCGAAAGGTTGCCTTCGAGGGAGCAATTTATTGTGGGGAGCAAGGTCGCCGTCTAACACTAGAGTTAATCCAGAATTCTTCCCTAAAAAAGAGAGATTGCCCCAATTGGGGGTTTACGGGCTCATACAATCTCTCTCTCACAGGACTAAGAAAGGCGGATGGGAAGGGACTCTTCTAAGATCCATAAAGGGGACTGGACTGGAGATCGGGGGATAAAGCCTCCTTCCAGACCACTGCTGGTCAGAGAAGCTTCAAAACTGCTCATGAGAAAAAATCAAAGTCTTATAGCCGTAAAAGCTTCTCAGCAGGGAGATAACTTCCCGAAAGGCCCCCCCCTTCTAGGGGGGAGGTCATCAATGAAGTGGGCCTGATGAAATAACGGGGGGAAGGGCGGCGAACCATAAAAAAAAGTGCTCGTATACTTGCAGCACTGAAGTATAAAAAGGGTCCCTGGCTCAAAAACAATGCAAATCAAAAAACGCTGGTTGGACCCTGGGGTGTTCGCGGGGCTTGTGTAGTGTGGGTGCGCCTCATTCAAAAACGAGGGTAGAAATCTAGAGAGGGGGTGAAACGAAGTCCCAGTTCAAAAAGTGGCAGCGTGGGGGTCCGTGATGCCAAAGGGCATGGGGGTTATCGCAAGCTCGGCCGAAGACCGACCTGGTTCTGGTTAAAAAGCCAGAAGGCGACCCGTCTGAAGAAGAGACCCAAGGATCACACTATTAAGGGGGGGGAGGCAAAGGCGAGAATTATGAAAAAAAGGGCGGGACGTCATTACTTGATAACGAAACTCACGCTCACCGCACTCGATCGCAAAGACGCGGCGTCCGGGTACTCCAAAAATATCATCCGGAGGAGGGGGTATGGGTGGGGGGATTGGGGAAAAAAGATACAGGATCGTAAAAAGCAGTGCCAACGGAACTTATGAACACGACACAACCAAAAGGAAAGGGGTAGATCGCGTCTCGATTGGAAGTCAATAGAGCGGCGAATGCGCCAAAGATGCGATCAGGCTGAAGAGCTGTTGCGGCGTAAAAAAAAAGGGAGCGCTAGGGAGAGCTATGGAGCACCGAACCCGAACAAAAGGATTCGGAAAAAAGGCTGGGAGCCGCAGCAAAATGGGAAAGCCCCAGCACTTGTTTGAAAGAAAAAGCCTTAAAGCGAGGGACGCCGCAAAAAGACCAGCCATAAGGACACCACCATACAGCACAAAAACACCAAACCCAAAAAAGGCTCGAGCTCCCATCCGGAAGGGGAGGACGGCTCGATATTCAGGCAGGCAACTGAAAACAGGAAGGAAGGGGATGGGACAATTTATCTCATGGGATGTTGGGTCCTCCAGACTGGGGGGGGGATGAGGGAACCCTGCCAGAGGAGGCTTCTGGGGACGGAAGGGAGCAGAAAGTTTATAAAAAGAGTGAGATTTCGGTGACACAAGTTTGCAGGAGGAACGCGGAAGAGGGACTCCAGAAGGGTGGCGAGGAGTCCCCCTTAAATGGCCGAGAGACACACCGGAAAGGCAACTTGGGGGTACACAGAAGACCTCAGTCGAGGAAGGGTGAGGCGTTATCGGGGAGATAGCTTGTGAAAGCGGAACTGTACATCAAACTGTAGAAAATATCAAAAAGGGAAAAATCCAAAAAATAAGACCGAGGTAAAGGGGTTGCCACGGAGCCGGTAGATTGCGGGGCGCGGAGGGTTGGGGAAAAAGTTACTATAGTTAAACGGTAGCGTTAAGAAGGGAAGGGAAAGAACCCGGGGGTCCGGACCGAAAAATCTCCTGCAAAGAAAAGGAGTGAAGAGACTGCTTGGAGTGAACCAAACGATCGCGAGACGCAGGGGGTGAACGGAATTCTTTAAAAAAAAAAAAGAAAAGCCTTAGGAAGGGCAACGAAGCTTTTGTTCGGGGAACGAATCAAAGCAAAAAAAAGAGAAGGAAAGCACAAAACATGCCCCCCGCCACCGCTCAGAACTACGCATTAAAGAACAAGACCTTACTACTGGACAAGAAGCAGCTTTTGTCGAAAACGCGCACGGGGTGGCCTTGAAGTTCAGGGGGAAGATGACCCTGAGGGAGGTACGGAGACATCCAACATTCTCGTGTTTCGTGGGAAAAATAGAAAATAGCCACAACAAGAGGGAGGGGGAAGAGAGATATGTACCGGAGGTTCACACAAAAAAAAACGAGCCGCGTCTACGTCAAACCCGACTCGTCAAAAGACAAGAAGGATCACCTGTAAAAAAAGCACACCAAGAGCGACCCCTCCCAGGCCGAAAGATAGCTGGTCAAGGTTCGTGGGGGGGCGAGATCGGGGTCAGCGGGGGGGAAGAACGGGCCAGGGGGGGGGAGGGGGGAAGTACTGTTCGCGATAAGAAAAAAGTCTGGGGTAGTAGGCAAACTCGTAGGACAAGTAAGAAAGAGGGTCTTCTTTTGGGGGGGACGTTCGAAAAAGCAACAAGGGGAACGAATCTCGGGGCGGGGGGACCTTTGGACGACGGACAACACCGGGGACGGAAACGAGAACGTCTCCAAAGAGCGGAGAAAAAAAGGAGGTTAAAACTTGGCTACAAAAAATGACTAATCAAACGCACCCGATCGGGAACGTCAATGAAAAGGGCCTCGTCTTTAGAAAAAAACCCGAAGAAAAAAACTGCTGATCGTAGAAGCGGGGGTGTTCTCGTGCTCCGTAAAGGGAAGAAAGTAAAACACCAAAGGAGAAGACAAGCAACCAGTAGACTACTCAAAGAAATCGACAAGGAAAGTAATTCGAAAACTCAATCTCTCGGTGGGGCGATCGGGCCTTTAACTTTTGAAAGGACGGAAAACCCTCCAGAATTCTAGGCTGACTCTCTTTACGATCAGGAGCCACTTCTGAATCTCCCTCTCTAACGCCTCGGGTCGAGACACCCAGGGCCTCTGATCGTCAGAAAAACCTCAAACGCGGCGACGGCCATGATCAAGAGAAAGAATGTCGGGGGGGGGGAAAGCTGGCGCCAAAAAGGAGTATCCATTCGGACCCTCCAAATCAACAAGAGTGCCTTAGGAAAAATTTCCTAAGGGTACGATGCCAAAGCTAGGTTCCGAGGACATCACAGTATGTCCTCGACCCTATTAAAAGGGATGAGGGGGGCTGTGTGCTGGGAAAGGCTTTGTCCAGTCTAAAGCGAAAATGATAATTTAAAAGTGGATACAGCAAAAATTGGAAGGTAGCTAGGGGGAGCAAGAAAATAAATGGTCAGAGGAGGTGGCAGAACAGCTGCGGGACGAAAGGGGGGACCTTCTCTAAAAATAATATTGATCGGTCATCGGCCGTCATTTCTGTTAGTGCCCAATAGGTCGTGAGGCAGAAAGTAGAATCACCCAGACGCCGAACAGCTCGCCAGTAACTGAAAAAACGGGGGAGAAGATTGCTACGTGAGATACGGACGCCTCGCACCAAGGCGCTCGAAAAAAAAGGACCTTGGAGAAAACGGAGGGTGGGGGGGGGTCTCTGAGGGGGGAAGTTCCCGGGAAAGCTAGGGACGGTATCGCGGGAAAAATCCCTGGAGGAGAGCCCATATAAGAGGAAGTAGCGGCCATGTGATCGGAGAACCCAAAACGCAATCTTCGGCTAAAAAAATCACTTGAAAGGGGGAAAAGTTGCCAAAAGAAAACGTCTCCGTAACAGGACCACGTCGCGCACGACTGAAAATCTCTTTGAAGGGCATCGCGCAATGAATGAGGTGGCTCCTTACCTGAACGCCTTCAGGCGAACTCCATAACCAGGTCGGAACTGGGTCGCTGAGAAAGGTACCCGTCCTTAAAAGAAAGACCCCGATCTCAATCGTAAAAAAAAACGTGGACGGGACTCATCAACAGCTATCAGAAAAAAAAAAAAAAAAAAGGGAATGGAAAAGAAGGGGGTCGCTCCCATGCCGTCACTAGGGCAGAAAGGTGGTCGCTGCAAAACGTAATCTTCGAAAGAAGCCAGAATCCGCGACTGGTGAGGGGAGTTCGCAAAAAAGGCGCCCAGTCGTCAGAAGGCCACGGCAATCCCCCGTGCCGGCGGGAAAAAAAAACGGGAAGGGAATTCCTGGGACAAGAAGGGGGGGAAGGATAAGTGGGAGTTGAGCAAACGAGAGCCGCGAAAACAAATTTTAAGAAAGAGCCCAGCCAAGGGAGGGGCACGTAGCGAAATGCAACACTAGACACGGCAAGAAAAGAAGGGCTCCTAGAGAATCCGGAGACAGAACAAGCGCTAAGAAAAAGGCGAAGCGACCCAAACCACATCCGGGGATAAAAAGGCAGTCAAGTTACAACTGGATTACTGGCAACGAGGTAAGGCAAAAGGAAGCGGCGCACTGGAGAAAAACATACTCAAAGGACTGAGCTGGGTAAAAGCAGGCAGGTTCTATGGTGCCAGGTAAAGCAATGGGGGACCAGCCTACGAAGGACAATCTCAATATGATTCGCTACAGGGCAAGGACGTCAAAAGCATGCTTTGGAGGGGCAGCCGCGCCAAGAAAAGGGTTGAGCACGACGCGGAGGGAAGGGGCCGACGGTAAAGAAGCAAAAACGTACAAATCCAAGGCCATAGGCTAACCAGGAATCAGCAACAAAAACACCAAAACGAGACAGACGAAAGAGAGCTCAGGCGTAAGGGCCAGGGCTGACCGCAGACGGCGAGATCAAAAAAGAAACGGGAGCAAAACTGGGGGAGAAAAAAAGATAATCAGTTAAAAAAGGGTGCATGAAAGCAAGCCTGGCGATGATACCATGCAAAATTTGGGGAGGGTCGCGTCGTCGACTAAAGGGGAAAGAGGCAGAGCGAGTGTGACGACGAGGGGGGGGGGTAGCGAAGTGCACGAGCCACAAGGGGGAAGGTTAAAAGTCTAGCGCGACGCAAAAGGTTTTCCCCTGGCCAAAGCAGAACGATCAAACACACAACGAGCATTCGCCTGCATAACGAATAGACAGGTGAAAAAAATCTTCGTCTGAGATAAAAAGAAAAACGGATTGTTGTTCGAAATCGGGGGACTGGAATGAAAACTCTTAACAGAGAGGCAACGAAAAACCCTCCAAAAACTCAAGACGAGGGAGAAAGAAAAGGTAACTCGGGTGGTTAATCAGGGGGATACTTGGAAACTGCGGGGGGGATGTTTGAAAGAGGATTGGCAGGTGAAATATGGAGGTATCTTCCGGGGTGGACCCAAGGGGGCCGAAGCTCACTGAGAGGGAAGGGGAAGGGGCACTACACTCAAAGGAAAAAGCGGAGTTACCACAGGCCAATCGCTAGCTGAATGTGTGGAAACAGCACTTACAAACGAAGCATTTAATTGTAAAAGCAAGTTTAGTACGTGGGGGGGGGGGAGAAACCGCAAATCAGAATAAAACGGCGAACAAAACGCCTGCCACCGCCACAACGCTCTACACGCCAGCCGTTAAATAAAAAACTCTGCCTGCCGAAAGGGGGCACGCTCTTTTTGGGGGAGTGGTGGGTCAGGATCTTTGGGAATGAATGGGGGGTACTACAGGAATACCCCCGGCTTTTGGAGAGAGGA
>Ga0179593_1463186_pt1 | contig 12936 bp, 15 predicted proteins | sample CZODoug2_1_08_16_FD_185931 | JGI IMG/M metagenome (GOLD analysis project Ga0179593, IMG submission 185931) | Vadose zone soil fungal communities from Angelo Coast Range Reserve, California, USA - CZODoug2_1_08_16fungal (PacBio error correction) | ecosystem: Environmental > Terrestrial > Soil >...
AGGTGAGGAGGGGAAAAAGGAGTCTGACGCCAAAAAAGAATGGGCTTTGTGGACCGGCATAGTCGCGATTTCCTCTGGGGAGCGATAAGGAACGCGGCCAAATGCGATGCAGGGGAAAGGGGGGGCGATCCAGTAGGGAGATGGCGGGAAAAGGGGGACAATCGGAGAAGGAACATTCCATCACCTTGACAAGGAAACCGAATCTAGTCGTTCCAGCATGACTTGAAGCAGTAGCGGGGTTAACGAAAAGCGGAACACCGGAAAATGAACAGGTCGCACTCTCTGCGCATCTGTCAAAATGGGGGAACGTGTCAGCTGCAGCCTTGCTTAGGCAAAGGGGAAAGGGGAAGGGGCCAGCAGTTCAGACTGGTGAGCAACGGACGGCCCAAAAAAGGGAGCGTGGGACGACAGGAGGGGGACGTTGGGAGGTACAAAAAGAAACTCAAATGAACGGATAGACGTTGGGAATGAAAGGAGGGGAAAGCGAGTGAATCAAGAGGGGAGGGGAGAACCGCCAGGAAAGGAACCGACAACAAAAACAACGTCCGGGCAATGACGAGACCCTCTAAAGGGCGACAGGAAAACAGCCTCGAAAAGGGGGAACAGGGGTTAAGGCATTGTACAAAACGCCCAAGCCGTGAGGTTAACTGGGCAACAAACAAGCCGGGAGGACCGGGGGAGGAATACCAGACTCTTGAGCGGCAGAAAAAAATTCATCTGGGAGCCGACGCGTGAAACGACGGGGAGAAAAGTAGGTCCGCGGAGGGAAAGGAGGAGGTGATAGGATTACTGAATTAAAAAAACTTCCAGGATATAGTCGCGGAAACACGACGAGACACTCGGTGAAAACGTCCCTAAGTGACAAGACGGAAATGGGAAAAATAGCTCGGCGAAAGTGGGAAGCACTCTAACCTCTTACTAAGGTTAGGCAAAAGTCATCTGGCTGTCAGCGGAGGACAACAAAAGCGAGTCCCGGAAAGGGGAAAACACCGAAAGACAAAAGAAACCAAAGCACAGACTTAACTTTAATAAAAAACGCGAAGGATACAGCAGTAAGGCTAAGATGGGGAAGATCTCGGGAGAGGACAACAAAAAAAGGAAAAGCCAGGGACGAGTCAAACATGGGAAAGCAAAGCCTGACATACCACGGCTTCTGAACCCTCTGGGCCACACAGAAGGTCCAAAAAGCACAAAGACCAACCGAATTGGGGGGGATAAGAATAGTGAAGAAGGAGTAATTACCGGAAAGCAGGCGGAGGGGGAAAGGGTACCGTTAAACGAATCACTCGAAACACTCGGAAAACCGACATGAACAGATGCCCGTGAGCAAAGGAACTCGGGAGGGGGGACGGCTGGTAATGGGGGGCAATACAAAGCTCGAGTTCTCAAGTTCCAGTTGATCGGGCGAATCGTAATGTGGGGGCGAAGGAGACCCGGTCGGGGTACTGAAAAAACACCTATGCCAACCCTCAAGTCAACTGAAGTACACTGCGGCCGGGACTAATTAAAGGGGGAAGGATGAAAAACGGGATCAAGAAAAGGAAAATGGGACGGAAAAAAAGTGTCACGGGGGGACAGACGAATCCGAGTCCAGAAGAACCAAAAACATATCAGCCTGGTTTCTGCTCAAACAGGCGAAAGAGAGAAAGCCTGTAAAAAACGGGAAGAAGGCAGCTTTCAGCCGTCAGATGAACGGGAACCTCGACAGTGTAACCCTATGTAGACGTCCACGTTCCAAAAGCCGTAGCTTGAGGGGGGGGGCCCGACGGGTGAGAAAACCCTGGCGGACCGAGCATCTCGAAAACTACGAAAGGCGGACACTGCTGGTACCCGGCGGACAGCAGGAAGGTGGTCGAGAATCAGGTCCAGTTGACCGGAAGGTCAGGTCTTCATTGAGACCCAAAGAAAAGCCGGGAGGTTCCTAGAAAAAAAGACCATTCAGGTTATAGACGTAACGGTCTTCAAAAATAAGATGTAACTAAGACCTAATGGGGAGGGATTCAAGGGACCATGTGAAAAGGAGGAGGGCAGATAGGCTAAACGCCCTCGTTAAAAAACTGCAATGATATGCTACTCGAAGCTTGGCAGTCGTCAAAGAAGCACGAGGGGGGAACGTTAAGGGGAAAATTCCACTGAGAAGTAGGCCTCACGTGAGGCTGCTAAGAAATCGTTTACCCACATGCGGGGATAACGGAGGTGCACTGGCCGCGGAAACCTGTGGGGCAACCGCGGAAATGAAAATAAAGGTAATCAGCACAGTCAACAGAAAGGGGGAACGTAGGCTCAGGGGAAAAAAGTCCGAGTTCCGTCCGCGCGGCCGAAAGGAGAAGAGGGCGGAAAGGTGAATCCTGGAGGGGGAAGACCTGAAGCGTCCGTACGGACATGCAAGCCGGAGCAGGTGAGGAACTAAGACCATGGGGGAGTGAAACGGGGTCAGCAAGGAAGGGGGAGAGAAAGAGGGGTAGTAATCGAACTGACTGGCAAATACAACCTAGGGAACGTAGTAAAAGCCGACGGTGTTAGGAACGGCAATTCATGACAAAAAAAAAACCGAGGAATTAAAAAAGGGAAAAGAAAAAGGATGAGCAAAGGGATAAAACGAAGGACCCGGAAAAGGGTACCGGAGGCCTCTTAGGAAGTGGGCCATTACAAGTCGAGCTAAAGGCCGATCAAGAGAAATCTACTTTGGAAAAGGGTCCTGAAAGAAAATCCGAGGCAGTTTGTCATCTCCCTCAGGCAGCAAGAAGAGCCGAGGCAAGTAACGGAAGCACAGGAAATAAAAAGGTGAAAGCGCTGTTTGCAGGGGATGAGATCCATTACGACATGGAAGATACTCAGCATGAATGACGGGAAATCTGTGCGGGGGAACTGGGCTGATGAAAGAGGGGGGATTTCCACCTCGAAAAGATGGCAAAAACAGAGGCATATGGAGGCCCAAACACAAAGAAGTAGGCCCGTAGAACGGCAAATGATTCTCCGAAAGGAAACCGATCCACCGGACGCGGTGAAGGATACGCCTCCGCACTGGGGGAAAGAGGCGAGGGGGGGAAACTATAGAACAGTAAGCAATCATTCATTCAAAAAATTTAACTAAGGAAGCATGGTGAAAAAGAAGGTAAGGGGCCCGTGAATCGACCATAAGGGGGGAGAGATCAAGGAAAAAAATAGAGGAAGGGAAAGACCTCCCGGGCTCTAGAAAGGAAACAAGGATTTGGGAAAAAAAGGGAAAAGGAAAAAATCTAGCTGCACAGTAAGAAGGCAACCGGAACCGACTGGTACATGAAGAGTAAGAGACTCAAACTCTATACCTGGGGGAAAGGAACGGGGGTACGAGGAAGAAGAAACTGTCTATTCCGACTGGGGATAAACGGTACTCTGTCACAAGGGTCGTACTACGGTATACACAGAAAGTCAAAACGTTAAGGTGTGGACACGTCATACTAAAAGAAGAGTAAAAAACGCCACGTTCAAAGTCCCGATCAGAATGAACCGCAAGGGGCCGACCGAACTGTTCAAAGGGAGAGGGAAGGAGGCCGAAGGGGTGGATTAAAAAACGCCGGAGTTGAAATCTTTTTAGGATGAACCAATAGGGAGGGTAAGCTCGGCAACCACGTCCAGGGAAGCACAAAAGGGGGACCGAAGTCGAGGAAAGTACAAAATCCCTGCTGATGCCCTAACAAGGTGCAACATAGAAAGAAACCTTGGAGTGCTGCGGGGGGAGACAGGTTGTAATAAAAAATTGTGATTCGGCTCGGGAACCAATTAATCTAACAAAAGGGGCGGCCCATGAGACACGCGAAATGGACCGGGGGGAGAAGCAACTTCAACTCTCGCTGGGAAACCAAGCTTCAGGATGAGCACTTCAGGCAATTGGAAACTGTGGCACCAGAGGTCTCCACGAAAAGAAAAGGGGGAAAAGGGATCACAACTCCCAAACAAGGAAGGGCGGAACTCGGAACTGCGTGGCAGGCAAGGCAGTCGACTGGCAAAAGATTCCGGTTGTGGGAGGAATGCGGTTAAAACGAAACGACAGGGGAAAAAGCTTTAATCAAACCTCAACCGTGGTCGGCAAGCCGGAGAGTGGATGAAACGGCAAGGGGGAAGAGGACAAAAGGGGTGTGTAGAGAGTGAGCGTCAAATAGGTTTTATGCTTGGATGAAATAGCGGGGATGCCTCAAGGGGGAGGTCACAAGTTAAGGGGGAGGCAAGGTGGGGTGGCGAGCAGGTCGGTAAGAAAGTCTGTGAAAAAAACTTTGGCAGACTAGACGAAGATAACGGGGAGGGGCAATGGTGCGCGGGGCCAAAAAAAGGGAGGAAAGGCGAACTAGGGGACTGAAGGGACGCCGAAGTATGACTGTTAAAATCCACTTAAAGAAGAGACGGCAAAGGAAGGGGGGAGGGAGAGGTAGGGCTGCAAAGTGAGTGGAAGTAATCTAAAGTTGCCGGGAGCGGTAATTCCAAAGAAAAGAAAAAAACTTCACGCGGCGAAAAAGGAGGGACTGATGAAACAGGAGGGCGGGAGAATGACGGGGAAGAATGCAAGTAATCCCGAGGGTGTTGGTCGGGGGCGAACGATACGCCATAAACCGAGGGAACATCAAACAAAAAGTCAACTTTGTCCACAAAAAAGAGAACACCAGAAAAAAGGGCTCGGAGAGAGCGGAGGACTGTCGCCGCGAGGACGTAATCTTCAGCGGGTGTGAAATTGTCTGGCGTTGTGGATCAAGGTCAGGGAGGGGGCTGGAGAAGGACGAGAGTGAGTACATTAGCTGGCGTAGAAAGAAAAGGACTTTACCCACAGTGTATTCAAACCCAGGGGGGGGTAAGGGGGGGAGGGGATCAAAACAGGGTGACCCCTCGAAACGAAACGAAGGGCTACTAAGCTGCAATCCCGTCAACGGACTGAAAGAACACAAGATTGAGCTAAAGAAAAAGGCGGCAGGAACTCTACAAACGCTCACTCTGCAGATGGAGAAGGGTTCGTGGGGGGCCGCCGGTCGCAAAAACCGGGCCGTAGTCATAAAAACATGGGTTAACTACGAAGAATCTCGTAAGCATTGGATGGAACGTTGACGAAGATAGACGGATTTGGTACCTCGATGGAGGAAAAAAAACCAGCTAGCCCGCGAATACAGTACAGGGTACCCGGAAGGAAGGGACCTGAGAGGGCAAAGGGGGGAAGGGGCTCGAAAAGGCAACGCAATGACGTAAAGAAAAAAAAGACAAACCTTCATGGTCCAGTCTCTCACATATAAAAATCAGATAATCCACAAAAAACAAAAACAAGGGAAGAGAAAGAGCGATAGTAGGGTCAAAAACGTATACGTACATGCTCCAAGATGGTGCAAGAACTACGCTGAAGGTCTGCAGCTTGCGAGAAAAGTGACGAGAAAAAAGAGCAAGAGAGGAAGGTAGCTAAAAGCTAGGAGTATTTGCGTAACACTTGGGGGAAGGGACGGGAAAAGGGACAAGAAAGGTTTAATGAGAAAAGCGCTGCTACAGTAAAGCACAGCAGGCCTGGAAAATGCGGTGCCTAACAGCGAACACAAGTACCCTGGAAATATTGGAGAACTGCTCGGGGGGGACAGCGCGGGGGACATGGTGAAAACAAGGAAAGACGTCACATTTCTATCAATGCGGTGCAAAGGACGTTTAGGGAACACGAGGGTTCCAGCTAAAGGAGCCAAAGGGAGGAACGGGGGGTTGACCAACGAACCCACTCGATCAGGGAAGTAGAGGGTAAGTAACGGAGATGAATATCGAATCACTAGACACTACTCGACGAGAAAAGTCCATCCGTGAACCGGACACCAAAAAACACCTTCCCACTCTGCCCATGAGGCGCGCAACCGTCAAACTTGAGCTCGAAGAGGAAAGGGGGAGGTGCGAGTAAGCGGAAACCGGGAACGGCCGCGAAAACCGAGAGGGGAACGACGAACGGAAGGAATGAAAATACACACATGTGAAAGCTTTTGGAAAAGACCACTTCAAGAGGGGGGGAGAGGTTCACACCAGGCTAAACAAGTGTACGCCTATATTTTAGCTCTGGACATGAGATACAAAACAGATTGAAAAGGAAGGCCAAAGGGGGGGGAAAGCCCTAGACAAAAGAGAGGTGTCCCAGTTAACAAGGGGAGAAACTGGTCATCGACGAGAGTACATGGAAGATAAGCATCTGGGGCACTCAGTACCTTTTTTTAACAACCGCAGATTAAAATGCGCTTGAGGGAGGCTGAAACAAGAAAAGGGATGCGTACCTGACCTTGACACCTAAGACGTCAACAACGAATAAAGAAATTAAAATGGTAAAGAACGTACCCAGAGGAGAAAGGCCGCGCTAAGAAAAGCACAGCTACATGGGGGAGTCGATCGGAGCCAACATAATTTCCATTAAGAACACAGGGTCTAGGAAAGAAGACCCAGATCTTGCTGAACAATACAAGCGAAGTAAAGACCAACAGCCACCAGAGACAAGGAAGTGGGGATGCAGTCTACGCCTCTGTAAATTCAGGAAAGAAACCAGAGCGGGGAAGAAGACTTAAGGTATCTGTTAAAAGGGTAAAAGGGGGACTCGATGGGAGGCACTCATAAACTAAATGACGCCTGTTCACTTGAGTCAAAGAGCCAGGCAGGGGGGAAAGGGAGTAAGTGCGAAGACAAAGATGCGACAGGTGTCCATGCCAGTATAAGGACTTCTTCAAATGGGGAGAGTGGTGCGGCTCCGCTAACCCGGTTCTTTAAACTAAAAGAACAAAAAAAAAAAAAAAAAAAAAAAATAAAAAAAAAAAAAAAAAAAAAGAAAAGAAAAACATTATATCACCGAACCAGAAACTGCAGCACGAAGATCTTAACCAGGGGGACGTAGACCAGAGACGAAGGGCACCCTGGTGTGCAGCAGGGGTTCCTTGGAAACATGCGTAAAAAGGGATACGCCTTATAAAGAACCTTATCATCCCGAGGGCTGGCTAACACACGGGAGGAGCCGGCCAGAAAGGCACAGAAAGGGAGAAAGTCATTGTGCGCCGTTCAAGGTATCGGGAGGGGGTCTGGGGTAGCATGGACCCCTTTTCAAGAGAGGTTCAGGGGGGACGAAGGAAAGGTATGGAAGGTACCCGGGAACTCCAGGACCGAGGCGGCTCGTCCACGGTAAGGTTAAAAGGTAAACCCCCGGCTACCAGAACCGGATCGAGGGGGGGGAAGTGGCAAAAATGATTCCGGGACAGGCGAGTAGGTTAACCGGTTGACCGCACAAGTAAAAGGTCGTGGGACGAGTCGAACACGGGGGTTAGGCCAGCAAAGTAAACGGGGGAGTCAAACCGTGTAGCGAAGACAAATGCTCCAGTAGTGACTGAAATGCCATGCAGGCGTAAACGTGAAAAAAAATCGAAGGGCTCCAGGGAGAGTTCGATCGCCCCTCAGCAAATAAAAGGAGGTGGTGATCCTCAGGGCAGGGGGAGGGCTAACGGGGGCAGCGGCGAGGTTTTCCAGTCCGAGACCGCCAGGAACGGAAGAGGGACGAGTGGTGGCCAAAAGGCAAATCGAGGTCCATGTCGCGAAAAGAAAAAGTCAAGACCCTCTGGGAACAGAGATCGAAGAGACCAGGGGAAAAGGAGAACAACAGGACGAGCGGGAAAGTTGATAAAGCGGCAAAAGGGCCACGATGCTCCAGTGCGTGGATCGAGGGCACAAACAAGGGTAGAAACACGTGAACGTAGAGGGGAGTAGTGGATCGAACGACGGGTCAGCTAGGGGGCCAAGGTGGAACCAAGTTAATAACGGGTCCTGGGACGCAATAAGAAAAACAACAACGGGAGGAGAAAAAAAGAGATTGAGGCCGTTCAGAAACGAACCTTACAGGTTATGACGCGTCGGAAAAAAAGGGTTCCATTAAGCCTAGAAGAAGAGGGAAAAACGATTACCGAGAAGGGGGAACGCCAGAGTTGCCGAGGAATGAAGGCGCGCGGAGGCATAGAATCAAAAAAAAAAACTCCGCACAGGGCGAGAAGAAACGGATCTCAAATGTGACCGCGCTGTGGGGGGGTTAAGGCCGCGCGGACACCTTGGAAGAGCTCAGACGGTGAAAAAGGGAAAGAGGGAGGGAATGGCTTTTACAGCGGGGGACGCGATGCTGCGACCAATGGCCCGAGGCAAACCAGAGAAGGGAGCCGCCAGTGGCCAAAAAAAGGGGGGAGGAGCCACGAACCCGGGCCGTGACTAGAAAAAAAACCGAGGAAGGCCCGGCACGGCCCGGGGAAGAAGAAGGAAGGGTCTGTGAGAGCACTCGGGTGCAGTGAAAGAGGGGGAGAAAGACAGAATGCAAAAGCGAAAGGGTTGCCGCACGTGACGAAAAGACAACCTTATGGCAGGATCCAAGGAAATTCCTGTCAAAGGAAGAGGGAAAAAAAAAAGATGGGTTAGATCAAAATACCGGATCTTACTTTCTAAAACTGCAACGAAGCTTGGTCCCTGCTGAGGTAATGAACCCGACCTAATCAACGCGGCCGCAGGGGGTGAAAGTCCCGAAAGGAGTTCGAACGGGCCAAAGTTAGAGGCTGCGCCCTGGCGTCTGACGATGGGAAGCAGGAAAATTACTTACTTGAAACCTGGACCGATAATACCAAAGACGGGGAAAAGGAAAACGTCAGAAGGTGCCACCTCAGAAAATAAACAACTAAAGGCGTGGACTTGCCGGGGGACGGGAAGCGTCGACGGGGGGAGAAAGAAAAAAAAGGAAAGGGGACCTGCTGGTGTTGGTAATCGCGTCAAAGTACGCTAAAGAAAAAAAAGTACCCCCCAGGACCGTTCAGGAAGGGAAAGAAAGGGGCCAGGGTAGGGACCGAACGGCCCCATCCATGCAGTGCGACGAAGGTGGGAGGATCTGGGGAGACAAAAGGGGGAGGCGGCGGTCGCCACACCGGACGGGGAGACGCGGCGTAGGCATCGTGCAGGCGAACGCAGCAGGGGGGCCGTGGCCCACCATTACCCGAAACCCTGTCAAACAGGAGTTCTTATGGACAGCCAGTACATTCGAGCAAAACCTTCGGCAGGGGACAAGAAGGCATCATAAAGGTTCTAAGGGAGAAAGCAAACCCAAACCCGATGGGACCTCATAAGCATAATAGTCATTTTCTCATAATACCAAATAGGGAAAGGGAATAGGGGGGTCGTGCAGTTGAAGCATTAAGGAGTGTCCAATCGGGAGGCAGAACAGAGATTTCCGGGTACTATAGTGGGGTGTGAGATCAAGGGGAGACTGTGGATCAAGGGTATCATTCCTTGAACTGGGTGATTCCCTAGGATTAATAACGGGTCGTACTTAAGTTTGAGGGTGCGTAGGGGGTGGAGGCTTGAAAGAGCGGTGGTCTTTACACCAGGGACATCGATTTGGGGAGCGAGGAAAAAGGCAATTGACCGTTACAACAAACGTACAGGAGAAGGCTGCAATTAAACCGGAAATGACCATGGTACATAAACGGTACAACAAAGAAGGCGTGGAAAGTCCGAATAGCGGTCCGGGACCCGTGCCATGTCAAAAGAAGGCCGTGGGATAAACGGGAAGGAAAGAGTAGCGACCAGCGATTACAAACGCGAAGCGTTACGTCGTAGGCACGCCGAATTTCAATCTTCGGGCTACTGGCCGGCACCGATAAAAATGTGGTAGGTGGCTCGACTGGGGGAGAGAGACAGGGACAGGTAGTGATGAATTTACAGGACAGGGGACTCGTCGTCCACAATTTAAAAAAAGACCAGACCTTGGAAAACGCTCGGAGCGAGGACTGTACGAAAGCGAGGGTGCAGGAATAGTTCATGAGAATTGTTCGGCGTTTAGGAAACGGGTTTCTTAAGGACATCAGTAAAGAGTTTAGGAAGGCTGGCGGATCACATCAAAAACGGACTGGGACCAAACCCAAATTGAAACTTAACCAACACCGTGGAGGAATAAAAAAAAGGCCGAAGAGGGGGGGGGGGGTAGTGGAAATCAACCCACCGGACAATAGGTACCAGCCCAGCGGGGCCTACTCGGTAAAACGGGACCCACGGAGGCAGTGAGGAAACGGCAACGCAGAATGACTACACAAAGCGCAGAACACAGGAAAAACCAGGGACCGAATTGGCAGGACAGAAAAGAAACCTGGGCAAGGTACGGGTTTTCCGACGGGAAGAACCGCACCGGAAGAGAAACGGAAAAGTAGGAAAAACGAGAGGAGAGGGAGGCAGAAGCGGTGCGCATGTCCGCGCATAAGGGGCAAAACAACATTCAACCTACCATCAACAGCGCCATATAAAGAAAGCAGGAAGCCGCTTTCGATGACTGCAAAAGTTTCGTCTGAAAGTAGACAGAACTGGACGGGGGCAGCAACTCAACAGGAAGCCTGCGATAAGCAAGACTCACAGAATGCACCACAGAATCTAGAGAGAGAAAAGGAGAAACCGGGGGAGGGGAGGTGAACCCCAGAGATAATATTGTTCTCGGGGGAGGCGTCTCCCCCAGACCGTAGAAGGGGATGGAGTACAAAGGGCTGCAGCGGTAGAAATCGCAAGGGGAGACGATCGAAAAGACGGCCGGTCACCGGGAAATAAGGAGAAAGGAGGGGGAGAAAAAGGGGAGAAGGGGGGACCAGCAGGGCTGGGCCGGCACGGCCAACAAAAAGGAGTTAAGACTCTTCGTACTGGCATCGGTCAGTTATACCGGGCGGGTGGCATGACACCGGCGAAAAAAGAACCCTGGCACGAGGAGACCGGATCCGCCAGCGCGTAAAAGGGGAATCCGAGCAAGCTGGAATCAGATGACGGGACTTTGGGGTCCACAAGGTCCGTTCAGGTAAAAAGGGGGCGAGTAAGAGCGGGCCGAGGCGAAAGGGGAACAAGAGTGGTGGACCACACAAAACCCACTCTACGGGAGAAGCTAAACAAGGGTTGCCGTTGGGGTATATAAAAGGTAGAGCAAACTAGGGTGAATCGTAAGGATAAACTACATACCCAAAGAACAAACAACGGGAGAAAAACAATTCAAAAAAAAATGACCAAATTAAGGAGACCCTAGGCGGCGACCGTCAAAAAAAGATAATCTAGCAGTGACGGATTTTACACCAGGAGGAAAAAACGCGGAGACGAGGTCCTGGCCGCATACAGCCAAAACCTATCTAGTTATGACCAACACCAGCGGGAACGGCGGAGTAAGGAGAGGGACGGTAGAACGACTGAATGAAACCTAAGAAGCTGCGTAGAAAGGCTAATGGTCGGAAGATGAGAACTGGGAGGAGAAAAAGAAGGATAGTAAAAGCAATACATAACGAAGACAATATTCCGAGGGGGTACGACCGGGGGGACCAGGGACGACCTGAATCGCTCAGAGACTGGTAATAAAATCGCCAGGGTAGAAGGGGGGGGGGGGGCAGAACGTCCCTCTTCGGCAGAACAAATCCGTCTACGCTGACCCAAGCAAACCCCAACCAAAAAAAAGGAAAAAGGGAAAACGAAAAAGCGACGCAGCCGCCTGACACATGGGGAAAATAGCTACAAAGGGGGCTTGACAAAAACATCAAATCGGTCCACCGGAAAGGAAAAAACGTGAGAGGATACGGAAGACACGGGGGGAACAAACATGAGTGGCCAAGCAAAAGGGAACCAAACAAAGCAAACTAAAACGCTTTAGCCGACATGCCCTTCCCGAAAAAAACTCGTGGAGTTCGGGGAAAAAAAGGAACAGAAGGAGCGCACGTGACGTGCACGCAGGAAAAGGGGACAGAACGCCCGTGGGATCAATCAGTGGGGCCAGGCTGAGGTTTAAGAAGCAAAGCTATTAAAGGGGGGAAGAAAAAGGAGGAACGAATAAGAGAAGTGCATGGAGCGGGTCCGTGAAAAAGCCACCAAGGCACGTTTAACAAGATCGGGACAAACCGACAATCGAACGGCAGGTGCAAAGGTACGGAGGGGAATAACCAGGCCCGGTGTCAAGCAAAGGACCGGGGAAAACTGGAAAAGGGGGCAGCGAAAGAGAAAGGGGGAAGAGGACAAAGAAAACAAGAACACCACCGGAAAAAGGTGTTCGTGCTCACCTAGAGGAAAAAAGACCTACAAACGCGGCCTTACGGAAAGGCAGAGACGCGAGGGGGAAAGCGGCCGGTGGCGGTTACAGAGAGGAGGGGTCACACTGATCAAGGGACCGTATTGGGGCCCGGGACATGGTGGAAAAAAAAAAAAGCCGAGAAAACAAAAACCGAAGCACAGGGCCGGGGAACTGCGGACAACAACGGCATAAAAGGGTGGGCGGAAGGACGTTCAGGTAGACCAATTACGGATTCCGTTAAGGGACAAAAAGCAAGGGATCAGGAGTTTCAGCGCGAACACAAGAAAAAAGGGGTTGAGGGGAGCGCAGCCTCTTCAGGCTAACCAACTTGAAAAGAGACACCCGTGGGAACGAGGAAAAGTGACTGGGAAAAATTCGTGTTTGCCGGACGCTTAAACGCTTCACAATCGGGGGCGCCTTCGCTCGGCCAACCCAACCATTGACGCGGAGTGGAAAGGCAAGAAAACGGCAGGGGCAACGGGGGCAGGTAGGCGAGAACAGGGCAAGTTAGGAGCGAACTCGGGAAAGGGGTCCCTAAGAGCCAGTGGGGGAAATACGAAAGGTGGGCGGGGAAAATCAGATTGAAAACACCAAACAGTCCAAACAGATGGACAGCGCAAGGGAGATCTTCAATGGCGTAATCGCGGCCCCAACGAAAGTAGGGAGTGGGCAACGGTTCGGCCTTCGGCAAAAGAAAAGGCTGAGGGGAGGCGCGGGGGTAAAGATGACACGGTCCACGAGCGGTAGGAGACCGATAAGAGGGCGTTCACGAGGAAATCGTGGATAAAACACCGGTAGGAAGAGATGGCACCTGAAATAAAGAAACGCGGTAGAAAAAAACGGGGAGAGGGTGAGGAAAGAAGACC
>Ga0179593_1492963_pt1 | contig 12936 bp, 19 predicted proteins | sample CZODoug2_1_08_16_FD_185931 | JGI IMG/M metagenome (GOLD analysis project Ga0179593, IMG submission 185931) | Vadose zone soil fungal communities from Angelo Coast Range Reserve, California, USA - CZODoug2_1_08_16fungal (PacBio error correction) | ecosystem: Environmental > Terrestrial > Soil >...
CCGCCGCCCTTTGATCCGGACAAGTATCCCTGCTCGGTCGGATAGAGGTTCTGATCTCTGAAGCCCGATCGATGGTAAAGACTCATTTCGTTCCAATTTCTCACAAGAGGTGGTATATCCAGAAAATAAAAAGGCGTAAAGGACTCGGCGTTCCACTATAGTGGCGGGCTCTAGGCTCTCCTGCTGCATCTTTAAAAGCAACGAATGTTCGAACTTGGGTTCCTCTCTACTTATTCGTGAAATGTTCTAAAATTCCACTTAATTGAAAAAAAAGCAAAAACCGTAAATCGGGTGGGAAGTTCGAAGTTCTGCACGTTGGGTGACCTGCTATCTCGCAAAACGGGGGGAAGGAGAGTCAACCCTTCTCTAGAACTTCAATTCCCGAAGTAGGGACGCGGTAAATCTTCTACGGGGCTCTCATCTATAAACATCTGTCAGCTAGGCTCATAAGAGAACAAAAAAGTGCGCACATGCTGATCTTGGGGCCGATGACGAGGCTATCTCGCTCCCGCGAAAGAAAGAGCTGGAAGTAAGTCCGATGAGAGATTTCCGTTCAGCGCCTAGAGAAGGAGAGCCCACAACTGTTTTTAGTACCGACGAACCGAGGAAAGGTGGCTGGATTCCCAATGGATCGCGGACACGAAACTTTACAAAAATCACTAGACAGACGAGTAGCAGGGCTTAATGCTTTGGTAAGGGTGATTAGGTTTTCTTCAAATTCCGCAGTTCGGAGACTAGATGAACTCGTCTTGACCTAGGGAACACCTTCTAATGGGTGGCGGGGGATACTCGGACAGCTAGTAAGAATTCACGGGTACCGCGGTTATCTGCACGCTTCCATTAGTTTTGCCTGGGAGAGGGGGAAAGAGGGAGCAAAGCGTATTACGAATCCATCGAAAAGAGGAAACGTCGCACAGCTCAACAAAACGAGTGTGGCGGACAAAGGACGTATGAGGGGATTTTTGGGTCTAAATTCGAGAGGGTAAAAACTCTCTTGTTTCAGAAGATGGGGGATCGAAGTCTCCAAAGAGAGGTCACGTTGAACGGTTCGAAAGAGGTACGGGTCGTTGTCTAGACTGAACAAGAACGCTGAAAAAGCAAAGGGTCTAATTTCCTGCTGGGACGTCCAAACATACTCCCAACATCTATGCGGTGAGTCAATTTCGCGCATCAGTATGCTAAGCGACCAACAGAGAAGAGGCGCCTCTCCTTTGCCTGCCTGGCAACGCAACTGAGTATGTTTAAAAAGAATGAAGGAGAAGAAGTACCTCAATCTCATAAAAAGAATTCTTATAACGATCGGCGGTGGTGGGGGAAAGGAAATGCTGAATACTTTTATAGGGCAGGGCTCCAGGCGAGGATCTTTGGCTTACCAAACAGCACTCAAACTAACGAGCTTCACTTAGCGCCGTACTGGAAAAGTAAACAGATTAAAACTGGCAAAAAATCGGAAGAAAGACCATACTATTCTGTAAGGAGAGGGCGAAGCTGGAAGAAAGGGACTCTACACTTCCAGCCCTCCGAGAGTGGGAGGGTCGAAAGGAAAAGAAGGTAGCTCTCTGTGTGACATCCGATGAAATGCCGTCCCACTCAGACAACAATACCTTACGCTCCTGCAACGTGGGAGAACTTAACTGGATAAAGATGGCCTGGCTCTTGGGAACTCAGCCACTTGATTATCAGGGGGGAAGGGAAGGTACGTCACAACGACGGCCTGTCCAGCACATGTTTTAAGGTCGACGCGAAAAATATAGGACGACCGAAATGCCTTCAGAGACCGTAAAAACCGCGAAAAGAAAAAAGAGAAGGCGGGTTCTAAAAGGATAGTCTAGAAAAGACAGTTTTTCTGAAAGAAGTGAGAGCATCTTTGAAAGATCATCCGCGCATGAGGTGGGGTTTTTGTTGGGGTGGGGGGTGGGTGGTGTGGTGTCAGCGATACTATGGAGAGATAGTACCCACTATCTCTCGGAGCTGCGCCGGGGACAAAAAAAATATCTAGGAAGTCATCTAGATCCTCGACACTTTAGAAAAATAGTTTCCTGATGCACTCTGAAGTCTACGAGGCACAGGGGCCTAGGCGAGACAGGGTCCCCCGGGGGGATGGTTCCACGGGGCAAATAAAAAGGAGAAAGAATTCGTCTGACGCTCTGGTCGGGGATGTTAGAAGATTCTCAGCCAATGCTTCAAATCGACATCGGGACAGGAAGAAGTTCAGAGGGGGAAAAGGAGGCTCAAACCCAACGTATTATAGAGAGATATAGGGAGTTCTGAACGAAAAAAAAAAGAACACCAACGGAGCGGCAACTTCTCTATTGTGAAGGACCCCGAAGGAAGCAGATCTATCACCACGACCTCGCTTCTGAAAGAAATGGCGGCGAGGGTGGGGAAAGTCGGGACAACAACAAGAACCTTCCGTGGCATCGCCGGGGAGGGGCCTCGTAGAAAAAAAACGGGGGGAGAAAGAACTATTTCGAAGCTAATCTTACATGAGTATTCAGGACTTTGTCATAGGAGGGGAGGGAGGGGATCGTGGGGTAGCTCTCAAAGATAATCAAGCCAGTTACCAGCATAGCGAGTGCGTGAATAGCAATGAATCGTCGCGGGCACTAAAGAGTTCGGTTGAGGCAGGAGACCACCGGACGAATACGACCGAACCCATCTCAAAGAAGGTCTTTTCTGGTCCGGGGGGGGGAGCGCGTACGGTCGGAATATGACGCGCGTGGATTTTTAGCAGAAAGAATTGGGGGCTGCGTCCTTCAAGTAGGTCTTACGAGTGACTCCCTACCGCGGGACAAGCACCGACTATGAAAGCTTTCACCTAACCTCCTTGTGTCCCTTGGTAAGGAGGTAACGTCGGGGTCAACAGGGGGGATTGCGACCTCTGAACGAACTCATCTCGGTATTCTACGTCGATCACGGGTAGCAAGAGACGACCAGGAGGACCAGGTGGCTTTAGAACGCCTCGGAGATGGTTTATTCTTCGGCCAGAATTCGAAGGGGTACAACTCTAGGTAAGCGGTTGGACGTAAGGGGAAGGGGGATGTCGATGCAAGGACCAAAGGACAGGGGTAGTTGGAGCCTCCAGAAGATAGAAGGATAAGACTATTTCGGTCAGGCCTACGGACGTCTCCAGGGGCCGTCTAGAAACTATTCTCTAGGAATCCCCAACAAAACAAGTGAGGGTGTACTTTCTTCTTCGCGCAGGGCGGGCCTTGAGGACCTTCTCTTGGCACATCAGCCCGTCAGGTCTGCTTCTGGTCGTTAAAAAAAGAGTACGGAAAAAAAATATGACGGAAAGGCTGTCTCTCGATCACTTGATGAATCGGGGGATCAGGAGACAGAATACGGAGGGGAAGGTAAAGGCGACTGGGCGCGGCCAAGAGAGCAACTTCTAAAGGGACAATGTTGCTGTTCGTAGAGGGAATCGGGAACCGTGCTCCTTGATATATCTGGGGGACTGGAAAACGGCATGAACGCGATAAAAACACTTGGTCCCTAAATGAAAACTCCTGACGGGAAGAACCATCGGAGGTCTGGTTCCCAGCGAAATCTTTCTCCGCAAAGTAGGTTGGGGGGAAAGATGAGGAAGAGAGATGGAGTGTTCTCCTCTGTTTATGCCCCTCGCGTGTGAGCCTGGGGAGAATGGGGGGGGGAGACGGGTCTGATTCGATAATCCACAGCTTCTTAACAGAAGGAAAAAAAAAAGCGACTGACGGAGTTTCGGGAAAGAAACAAGTAAAAAATTCAAAATCAAGAAGAGAAAGGGAAAGAGGTGGAAACCTGAACCTCAGGCGAAACGGTGTTAAGGAACGATTCTCGCGAGGAGGGGAAATCAACGAGGAAAAAAGAGGGAAAACACAACAGCCAGGGTCAAAAAAAAAGACCGTTCCGGAAAGTAGCATAGCAGGATTGTGCGAATTCGAAGGAAAAGCACTTCAAAACTCGTTGCAAACGCCCGTCACAAAAAGGAAAACTTCGTTGGAAAGAGGTCAAGGGAGAAAACTCGGGTTCTCCTCAGCAGAGGAGGGGAAAACTGGCTACTGTACTCTTCTATACCATCAGGGCTCTTGGATAACGGTATAAAGGGGGTCCCTGAAGAAACATCGTGAATCACAACAAACAAGACGCAAAAATCAAAAAAAAAAAAGGCTCGTTTTCGTGGGATCTTGTCTAAGTGGATAAATTTAAAGAATGTGGAGGGGAAGTCAGAGTCCCCGATTCATCGACGAACCGGAGGCTATCGAAAGTGACGTCTTTCTTAACACAGGGGAAGGTGGGATTACATTAGAAAAAAACACAACGGGAATAAATAAGGAGATATGTAAGCATCTCTAAAAAAAACTTCGAAAACGGACAAACTCCGCGGAGTCTATGCCGGACGGGCGAGGAAAACTGCTTAGACATAGGGAAAATGCCTTCACGAGGACGCTAAATGCGGGCAATTCAGCATGTGGGGTACAAAAAGCGAGCCGCGCACGCACTCGGCGGTCCGTACGGCCCGAGGAAAGAAGAAAGGGGTCAGCGAGCCCCGACGGTCGCGAAAAAGTCGGCCCAAAAAATCGTTTCAACGGACCACTCTCGAAGCAGGACGAGAAAAAAAGATCGATCAAATCCGGGCATTTCCTGGTGCGAGAACGGGATGGGAAAGGGGCTGCGTTTATTAGTCTGTGGATAGAAGGAGGTGCCGATAGAAGGAGGAAGAAAAGGGACTGGACCACGAGTATAAGCAGTGATCAAGAGGAACAAGAGGAGGGTCAGTCGGGGCTTCGGGTACAACTGTTCTTGGACTGCGTCCGGGAAGGGTGGCCGGGTAAAGCTGAGTCAGCAGAGGATATTATTGCCGAGGGGACAAGAGCAAAAAAACAAAAGAGAAAGGGAAACGAGTTAGCGAGGATCGATTTTAATTCTCGATGAACACGAAAGGGGAAAGGAGAACGGGGGCAGTCGAAGGGTCCCAAGAGCGCGGTTCTAAAGGAACGGTAAATGGGAAGAGGAAGGAGGAGGGTGGAGAAGTTCCAACAACTCGACAAAAATACAATGTTCGGTGTCCGGCGCGGGCCACGGCAACCCGCGCCCGAGACTAGCCGTCTGGCGGGCGCAGCGCATTCAAGGGGGAAGCGCAGCGAATATTCCGGTAAAGAGGGGGGAGAAGAGGGAAGGGGGTCCGAGGCGAAGAACCGACGGCGATTTTGGCCAGGAGCCGCAGGAACGAAAAAAACGCGATAGGAGGACGGCGTCTGTAAAAAACTTCAGGAAAGGTGGTGTTGTGGGGAAAGGAAGGACGGTTCAGGTCTGCGGGGGCGCCGAAGAATGTTTCTCTGGCGGGAACCCAAGAAAACGACAGTACTGGAGGGTCAAGAGAGGAAAAAAGAAAAGTCAACTCGGGCGAGGAACAATCTTCACGAAAAACGTCCAGCGTGAGGGTCGTACTGTTAGAAGGAGAAGACAAAACAAACCCCCCCAACCACCCCAAAACAACAAACCCCCAAAAAACCAAAAAAAAAAAAAAAAAAACCCCAAACCCCCAACAACAAAAACACCCCCACCCAAAAAAAGGCCATTCCGAACTATTAGGGGACTTCGAAAAAGAAAGAAGGTTAAGAGAGCAGTCTGCTTACTCATCTGAGGAATCTCTCATCCAAAGATGCGGTTAATGTAAACCCGCGTGTGTCGTAGGACACTCCGGGGGTTACCACGTGAGATCACGTATGCCGGAGACCACGTAATCGAGAAAAATCTTAGTGAGTTCTACCGAAGACTAAGGAAAGGCCAACTCCGAGGAAAAGTCTTCAGGGGATAGAAAATATCGCGAGGGACGAATGCGAGGGAAGGAAAATGGTAACTCTACAACGGTACGAGAAACAAGACAGAACAGGAGTGAGGGGATGAAACTCCGTGGTATCAAGCCCGACGAGGTTCAAACAGACAATGGAAGGCAGTCTATCGGCAAGTATCTCTCCCGCTTCTGCAATTGCCTAGGAGTAGTAAAGCTGGGCTGTAACCCAGACCGCTTCGTCCGGTACAATAACTGAAAACAAAAATATTAAGCACCTTCAGGGAAGCCGAACATGAGGGAAGGGTGGGGGAAAGGTTAAACCCGCTTAAGCGCTACTCAACCTAAAAGAGAGAAAGGTTTTAAAAAGAATGTGATGGGCTTTGTGAAAGCAGCTCGCACGGGCCCCGCACGCGTGAAGACCGCGAAACAACGTGCCTTTGAATGCTCTCCAGCAGGGGGAAGGACAAACAAAAGGAAAGAGGAGTGGCGCGGGGTTCGCTGAAGAAGCGGATATCTCTCGAACAACAAATATTACGGGAGGAGATCGGGGGGGAGGGGGAGGGACCAGGATGAAAAACGTCGGAATCTCTATGGCGCTGGCTGCATGCACAGGGACCGTTCGAGTCTATCAAACAAAAAAAAAAAACAGCAGGAGGGAGAGGGCCGAGATCAGGGGGCCTCGTACGGCTTGAACCAGTCCCATCAACGAAACTCTCCACTTTTAGCTTGCCAGGAAAGGATAACGGGGGACACGACGGCAACGAATCGTGGTCTCCGGGCCAGGCGACGAGTCTGACCTTGTCCGGATTCAGAGGGGGGGAGATTTCGTTGCGGTAACTAGAAGAAGAAATAAATGGACCGGGGGGAGGGACTAGGGAAAAAAGATGCAAATATATACCTTCGAACGTGAGTGAGCTAACCTCAGGATTTTCTTCGTAGAAAAAAAAAACCGGGGCGAAGGAAGCGACATAAGGTCTTTAGAGGTTGAGCGCGCATGGGGCCGAAGCCTCGCTGAAAAAAAAAAGCGGCGTCAGAGAATTTTTCGGCACGAAACTTGAAGGGGACAAGACTGAAAAGAAGTGAGGGAAAGGGGAAACTGTAGAACTTAAGAAACTCCCCGCCGGGACGAAGGACGCACTGGTCAACAGCCTGCCACTTACACGGGAAAAATCTTCAAAGGGGGGGGTTATCGTCTACTCGACCAAGTAGGCGTGGCGAGCGGAAGCCGTCCTCGAGGGGAGCAGCTAGAAGAATGGAGGCGTTGGGGGGGGAAAAAAGGACAATCTCGGCGCATGGCCGTGAGAACGTCGGCTAGGAGAAAAAAAGGAGGAAACGCGAAAAATGTGATCGTATTGTCGTAGAATTGATGCTCCAAGGGAGAGGGGGGGGCGTCGTGGGGAACTATCCTATGCCTTCGCGCTGGGTTGGGGGGGTAAGCGAAAGAGTAAACTGTCTCCTTCGCCGCGATAAACGATTGACGACAAAACACCCCCACCCTGACTGGGAACTGAAGAAGGAGGGGACGAGAGAGTTGCGGGCCTTTCGGCTCTTCTTCTTGGCAAGCCCGTCTCGGCGCGTAAAGCCTTAGACCTCTTCATCTGATAAAAATCCTAAAATGAGGATGGGGGAGAAGCTTCCATTTCTATTCCTGCCCGAAAATAGAGGTTCAGGGAGTGGCAGCTAAAGGGTGGACCGCCCGCGCGATCAAGCTGACCTTGATTTTTGTTCGGGTTTTTCTGTTAAACGCTGGCGAAAATGCGACCGTAAGAGAGTTTCAACCGTTAAAAGGGGGAATACCTTATTGGTAGCCCCTGTCTCTGAAGTTAAACTGATTGAGGGGGGGAAAGTCCACACCTGCAAGAGCGGGATTTTCACTACACTAAGCGAAGAGGAGACACCCATTGTCGAGCCCGGCGAATACAGTTGAAGGGCAGGCGTGGGAGGGGGGAATCGGAGTGAATATGAGCTGCGCGCAGGGGACCATAGATGACCCCGGCAAAAAAGCGCTGGACGCGGTTAATTGGAAAGAGGAAAAAGGGGAAACGGTAAGCGATCCAGAAGAGGTCGGAGAGGAGACCGCACCGGAATTCAAACTTACAGGGGGGGGAGGAAAGGCTAAGGAGGATAAGGCGCAAGCCTCGAGAGCAAACGACATCACCAAAGGAAGAAAACGGAGTGGGAACAGGAAAGAGAATGGGGAAATGAGGTGGGTAGGGGGTGAAAATCGAAAGGGGTCGGGTGAATAAAAAAAAAAATGTAGAGGTGGGGAATGAGGGGTAGGAAGCGCGAATGAGCAAATAGGGGGAAGAGGGGGCGCGAGGGAAAGAAACGGGGGGGGGTTGATGGTCAGAGGGAGGGGAGGGAGGAAGTGGCTGCCCACTCGCCGTCTCCAGGGGGGTCGCGCCTCCAATGCGGAGGGTAAACCCCAGCGTCCCCCAACAAAAAAAAAAAACAAAGAAACGGAGATTATTAGCTCTCTCTGGAAACTCGTCCGCCGGTTCCCGACCACGAAATCACTACTGTGGGGTCATTTCCAGTTCGCTAACCAAAGAGGGGAGGACTCGAGCAGGGCTCACTTCCGGAGATCGTCACTACCATAGGAGGTACGGCCCCTTAAGCCTTTGTCGGTGTCTCTGGGAATTTCTCTACTTCATCTTGGGTCCAAGGGCAAGGGGAGGGGGGACGAAAGGGGGGGGATCTTCGCCTTCCTTGCGAGGGATAGCCGGCATAGCAGTATCTCACTACTTCGGTATAGGGGGCGTAGAAAGGTCACTGGAATCTCACTGGATTAACCTATTCTCGCACAACCCGGAGGTCTTATGGGTATAAAGAAGGAAGAAAAAGCTGAAGAACTTCTGACTCCACGATATCGCGAGAGGTTGGGAAGGGGAAGGCTTTCTATCAGAAGCACGCCCGATCGTGCAAGCGAAACAAGGAGGCAAATACGACTCGCGGGAGTTCAAGGGAATACTTCGAGCATACGCCCGCCACCGGCTGGTCGAAACCTAGATTCGGGGACTATTGGGAAGGGTAGAAGAAGAGGGGCCCTTGTAAAAAAGAAACCGGCCGACCGGTGTTTCCAGCCACTCGCGAAGGCTACGCTAAGGACACACAGAGACTAATCCTTATCCCTCCTTTTTTCTAGGACGGGCTGGGGACCTGGATGGTCGGCTTCTGGGCCTCTTTCGTTTCAAGGGGGAAGGGGGAGAAAAAAATGAGAAAAACACCTAAGGAGTGCTGTAGGTTCCCTGACAGTCCTCGTCTCTACGTTACATGGGGAGGGGCTAGCATCCTCGCATTCTGAATGTGCCGTTGGATCTGGTCAGCTCGCGCACGGATTATCACTCACGAAAGATCCACCTTAAATTCAACTAAAGGCGGGGGAGAAAGGGACAGTGAGAACGGGTCAATTTGTTCTAATATCGCGAGTGTGAAAAGCACGACGCTTGCATGCCCGGAGTGCATTCTCTCGACAAAAAGGAGGAGGGCGACGTCACTTTCGCAAATCTAAAGGGTAGCTAAGTGATTAACACAAAAACAAACACGGGGGACAAGGGACAAAGGGGGGTCGCTGGGCAGCGTCAAATTCCGCCTAAGCGAGACGGTCGTCAGCAAAGTCACAGGACAGGGTCAGCGACCAGACAGCAAAAGAGGCTCCAGCGCGCCGTAGGGGGCCGAAGAGAAAACCGTTGGGGGGAAAAGAAAGAAAAAAACAAAGAAAAGAGGGGAAAAGAAAAGCAAGCGTATTCGATAGTCGGGTTTGTGGTGGAGTCGTCGTGGCCTCGCGGAGACGGGGCAAGTACGTTCTCTGCCGACCGCACCCGTCGGAACTTATGAGGGGTACGTCCACCATAAAACGATGGCTGAAATCGACTCGTCGCCCGTACCCAGAACCTCTCATTGACAGTAGAAGTTCAGCAAGGATTGCGAGAGATCACTTAAACAGCCCTAGATTGGTCAAACGTCTCCACAAGCACCTCTAGTCGCTGCTTAGAAGCAGGATGAAAACCTCTCGGGGAACGCATTCTGTAGACTTGGTCAGAATCACCGGGACTAAAAGGGGTCATAGGATAAGATACAGGGATTAAGCTTCCAAAGTCCGGGGCGGGAAGGTCGGTGGATCTGAAGTCACTACTGGCTGCAGAAGGGGGAAGGATTATGGGTATCTCAAAGTCTCTATTGACTACCCCATTTCGATGAGAATGGAGAGGAAACTTCCTCGCCAATACGAGAGTTCGGTGGGTCAGAAAACTTCGCGGTGTCATCTGACCTTTAGCAGAAACAAGTTCAGCATTGGGCTGACCGTATCGCCGCTCTGGACGGTCCCTGGCTTCTGCATTGAGCGCATCGGGAACGACACACTAGCTGCAGCCTAAAAGCGATACGCGTCATCTGGAGCGCTCATGCTACAGGAGGTAAGGGAGTGATCAGTGAAATAATGACTCTGGAACCGGACCCCGGCGAGACGCGGTTTGGCCCCCTGGTATGGCCTTTCCTACTCACTAGCAGGCATCGATTTGCTGAAAGAAAAGGGAGGGGCTTGGCTTCTCTCCTTCTTGGTCATGCACGAACAGCGCCATCGCGCGTGCCTACGTTCTCGGCTACCAGCAAAAAAAAAACCAAAAAAAAAAAAAAAAAAAAAATAAAAAAGGAGGGGGGAGAGGGGGAGGGGGGGAAAAGGGGTGGGGGAGGAGGAGGAGGGGGGCGTGAAGGGGGGGGGGGGTGAGATGGGTGGGGGGGGGGGGAAGTGTGGGGGGGTCTCTCTCCACCCAACGTCTTCTTCTTACATGGGGGGCTCTCTTTGGATTACATCTCCCTTCAGCACCTATTCAGATGGCGCTTGGTCGAAAGCCGCATCCTTGCATAGGTCTCCACACAGCCTTGCTTCTCAGACCAGGAGATTCTGCTCGGGGGAAGAGAAATCTTTAAAAATGACGCCATCCAAGGCTTAAACCTTCTTGTCGCCTTTTGTTTCCTGGGATATCGTAGAAAGGAAGTGGGGATCACGCACGGACACGAAGTGGCGCGAAAGGCGCCTGCTGAGAAGAAAATGAACGTCAGTTGTCACGGAAGCGCGAAGGAAATCTTGGGTCCATAAGAGGGGGACTAGGATGGCAGGCAAGGGTCCGCGCCTCGGGGGATTACGTAAATCCGGGATAGAGCTTCTCCCTTTTGTGCAATCGCCTCTTCGGTCGTCGAGAACTCCTCAGAAACGGGAATCGGGCCTAGGAGTGTTGGGGTGGCCGTTTAGCGCTTACTTTTTCGAATACCCTATTTACGCCGATAGGGTAGGAAAGAAAGGAAGGTAAGTCCACGACTTCAAAACGTGAGTTAGTCAGATAACCCTTCCCATCTCCCCAAACGAAAGATGAAGAGGGGAAAGCCTTTCATCGGGTCAGCTGAAGCCGTCGGAACCTTTGTAGCTCTCAAGAGGGGAAAACGCATAAATTCTTATTGAACATGTTTGGCGATCAAGACGAGGTAGAGCAGGCACGTAAAGGGGGGCGGTGTGGCGAAACAAACACCTTCTAAGAAAATGTCCTTTATATGGTCGTCGGCCGACGGAAATCGACCCGTAGGGTCGGGGAGGGCAAAAGGGGGTGAAAGGAGAGCCCTCGTGGTCAAGACCTTAGTTGCGCTCTGACATACCCTCAGGAGGGGTGGGCTGGGAAAAGTACGTCACGGCGCTCGTAGAACTTCAGAAGTAATCACCCTAGAAGGGGGCGGAAAAACTAAAAGTCTTTAACTCTCTCTCAGGTGGCTGTGCGTCGTATTCTTTGTGGCCAACATCGCGTTTTATTCCCTTATTCAAACCTCAGGAAAAATAGTCGGTATGCTCTTTGCTGCATGGTCAGCCTTCGCGCATGCTGGACAGAAAAATGATCGCAAAAGTTACTCGTGTGGACAGCTGGAGAGAGTACACTTTCCGACAGGTTGGGAAGGTTGGGCCGTTGTAGGTAATATCTCTACAAAGGAAAAGGGGGGGAGAGGTGGACCGTGAACGTAGAAACCCTACCTTTTCCCCCGGTAAAGGAGCTGGGGGTAGAATCCTTACTAAGTCCTTCCCTCTGTTCACCGCGGTAGAGGGGGGGGGAGGAGATGGGAAAAATCTGATTCTTCTCCCAAATTATACGAATCCAGAACTACGGGAGTTGAAGACGGAGAAGGGTCTTCAGGAGTCCCCTCCGAGCTTAAAGAAGTGAAAAATTCAAAAAGGACCGAAATGAGGATTGGAATTACATGAAGTCTTTTACACGTAAAGCGAACTCTAAAGGAAAGATGTATTTCTGTAAAGAAAACACTTCCAAGGAAAGGGGTTAAACAGCACGAGCTAAACCTTCGAGTTCAATCAACAAAGAAAAACTGGGGTTGGTCTATGGGGTGGGATAAGAGGCACAGAGAGACGGGAGAGGACAAAAAGAAAAGAAAGACAGAAGGATGAAGAAGGAGTGGGGGAAGGAATAGCAGGGGGGGGGAGTATGAGTGGAAGAAAGTGGAGAAAGAGGGATGAGGAAAAGGGAGGAACCGAAGGGTAGGGTAGAACAAGTAGGGCGAGGAGGGTGGGGGAGAGAATGAAGGGGGGATTAAAAGGAGAGAAAAAAAGGGGGAAGAGCGGAGGAGAAGGGAGGATAAGGGAGGAGGTGAAGAGCAGAGGAAGGGACGGGGGGGAGAAGGAAGAGTGTGTTGTGTCCCCAGGTCACCTCTCACCCTTGCGTCCGGTTCTTTCTAAGTAGAGTCATCTCCGGAGCGAGTGTACGTGTGAGGACTTCCCTTCGGGGAGTGGGGAGGAGTGGGGGAGAGGGAGGGGACGGGGTCATTCCTGCTCCTCTGTTTTCCTCGAGCAGGAGAGGAGCTATTACTAACGGCTTGGCATAGGCAGACCCACGAGGGCCACGCCTATCTCGGATAATCGAGAGAAGCAGGAAAATACGGAAACTTACGCGGTCGTAAAGGATTCTAGGTAGTCATATTGAAACACGGGCTATGGCGAAGAAAGGGGTAAGAAAGATGCGACTGTCTTCTGACGTGTGATATCAGTACTAGCCAAGTAAGACAGGGGGAAAACGTTCCGTGTACGTACAAAAACAATCGAAAAGAGACAAAAAAAAACGGGAGGGCAAAACGGAGCCGTTACCGTGGGAGGGAGTTCCAGGGACCTT
>Ga0179593_1640898_pt1 | contig 12936 bp, 19 predicted proteins | sample CZODoug2_1_08_16_FD_185931 | JGI IMG/M metagenome (GOLD analysis project Ga0179593, IMG submission 185931) | Vadose zone soil fungal communities from Angelo Coast Range Reserve, California, USA - CZODoug2_1_08_16fungal (PacBio error correction) | ecosystem: Environmental > Terrestrial > Soil >...
GCGAAGGAGGGGGGCCTCGAGCAAATGTCTGTTTCACAATACAAGGGAAGGACGCTTCGAAAAAAAGGTGAGATTTTATCTAAGGGGGGAGGGGTCCGGCGATCATCCGTAACGCAATCCAGCTTAGGGGACAAGGGAACTCGAGTTGTAAAGAAAGGGATTGGGAATGGGAATCGTGTTAGCTACGGCGGCAGAAGGGAGGACAGGAAAGCTGCAGTCACATGACACGGTCCGGAATCCCGGCCTGGAGAAAAAGGTAGTAAAAAAGGGGGGCTTCCAGGAAGGGTGTAATCTGGGAACACGGGACGGAGGCTGCACGGTTTGAATCGCGAAAGGAACATGTTTGGCAGGCAGGGAATCGTCCGGGGACCTTGCAGATCAAAGCAGGGCTAATAAAAGCAGAATCGAAGAAGAGTCCGGCGCTCCAACGGGTCATCGTTTGGTCAGAAACAGTTCGGGGGGGGGAAAAAAAAAAAAATTGACTAATGGCTTTGCAAGAGAGGGGGTGGCAGGAGAACGCGCGGACCACCAAAAGAAAAAGGAACTCAAAAGTCTTTCCCTGGAAATCAACCGGCGGCTAAAAAACCCTCGTGCGGAAGTTACTATAGGAAGAGGGGGGGTCCGCACATATGGTGCACAGGACGCAGAGGAGTTTTCCCGGGAGATCTTTGCCTAGGGTCTGGATGCCAACCAGCCGGTTTGGAAGAGCCTCATTGGAAACCGTTAAAAAACGACCAGAAATTAAAAAAAAAAAAAGGCGTAACGAACGGGAGTAGGTGAAAAAACACTTTGTAGCAGGAAGAAAACAAGTGAAGGGGTTATGAACCGGGAAAAAGCCTGACGAGAGAAAAAGAGTGTGAGTGGAAATTTGGACAAGGAGGATGCGACAAAAGACGGGTGCTGTTAAGTGCGCTGTCATTTACGCGGGACTCCGGCCCGGGGAATAAGAAAAGATCCAACATGGGCATGGAGGGGTTAATCTGGGAAGGGAAATGGGGGGGCCGAAGAGAGCAACTGGATTCAGCGAAAAAAACTGGAGGGGAGTCCAAAGAAAGGACACGATAATCTGAAGGTCGGAGGGCGGTAAAAAGCGGGTATGATTGCTGCGTTTGCAAGGCTTACCGGAAAGGAGATACCTAGAAGAGGGGGGAAACTGCGCCAAGAAAAGAGTTACCAACGACTGGTGGAAAACCCGGTTTCACGAACGAAGAAATGTGGCGGCGGGGAAAAGGAATTTTGGGGAGTGTTGGAAAAAGAAGGCAGAATGACGTGGGCCAGGTCTATGCCGCAAAGAAAAGGAAAATCTCCCGACTCCGAGAAGAAATGCCTGAAGGGGGCGATGGGGGGAGGGGAAGGGGAAAGCGTAGCGAGGGTGAACGGCCAAATTTGGTTACACAGGATACCTGCGGGGAGAAAAAAACGCCCTTAAAGAGAAGGCGAGGCTGAGAAATTTCCCCTGCTAGGTGCAAAAAAAATTGTCGGGCGTTGGGACCTCCGAAGGGTATAGACATGCAGCAGAGAAAACAACAACAAAGGATTAAAAGAGAAGATGCAAGCAAAGAGCGCGGGCGGCAAAGCACCAAAACAAAAACTGCAGGGAAAAAAAGAAGCGAGCCGTGGGGCAAGGAAGAGGGGAAGAAGAAGGACGTCGAGCAGCCAGATCCGGGGGAAACCCGAAAATCCAAGGCACCCGTTGGACAAAAAGAAACTGGCAAGGAGGCTCAAACAGAAGAAAGCACCTGCCAAAAACAGGGAGCTCTCATGAAAGGAGGAGTTCTTTCCCGGGAAAAAGTAGACCTGAAAAATAACCAATCCTCTCAATTCCAGCCGAAAGAAAACAAAACACAAGAAAAAAAACCCAACATTAGGGGAGGAACACGTTATAAGGGAACGGGGAAAAAAGGTGAAAGCCACGGGCTTGTAATGGCTGGGCTCAAGGTCATCCCAATGTCAAAGTCCGGGGGAAAACGCGTTAGAGGAAAACCTTCAAAAAGGAGGGTCCACCTAGGCAAAGCATGGACAGCAGTAAAAAAGCAGAATCGAAGCCTCCTCGATAAAAAAAGGATCGTACGAAAGAAGGCCGGGGATCTGGCAAGGAAAGGATTTACAGGATTAGCTCAGGTAATATAGTAAAAAGGGAAGCCCTAAAAAGAGGGGCATCGTCAAAAGAGGAAGGTTCTACAAGAGAAGAAAGAAATGACTGCTAAAAAGGGGTACTCGAAAATACGTCAGGCGAACAGGAGACGGAGCATTGACGATCTGACTCAGAGGAACCCCGGAAAGGGGGCTCAAGAAAACAAAAAAGGAGGAAAAGGGAAAGAATTCTAGGACCCCCCGATCGGGGGGGAAGTTTCAGGAAAACATAGGGGCGGTTGCAGTCATGGGACGAAGAAAAGCACGAGGGAAAGCGACGGTGTTCAAAACCCGGCACGAGGAAAACAGGGGAGTCGCTCGCAAAGAGAAGCCGGCATGTCGTTCGAAAAAGAAAAAAAAAAATCGGAAGAAGAAACCCTGGATAGAGTGGGGGACCCCCATCAGAAAAACCTCGAATATTGAATAGGCTAGTTGCTATCTTCACAGATCAGGGAAAAAACCCCACCGAGAGAAGGGAAAAGTCCAACTGAAGGGACGCTACAGAGGGAAAAACTCCACCAGTACTAGTCTCGCAGAGGGTTTCAGGGGAAAAGGGGGATCCGAAAAAAAGACTAAAACTCAACTCTTAAAAAACAAGCCGGTATTCGGCGGAAGTCTTTTTACACACGATCAACTTGGGGGAAAAAAAGGCCGACCACTGGAAAAGGAAGAGATTCAGATAGGGGGAAGTCCAACGACAGGAGGTAGAGCGGGTGGTGACTCGAGAAGAAGGCGCAAGAGATCAGGCCATCTTTAAAAGGGGGGGTCAACAAAAGCAACAGGATGAGAAGCTGCAGAAAAAGAGGGGGCAGCGTTCAGGAAAAGCGCGTGTGTGCAAAAAAAAGGCCCAAAAAGAAAGGACTCTCTAAAAAAAAAGGGAAAGAAGAAGAAGAAGAGAGGATTCGAAGAGGGGAAAAAATATGACGGGGTCAGGCACAGACACGCGTCCGCCCAGATTGGTTGCACATCGTGGGGGAGAGAATTGTGTTCTGGCACCACAACCCACAGTCGTGGGAATCGAAAAAACGCCATGCCCAGATCCCTAAGTTGAGGCCCGCAGGGAGTCAAAAAGCTACGATGTGGGGAGACTCGTTGGAGATGTCCCAGCGGGGTGAAGAGTACTCTTCTTAAAGAAGAGGATAAATGCATATGCAGCATCCCTGGTCAAAGCGGCACTGAGGGAGAGAAGCTTGGAGGCGGGGGGCCCAGTGTTGTAATCGAAAGAAGGAAAAAGTCGCTATCGTAAGAAAAGGGGTCGAGAGAGGAAAAGTCATGGGAAAAAAATATTGTGGTCAGCAAGAGGTCTATAGGAAGAGTTTGCGAAGCACTGGAAAAAGCCGTAGAAGGACACACAGAAGAAAGCCTTATAGAACGCTATGAAGGGAAAACGCTCAACGGACTGGGGAGAAGGGGGGCAGCTCCTCAGGGCGGGGAATGCATAAGGAAGAAAGTGAATTAAAGAGCGGAGCAGACCCAAAGTCGACGGGTAGGGACCCGACACCGTGAGAAAAAAGAAAAGGGGGCTTTTCCGGGGAGGGTTGCAATGAGCGCAGGACAGAAAAGTGGAAATCCGCGGTTCATGAAAAATCCTTCGGGGGCAAGGATGAAGAGTATCACCGGGTCGGGTAACGGAAGCGTATGCCAAGACGAAAAGGTATACGCTTAGATCTTCAGCGAGCCGAAGGAATGGCGTTGCACGAAGGGGGGATGTACGACCTTGTTGGGGGGGCGTCGAGTAGAAATTTGGAGAAAGGCGTGCAGGGAAATAATGTTCCGAGGGGAACCTAGAAGAACCCAGCGATGACAAGGGTGTTTGGGGAGGGCAGGAAACAAATGAGGAAAGGAGGACCGGGGGAATAATCCTCGGGGGCTGTTGGAAGGCTGCCGCCTGACAGGGAACGAGCGCCATACCAAGCTGGTCTTTGAGTACGAAAGTGCTGAGAAGGAGAGAGGCCCGGGGGACGTGGAAGGGACGCAGGGACTCTGCCGAAACTATATCCTCTGAAAAAGTCGATGAAACAAAACCGCTGAAGTACTATTACTAGTTAAAAAAAAAAGGACGTATTTCAAAAATCGCACGCGATCCGCTCCTGCAGGGAAGGCTCTTTGTAAAGACTATCAAGGGGGCGGGGTGGTCGTAAGAAATTTTGGGAAAGGTTTTGGCGCGGGGAAACATAATGCGTAAATGAAAGAAAAGGGGGTCATAGGAGGGGTCCCAAGTTCTAAGGGGAAAGCCGACGAAAAAAATCGGCAGCTTGGTGCGCGCCGCAGTTCGAAGAACTCTGAGGTTCTAAATCCGAAAGCCAAGAAGGGGAATGTTAAGGGGAGGGGTTGGGTGAAAAGGACTGCTGTTCGTCGCGAAATCGACGCCCGGAGGCTCCTGGGGAGAAGTGAACCTCGGAAGGAAAAGGGAGTTGAGAAGGTTCAAGAGGGGGATTTTAAAGAGGAAAACCCGGGGCGTTCTCCGCCAAAAATAGGAGGAAGAGAAGAAAACAACAACGGAAGGGAGAGATAAGTGAAAAGGACGCCTGGGAAAAGGCTTCACGAAAGCAACGACAAAAGACTTGATCCTTAAGCACCTAAAAAGAGGGGAGACCTGAAGACGCTGAAGCGAGGAGAACTCGCAGAATACAGGAATGTTATCCGGGGAAAAGAAACCCCCAGCACAAAAACGTTCCTAGAGAAATTACTCTAACACATCAAGCTCCGGCACAAAAACGCTCTAGCCAACGTCTGGGGATTAAAGGAGAGGGGGCTTATAAAAGGGGGAAAAAAGGGGAGACCACCATTAAAGACCGTCACAAAAGTCGATTCAAGAGAAAGAGGATCACCGCGAAAAAAAACAAAAGTTGGAACCCCCTACACTCATTTAAGAAAAACTCATAATGGAGAAACTGGACAGGGGGGGGGGGGGGGGGGGGGGGGGCAAGGGATTGTGGGAGGAGGAATCCTAAAAGGTCATCCATCGGGGCCAAGGACTCTTGGAAAAAACCCTTGTATCGAAAAAAAAAAAACAAAAAAAAAGCAAGCTTGGCAGCGAAAGAAAAAAGGAAGGGCCCGGCATGAGTCAGGCCACAAAACTGTAAGCCGCTATCATAAGGGACAATCCCCTGCGAAAAAAAGGCCGCGCGAAAAGCTTCCGCGTGTAAAAAAAAAACGATGAGAGGGTCGAGCCAGAAGGGGAAGCCAAGACTAACACCCGATGTTCAGAGGAAGAAAAACACGTAAAAGAAAATCGCACTGGGCCATCGCCAATTCGGCTAAAAAGTACGAAAGGAGAAAAAAAAGGTCGCGTACGTAAAAAAAAAGGGCAAAACCCATTCCAGGGAGACGGGCTGACGAAGGAATCCCCACCGAAGGCTTTGCCTACAAAGACTAGAGCAAAGAAAAGGGGGAAGCATAGGAGCGATGGTTAAAGGAAATCTGGGGGCGGGGAGTGACAATTGGGCTCGGGAAACACTATGGGAGGGAGTCAGAAAGGGGTCCCGAAACCGAAGAAGCGGAGGGGGGAAAACTTCATACCGGGCCGATGGCCGGGAGCCAAAAAAACCACGAGAGAAGGGGCCTACAAAATGGGGAAGAGAAACGCGGCAACAAAGCTTAGCGGAAGGATCCGGGGCGGGTTCGAGAATGATATTGCGCAATCGTAGAAGGGGGGTGATCACTGGGGGGGGGAGAAAAAACCCTCGGAGCAAATCGGCAGGAATTCGCTAAAGGGGGAGGAAACAACCAGTTCGACCAGATCAAAGAGCATCCGGTTTCGATTACAACACGGGGATACATGAAAAACTACCCATAGCACTCGGGGGAAATGGAGGACCGATTCAAAACGCAGACCTTCGTTTAAAGACAAGGCCTCGGAAAGGACCACGGAGATTGGCAAAGGCCCCGGGGGATCATGAAGCAACAGGGCTCCCAAGGGGAGGGATACGCAAAGAAAGCACCTCTTGCCTCATTAGGGATCAGGGGTTCAATGAGGAAAAAAGAAAACCCAGAAGGAAGAAAGAGGGAACAATCGCCGCAAAGAAAGAGGGTCAAGGGGCGCGAAACGTGGTGCACAACAAAGTATGCGTTGACCCTCCTAGAATCTCCGAAAAAAAAAGGAGTCTTAAGAAAAAAAAAGGAGGATAGGACGTTAGGGTCCTAAGGAAGTCATCACGAAAAGCAGCCCTTGACCCTGGCGAGCTGGACAGACTCGATACGAAGGGGGGGGAACGTCGCCTCAAATTGAAACCAGGAAGGCCAGTACCTGGAGGGACTGCAGAAAGTAGTTCAAAGATATCACGAGTTTATGGGTCAAATCGTTGATGAGATCGAGGAAAGCCCATAGGGGAAGATTCTTTTAAGCAAAGGTCATCGGGGCTGAGAAACTGAAGAAAAAAAGAATCACCGGAAAATGGAAGGTCCAGGTCGTTGTAAGGGGGGGACGTAGATGAAGACCCGTGGGGGGGGATAACTGAAAAGGGTGAAAAAAGAGAACGGTTGGTATCTCACTGGAATAGCACAAGTGGGTCACAAAAGGCGAAAACGTGCTGTTTGGTGTGGAGGCCCGAAGAAAAAGAGAAGAGCGCAGAAAAACGTACGAGCGGGCCGAGGCTCTCCAGCTGGGGCAGCGTTCAAGCTAGACCATTGCGTGGGGCCTTCAGGAAACTATGGAGAATAAACACGAGCCGACTGTCCTTGATCCAGGGGTCAAGGGGGGAAACCCGAGAGGAGAACCAAACACGTCGACCGGGGAAAAAGCCATCTGGAGGGAGATGTGGGGGAGAAGCTCTTCCAGCCACCAGGGGGACATATCCAAGAGGGGCATGAACTCAGCAGGACGGGGTGCGGATGACAGAGAACCGGGTAGGTGGGGAGATGAACACCAAGGGCTTGGGGGGGGGGGAGAAAGCCAGCTACCAAAAGTTTGTAGAATCTGACTTGGGAAGGCATATCGGAGGAAGGACGTTCTCACGGAGAGTAAATGGTAAGGAAGGCCTTACGTACGCGCCGGGGTTCGTCGATGGAAAAAGGTATCCGCGGGAAGGAAAGGAGAGGGTTTAGAAAAACGGGGGGAAGTGTTCAAAAAGCCGACGATGACCATGAGGGGGTTTATTGCTTCCATAAGGGGATTTCTGAGTCTCCCGGGGAGAGGAGCTTGTGCTGGGGGCATGCGGCCGGAGGAAAGGGATCGAGAAAATGTCTGGGCGGCGCACAGTGAGTTTCAAAAGGGTTCTGGGGGGATGTCGGGGGGAGGTCGATGAAAGTCTAGCTTGAAAAAAAATTGGAAGAGAATGAATTGAGTATCCCTGCGCTGAAGTCAAGAAAATATATACTGGCAGGCAGAGGAGTGCGAGATAAACCTGCGGGAAGCCTACGAGAAAGTTTTTCCCTGAAAGGGGGAAACCTAAAAAGAATCCGGGGGGAAAAAAATAAAAACAAAAGGATGACCAGGTCGCCTCAGTAGGACATGTCCCCCAGGGGTCAGCCGGGACCGGAAGCCATTGGGGACGGTCCCAGGGGAGAGGTGGGGAGGTTTGGCCGGGCAAAGGACTGCTGAAGCGCTAGGGGGTCATCGGCGTGTAAGGAGGTCAAAAGCCGACGAGAAAAAGGGAGGCAACGCGGTTTATGCGCGCCAGGAGAAGTCTTGCCGGAAGAAAAAAGGAGGGGTTCGAGAAAATCGGAGCAGGGAGGAAAACTTGTGTGGGGGGGGGGACCCGGAGACAGGAAGTCTTGGGCACGCGACATCCCGGAAAAAATCCGTATGCAGCTTCTGCAAGCGAAGGCTCTGAAGAGGGGTCCTGGATGAAATGGGAAAGTTCGTTGGGGTTACAGGGAAGCACAAACGCCGGCGGCATGGCACCAACCAACCAAGGGAAAGAAAGATAGAGAGGAAAGGCATCAGCCGAAAGGCCAGGAAGACGGGCACCCGCAAAGGAACATCTTCTATACGAAACTCGAAGCAGAGGTTCACAGAGAGCAGAAAAAGGATCTTGGAAAGGGGGGGAATCTGCTAGAAGACATCAAGGGGACCGGTGAACCCACCAAAAAACAAAAAGTGGAAGAAGGAAAGCCTCGCTCTAACACCTCCAGAAAAACTTACGAAAGAAGGAGAAGGCTCATAAACGAGGGGAGATTCTGCAGTCCAGGGAGACTAGACCTGTGAAAAGTACCCATAAGGATAAAGGGGGAAATCAGGATGCCCTTAAAAAAAAGAAAAACCGCTCCAAAAATCGCGGAAAGAAAAAAAGTATCAGGTCGGAAAGGAAAAACCCCCAGAGAAAGGTGAAGCCCTTGCCTGAGTCGCGGGAGATTCTGTACGGTGAGAAGGAAGAAGTGTCATCAAAAAGCAAAAAGGGAGGTAGTACGAGAGTTATCGCCGAAGCGACCGTCCAGAAATAGACGTCAAGAAAAAGAGGGGGAGGGGCTAAAAGGAAAGCGCGGCACAGTAAGAAACCGTGTAAAGGGGCCCTCCTCGATCAGCAAAAAAGAGCATCAGTCTTACTAAAAGTACACCAAACGCGACGTTCCCTGACAAGGGGACATTTCAAAAATATATGAGCTCAGGGAGCCATAAGGCAGAAGGAAGAAACCCTAACCCTTATGTACAGAGAGGCTTGAAAAAACGGGAAGAAAAAACACTTGGGGAAAACATACGCCGATCTGCAACATCGACGAGAGGGAAAAAAGTCGCGGTACAGAAAGAAAAAGCAAAGTTCCTTAGAACTGCGGGAAATAGAAGGGACGTCCGAGAAAACTCCAACCAAAACTGGTCCAAGACACCGACACGGCAATCGAAAAAAAAAAAAAAGTGAGTTCAGGAACCCAAAGGGAGGAGGTCGGTACAAGGGCTGATCATGAAACCTGAAAAAAAAAACGAGGGGGGGAGGGGATGAGTTCGAAGGTTCAACGGGGAAGACAGAAAGAGGTGTTGGGCGTCTGGCGCGGCAGGAGCCGAGGTGAGGGAGGGAACCTAGAGGAGAGGCCTCAGGGAAAGGTATGAGCGAGAAAGAGGAACTCGTGGCGACGTTCGAAAGAGGAAATCCTCCACGCTGGACGTTTGCGCAAAAAAGAAAAAAAAAAAGAAGGGGCCGAGACAAAGATGAAAAAAACTCCAGGGGGGAAATCGCCAAAAATTTCAAGGACCAGGCTCTCAAGTCCTCTGGACCCACCAGGGCTAATCCGCAACCTCTCGCAGAGGACAGAAAGTACCGGAAGGGACCGTGACTGTTGAAAAGCCAGGCAGCTTACCGCGTACCAGAACCCTTCCCAGGAAAACGCTATGGAAGAAAAAAGAAAGGGGGGCTTACCAAAGAAGAAAAGACTGAACGCGAAGAGCGACGGGAAGGGAAGAGGGCGTAAAGGGGGAAAACCCACAGATTGATCTATAAGAGAGGAAAATCTCATCTTTCAAAAGGGAGAGCGCAGGGATTGAACCGAAAGTGTACAAAAAGAAAAAGAAACGCCTCATAGAAAAGAAAAACAAACAAAAAGGGGATTGAAGGGGAAGAATTATCTATTGAGAAGGAAGGACTCGAGAAAGGGTTGCACATAATCTCTCTCGCGCCAGTGAACAGGAGGAACTCAGCGGAGAGTGACTCGCGGGGGGGGGGAACAGTACTCGAAACGGGGGGCCATATCACAGACAGTGCAAAGATTAGCTCCTAAGTATGAGAGAAGAAGGTAGGTTGTATGACCCGCGTGAAGTCGCGGCCGGGGGAAATCTTTAAGTGGGAAGGGGAGGGACGCGGAAGAGGGCAGCAGGGTTTTCAACAGGCGGCGAATCCCGTCCGCGGAACGAAGGGTAGTCTTTCGGATGGCCCGAAGCACGGGTTTTAGAGGAAATGAAAAGGGAATCTGTGAAAAGGGTGCGATCACGCGACAGGGAAAGGTAGCGCCATGTTGTGGTACAAGGGCAGCTTTGAGAAGAGGCTCGAGGGGGGGGGCGAACAGGGGAAAACGAAGAAAACGTTTGGAAAGATAGCCTTCTAAGAACAAGAGGGGAGTAAGGACTCCTCCAAAAAAGGTTCAGCTGTTGCCAGGAAATCAAGTAGGAATTCGGATTAGCTCAAATACGCCTTATGTAAGGGAGCTCTGAGAAACTGCGAAAAGAAGAAGGGCGTTTCAAGGGTAAACGCGTCCCGGCATCACGGGAAGAGGGTGGGACGGGGGAAGGCAGGGGGGGGGGAAGTCTCTAGAAAGGAATTGGAAAAGGAGCAGAAAAAACGCATCGAATCGTTTGCAGGAAGGAAGGGAAAAAGTTTGCTAGAAAGAGAAATGCTTGGGAGCAAACGAAAAAGGGATAATCTTACTTGAGCAAGTATGGAGATCCGTTCTCAAAGGGGGGGGGGGATTGGTAAGAAACTCTAACCCACGTCGATGGGGAAAGGAGAATGACCAATTGTAAAAAAGGGTACAGAGAGTTAGAAAGGGCCTCATCAGCCGACGAATGAAATAGCGAGGCTGGCCATTTCGGACCGGGATTGCTACTTGAGCTCAAGGTTTTGGGAACAGAAAAAGGGAGGGGGGACCGGGGAAAGCTCCGGTTGAGGAAAATGGATTGCTAAAGAATAGCTTGGGCACTATTTCAGAAGAGTCGCAGGGGGAGTGCAGGAGGAAAAAGTCTCTCTCCGAGAATAGGTCTGACTCAGAAGAAAAGAAATGCTGGCAAAGAAGAGTACGCACCGGTTGCCCTGCGGGTATGAAAGAGAGCGGTAAAGAAACACGACGGAGGGAAGCCGGACCGGGAAGGGTACACCACCTCTGTGGGAAAAAATACCTATAACGGGGGGACGTGTGGGTCCGCAGGTGGGGGGGGGGGAGGGGTTTAGGGGGGGGGGCAAGGACTGAGTAAAGTCTCGACGCTTGGAGAAACATTCTGAAATCCTACTGTACGAAAAATGGGTCAAGAAGGGGCCGGGAAAATGAAGCGGGTGAATGAAAAAGGAACGGGTGAAGGGGAACGGGGGGGGGGGTGGAACCAGGAGGCTGGGAGGGGATCAGAGAACTGAAAGAAAGAAGGGAGGGAGTCTGACAAGAGCGTCGGAGGCCGGAGCTGAAAGGGGAGTGGGGGTGACCGCGAGTCAATGGGAGAAAGAGCATAAAGATCCTCAAAAAAAGGAGGAGGAAAAGGAGAAAAAGCGGGTCAGGAGCTCCGGCGAAAATGGCTGCCTCTTTCACCCGCAACAGGTAAAAAAGGAATCCTGCAGGCAAAGCTGATCCTCTGGGACAAAAGCAGAGAGAAGAAGGGGGAGGACCGGGCGGAAGAGCTCAAAAAGTCCTGGGGGGGAACACCTCACAACGGAACACGTGACTAGAAAATTCGACACAACTAAGCAGCCGACTTACTAAAGGGGGGTGAAAAAGGGGAAAAAACGAAAAATTAAAAAAAAAAAAATTAAAAAGAGGAGAGATCCATCGAGATTCGTGTCCGCGAAAGAGTCAGACCTGGAAAAAAGCCGACGCAAGAAGAAGGAACTGGGAACTGCCAAAAAGGCCGCTCCAAAAAACAGACCCCCCAAGCCCAAGGAGGGAGTGAACGGTTCCACCAGATGCAAGGGGGGGAAGAAATGCTCAGTTCTATAAGGATTGTGGAGGGGAGGATCCAGGAGGAGGGGGGGCAACCGCGTAAGCTTCCCTCGTAAAAAAAGATCCTGCCGAAGGGGTACACTGACAGCGTATTATCCTCATTCGCGCAGAAAGAGAAAGTCGAGAGAGGGGGGAGCCCTAAGAAAATTTATCATACACACTGAGTACTAACCAGAAACGGGAAAGGCGCGAGCGGCAAATCGGGGCCGCATTTACCACAGCAAAGAAGATCCATCAAGAAAAAGAAAACACATAATTGGGGGAAGTCCATGTAAGCCAAGAAACCTCGGGAGGAGTTTCAGCGGAGGGGAAAGGCCACTTCTACACCTCGCACTGTCCAGAGGGTACTACAAGGGGGGGGAAAAATCTGACGACACAAAAAATGGCAAGGACGAACGTACATTCCTGGAGAGATGTCTCAAAAAGAAGGCTAACACCGGCAGGCTGGCTGGGACGATCAAGCCTGGTCTGAAGCACCGAAAGGAGAAGAGAATCTCCCCCCTAAGGAAGGAAAGGTCATAAAAGATGGGAGGGTCGTTGCAAGGTGGAACCGGAAACTCGATAACAGAAAGAAGGGGGGTGCTGCTGTTCGGAAGTGGTCCGGGCACTAAACCTAAGACAGGGGAGAGGGGGTTCCAGAAGGAGGCAAGTAATACGGGGGGCCGAGGGGGGTCTTATGAAATACTCAGAGAAAGGTCCGATCCAGGGAATTGACGAAACAGCTGGGTGGAGAGGGGAAGAAATCTCTCGTGAGAAAAGTGCTCTCTTAGAAAAGGAGGAGGGGGGGCACTTTTTAGAAAAACCCAGATGGTCCTATCGTCGGGAAAGCTTACCAACCAAAAAACTGAAGTTGTCGTCGATCGCCAAAACATTTCTTAAACCAGATCGAGGGGGTCGGGGTACCACAGGGGGTTACTGGAGAACGTCACGCCCTCGCTACGGAGGGGGGAATGCCCGGGGAAAGGATAGCCGCGAACCTGGGGGAAAGGGAAAGAAAATTGCAGAGGGGAAGCTTAAAACTTACCACATGCCCGATGGGCCGCGATAAAGGAAAGGGCCTTACAAAAGAAAGAGGCTAATGAAGCTAGAGGAGCTCAAAGGAAAGAGCACTGGGGAAACATGGAGGGGAAGGTGGCGATTTACACGAAAAAAAACGTCGCTGGGGAAGCTCGCAATGGGAGGGGGGCTCGTTATGGGGAAGAACGTCATCGAGAAAAAATGAAAATAAAGAAG
>Ga0179593_1708733_pt1 | contig 12936 bp, 12 predicted proteins | sample CZODoug2_1_08_16_FD_185931 | JGI IMG/M metagenome (GOLD analysis project Ga0179593, IMG submission 185931) | Vadose zone soil fungal communities from Angelo Coast Range Reserve, California, USA - CZODoug2_1_08_16fungal (PacBio error correction) | ecosystem: Environmental > Terrestrial > Soil >...
AGACGAACTCCTACCCCGCGCCGGCCGGCGGTTGTGGGGGCCAATCTTTATTCATGACTTGAAACCAGTAACAAGGAGTGGCCGGAATAAAGATAAAAGAAGCTCCTCCAAAACTTTCTCTCGCCGCCTATCCAGAAACCTTCCGTTATCTTCTCCTAAAAGACTTTCCAAGTCATTTTCTCTGGAAAAACGAAGCCGTAAGAGGGGGACCTGAAATAGGGGATGGGAGACGGCCGGAAAGCGCCTACGCACCTTTGGGGTCGTTTTCTCGGGAATCTCTGGAGAAAACGTCGGATACGGACCCTAGGAGGGGGCCGTGAGAACGGAAAGAAGTCCTCTGACTCTAAGACCTCAAGCCCTCAAAGGGGTCGCGTGATCTGGAAAGAGAAATCTGGGCGGAGGGGGAACAGCCGGGGGGGGGACGTCTGCCTCGACTAGCCTAGTCTTGTCCTAGTAAGGTCCTCGCGGGGCAAGCAAAAGAGGAAGAGATGTGGAAAGTCGCAGGGAAATCGAGGGGGGCTCTTAGTCTATAACAAAGGCCTCCGGTGGTAACATCTACGCGCAAAGTAGACGCACTTCTGAAAAAAGCGGAGGGAGTTCCCTCGAAGGAACGCTCTCGAATAGGGCAAGAGAAAAAAAAAAAAAAAAAAAAAAAAAGTCGCCAATATCGACGAAACGGGAGAGACCGGGGCAAAGGGGGGGGGGGGGGGGGGGGGGATGCAAAGAAACCTCAAAAGCATCATGTCAGCCGTAGAAAAGGGGCTGGGGAAAGGGTTAAGGAATAGCGACGGACATCCCCTGATGCTATTCTAACAGTCACTATCAAAGAAAGGAGAGGGAGAGGTCGTACCTAGGTCGCTGAAGCCTGCGCGAGACTTTACGCCGCGTCTGAAAAGATCAGATGCACCGGAAGGCAGGGAAAGGAAGGGAGTCGGGGAGCTCCCTAAGAAGGGGGCCCTATCTTCTGGGTGGTTGGAAAAAGAACGCCATGAGGGGCGGCGGTTTGGGGGCTCCTTAATGAGAGAAGAGGGAAGCCCGGAAAAAAAAAGAGGCGAGTGAGCTGCGAGCTCTTTCTTCCGCGCTAAAATGAGCGAGCACGCTCTTATCGGAGGAAGGAAGGTGTGGGGAAGGGAATTCTGGAAGGGACTTGGACGGGGATGTTAATGAGGCGTCTATTTCTACAACCGTTCTTCTTAGAAGCCGTTCTCGAAAGGTGGACGAAGGAGAGCAACCGAGATAAAAAGGACTGGGTTTGGGAACCATCGCTTTCTGAAAGCTCTCGCTCGACTAAGGATGAGCCGCGTGTGGGGTCGGTATCGGAGACATGAGTTACGAAGGTAGCGGGGATAATGCAAATGCGGGCGGGCACCTTCAGAGGGGCCTAGCACAACAGGGTAAGATCTCTGGGAGCGCAAAAAAGGGGGGTCAAAACGAAAGGGAGAGGGTCTCAGACGGACGGAAATCTAGGTCTTGTCTCACTCCGAGGCGTTGTCGTAAGAGCACCGCTTAAATGGAAAGGGGGGCGGGAGAAAAAGGAGACTTGCAAGGGGAACGAGCAGGATTAGGGGAATCTTCGTCGACGTGGGTCAAGTTCCAATTCTCGAAAAAAAAGGCCGCCCGGAAAAAAAAGGGAGGTCACTTCTCAGGAGGGGATTTGAGAAGAAGAAAAGGGAAAGTGCGGTCACCGGTGAAAAAAAGACCACTCCCGAAAAGCGAAGGCTAAAAAAGAGAAACGCATCGCATTGACTTTAGAGACGGCGAGATCGGACTCGTAAAGGAAATTTCCTCAGGAGGAACCCGAGAAAAAATGGGAATTATAGAGGGCCGGAAAGAAGGGGGGGATTGAAAGCAACGCCCGTTTGAATGGGCGCCGGAAGGTAAGGAGCGAAACCAAGGTACCTAGCAAAGTCTTCGAAGGGGCGGCGAAGGTGGAGTCTTGGTCAAGGGGCCACCCCTTCACAAAGGGAAATCTACGATCTCTCGAAATTCTCTCAACTTCATGAAAAAGGGCGGATCGACTAAAGAGCCTAAGGTTTCTTTGAAAGAGGAGATGTCCGGGAGCTTCAGAAGGGCTCTACCTTTTGCTCTGAGATCGATCTCAAAGAGGCAACTTCCTGGGGTGATCGACACAAGAACAAAATCTTTGGAAAAGAGGGAGTCTGAGGGAAAAAAAATGTTCCAGCAGAGTCAAAGTCTGTCTTTCTATCTCCGCCCAACTACCCTTCGGGAGGGAGGTTATCGATAGGGTTAAAAGGCAGAAGCAAGAGGCATCAGTAAAAAAGCGTCAACTTCAAAAACTGGCAGATTCTCGAAAGCGTCTACAATAAAAACGACTACAACCGCAAGATCGACCATAAAAGGAAAAAAGGACGAAGCAGCTACGGTGGGAACGTTTTTCAAGAAGGCGAGGCTTCAGAAGACTGGAGACGAAGAATGGGGACTACGGGTCGCCAAAGGAAGAGGCATAGAAGGCGCAAGCCATATCGGTGGCCTCAGAAGGGGTACACCGACACGGGGCGAAAGACAACGCAATCTGAAGAGATCAAGGTGACCCTAGAGTAAAAACTACTACTTGCTCGACTGTAAAAAAAGTCCGCCTCTGGGGGGCGCCGCGGAGAGAGCAAAAGCAACGACGGAGGAGGAAAGGGAGGCCAGTGGGGTGTCGCTTACTGCGCTATCTTCCTACGTGGAAGACAGGTCGCAAGACCAGCTGCAAGGTGAGCAAAAAAAAAGAAAAAACTTGGGGAATCGTGCCCGGCTCGGGGAAGAAAAACTATCTCAGGGGGTAGGAAAAAAGAGAGATTGGAGGCCTACTAGCCCTTTCAAGACTGCCGAAGATCCGCGAGGAGATGGACGCTGGCAACGAGATCTCAACGAGCCAAAGGCGGAAGGAGAAGATCCCAGGGAAGACAAAGCCTGACCTAGACCGCTCTTATTCTCAGGCCCATGGTCGCGACTAAACGGAGAAAGATCGTCGCGGGGCGTCCGGAAGTCAGGCTCTATCACTGGGTGACCAGAAATCCTGCGGATGCCAGCAATCCTTCCAGTTCTTAGCGGTGGAACTTGCTCTAAAAATGGTGTTTACTGTGACGGTCCACCAGAAGGCGAATGAAGCTTCGGAAAAAGAGGCGATTCCAAAAAGATCGTACACCGAAGTCCGTGAAGACTCGCGAGCTGACCCAAGGCAAGCAAAAGAAGCCGCCTTTGTGGAAAGGAGTCGCTTAGAAGAGGAGGAGGAGGAGAGATGTGTTTTTTCGGAAGACCGGAAACGGAGGAGGCCGAAGGTTGGAGAAAGAGGGAGTGGAGGCACCTCGGTACTGATTCAATCGAGGCAAGAAGGCAGAGAGCAGGTGGAGGCTGGGAAGAAACGGGGCCGTCTTAGGTTTGCCCGAGAAATGCGCCATGCAGAAGGGTGGGGGAAGAGAACTTGGCCCAGCGGAAGGGTAACGCCCTGAGAGAGGGTGTGCAACAAAAGTAAGGGTGTAGGCCAAGAGGGGGTTCAGGATCGACTAAGCAGGAGGTATATCACGATTCAAAAACCTCGACTCGTCGGACGAGAGGGTTCGGGAGGAAGCCGGAACGGGGAGATTACCCTTAGGGTGAATAGAAATTTGAGAAAAAGGACTGGGGACTCGAGTGAGGGGAGGGTTTCCGAGGGGCGGCCTAGGCGCGAATTACTGGGTTGCAGATTGTTTCAGGAGTCTCGAAGAAAAATGGGGATCCAAGAAACCGGGGAGGCCTTGGGAAACCGAGTCCGCAAGGGAGGATGAAACAGGGTAGGAGTGGGACCTTCATCCTGAATGTCAGGGTCAAGACGGACGAGCGCTCAGGGCGTTTCCGGCGGGGAGATTATATCTGGGGTGTTCTGAGAGGGAGGTGAACCGTCTAAAGATGATATAGAGAGGAAAGTCCCAAGAAAAACTCCTATCGAAGAGCGAGGTCCTCTTCAAGAAAAAGCCGAGATTGAGGACACTTGAGGAAATTTTATGTCAAGAGCTAAAATTAAAGGGCGCCTTTGCTCGGCTTCACCACACGGAACGAGGCAAAGAAGAAGTAATGAGGAGATTGACGACAAGACACCCCGGGGAAAAGGCAGAAAGTCATCGCGTCTGCCTCGGGAGACATCTCGGGGGGACCTCGATACCTCAAAGCCCGCTCGGGAAAAGGGGAAACCTCGGACTGCCACGGGGAACCTGCGACACTAACGCACCGGGAGCGGAGGGATCAAAGAAAAAAACCCGCTCCCAACCAGTCTGGTAGGCGAGCCCTCTAGGCTGTAATTGAGACAAACGTCCAAAAAAAGACCCTCAAAGGAGGCCGTTGATAACGGTTGGGAAAGTCTGCAAACATCTATAACGGTAGCGATCATCATAAGTCGCTGGGAAAGGAAAAAGCCGCCATAGAGGGTCTAAAGAAAAAAAACCCTTCCACGGTCCGAGGCAAATAATCCTTGAAAGAATAAACGCCGCCCCAATCTTCAGCCGCGCAGCTCGAGAGGTCTCACAAAAGAGCTAGGGGGGGAAAACCGCGGCTTTAACGAGAGGAGTCACTTCGGGCTCAAGTGTGGACCGCAGTCCATTAAACGGGAACGTCAATGGCGGGAGTAAAAACTGAAGGGCTTCCGTTTTAGATCCCTACTAACCAGAACAGAAAAACGCCACCCGGGGCATGAGAGCGAATGTGAAACTCGGTCATCGCAGTGATCGAGGAAAAGAAGAAAAAGAGAGAATCGTCGAAGGTACGAAAGCAAACTAGCCGTTACGTTGGTGGATCTGAAGGTGTCAGGGCAAGGTTAAGGGGGAGAATTCAAGGGTCTGACCGGCTAGCAACGTGGGTTTAAGCTGCAACCTTCAGGCGCGTGGGAAACGAGCCAGCGAAGGTCATCGATCTTAAAGGAAGCCGTCCTTTCGTAACACCAGCAACGACTCATAGAAGAAGGTGCACGATGAGGAAGCCCGGTAGACGTTAGCTAACCAATTGCGGAAGGGTGGTTCTCGGCCCGATAGAAGTGAGAAACCCACTCCACCAGGACTGCTGGCGGAGGACTAGAAGACTTTACAGGTCGGGTCAAAAAAATCGAGATCTTTTTTGAAGAGGCCCTCTCTGGGGGGCCACGTGTCCGAGGAGAAGCTTCGAAGGCCTGCAAGTGAGGGCTCCGCAAATTTCGCTGGGGAACTGGTCCCGTAGCCACCCCCGAGGAGGCTCCGGGGGAGCAACGGAGAAGAGGGGAACCGGGGGGTCGTCTAGGATCTGGCTCCTTCTCAGACGAGGTACATAGGGAAAAGACGTGGGCTACAAAGAGCTAGGAATAAAGGGAACGCTTTTCCCCGGCGAATTCTTATGGGGGCTGGTGGAGAAGGGGTCAGAAAATTGAGGAGAGCTATCGGAACCTTCCCCTAAAAAACAGGTTCGGGGGTGAAAGAAAGGAGTGTAACAAAACATTCATTCCTACCCTGGAGCAACCCGCCGAAAAGATGAAAGGCTGCCAAAGGATTGGGGATTGTTAGTTGCTCACAACAACGACGAGATATTTCAAAATCGGCCTAGAACCCTCAGACAGGGGTTTCTAAAATGGTTTCACTCGTTACACAGCCCGGTTCTTTTCCGACGAGCTCGAAGCAACGCCAGATGGGGCTCCTCTGAAAATGCACAGGCCGGAGCTTCAGAGGGGGGAAGAAAAAGAGAAGAGGTTGTGAAATACGAGGGGGTCGTAAGATCTTCTATTTTTAAGGTCGGACGCATGAACGGCGCCGCAAAAGACGGAGGAAGAAGGAACCGGGGGACGGTGGGGGGTGCAACTCTCGGTAAAACAGTTCTCTACCTCTGGGTTCCCAAAGCGCGGTCCGTGGAATACTAAAGGAAGAGAGATATCATAGATGGAGAAAACTACCGGCACGTCACAGCCTGCTTGGGTCTGTGTCCAGCGTACCCACGCTACTACCAGCTCGGTTTTTGGAGCGCGCGTCTTCGCGGGGGCACGTCTTCGGAAAAGAAAAAAGCCGCCCGCAGGTTGGAGAAAACCGCTACTTTTCAGGGAAGGGGTCTCTCGTAAAAGAGGCCGCCATGTGGAACGACGCTCCTCTCCATAAAGCGACATTCTTCGGAACGGAAGGAGTCCCTGGGAGGGCCGATCTAGAGGGGGAGACTTCGGGGAGAAAAAGACGGTGAGATTTGACCCTCAGGGGGTTCAGACTGAGGGGCAAAGGGAAAGATAGGGTGAAGGGAAGAGGCTAAGTAAGCTCAAAGAACCGAGACCTTCTCCTTTCTAGGGGAGGGACTTTTCCATCTGGGGGAGTAATGAATTAATAAAAGGAGGGTTAACGCAATATTCAGAACCGTGGGATCAGGAAAGAGGGTCGTCCTACTCGAACGAGAGAAAGTCCTAGGAGGAGAAAGAAAAAGTTCGCTGGGGGCTGAGGACAACTGAAGGCCTCTGCTCGACTGGGAAGAGAGAATAGATTGGAGAGGGAGAGATGGGAGGGAAAGACCCTGGGGGAGACTATTGGGAGGACGAATTCTAAGAACACTAGGGGAGGGTTATTTGAGGCTGGCAAGCTGCTTCTGGAGAGACGAAGATAAGGATGCCCGCAGGAAAAAGTTCAGAGGGCCGGTTCTCCTTTAAGAGGCTATCGCCTAAGATTATCGGATGTGGTCTGAGAACTCGGGGAGAAACCTTCTAACATAGCATCTTTTTCTTGGGGTTTCGGATCCCAGAATAGAGGTGCGGACCTATAGGAAGGGGGGCAAAAGCATCCGTGAAAAAAAGATGGAAACGGAACGAGTCTGAAAAGGCAGATCTTCTCGGAGGAAGAGCGGTCGAAGGGCCGACGAAAACTCGCCGAATGAGAGGTCAAGCAGAAAATTCGAAAGCTAGCAAAAAAGTGCTCGTCGGCGCGTGCCGACTACAGTAGAATTGGAACTCGGGGATGAATGGAAGGATAGGCCGCCGAGTGTACGGATCAGGTCGTTTAATGTACTGTGCCCTCCTCTAAGAAGGACGCGCCGGCGGGACCGGACGACAACAGGGATCTCAAAGAAAGGAAATCTGACTCGCGGACGCACGTCAGGAGACTCTGCATGGGAAAGGGTTGCCCGGGATCACGACAGTTGGAGAATGATCTCTACGAGCCCTCTATGCGGGAGCAACCACCCCGTTTAGGGGACGGGGTTGAGAACGATTAGAGATATAAAAAGAATCAACCTGGTTCGCGGGCAAGATGGACGCAAAGGGGAGTAAAAAGTCCAAGAAGAAAAGGGGATGGCACTCAGATGTCGAACGTTAAACTTCACACGGCAAGCGGCGCCTAGCGGGCAACACTGTTGAGGTCGCTCTGCCTTCAAGTCGATTATCGAGTGCTCTCAGGTGAGGGAAGGTCCTAAACTTCAGCCCGTGGAAATTGCAAACCTAATAAAAATCGTTCTTCTCGACCGGTCCGCTGGGGCATGGCGCCAACGTCGGGGATCGAAAGGCCGGCGTGAAAAAAAAAGGTCACCAAAAAACGGGTGCAGCGGACGCTAGGCAAGAATGCATCAGTCAAAAAAGTCCGCTTCACGGACATAGGTCTCTGTCCAGGAAGGAGAAAGACTAGAGAGAAGACGGGAGGGGGGCGAAGACGTACGATGACGGCAATCTCGGCGAGGCGGAGGCGTCCGACAAAGGCGGGGACGAACAGGGGAAAATCGAGGACTAAAAATCGTAGTAAAAAAACGGCACCGCGCTCGAAAGAAGAGTCGCGAAGGTGAAAACCAAAGGAGAGCCAGGGCAAAAAGGATTAGGGGACCCGGAAGGGGGGATACCCGGCCGCCGGGCGCATCGGGGAGCTGACTAAGGGAGCGGCTCTTGAAAATGGGGAATAAGATCTGAAGTAAGATCGTCAGGGGGAAAAAGTCGCTCCATCTATTCTGTAGATAATCGAAAGTTGAAAAAGGCGAGAGACGAGCACTTTTGAAAAGGAGGTGACGAGAGTCTCTTAGGGGCTCAGACAACTTATTATGAGAAGAGAAGATTTTCTCCTGAAAAGAATAAGAAAGGTCACTACAGGCCGTCGAGGGAACGGGGGAGGCGGGGATTCGAAAAGAAAAATCCACTATTGAACCGGCAAGACATCAGAGGCCAGAGAGGGAGTTCGGGGGAGCTAGCACTATAGCAGCTGGCGGCTGCCTTGGCGTCGTGGGATTAGAGAACGGAGGAGGGGTCCTGGGTGAGATTCAAGTCATCTCCAAAGAAAGGGACGCGAAACTCTTTTTAGGGGGGTTGGTTGAAGAAAACCAGATAGGGATTCGCGACAGAGGGGGGTAAATTTCTAGTCGATGAGAGCAGAATCTTCTCAGTCCGGCCGGCTTCAAAAAGCCGAGGAAAAGGCTTTGGAATGTATAAGGAAACGTGTTGTCGGAGACTTAGACTGGAAGTGGAGAAAGAAGTTGGGGGCGTGAGAGGATCTGGGTCTAGGGGGGAGCAGTAACGGAGATTGGTCCTACCTAGAAGACGGCGTAGGGTGGGAAAAAACATTAAGGCCTTGAGGAAAGGGGTGCGTTGAGAGAGTCTTAAAAAAGCTCCTGGGAAAGCGTGGCGATCCCCCAGTAGTGGGCGAAGGGGTAGTGAGAGCAACGAAGTGAGAGGCAGAGACCCGTGCGGGCCGAGAGAAAAAAAGTGAGAGAGGGGGCGGGGCGAGGTGGTGAGAAAGCCGCGATGGTCCCAAGGGAGTGGCCTGGCCGTGGGCCAGAGGCAACGGCATAGAGAATGGAGGAAAAGGCGGTCCAACTCTGTGAGAACAGCGGGAAAAAGAAAGAGAAGTCATAACGAAGGGTGGTGCTTCTTGCTCAAAGCGAGTTCTCTGCAAGGGAAAATAAAATAGAAATTGAGGAGGGACGGTGAATCCGTGGAAATCAAGACTATATGAGCTGTCTCAGACTCTCCTGGGAGTCAGAGGTCCCGAGGCACTGGTGGGTCGTGGGAAAAATTTCCCGTTTGCAGGTGAAAAGGCACCAACCGACCTTAAACCCTCCGATCAGCTGGGCCGAAGGGACTTGGTGAAGGTCAGAGCCAGTCGCAGCTCACCTGAAGAGAGCAGTTGCTCGGAGGGAACCGGGGCACGCCGCTCAAGAAAGGGAAAGGTCGATGGTCCGGCAAAAAAAAGGTCAGACGGACAGGAAGACGCGGTTCGCGGTCAGGAGAAGCTCGAAAGATCTCTATCCTAAAAAAACACCTCGTCGGGGAAAAGTGTTCTCGCCGAGGTGGAACCTGGGAGAGGAAAGTGTCGGAAGAACCGAAGAGAGGGGTCGAGGAACCTCAAGGACACGGAAGAGGAAGGTTCGATCCCGACTTGGACGGAAGAAAAAAAGAAGATCAGGAGAAGGGGGGCCTGGGGGTGGGAACAGCGGGGCCCTGGAGAACGGATCGTCCGAGGAAGAACGGTTCACAGCATCGGAAAAAAAACAACCCAACAAACCCAAAAAAGTCCCCGAGGGGGGAAGACTCTTGCCAGCGTGAAAAAGCCCCAATAGGGGAGACGCTCAGAGAGAGGAATCTTGGAGGCGCTCGAGAATCCAGAGAGAGGAGACGGAAGCTAACAAGGAGAGAGGAGTTCCAGTAGAGGGGGAATCGAAAAAGAAAAAAAGAGGGGCGAAACTCAACCAGAATCGAGTCGCCTTCGAGCTTTAAAGGGAAACTAGGACGAACGACCGGTAACCTCGGAAGAAAGGGGAAGGCTTGGCCAAAGGAGTCTTCAACGGCGAGCCGAGAACCTTCAAAAAAGAAGAAGGAAGTTCAGTGAGGTGCAGCTCGGAGGTCCGGGAAGGAGGGATCGGAAACATGAAAAACTTGAGGGGGTTAACTGCGGAGCGTTGGAGCAGAAAATAGAACGCCAACAAGGGGCTCGAGCGGAGATAAAAGAAAGGGAAAACAAAATCACTACTATAGACTAAAGGTGCTCAGGAGAAGAGGGTCAAGAAGGATAAGAAGCTAGAACCGGAAGTCGTCATTTGCTGGGACGAAGAGGACCCCGAAAAAGCTTTGGACCAAGGGGCGTCGAAGAATCGACGAAGATTCAGGGACCGTATCCGACGTTATCAAGAAAGCCGGGAGGACCTCCGACCAAAACGAGGCTAAGCCCGGGGAGGCCGGCGAAAGAGAGGCGGCCGTGCGAGGAGAGTCCCAAAAAGATATGCCGAGGTGGGTCCGCGGCCAAAGGGACCTGCAAATTTTAAATATCAAGGAACCGAAGGGTCACAACCGGAACGAACCGGGGGCCTCGGGAGGCTCCCCTCTCAAACACCTCATTGGGAGGGGACAAAAGGGAAAAAAAAGAACAGGGATGTTCCCTTAACAGAAGACCTGAAGGGGGCCACCGATGGCTAGGAATGCACTTGGTCTGCATAAAGTTTGGGGTCTTCTATGGCGATACGGCTCCTAGAGGTGGGTGTAAGAAAGTTGAACATATCTGTGGGAAAAGTAGAAGGGGAACCGCGGGGATGAGGGTCGTACGTTGACTTTAGAATCAAAAAGGCATAGAAAAGAATCACAAGGAACGCCGCAGACTCGGTTCGACTGGAGGAAGACAGCGGGAAACGGCATTGAAAGGTAAAAAAAGGGAACGGCTGTATCGGGCCGAGGGGAAATCCGCAAGAAAACGAAGGGAAATAGACCTAGCCAGGAAAACGGGCAAAGAACTCATCGTGAAAAAAGCTCATTGGAGAGGTAAGAGAAAGGAGAGGGGGAGACCCAGGGAGGGGGAGGGTCTTTAACGAGAAGAAGAGCCTTAAGCGCGCGAGGAAAAGAGCGGGAAATTTTGCCGCTGGAGAAGATCGTTGCTGACGTCAACGTCGGGGGAATCTTGTAGCCAGGGGAGGTTAAAGGTATTGTCCCCAGGGGACCAAGGTTTGGCTAGAGGGTCTACTCAGCAAGAGGCCGAGGAGGCTTAGGGAAGGTAAGACGTGTCGGGAGGAGAAGCAAGCACCCAGGGTGTTTCGGAGAAGCGTATTGATTAGTCAGAGGAGCTTTAAGGGAAGCCGGGTGGAAGAGTCAGCCTAGGTTACCTTTAACTCTGGATTCTCTTCGTCTGAGGGGGGAGAAGAAATTTGGAGGAGAGGAGCTCAATAAGGGGATAAAGAAGGATCCCTGGGGTCCTAGCGGATATTGCTGGCTTTCCTCAAGGGCAGTTCTGTAAAGGAGACAGAGGGAGACAAGTAACGAAGTTCGTGGAGAAATAGCACTCTTCATCTTCAGAGTAGAGGAAGAAGATAGCTAGGGGCAGGGAGAATGAGAAAAGCGATGCTATAAAAGAAAGGAAGTCGAACGCTCGTCGTGATTCGTACCTGATGGTATCTTCTATTTCGAAAGACGATGAAAAAAAAAGAAAGGTCTCAGGCTCTAAAAAAAGGGGGGGGAGCTCGGAGGGGAAAAAAAAAGATAAGGTTCTTCGGGGTTTTTCTTAAAAAAGAACTTCGCGGAGAGGGGGGAAAATTTCTGATGAGAAAGACGAGAGAAGGGAGTAACTTGCCGGACGATCAACTCGTGGGAGTGTCCTCCTATGGGGGGAACTTCTAATCTCTTCGGGGTCCAGAAGAGGTACGGGAATGGGAAAGGAGGTCGGATTACGGATACGCTGCACGACTACCTTCTCGCGCTGTTCAAGAATCAACGTCTAAGGAGCGGCGTTTTGTAGGCACGAGGGAACTCGAAACCTGCGAGTTCGACAGGGGGGGGGTATAAATCCGTCGGATCTTGTCTCATTTTTGCCTAAACGGCAGACCGTCACGTGAAGAAGAGAAAACATCGTACAGAAGAAGGCGAGGGAGGCTCAAGCAGGAAATACCTCAGCTTCTAGAACAGCACAGGGGGATCGTAGGACCGGCGTAAAAATTTGACGAAAACGGTAATAAAAGCACCTTCTCCCTTAAAAGGCGTTCTCTCGTCGCGAAAACAGAAGGACCAAAAGAAAAGGCCGCCGACGAAGGGGTCCGGCTCGTTTGGAAAATGAAAAGGGATGGGGCCCCTTTTACTCCCATGAACACCCGAAGAAGTTTCACGGGGAAGACTGCGGGGAGCCGCAGAGGGACTGGTTCGGAGGCTGCGGAAGCCTCTAAATAAAACGGATAGCAGAATCGGAGGGGGAGTTCTCAAAAAAGGGGTTGGAAAAAGGAAGGGGTACAGGGGGCGAAGAGAAGTCAGTTGCAACAGGAAGCTCTCTATGACGAGCGACGGAAACCACGGAAAATGGAAAGACGCGGGGAGAGGAAGATGGCTATCCGCATTAACTCACCAAAGAAAGGAAGGACTAAAAGGTTTCAGGAGGCCAAGGGCATGGGAAAGGGTATATATCGCCGGCAACTGGGGAGTGGGAATAGAAGGGCCACAGAGGGGTGACCAAAAAGGCCGTCGGGGTTGTTCCAAAGGGACGCCAAGAGGCTATCGGGGGACCAAATACGCACGTCTGGTCGGAGAAGAGGTGATCTATAGTTGGTGAAGGAGAGCAGTCAGAAAAGAAGAAAAGTCATAAAGAGCCTAATCCTTGCCAAAAGGCCTCGTTCCAAAAGGATCTATCTACTGGGAAATAGGTGAAGAAAGAAAACCAATAGGGGGGGAGATAGTCTGGGGAGGGGACAGAGGAAGAGGAGAACTACGGGAAAGATCTAGCAGGGGAGCCTTTAATCTGAAAGTATCTGGGGATAGGATTAAAGAAATGAGAATCCGAATGGAAGTCACCCGGTTTCAGACCGCGACTTGTTTACGAAGTTTAATTATCAAGCGCCTGCGTCAGGAGGGGGGGCACCCGACAACAGCTGTACCAAGGCCGCGCAGAGGAGCATCCTAGTGGGATAGATGGTGTAGAGGGGAGGGAAGTGCGACTGCGCATCCCCGTTAGCAGGTGGGGGGAGGAGTAACTCTTTTTTCTCGGGGGGAAGGAATCTAAGGGAAAAACAAAAAGACCGACGTGG
>Ga0179593_1715387_pt1 | contig 12936 bp, 14 predicted proteins | sample CZODoug2_1_08_16_FD_185931 | JGI IMG/M metagenome (GOLD analysis project Ga0179593, IMG submission 185931) | Vadose zone soil fungal communities from Angelo Coast Range Reserve, California, USA - CZODoug2_1_08_16fungal (PacBio error correction) | ecosystem: Environmental > Terrestrial > Soil >...
GTTTTCCTGCCGTCCGTGGTGGGGAGGGATTTACTATCAGTGTTAAGAGTCAAGAAGTTAACACTCACGACTCCGGCAAGAAAAGGAGGCCTTCGAGGGGAAATGGTGGCGAAGAGGGGAAAATTTCCTTCTGCTGGCGAAGCCAGTATGAAAAAAACCTATATGCGTCAAAGGGAAACTCATCTTATAAAACGAGTCGAGGGAATTGGTCAGAAAGGAAAACGACCAAGGAAATTTCAAAGGAAAAGAGATCGCGTATTTGCCGAGAGTGAACTAATGAGCGAACCAGGAGGAAGAGGAAGGAAAAAACTGGGCGCCTTTGAAAGGCGTTGATACCCTGTTGGTGAAAGGAAGAAAGGCCAGGATGACTGATGGACGCATTTGGGTTTTCAAGGGGGCAAGATGCCAAAATGGGGGGCTAGCGGCAGGTTCGGTGGGGGATAACACAGGAATAAAGAAAAAAAAATGGGGGGTAATGTGGGGAAAAGAACGGATCGCTAAGGCGGGGGGTGTGTTCGCGCCACCCCGGAAAGTCAGGATCTTCAGGAAAAAATAAGACCTAAAAGGAAGGGGAGCTGAGGTGGGAACTACATGCTATTCATAAATTTCTGGAGAAGAAACAGAAAGCACGGGAAAGTCGGAACACAGGTAAAGCCTATGGACGATGCAAGGACGCCGCGGGGGGAATGAAAGGGCCGCCTTTCAAGGAGAACCAGCTAATGTGCAAACAGGATCGAAAGACAAAAAAAACACAAGGGAAAGTACTTCTGAAAAAAGGGGGGAGACAGAACGATTGGACAAGTTGGAAAACTGACTCTCTATCCTCTGGGTGAATCTACGTTACAGTGAGAAGTGAAATTGGGAACCGCTCTCTGCATAGGGGGTGAACGTGGAAAAGGAAGCACCGTCACGCGGTCTAAAGGGCGCACGTTTCCAGGTGGATTTTTGAGGATCGAAAAAGGCCAAAGGAGAAAAATGGGGGGGAGGAAGCCATAATTTGGTTCCACCGGGCGGGAAGGGACCACTTCAGTTGAAATTAGGCGGTCACATTCGTTTGTGTAGACCGAGATGGCGAAAAAAGCCAAAGAGGAGACCCGGCGCTGAAAACTACGGGACGATTTTGCAGGGAAAAGCTCACGAGGTTGGGAGAGCGAGACTGAACAAGTCTTTCCTTTATTCTTAAAAACTCACATTGAGGGGGGGGTCTTAAGGTTTACCAGAAGACAAGGGGCAGCTTCTCATTAAACTCAAGGTTTGCTAAGGTTAGAAAAAGTTAAAAGGGCGAGAGATGCTATTCGAAAGCTCAGGTATGGATAGGCACTCTCACGGAACTCGGAATCAATTAAATTGGGGCTAAACGGGGGTCTGCTCGGGGCGTCCATTTGGGACGAAACATGAGAGACAGCCAGATTCCTAAAGCTTGTCTTCGGATCTCTGTACAACAAAAACGTATAAGAGAGACAGAACACCTGGTATCAAATATCGTCGAAAAGAAGGGGGGAAAGATGAGTGGAACATTTGAAACTAACTATCCTTTTTATAAAACTTGGTGAGAAAAGAGATCGGAGGAGGCGAGCCTCTACAACAGACTTTCCGAGCATGAAGAGGTGGGAAAAGATCTTCAACAGGGAATTCCCGAGAAAAAGGGGAAGCCTTCAGATAAACGTCGGGGAAAAAAAAAGAAATAAGCACAATTTCACGTTTGCAGCGAAGACAGGACAGGAATATCCCAGGATCCGCGGGGGAACCGCAAAAAAAAACGATGGAAGAGAAAAACCTTATGCCGGAAGAGTATAAGACATGATCCTTCCGACCTAGAATTGGCAACGAATAGTGGGAGAATGGGAGAGGAAGTGGAAAACAGGAGGACCATTCCTTCGCGAGTGATTGACAGAGAAAAAAAAAAAAGATGTCACCCGATTCTCTCTAAACAGAGGAAGGAGAAAGGGAAGAAAATCGGCAAAGGAAACGACAAGAACCCTTTGAAAGGGGTTGGGAGTTTAAAGTAGACAAACGCGATTCCAACTTTTCAGACTAGAGGGAGGTGGTGGAAAGGAAAGGGAGGAGGGAAAATGTGTGAATACGTTTGCGCCGATTGCCATCTTCCGAGTCCGGCGGAGTCTGGGAAAACGACCGGGCCTGTGCATTAGCGGGCTATTTGGAAAGGGGGCACACATGTCACTAAGACTTTTAACAAAGAAAAAAGCTGGAAAGGAAAAATAGAGATACAGGTGACTACGACGTTGCCGTGAGTCTATACGGTAGGGGCCAGGACTAGCTGTCGAAAAATCTCTCTATTGGGCCCAGAGAGTGGCTGGTCTGTGAAAAAGGGGGCGGAAGGGCGACGGAGTCCGGGGGAGATACAAAGAAACAACGCGGAGGGTTAGGACAAATTCAACACTCTATTTTCTTTCATGTATCAAGAGAAATAAAAAAGGCCGATGGGGGGGAATATTGACACGGAACACATAGGCCACTGGTCAAGTCTAGAAGAGAATAACTCAAACCAAAGGGGGGGTTTTGGTGTCAACTCCCTTCCAAAGGCTTCCCAGAGGAAAAGTGTGATCAGGAGGGGCAAGGGTCGAGAAAGGTTCAGTGGGAAAATAAGAGATATGTCTGAATAGAAAGACAGGGTCAAGGGAGGGAGAACAATGACAGGCGAAAAATTTTTTCCCCGATGTTACAAACTCAGGAGAAAAAGAGTAAGGAGGAGTCAAGACTGAAAAAATTGAAATTTACAATGCTAACCGCCATCTGTGGGGAAAATACGAATGTAGTAGCAAATTCTTTTGTGTAAGGGCCGCGCTGAAAGGGAGGGGGTGTTCAGGAGCTCCAAAAAAGGAAAAACGAAAGAGAGCAACACAACAAAGGAGGAAGAAGGAGGATTTTTCAAGAAGGGTGATTGCCGGGGTGGCGAGAAAGTGGGAGGTCACAGGGAAAAACCATGGGGACAGAGGGGACCCTTACAAACAAATAATCCTTAGGCTGCCAGTTCAGGGGCTTACTAAACGAAATGGAAAAGGGTTCTGGAACGTGTGAAAGGTCCGAAGAGAGTGCCAGGAAGGAAAGGAAATTCATATAAAAAATACGATTTGGCCTGAGATCTGGAACACAAGTAGACGTGAAAGGGTGTTTCGCAGTATAACAAGACTCAGAAAAATTGGGAATTAGGGAGGGGCTTATTTTCCTATGGACCCGGAAACGCAAGAGAACGAGAACTTTTCCGGAGAAAAGTTTGGACTGTCTTGAACCTTTGGTTTAAAAAGGCGGAGAAGAGGAAATGCCGGATGCGGGGAAAAAGCACGCAGGGGAGGTGTGGGTGCAGTTTGGCAAGAAAAGGAAAGTGTGACAACTACGAGTGTTCGGGCGAAAGGGGGGTTATAAAACAAATCACGGGCCGAATTTGAAGCATTCTCTAACTCAACGGGCAAGTCGCGCAAACTGATGGCGATCCATTAAAAAAAGGAGAAACACCAAAAATAGAGGGCATATAAGAAAAAGTAGACAAAAGCATTCAAAAAAGACAGTATAATCCGACGAACACCGTTACGGGAAGGGAAAGGAGGAAAAACTTTTATCCAAATGGTCGGCTGGAGAGCTGGGGTGGGGGGGAGACCTGAACGTCACCAAATCTCCGAGAAGTGTCACATCTAAAGGAGACATAAAGGAAAAAGAGGGGAAGAGGGGGAATTCTAGATTGGCTACACAATCAAAACTATTGGCAGTTTCCAAAACAGGGAAAGCTGAAGGTAGCAGGTAGGGTAGTACCATACAAATCTTTGGTGGGAACTCACCGAGACTTCAACGTTTTCGGGGGAAAAGAAAAAGCAGAAGGATGTAGGAAAGGGAAAAAGACGCAGGTCTTCTAGTCGGGAATGGACCGGTTTGTCAGTAAAGCCAAAAAGAGCGAAAATGGCAAGCCCGAATTTTGGGGTCCAAAGGGGCTACGTGAAACTTCCGGGCAGGAAAAAGGGGGAAGGGGGGGGGGCAGTGAGAGGATGGGGAGTACCCTCGGGGCGGGGGTGGTGTCCGAGCCCGAAATCTCAGGAAGCCAAAGGGGTGAGGTAAGCGGACTCTTATGTTGATGATTTAAGAAGGCGCGAGAAACGTACAGAAAGGGTTCAGGGTCTTCCTCAGGTCAACAAGCAAGGGGTTCTCAAAGTGAAAGAAATGGAGCGGAATTAAGGCAGGTCTAGGCCCTTCAGATAAGGCGTAAAAGAGAAGTGGGGGAGTAAGCGAAGGGCAAGGGAGGTACTAAGGGTCATGGTCTCCACGAGGGCTCGGGTCCATTTGGGACCATAAAGAACACTTGAGAGAAAGAAGAATGAGACTAAGGGTCTTCTTATATGATAGAGAATCCAAAAACAACGGGATTATTAATAGAACGAAGGTAGGGAGGAGGCGGGGAACTTCTTACTTTATTTAAACCGGAACCGGATCGGAAAAGGCAAAATCGACATGTATGCGTAATCTCTTGACGTTTAGAAGGGAATAAGGAGCACTGGAGAGCATCAGCTGACTTGAGGTAAGCGAAAAAAAGGGGGAAGTTAAGATCAACTGACTTCGAGACTCGAAAAAGAAGTGCACTTCGAAAAGAGGAAGAAGAAGCAACACAGAAGTTTCCTCTGATAACATCGCCTCGAAGAGATTGGAAGGAAAAAATAGAGGGAAACGAACATCGCTTCGGTGGCCCTCGAGAAATGAAAGGCGCGCGAAATCAGTGAAGAAAGGAAGCGAAAAATTTCACTAATCGGATTAAAATGAAGTGCCGTAAGATCTGGAATGAATTAAAGATTTATTGCAGCGGCCGAGCACGCAATACCAAAGAGGAAAAGAGAAAAAGAGGGACCGCGTTAAGAAGAAGGAAAGAAAGATCGCGCGGTCGATTACCCCGAAACGTTGAGGAAGGGGTGAAAAAGGGTTGGGGAATCTCCCGAGAAAACGCTATTCACGTTTAGGCGGAGAGGGGGAAAAGAGAAAAAAGGTGGGAATGGGGCGAACCTGAAGGTAGAAAAAGAACTCTTGCACATCCAATCCAAAGCCAGGGGAAAGGAGGAGGGGAGGGAAAGAGGGGAGATGGCCATTAGCGCTGTGATTGGAAATGAATTGGAAAAGGCTACTCCGTTGGAACAATCCAAAGCAGTCCAGCTAAAAGGGGGGCGACGGGACGGGTGGACGGGGCTTCTACTGTATTAAAATGCTGGGATAGAAAAACATAGATGCTTATGAGTGTCCATTGGGAGAATGAAGAAGCAGAGCTCTAAGCAACAACGTACGGGGAGAAAAGTATCGGAAAACCAAATTAAGGGGGGGGGAAAAGAGGGCTTTATACATGTAACAGCACCGAACCCTGCCAAGGGCCGCAGGAGGAAAAAATTTGACCCAATCTGGAAGACTTTTGCCGGAGAAAATCTTGAAGCCGGGAGGCTTGAACCAAAGTTTCAAGGCCAAATTTCAAGAGAAAAAATGTAGGGAACGCCGGTAGAGACTATCTCTTCCAATAAGAATTCTAGCAGAAAGCGAAATGGTGAAGGAAAAAGGGTCGTATATCGTCGAAACAAGGAAAAAAGTTGTTTTTGTCTCGGTAAACAAAAGAGAGGTCGACGGGACGACTGAGGAAATCGGGAAAAACGGAAGGGGAGAGGACACGCAAAAAGAAAGGGGGGTGGACAATGGAAGGGGGAATTGGGAGAATATGCGACCACTTGTTAAGGGAGAATTGGAAGTGGGTGCAAGTGGATGGCTCGCCACCCACGCATCAAATGAAAAAATAGATATAAAACCAACAAAAAGAGGAGAGAGATTGAGTCCGTGGGCTGTGTGGCGCAAAGAAATGGGGAAAAACAGTTCAGGGGGGAACCGGTACAACCACGCCCATCACAAAAAAAAAAAACCTGCAGGAAGAAAATTCAGAAAAGGGGCAAAAGGGAGGGTGCTTTTTCAAGTCGCGTGGATTTCCGTCGGAGCAGGGAAAGGGAACTATATGAGTAAGCTAGTCATCTTATTAAAAACCCGAAATGAATGGACTAGATAACAAAGAAAAAGAAAACTTGACATCGGGGAGGAAAGGAGAAGCTCGGTTGGTGAATGGGAACGTGAGCTAACCAGGCAGCTTGGGGGGAGCCCTGAGGGGCTTTGACAAAGGTGGGCACGCGCGGAAGGAAAAGTAAAATTCCGATCGGAAAAGGTGCGGGGGACAATTTGAAGGTAAAAGTGGTTTTTCACGAAGGGGGGGATAGAGCGACCTCCGCGAGAAAGGAATTTTTTTGCCCGGCGACTAAGGGGAGAAGAAGGGGGGGAGAAAACCGTATATGAGGCAACATCAAAAAATGAAAGGCCAAAATCTCGTATCGCTCTTATGGGTCTACATGCAAGGGGAAAAATTTCTTAAAGAATCAAAGGGGAAAAACGTGACGAGGAAGGGGAAACACCTGTGGGGCCCTATTGAAGAGCTGGCAAGAGCAGGGGGATGAGGGCACAGGCCAGTTAAAAAAGACGTCCCTCTCTAATTTACATCTGCCCAAGATAGGCCACAAGTGGAGGAAATTTGGGGAGGCGTATCACAGAGGGTTACACAACACTACTAAAGGGGAGGATGAAATCGGAAGGGGAAAAATAACGTTGGTCGCTTAGTTATATTTAAAAAAATCTTGGTAACCCACAACTGGAACGGTGGGGGGACAGGTGAAGCGTTTACCCGGTGATGCAGGGAATTTCTCCGGATCAGGAGGAATAAGGGGGGGTGACCTCGTGGGATTTTTTGGCAAGATGCAAAATCCACGCGGAAATTGCGGAAAGAATTTTGTAAAGGGACGGACTTCATGGCAATCAACCGAGGTCGTGAAATTCGGGGGGGATTGAACCCGATGCGCGTGAGAGCAGCAGTCTGGGGAACGCGATAAGAAAAGGAAGTCAGGGGTTGCTTTTCCCATCGGTCGATGTGGAAGAATTCAAGATGGGGAGGGGCGAACGAGCTTACACGTCAACAGGTTTGGATAAGAGAAGAAACGGCAACAGACGTCTTCTCTAAGCTCAGTTGAGAAGATGACAGGACAGCTCGATGAACAGAGAAAGGAAGCTAGTCGCAAAAAGAGAGAATAGAAACGCTATTACGAAAAAAATGTTCAAGGGAGTAAAACGTTACATTTGGAAACTCACGGGAACAATTAGGCGAAAGAACTCGACGGGAGAAATTCTCTCTATAAAAAAAAAAACGGGAAGTAGAGGGGAGAGGGGCCAGAGGAAGCATCGGGAGACAAATTGTTCACAAACGCGGACGTTGGGGAAAGGAGGGGGGAGAGCATCCCGTTGGTAGGAATTTCTACATTATGCGGGCAGCGCGCGCAACAAGAGAACAAAAAGATTTCCAGGAGCAGAAATCGATTTGGGAAAGGGAGGCGAGCAGGGGAATTGGAAAGAAGAAAGGCCTTCTATACCGCACCTGCCGTGATGACTTAAAGAATAATAAAATGGTCAAAGACGGGCAGAGACTGCCATCGTGAGAAAGTTATAGACACATCTAACTCTGTTAACTCACAAGGTCAGGGGGGGTCCATAGAAACGAGAGGGCCCTCTCAACTAGTTCATACATTAGCCTTCGAGTCAGGAAATAAAGAAGGGGAAGTTCCAGGAAACGTCCGCCCTTTTTGGGAAATTCTTGACTTACTGAGGGCTCGATGATGAGGACGCAAAAAGGCACCGGGGGAGTCGGGGATCTAAGAATAGTTGTAAGAGAAAGATAGAAGGACGATTCACCCCTAACAGGTAAGAGCGGTATGGTAACATTTGTAAATTGTAGAGACCTAATAAAAGGGGGGGAAATTCAAGAGGAAAGGGGGGGGGGGGGGGAAAGGGATTCGTTAGTGTATTGTGTAAACTACGGTGCGACAGATGGAAACGCAAAAAAAGGGGCTACGTCGGTCGCGCCTCTGGAGAGAAAGGGGACTGTAATTGGTAAGATGTTCACAGGGAACCGGCCCATCCAAAGAGGAAAGAGCGGAAAAAAGGGATAACAGTTGACGTAACGGGTCGGGAGACACTAAAGACTGGTTAGGTGAGCTGGGGGAGAGGGATGGGGAAAAACCAGAGAGTATGACCACCATATATGGTGTTAGTAAGTCATGGGGAATAGACGATAACTTTAGAGAGAATCACAAAGCGTGCGAACGAAGCGCCGGACTTCCCAATTACCGAAAAAAGTAGGACAGGATCCAGAGGAAAGCAGGGCCGTCTTGAGAAAAAAGGTGACAGGGTAAAAAGGGGCCACAACGTCCATACCAGTTAAGTCTGTAGGACCGCCAGGCGGAGGAGAAAACCAGGTAAAAGACAAAAATTTCTCCCATGAAGGGGAGGAACATCTCGGAAGAAATATATCTAATGAAGGTCCATTTTCTTATTGATGTTATAGGAAGAAAGAATTCAAAAAAAGTTTTGGGAAGAGAAGACAAAGAGGGAAAAAGAGGTTCGATCAGGACTGGGTCAGGAGTCCAGCTACAGAAGAGGAAAGCACCAGAGGGTTTTCCAAGGTGGGCGGGTGATGTCCGACCGGCGCAAGAAGTCCGGCGGAAAAGGAGTGGGGGAAAAAAAGGGGAAGACTTGAAAGGGGGTGGGGGGACAAGTAAACAGCAGGACGCACAAACGGCATACGGAAGAAAAGAAAGCAAAAGAGGATTAAAGAAGGTTTCCTTCCGTTTATTAAGTGGGTGAGGATGGACCAAAAAGTTCAAGAACTTGCAAACATACTCCTGCAAGAACAAAGAGAAAGGGTGCAAAACTGTATGGTGCGGTTACGACGTGTATAAGGGCAGGGGGGAAGATGAATTATCTGGGAAGGGGAGGAATAGGGAACCTCAAAACTCATGAAAAAGAGGGAAGGTTCAAGGGGAAAGAGAAGGAACTGGAACCTTATATATATCGCGATTTCCGAGATGGCCAGTGGAAGAAAAAGAAAACAGTTGACTCTGGGCAGGACGGGGGGGGAAGGAGGGCCCTGTTCACGAGAGGAAGGAGAGCGAAAAAGTATGGGGGAAAGTTTCCAGTTGGGCAAGTTCCCATGCATGGTTTTTCGGAGACGGCAGGAGGGGAGAAGGGGAGACCTTATCAAAGCAAGAGCTGTGAGGCGCGAAAAACTGGGAAGGTTGTTTAGTCAGCAAAAAACAGGGGGAAAAGGGCATACAGGCCGAAAATTTAAGAAAACTCCAAATGCTGGGAAAAGGTACAAGGAAATGGAGAGGGAAAGCATTTCTTACTACAGAAATGCGCCCATAACCTTACGTAGGAAAAAAAAATCCAGATGGAGGAGAGGCCTCTCTGGGGGATGAAGATGTACCCTCCTTTCACGCGACGCGCGCGAGGGTAAAGCCAGGACCGGGAGGAAAAACCTGAGGCAAGGTACCGGGTGGGAGAGGGACTTTCGCCCAGGGGAAAAAACTAAGTGGAAAGACAAACTCTTAAAACTTGAAAATCGCGTTTAAGGATTGAGGGAAAGGTACAGAAGGGGGGGGGCTCAAAGAAAGAAAGGGGGAGGGGTGATCTTTACCAGCAGCTGAGAATGAGGACGAGGGGAGGAGCGGCAGAGGGGGACATCTTTTATTACGTGGATCGGCATCTGACAGAAAGAGGAGGCAAAGTTGGTGGGACCAAAAGCGGAAGGGAAGGCGTTCAATCAAAAGAGGGCGTGAATTATCGACCAATATGAGTTATACCTCTATGGCAGGAGGGAAGGACGAAAGGCTAAGGAGCTGGGATTTTCCATAACATTAAGAAATGTTGGACGGATAGGGGGATATTCGAGGGCGGCGCACCTGGCCTGAGTCTGGGAAAAAGAATAAAATCATCGGGGTTCCCGAAACAAGGTTGACCGGCTCATCAGGGAGAAGGAAATCCATTTTGCAAGATGAACATCGCCCGTCCAAGATGAAAAGGGAAGAGGGGAGAGGAAGATCGAGTCGCGATTACGTAAGTGCAGGGTCTCCAAAGTCGGCGCGCGGGCCATGTTGGAATCACGAAGAGGACAGGAACCGGCTGAAGGGAGACGGAGGCTAGATGACGCCACACAACAAAACTGAGGGGGGGGATTCAGGAACGCGCCGTCGAGCATAAGGACGCCGAAATTTTTCCAGGACGTGAAAAAGGGTCCAAAAAAGTTTAAAACGAAAAAACGGGGTAAAAAAGTTCCTTAAATCTCGAGGGGGGTCGCCCTCTTCCAGCATTAGAGGGGGGAAGCTCGAGAGAGTGGGGGGGAAATCTGGAGTGCACCTTCATGTGAGAGCAACTGAGACTTCAAACCTCCCGGAATAAGGAAGAAGAGAAAACCTGGAAAAGGGGGGAAGAGAAAGGAACGACGCCGGGGCGCATATAAAGAGATCCGCTGAAAGCACAGACTGCTCCTTTGATGCCGCGGATAAACTGACCGGTCGAATGACGCAGAAGGAGGAGGGAAAAGGAAAGGGAAGCGCACTTTCAAGACGATGGGACTGCCATGAAATGAACAGAACAAATGAAAAAGAGGAGAGTTGCTCGATGGGGCATATTGAAAGGGTCACGAAACGATTCTAAGGGGGAGGGCTAGAAAGGGGAAGGAGAAAGTTCCCCGAGCGAAGGTACGAACCGAAAGGAGAAGGGAAAGGGGTAAGGTGTCTTGTAATCTCCTAATCGAAACGAAAAGGGTGGAAACGTTTGAATAGGAAGTGGGGGAGAAGGAGGGGAAAGGGGTGGAGCACCTAATGGCGCAAAGGACTCTGGGCCAAGGGCGGGTGGGAAAGGTTCAGGAGGGCTCCGCGGATGTTGACATTATCGCTGGGGATTTGGAAAGGCCGGGGCCCAAGGGTCACTCATCAGGGGAGGCCAAAAAAAGAGGGGGAAAGGAGGAAAAGGGGGCGGGGTCATCTACTGGAGTAATAAATCTGGTGAAAGACAAAAAAAGATCGCGATGAAAGCATAGATTTGGAGTGTCTTCATTTTGAGTGACTGGGACATGCAGGAGGGGGCACGCGAAAAAAAAACGTCCTGGAGAATCAGAGAAGAATTAAAAGAGTATTTCTGGGCATGTTACGCACCGTACCCAGGAGAGAAAGGAAAATGAAAAACCAAAAACCTGGGCAAAAACGCACCACAAGCGGAAGAAGGTCCAGAGTAGCAAGGTACCGTTCCTCTTCTTGAAAAAAAAGGGTCAACCCTCCCGTCCCGGAAAAAAGGGGAATGGGGGGAAAAAAGAAAGAAGTAAAAGCAAGGGGTCAGAAGTCAGGCAAGCTCGGCAACTCAGCGAGATGGGGTGTGGGGAGGGGGAGTTCTTCTAAGTCATGGAGGGGATCGGGATCCGATGGGAAAAGAGAAAGAGTAAGAGTCGGTCAGAATGGGAGGAGGAGTATCTTCCAGACGGAAAACTAACCGAGAAAGGGGGGGGGAAAAACTTGAGAAGACTTTCTGCATGCGCGAGGAGGGTAAAGGTTTGTACCTGGAAAGACTGAGGGAAGGCGCGAAAAAAAAGAGCAATGCAGGAAACTAGTCAAACAAAGGGAGGAGAGAGGGGGGGGTGAAAGGCCGTTTAAGGCCTTTTTTTTGGGCATTTGTATTTCCTTGCAAAACTCCAGGGAAAGGCGAGAAACGGACAAAAAAGCGGCGGATGCGCACAGTGACGAAAAGGGAAACACCTGGGCGGGACGCAGATACATTCCGGAAGCTTGACGAAGAGCCGTAACATGATCGACGGGAATCACTGGAAAGCGGGGGGGGACTCAGGGGGGAAAAAAATCCTTCGGGTAATTGGGTCGAAAGTGACCGAGGGGGGACATTCAAAAATATCGATCGTCTGTTGCCGATATTGCAAAAGAAGAAGCGAAGAAGGGGTGGAAACCTTTGGAGGGTTAACCTTTGGTCACAAGTTCAAAGGGAGAAGGGAAAAATACTTGCCGATTGACAGTTGGACAAGAAGGAAAGGCACGGGGGGGAGAAAAAAAAGGCAGGGGGGCGAGGGGAAGAAATGATCCAGCCCCGTCCGGGACTGGCATTTGGGCAGCAATTCGGGCACGTTGTTGGGGTACGCGCTGCCCCCGTATCGATTTCAACAGAAGAAGCGGCGGGGGGAATCGCGCTGTTGGTCAAATTCAGTCAAAAAGGAGAGAAGTCAAAAAAGGGAACTACTTCGTACCTGTTATCCAGCATATTTTCGCATTCAAAAGGGGAGGTCAAAGGGGGAAGGGAAACCCGAAGGAAAAATATGGAAGGGTCTAAAGTCCAACATAGAAACAGAAAAGGGGAGGGATGGGACGAAGTGCAATATGAATTCTTAACGCGGAGGGGGGAGGAAAGGGAAAATCATGGAGGGACAAAGGAATACTCTAGCTCTAGTGAACTCGCGGGTTAGATGGACAATCCAATCTTGGACCCTCAAGCGAGGGGGTCGGGAGGAAGGGGAAAACACCGCGATAGGGGGAAAGGCTCTTCACGACTAAGAGAGGGGGACATCGTTGGATTTTGGAGTGATCGGCAAGAGGAAATCAAAAGCAGGGGAGCGGGGGGGGGGTCACAAAAAGGGCGGAAAAGGAATTGAATAACTGTGGAGGAAGAGGGATTTTTATTTAGACCCGATTTACTGTCGGGGAAGGTCATTTCAAACGCGTCATGAACACAACGCTATTGGCGTAGAGGGGGTCTAGGAATGGCAGATCGTCTGCGCGCCGCTGTACGGAGCGTAAACCTATTTGGGGGGAACTCCATGGGGTCACAAGGAAAGCAAGCCGGCGCAGGAGAGTGCACTTCAGGTGCATCTCGAGAGAAAAAATCGCAAGAAAAAACGGAAATCAATGTGGAGGGGGGGAAAGGGCTAGGCTATTAAAATCCTTTCGAACAGGGGGGGTGTTCAATGGGAAGCGGGGGGTTCATGGAACGCACTTACTCGGGCTTTAGGCGGGCGAAGGGGGAGATAGAACGTCTTAT
>Ga0179593_1497303_pt1 | contig 12935 bp, 4 predicted proteins | sample CZODoug2_1_08_16_FD_185931 | JGI IMG/M metagenome (GOLD analysis project Ga0179593, IMG submission 185931) | Vadose zone soil fungal communities from Angelo Coast Range Reserve, California, USA - CZODoug2_1_08_16fungal (PacBio error correction) | ecosystem: Environmental > Terrestrial > Soil >...
GGTGTACGCGGCTCAGCGAACTGCATCTTAAAAATATCACGGTCTTCAGGGGTGTCGCGTCAGCGTACACGGAGTCTACAGATGGAAAGTTATAAAGTCTTGCGCGGGATCGACCTGCCAAGTTTCGCAGCGACGCTTTCCTTAAAGGCTATTCCCATCAAATCTCTTTTGCCTACCGAACACAGAGGAGGAAAAGAAGTTCTGTGTTGCGGCGCAGGGCGTCGAGCCAGTGAAGGTAACAAAAGCCCGGCGTCCCAGACATCGACGAGATCTATCATCTTTAAAAATAAACTTATCTTATAACAGTGTTGTCATAGTGCCCCGCGATAACCCAGGAAAAATTGGTGGTTTAAAAGAGACGTGGCCTAACAACTCGCGATCCGAACCGAACGTGAGGCCTCACACAACTTTACTCCTACCTCGGAAGCGATGACGATCGGGACTGAAGAATGGGGGAAGCTTGACCTCGATGCAAAAAAAAGATGAATGGGGGGGACCAGTTCAGGGCTAGGGAAGTCCATCCAAGGAAAAACCCTGGCTCTTCTGCTTATCTACAACTAACATGGAGGGGTAGCCGGTACACCAAGGGGTAAAAAGGAAAATGGAACGAGGGCATAGAGTAAAAGAGGTCTTGAAAGCAAAAGGGAAGCTCGCAAGCTCACGAGACTTAAGGAACTGCCTCATCGACACAAAGAATGCGCTTTTCGATACTGAAGACATCTCTCAAACCTGCTCCGAAGCACCCACCACAAAAAAAGGGTGGGGTGCGAAAGCGCGACCTTATCAATGTTCCGCGTTCATTTGAAAAACACGGGGGAGAATTGGCACTCTCTAAAACAGTTGGATTCGAATGGTTAATTGGGTGAGAACGAGGGCAAAATACAAAAGATAATTTGCGTCGGTCACTTCGGCGTCTGTGAGGGCAAGCTAAGAGCATCATGCTCGCCGCGGGAGGCATGCAGCGGAGGTCTTGGAATGAAAAAGTCAAGAAAGGTCCGAAAGACAAGTGAGAATGGCCCAGTGGAAAGGTCATCGCTCGGCAAAGTCTTTTTCATTTGATCCAATTTTGGACGGGAAACCCCTCTACTCTTCATCCTAAGTCTTGGAGAGAACCGAGCTACGGAGGGAGTTCTCCATACAGGTCAACGGGTCAGGCGCAGTGACCAAGAATGAAACTGGGGGGGGGGAGTTCCGCTTCCGAAACTGGAACAATCATCCCCTTTCGCGAAAGCTTGCTGCGTCATTAGACCAAGGAGATGAAAGAAGAAAGATGTTTAGTGGAATTGGCTATAAAATCACCCATCGCATGCAAGCAGAATGACTCCAAGGGAAAAGAAACGATGTTTCCAGCTACTCATCGACGGAGGAATCTCACGAAAGACGGTGGCGAGGCCCGATCAGTCGAGCAGGGGACAGCGGGAGGGAAAAATACAAAGCGGGGGAAGGGCCGTTTGTGTTATCAACGGATCTTCTCGCGCGAACATCTACAACACTGGGCCAACCTGCTTGTGGGATGAGGGGTGAACGTCAAACGACCGCCGTTAACGATGGCGACGCAGCGAGTTGGTCTCACGGCCTAACGTGCTTTCAAGCTATGGTCCGAGAGGTACTCTCAGCGCTCGAAAAATGAATATTGGGGGCGAAAAGAGGGCACCGCTTGCCCTCTGGAGAAGAAAAAAAGAGGGGCTTGGCTGGAAAAAACTGGGACTGGGGCCTCGTCCATTCATGATCGTAAACATTGCAAAAGTATCTCCTCTAGGAATATAAGTCATGCGAGCCTTTTTGTGCTGGCTGACTTGCGCACGAAATTCACCAGCCGATTGCATAAAAAACAGGGCAGGAGACGGAAAGGTAATAGCGAAGACGCACCGAAACCGCGCGAATCGCCTCTAATGAACAAAACTCCAGGAAACAAGCGTCGAACACGCACGCCAGGGTAAACCTCAAGTATTGTGACGAAGCATTCAGGGAACCGACAGAGAAAAGAAAACAAAAACCCGTAAGGAGGAGAAAGATGGGCCGCAAACAAGCGTCAGTGGCAATAGTTCGACCAAGCTTCTTGTGACTCTGAATATGAAGTCTCGCAAGCGACCACATGATTCGGTGGCGGGAATTTCGCGCACGCGGCTTCAGTGAAGGGAAAAGACAATTCACCGCGTTAGTGGAGAAGCAACGTCCGTTGGGGATTGTGTCCCGCGAACTTTTAATTTCGTCGACCCTTCACATCCATCTCCCCCTCATAGTCGAGAGCATTCCAATTGGAGATTGACCTCGCGGAGGCTGTTTCCTAGGCCTTTGTTGGAAAGGAGAGTAACGAGGAAAGCCCTCTCCCGATCAAAAAATCGCAGATCAGAACGGGCACCGGCTGGCCATCTTTTGATCAAAAAATATTCCTTTTCGGGCGGCTGTCCCCTGCGAACTCAGCTGGTGAAACGCCAGTGTTCGGAAATCAAGGATAAACAACGCGAGGCGTCATGTCAACAGCGCAACGGGGAGTCGAACGGAATACCAAGAGCCAGAATTTTGGACTCATGACTTGAAGTAGAGACGCGCCGACAGGCTGACTCAAACAAACGCCGTAACCGGGGGGGCAAGACAGGCAAAACCGCAGTGCGAGGTAAGGACTTGGAAGGCTGCTCCATCCTTCTCGCCAACACCCGAGGGAGGATCCGTCGAGGAGGAGCGCTGGTCCACCTCCTGGCCTTGCGTCAATGCGATGGGGGTGCTGTTCTTCAAACACGAAAGAGCGGAACAAAGGAGCTGGCAGGTAGTGAGAAAAAACCCAGCCAACGAGGGAGGGGCAGAAAGGAGTAATTTATTTCCATTTCATTGCGGCCGAGGAATGGAAAAAGTCTCTGGGTCATGCGGCAAGGAACACAGGGAAAGTCGGCTGACGTGAAAACTCAGGGAAGCCGCGGGTTCTCAGAAGTACGGACGTGGGAGCCGGTGTCTGTCATATTACGTTTCACTTATAACACTTGGCAAATCGCAGAACCAGAAGGAGACTCTCTCGAGCGAATTCTCCAATGAAAGGGTAAGTGGGCCAAGAAACACGCTTTGAGCGAATGTAGTTAGAACGGGCGAAATGCCTACCTCCTCTGGTCCTCCTCGGAAACCGCGGCGAAGAACGTGGCGGCCACTCTTTGTCGCATAAAACAAAGATTGAAAAAAATCAGAAGGGAAGGCTAAAGCGGCGCATCCCCTAACCTTCTAAGCATCTCTTGCTCTTGGGCACAACCTTTCGGGGCCAATTTGTTTTCAGGATACGAGGGGAAGACCAGAGCTTCGCAGGTGGGGGAGGGAAAACACAGTCGTGTCGTAATGATCTGCAGAACTGAGGTCTACAGTTCAGCTAACAATAAGGCGTGATGCTTGGGTCCGCTGAGGTCGTTCCCAGGGATCAGGGAGCTGAAGGAAGAGGCCATATTCGTCAGAAGGAGGAACTTTGTACTAGAGAAGAGGGTCGTTATTGCTCAAGAGTTTCTTCAGCAGGCAGCCGACGGAACGTTCGGTACGTTAAGTGAGTTGCGCCTTCCTCAGAAAAGACCGGAGGACGGATCTCCCATCCACAGGCGTCGACACGCGGTGAAATCTCAATTTGTCTTCATGCAACGCATTACTCCTCGCGAGTTAAGGTCGCGACTAGGGTTTGAGGCTGCAAAAAAAAGGACGGGGAAAAAAATAGGGGTGGTGAGGACCAGTCGGGACAACACTCGACCTCGGCGTTTTTTCGAGGGCCACAAAATAACACCTGTCGAGGCCAGGAGAAGGAACAAGGGATTGAAGGGCTGAGGGAGAAAGACGAGGCCTTGGGGCGACAGCTCGCCCCGGTTACCATCAGTCCGAACTTCGAAAACGCTGAACAGTCAACAAAGAAAAAGAATTGACGACGAGGTCGGTTAGTACCCGAAGGTTGGGTCATAGCAGTTCAGAACCGCGATAAATGTGTAAAAAAGGGGGTGTCCACAAAAGGAACGATATCCGCTAAGATTTCGTACTTCATATCTTGGGACGCCGTCGACTCCAAAAACAGGATCCAAGAAGAAGGAGAGGGGGGTACCCCTTCGCTGGGGCCGGTCAGTCGGTAACCTCTTAGAAACAAAAACAACTTATTGAGGAGATAGGGGTTACAATCCGGACTCAAGAACTGCGGGGGCTGAACTCATCGAGGGAAGGAGGGGGTGTCTGAGGACAAGCGGACGGGTCCCAAATTCCAGATAAAATCTGCGACTCTGCCTTCTTTAACCCAAGGGTTCGGCAGGGACCGGCGTCCCTGAAGGCTTCTCTACAGGAAGGGGCTGGGGACTACGAAACGTCGGAGGCAGAAGGCGGGTTGCGCTAGCGCGACGTTATTTACCTCTTTACCGATCCATCCAGAACGATGACCTCACGATCGTTCAAAATCACCAGGTGGAAATGGCGACCTGGCCCGCCAGGTGTATTCAATTCTGTTGAGCGATCAACAAACCTAGCTCGAGGGTGTGGTGGAAAAAAAATCGGCTTGTCTCACACCGCGAAGACGACGCCGACGTGGTACCGACCACTGGAGAGGGGATGGGGCTTGAAACCGCGCGGACACTCGGAGGACGAGGCGTTCATGCGTCATTATATCAAATCACGTGAGGTTGCGTGTGGCGATTCCGTCCGGAGTTCCGGGTCTGAGGGACACGGAAGAAAGAAAGTAAAGGAAAGACGAAGGCTCAGGATGCCCTGCGCAACTTAAGAAAGGGTCTGTTTATCGACTCAATGGCTCAAGTCTCTATTAAACCAGGGCTCTGGAAGGAGCAAGGTATCTCGCTCTCTCACGCTAAGAAGAAGAGGTGAAATAAGCGACACAAGGCTAACGGATTCTGTCGCTGGGAGGACATCCTTTCTACGTCCTCATTATACAGAATGGTTCTACAACTCGCACGAAACTTAGGTCCTGTGTCCAACATGGGCCGAAAAAAGGGGTTGAGAAGTGGGTAAGAACCCAAGATTACGAATGCTCTGACTTCGAATGGTGATTTTCGTTTCTTACTCCCCTCTTACTGCTAATGTGTGTTGTCAATTCGGGCGTCTTGCTCTTTAAGAAAAGTTGGTCCGCAACGGGGATGCTCGCCGGGGGGGGGAGGGCGCCATCGTATCATTCATCTTAGTGGGGGAGTCAGGAAGTCCTCTAAGTCGCTAAAAGCGTGTAGCTCGAAAAGGTTAAAATACTTTCAAGAGAGAAGAAAAAAGGATCTCAGGTCGGGGGGGGGCTGTTGTGACAAGGCTTGAACCACTAACTGAAAAACACAGTCCGAAGGTTCCTTTGGCGAGAACCACGCATCTCGCTGTGGGTCACTGCAAGATAAACGCCCACAGGTACCTTTGCCCTTTACAAAACGGGCGAAGAAACTGGCCGGCGCCTCTAGTATACAAGGATCCGCACCCGTCGTTCGACGGGGGGGGGGGCAAAGGGCTAATCCCGAAATTAGATCGGGGCAAGCGGGACTGTTGCCGTTTAAAATTGGGGGCTTAAGACATCCATTCAATCCGATTTTCCTCAATAAGAAGCTCATGGAAAGACAAGGACTCAGCGACGGAGGATCTCAAGCAATACGGGGCTAGGCTCAGGAGACTCAGGGGGACAAGAAAAGAAGGGGAGAAATAGAAGCACGCGAGGCACGGGGGGGGGGTGTTGTTGAAGTCATAGGATCCGTCCTCCTTAGTACAGAGACGTACAGACAAGGGAGCCAACCCGGCATTCGGAGACGGACTGGGTATTCCCGTACACGGGACCGAAGGGGGGCTGCCATTCTATTTTCTACTCCTCCTAACCCTCTTAACGATTTACTTCTACGGGAACGAAAGGATTTTGTCGAAAAGATGGAAAGCGCGTGCCCTCTTAGCGGAGCGGGAAGGGGATAAGGGGATGACACGAAGGAAGACACATAGGATCCGAGAGAAAGGCGAAAAATGCCGAGATAACACAAGCGAGAGGTACCAATCTGAATTGGAACATGAAGCGTGAAGGGGTGAGTGAGAACTTGGGTCAAAAAGGAAAAAAGAAGGAATCTTGCCTGAAGGCCAAAGAAAGTTTGCGGGGACTTAACAAAAGCGCCGACGCCTCGAACCCCTCTAAATCAAGCTCGGTCGCCAATTTCCACGAGAATTATCCGGCCTGCAGCGAAACAAGAACTGGGACAGTGGTAGACCTCACGTGATTTGTGAATACGAAAGGAGTTAAGAGAAAACAACTAAGAAAAAAATAGAGGGGAAAGAGAGATCGCGCATGGTCTTCACCATCACGTTATTCACCTGGTAACTCAGGAAATTAAGTCTTCCTCTAGGAACTTGGGCGACCCGCAGAGTGACGGGTGCGATTTCCGCAACTTTGGAGGAAGGGAAAAGGGAACAGTGCTTGGTGAAAAAAACTTGGAAGTTGGGTGTTGGCTATGATAGACTGCTGGGAATTTGTTTGTAAAGTCACCATCTCACACCCGCTCACAGAAGGGCTGTTGCCAATTGGAGAGTGCTTACATAAGGAGGTACGCAGGAATTTTTTGGAAAAATGGGTGAATCGATCACGATGTCCCACGTCCAAACATCAAATCCGTCACGATCAATTTCCCACGCGACGCAATCTTGTCAATTTCCACGGTTTCGAGCGCTGAAGTAAAAGATCTAGAAAGGTTGCCGGCATGAGGGGATAGACCACTCCAGGCTGAATGGGCAAAGTTATTTCGAACGGGATAAAAAGGAAGAAGAAAATGAATTGTTGGGGAAAAAGTGACATTCCGTAAATGTCGCTGGAGACACCTATCCTGAACTCAAACTGCCGTTAAAGTACGGAAGGGAGAGCTTCTTCATCTATTGGTCTGCTGCGCTGCTAGTCTCCTTCCTGCGGCAAGTAGGAAGGGCGTGAAGACTCCTAGATTGAGGTCCGCGTCTTGCAGAAGATCTGTTCCCTTGTCCGCAACAGCATTCGAATATGGCTCCAGCCAATTCCCAAAAACCGTCCGCTTGCCCCGCTTCATCGAAATAGTGATCAACCACTAAAAAAGATTTGGGAGGTGAGATTGGTATCCAGTTTCATTCTCTGAAGTCTTAGGGGGGGACAAGACTCTGTTCCTATGCGGCAAGACGTCAAGGAGGGGAAAATTGGAATGCAAAACATAAGGAGCGGAGGGTTCTCAAGACGTTCACGGACGTATCTTCGTTCATATATTCCTTGGGGAAATGAGCAAATCGACAGCAACCAATGAACTCTGAGCACGAGCGAATCGCGACAGTGACAGAAAAAACCGAGACCAAAGGGGGGAAGGGACTGTTAGGGGAGACAGACATGCCCGACCTCCGCGCTAATCCGCTGCATCTCACGGAAGAGCGGTATAAAAAGGGCCATCTGGAGAGACGCGAACAAGAAACGAGTGGAAAACCTAAAAAAAACGGAGAGAACGCACTCATCCCAATCACCATTCAGCGTCGCAAAGAGCTTTGTTTTTGGGCAGACACCAGGGTCTCCTGGGTTTTCAAGGACACAAAGGACCAAGGCTGCGTCGAGTTGGTCGAACACCCTTCGGGTAATGAGCATCCCGGGTGCTTGTCCGAATCCCCGTCAGAGGAAGTGGGTGTCGAGTGAGTCGAGTGACTTAAGGAAGGAGCGGGGGTATCTGAGGAGAGACTTGCAAGTACCTCGTGAGAAAGGATTGGTTATAGAGACAAACGTCGTCCAGTTCCTTACTAAATAGAACCAATGTTCGCGTGAGCGCAGGCAGCAAGACGAGTCGTAAGTGAATTTGGGACAGGGGCCAGTTCAATCAACAGTCCCTCGGGGGGGGGAAGGAAGCCATCCAGACACGTCTTCGCAGCAGCCTGTCAATCAAAAGGGCTGCAGGCCGCTCGTAAACCGCGCCCGCGAGGTTCAGTCCAAGAACGGAGAAGGGGGGGGGTGGTGGGAAAAGCGTTCGTGGACTTCGTCGCTTCGAGGATACATTCTAGGAACAAACAAACAAATCGAGCCATCGGGGGTGATCGCGGAGGACTAAAAATGTCAGAGGCCCCAGTGAAGAACCAGTTAGGGGGTGAACGGATGAAGGGAAGAGAGACGATTTCTGATGGACTCTCGCCGGCCCCAAAACCAATCGACGCTGCCCGCCAGACCAAAAAGCAACGGCCTGCGCGCGGGGGGACGTTTCGTACCTTCATTGCAGGTTATATATCAAGTGGAGAGGACAGAGGCAAGGGGACCGAAACCTGGTGTCACAGGGTCGAATCAGAAGATTTTGACTATCTGAGATCTTGGGAATAAAACACGGCGTCCTGCAGAAAAACACCCAGATCACATTGCTCAAGTCAGAAATGGGGAAAGCAAAAACCAGAAGGAATGAGTTCGGTAGGTAACCCTCTAGAGAAAAAAAAATAGAGAGGATTAAAATAGAGAGATTTGGCTACGACGGACCTCAATCTACTGGTCTTTCTAACAGAGCGGCGCGGAAAAAGGAGGGGGGGTGGCTCGAGTCAAAGGGGGGCGAGCTAATTCCCAGCATCTGGGCATCAGAAATGGCTCTAGAGAGGGGAAGCCCATTTTTAGGCACAATAATATAGAGGATATGGACTCACCAAACTGAAATCGCGTGGTCCGACCAAAGCAGTAGAAACGGGGACCTGGGGGGGGGAGGGCAGGCACAGCGTCTGTGTTACGTTCAAGCGACAGGGGCTCAGAGCGTCCAATCAAAGAGGAAAAGCTTAAAGAATCAGGTGCAATGCAACACTCCTCTCTCTGTCAGTGGAGTGATCGACAGGTGGGGCCCCAGTCTGTGGCGCCGCGATCACAATAAAAAGGAGAGGGGTGGTGTGCTCTCGACTGTCACAACCGCTATCTATGGCCGTCAGAGAAGACCTTCAAACACTCGTGCGTTACGGGGACTTTAACTAAGGAAAGATAGACTCGATGGAGGGGCAGAAATTGAAAAGACTTTACCGAGGAGGGAAGGATCTTCTCTTTATGGCGTAGGCCGTTAACTCGAAAGCCTTTCTGAGGCCAACTTGAGAAACCTCAACTGAATAACCGAAAGACGAGGGCTTGAAAAGAGAAAAAGAAGGAAACTAGTTCGGGGGAGCTCGCCGCCTCAAACCTGACTACTTTCGAAACTCGTGAGTCGAATGTCTTCTGAAGAAAAGGGCAAGTATCCGAGGGAATGTCTACTTAGACTCTACCGAAAGCAGGGACAACCCTTCACGCGGATAGTGTCAGCTGGACTGAAGACAATCGATACCGGAACACACTTGGAAACAGGAAGAGGAAAAAAATAATGGGGATACAACTCGAAAAAGGAGGTAAAGGGGTCGGAGGGGGCAATGTCCTAAACAGGTGCGAGTTGTCTGAAAGTACTAAAGCATCGTTTAAGTTAGATTTGGGGGGGATGAGCACCGCGTTAGACCAAAAAAGAAGTGGTGAGTGGGGTTCATTCGGAGTCTTGGCGTTCGATCGTCAATATGGTACCAAAAATGCATGTTCTCTCCGAGGAGGATAAGCGGTTACTGCAGCGGAGGGTTTGTGAGGGAGAAGCGGGGACCTAACTACGTCGGACTCGAGTGGTGATCTGGGCCACCAGTTTCGCCTTTCCTGCTATTGCAATAAAAAAACCGGTGCTGTTGCTGTGCGGTTTGAGAAAACGGGTTTAAGGGAGAAGGAGGAGGAAAAAAGAAAACAGGCGTCACGTCGAAATCTTTGGGGAAGAACCTTCGCCTAAAAATGATGGGAATTCACTGGAGACCGGAGCCCCGGGTACCTGGACGCAGGCGACGAAGGGAGAATAAAAAAGGAGTAAGAACTGGAATACAAATATAACTTTCGCAAAAAAGGTTTGCGTGGGACGTTGATAACTTCCCGCATTAGAGGGAAGCGGGGCAGCAACTGTGGCGTTTCAGGAAAAAGAAAAGACAAAAGAATGTCACAGATTTGACGAAAAGAAGCCGCGAAGTACGGTACTCGGACTCACTTGAGAGGAAGCCAACAGAGCAGGAGATCGAGTCAGAGCAAAAACAATCAGAATCGACCTGGCGACGGCACGAGGACTAAGGGGGGGAGGTGGTGAGAAAGGAATATCCTCTTAACAGAGTTTCACTGAATCGGTTTCTGGATATTTCACTGTTTGCAAAAAAGTCCAGGAGGAAAGGACGGACACCATGACGCCTGCGCGATGGGGTCGCACCGTCCGAAAGGACGTGGCACACAAAGAGAGAGGGTTAAGGGGGGGCAGACAAGGGGCCGCGTAGAAAGAGTTTCTGAAGCAAATTGCACGCGCTTCCTTCTTCGGAGCCTGGGGATCTTATAACTGGGAAAAAAAAACGTAGCACAGTGGACGAAAAACTGCCGGGAGGAAAAGAAGACAGGTCAATCTCCAATTGGACCACTCGAAGTAGGAGGGGGATAGGAGGACTTACTAACAACGGGAAGAAAATTCAACAGCCGTGACATATACAATTCCGTAGTCTGAGATCAAGGGTTGAATGGATCTCCTACAACTGAGAAGACCATGCGCACGAAATCGCTACACAAGATAGAAGGAAAAAGGTACGTCCGCACGCGAAAGGAGAAAGGCAAGGCACGCGAAGACAGGTTTACCTCAACTGATTGTGACGACTCCTTTCATTGTGAAGTACATCTCCACAGGAGGAAGAGAGAGAATGTTCGCGTCACTCAAGGGAGTCATCACAATCACGTGGAGGTCTACACTTTTGCGGGGAACAGAGGGAAAGGTAAGAGAAACGGCGAAGAACAGGGAAAGATTCGGTGGCGATTGAGGGGGGGGGAAGCGTAGAGAGTCTTCACCTCTAATTGCAAGGAAGTCTATCTCAAACTAAGTGGGACAGTGTTAAGAACAGATCGGGGGACGGGTGAATTTCTCGGGGAATGGGCAAAAGGGCCAATTCAGGACACATATCCCCCTCACCATCACGCTCAGGAGAGGCATTTTTCTCAATTGGAGTAGGGACCTCGCTGGAATGTCATTAAATTTTGGGGGGTGAGGAAAATGTGAGAGAGGGGGGGAAGGAAAAATTGAGACATAAACGTCTCCTATAGAACAGCAGGCAAAGTTCTTTCCTATGTCAGGAACGTCACGCGCGGCGTGCCAATCTTTTCTAATTGCCTTTTAGGGAGCAGGACGGCCGCCCCGACGCGATTTTGTTCAGGACGTAGGAAGCAGGGGGGGGGGAAAAAAGAAAAACGAGGATAGCAGAGTGCTTCATGCCGCGATCTCACGCCAAAGGGAGAGCGCAAAAGTAGCATCCAGAAGGTCCGGTTTGCGCTCATTAAATGGCCAGTTATTTTCGTTAGATTACTCCTCTCATTAAAAAGGGGGAAAAAAAAAGAAAAGGTGCAATCGGAGTCTTCCGTAAAGTTCGGGGGGAGGGTGTTCTTCGGCGAGAGAAGGACTCGGCAACGTCCAACCGTATTGGATCGCTCGATGACGGCGTCGCTTTCAACTTAACTTTCTTGCTCCGCTGGACAAATGAAAAAGGGAGTCGAGGCTTCAGCCAATTCTCAAGAAATCCCCGCTTGCCCATCCATAGTAGAAGGACAAAGCAAAAAACCACCAAAGACCGCAAGGGCGTTTCTTTAGAAAGGGGGTGGGGAGGAGGTCCATGGCTAGGAATTCGCATCAGTAAGAAATTGTCACTTGGAAGGCAGGACCCGGGGTCCGGTCTTCTGGATAAACAAAGAAAAATGAGGTTCGAAAAAGAGAGAAGGGGACTGAAGGGCAAGGGGGAAGAGGTCAGATGGAGATGAAAACGCTTGGCGCAAAGCAAAAAATGAGATCGAGGAAGAAGCGGGACAAAAAAACGGGCCCTCACCACGCTTTGTTTAGAAAATTCGAACGCGAAGGAGGAGAAATCACGCTGTTGCACAGCTCCGCGTAGCACGACGAAGAACCAAGTTGCAAAAAAAAGCAAGGAAAAGACGGCGCCGAAGTGAAAAAAAAAAGCAGAAGCTACCGTACTAGGAACAGGGCTCAAACAATCAAATTAAATGGTCGCAAAGAGAGTGGGAAGCTCTTTGGGGGGCAACACTTTCGCCATGGGGTTTCAGGCAAAAAAACAAAGAAGGGAGAAAAGTGGTCGCATACAATGAAGGGTCGTGAGGAGAACGGCAGCCCGGGAAGCGGCTTCAGCAAAATTCAAACGTGATGCGTGTTCCTGATTTCGGGAAGTAGGAGAGGAGGGCACGAGATACTTGAAAGAAAACTTCGTCAAGAAAGAACAGGACGTTTTATCAAGGACAGGAGGAAGTGGGAAAGGGCCGCGAGCTCCAAAAGGAGTTCCGGGAAAGCAACACCTGAGCCAGGAGTTCGGTACAGTCAGTGATTTGAGGCAGGGAGAGACCCAAAAAAGGGGACGGAATGAACAAGCCAGGCGCCCGTCGTCTCGCGGAGGAAAGACAGGAGAGAACTCAATCGGAAGCGGGGTCCGCGAAGTCCGAACCGAACTATGTATGAGACCAAGTCTTAAGAGAGAGAGGTGTGAGACAAGTCAGACCAACCATCGAAGAGATTGGGTGGAAAAGGGGTAAAAAAAGAAACTGACAAAGGAAAGAGGGACGTAGAAAAAGAAAGGGACTTGGAACGAGACTTCTTTTTAAACGCGAGGCCGGGTTGAAGCAGGCACAGTGTTACCAAAAATCAGGGGAAAGGGTCGACAGCTGGGGCCGCAATCAAAACAGACGGCGGCTTGCCTCCTACTTGTTCGGTTTAAACCCGCTTTGGAAGGATGAGCATTTCATGAAAGCAAAAGGTCACCCCTTTGAAAGAAAAAGGTTGTACAAGGTCGTATCTCCAGGGGAAAGAAGTTTCTAGAGCAATGGGAACGAATCTGTCGCTCAAGATATAAAACCACGCAGACTTCCATCCTGGCCATGGGAGATTGCCATAGCCCACGCAGTGACTTATGATTAAGGGAGAGGTACA
>Ga0179593_1580322_pt1 | contig 12935 bp, 17 predicted proteins | sample CZODoug2_1_08_16_FD_185931 | JGI IMG/M metagenome (GOLD analysis project Ga0179593, IMG submission 185931) | Vadose zone soil fungal communities from Angelo Coast Range Reserve, California, USA - CZODoug2_1_08_16fungal (PacBio error correction) | ecosystem: Environmental > Terrestrial > Soil >...
GAACCACGTCGGAAATAAAGAAACCCCTCCTGCCGATGAAAACAGATTGCAAACAAAGTATAGGCCATGGTGTTGGCCTCACAAAACTAAAGGCTCATTTAGAAGTAACGGTGGTTGAAAAAGGAAAGAGGGAGAGTAAAAAGAAATACGGGAGTGTGAATTAAAAAGTGAGTCTTTGTAGGCAGGGCGAGGACACAGGGCAGATACAGAACGCGAAAATTCTCTCCTGTCGGTTGCGACAGACTCGAAAAAAACAAATCTCTCCCGCCGGAGCCAAAAAAAAAGATTCCGAGACAAGGGTCGCGCCACATGGTGTTCAAATCTCTTCACAAAGAGACAATCCGCATGCGCCCAGAAAAACAAAAAACAAGAGAGATTTGAACAGGCCAGGGGAGAAATGGGTAAAAAGAGGATGGCTTTCCCGAAGAGAGAAAGCTGTCCTGCGGGCGCGCGAGAGAGTAATTAACACGACCGGGGGGCTGCTTGTAAAAGCCAACACGGTACCCCTCGTTTAGCGGACGGTAACGGATCGAGGGGTGACTGAAGCTCTCCAATCTAAATCCGACACACCGTAGAATAAGAAAATAGGTCGATCAGCATGGTAAACGCCTATACCCTGGGAGAAACTCTTTCGGGGAGACCAAGTACTGAGCGCAAAAAAAAGAACAGGAAGAAACCCTACTCTGGGAACAAAGAGCGATCACACGCGGGAGGAGAGCGATTTTCGAAAGTATGGTGAAAAAAGATTTTCCGAAAGAGTTACTGAAGGCTCAGTGCAGGGCCTACCGTCTTGCCGATCCTGGATCCATTGCTGGAGCTGAAGGTGCACGGGCAACTACAGTTAATTCTGTCGCCAAGGTACCGGACTCTAAACTAGGGGCCGGGGGGAACTAAAAGAGGGCCTCTTTCATTCCGTGTATGCGGGAGGCACGAAAAAATGAAAATTGTTTTCGAGGAACTGCAAACAAGGGAGGTCTGAATGAAGCACACGAGAAAGAGACTACTCCCGCATCATCGCCTGCCTAATTCAAGAAAGGGGGGGAGGGAAACATCTTGAATTGGCGGGGGAACATTGGAGGGGATACCTTACTCTAAGAGATTAGTAGTTGATGATGGCCGGAAAAAAGGATAAAGAGTGGGGATTGTTAAATGCACAGAGCCTCGTGGGGCCAGAGTGGACACACGTAAATGGAAATACTTATAAATTTGGAAGCGGTCGGTTCCGGGGCAGGGACAACGAGTAACTTATTCTTAAACGACAGAAATCAACGAGAAAGAGAGGTTAAGAAAAAAGAATGGAGGAGGAGAGAAGAAGTACCGTTCTGCATATCATTGGGGTGCAAGCCAAACATCGAAAAAAGGGGGCGCTGGGAGGGTGGTGACGAACAAACAAAAGAACAGTATCTCTGGCTTGTTTGATTTTAAAAGTAACCCGTTAGGTAAACTGGGACAAGACCCGGCGAAAAAAAAGCGGCTTGCCAAGTCTGTGAAGCTTCGAGGCCGCAGTTGCTCAGGGGGGAACGGGTTTAGCTGGCTGCTGGAAAAAAAAGACAGATCGAGTGGGGGGGTCTGCACGGATGAGTGCGCAGGGGGGTACACACGGTAATATTTCGGGATCCACAAGGGAGAGTAGAAAACTGGGCCGAAGGGGCACGGTGGTCGCCGGAGGTCGTCTTCGGATGACGACCAGGGGGACAGATGGTTGAAAGCAGGTGGCAGAAAACAAAGTAGGGGGATTTCTCCGACCGGTTGAAGCGAACGAGAAAAGGGAGGTTGAGAACAGAATTCGAACAAACGAGTCGGGAGTGGGGTCTGAGATTAGGGGGGAATGAGGGATACTCACGCGATTGATTAAAGGGAAAATCTCGCGGTTGAATTGGCTTTAGAAATGGGACATATTCAGCGTGCTGAAACCGTCAGACAGTTTAAATAGACTATAATCGGTCGACGGGGAAAAGGCCGCGGGAAAAAAGAACTGGATCAATTTCAGCAATGAGTGAGCCAAAGGATTTAAAGCGATTTGGAGGGGAAAGAGCGCTCGGGATAAAAGGAATGGAAGAGAAGTGGTGCATTCAGAACATACATTGCTCAGATCACCCAAGAGGTTCAGTGTAGCGACAAAGACGGTGGGTTTAAGGAACAGGGCTGGGTTAGGAGGAAGGGAATGAAAAGGGGTTGAGGGGAGGCACGGAGTACGCTCTAGTTCTCGGAGGCGAATAAGGCGAAGCAGGCACATAATTCACACCTGGACGCATGGGTCAGCTGAGCCTAAAAAAAGGTCTTTCATTTTTTTCCCCTGAACAGAGCAAAGCGCGGCCTGAAATACCTATCAGTGTGAGGGTCACTTCTGCGGGAGGAATACCGCACTGAATGAACGTGACAATTTGCGTAACTTTCGGAGGACCAGGGGAAAAAGGAGGGACCTCAATTTCTGGAGGCGGGACCACGGCGGATGGAAATGTTGGGCATCCCAAATCGTGTGATTCTCAATAACCGAAAAAACACTCAGATTCCTATCGAACAAATAGAAAGATGGAAAAAAAAAAATGATTTAACGTCTGGAAGGGGAAGTAAGGAAAGTAGGATTGGGCAAGGAGATCCATCCATCGGGACCAGGTGAACCCGTCCCTTTCTAATGGAGAGAAAAACTTAATGCAAGGACGGAACAATATTTCGCTTGGACAACGAAAACAAGGAGATAGAAAGAAGAAGAGAGGGTGATATCCTATTCACTATCACCTGGGTAGCAAAGAGGAAAAGGGGGCAAGGTGTAGAAAAGAAGTCAGTGTCCGGAGTGGATGGGAACTCATTTTCATCTTTGGGAAGAACCATTACACTGACCGCGTGATGTAAGTGCCAAGAAAAAAAAATCATAATAGCAGTTTGGAGGAGAAAAAAACGCGAGGACAAAGGGAAAGCGACGACCCGCTAGTGAAGAATGATAACTTAATACTCTCGGGAAAACAAGATACAGGCCAGGTACGGAATTTAAGGGCAATCTGCTGAAGACAACGTTCCTTTTCCAACACTCTATCGCTGAATGATAGAAGTGTTGGAAAGAAATGGGATATGGAAGCAGAAAATGGGGGAAAAGGAAGCTCCTGGTTTGTTTGTGGGGTTTCAATACGAATAGGGGGGGGGGGAAAAAGATTCACTGCGCCTGCAGGGGGGTCCGCGGATAGGGGGGGGGGGGGGAAACGCAAAGGAGGTATTGTCCGCGGCAGGTGGTGGGTACAACAGCACCTGCCCGTGTTCCAGGGGGGGGTACGGTCACCCTTTTTGGGGGATGGATAACGGGGGGTGGTTTGGGGAACCAGGCGTTAAAAAGAGAAGGAAAAGGCTCCGTTGCGCTCGGGTGGGCCATGGGGGGGGGGGGAACGTTGACGAATGTTTTACGGGCCGGGTGTGTGTGGCGCAGATCGCCTTCCATTGACAGGTACTCGAAAGTCTGCCTCGGTTGGGGGGGGGGGGGGTTTGACCTCGGGGGTGGGGAAAACGATGTTTGTTTGTGGAAGTCGGATAGGTCCTGGATGATAGGGTATCCCTCTGTCTTTCCGAAAAGTCGGAATCGACCCACGTTCATGTTGCTCTTTCCCCTGAAAGAACAGAGATAACAAAAGGTAAGCAACATCTTTTTATTTCAAATACAGGGCCGTCGCAATCACTATACATCTCACAAATTTCGAAAATCTGGGGGCTTTGAACGAAATCCGTGAAACGTTCTCATCATTTTCTAAGAAAGAGCCCGAAAAGACCGTGCTAAGAACCTTCATTCAAATTGATTTATTTTTAGTCCGGGAAAAGGGGCAATTCCCGTGGAAGGGAAATAAGAGAACATCGAAAAAGGCGGATGGTATGGGGGTTCTGGGAAGGGGGGCGACAGATTTCGCTCATGACAATACTGGAATCATTCTTCTGTAGAACGGGATATGATAAGATGTAGGACTATTTGCCAATTTCCTGCAGGACGAGGGAAAGAATGAATGTGAGCAACGACCCAATTGTAGCGGGAAAGAGGAAGAGTGTTTGGTAGATGACTTATAGGTTATCCTAAAAATGAGCTCTCTACTAGAGAAGAAATAGAATACCAACAAAGAAATAGGAATTCGTAGTGGCCTGCGCAGGGTTTTAGGTAAAAAAAAATGAAAATGCCTTTCAATGAAAGGGTAAGAGTCTGATTAAATCTAAAAGGAGGAAAAGAAAAATGGTTCGTGCTCCCACCTTTAAAAAAGGGAGAAAAATGAAGAAAAAAATCTGGTCGTCGATGTATAAACAAACCTTTGTGTTTGAAGGGGTAAAGTGACTCAGTAGGAAAAAGGAAAAAGGTCCAGACAAGGGGCCGGAGCTTCATTTCCAGGAGGAGGGTGAAAAGCGGTCACCCGCAAATTACTTTTGAAAAAAGGAGGGCGTACTGTCGGGCTCCGCCGATTGGTGGACGGGAAGAAAGTTAGTAATTAGAGTACAACAGGGGGGTAAGAATGCCAAGGGAGACAAGTTTCGTATTTGGCCCTGTTCCTCAGGGGAGCCCAGGCCGTAGACTTTAGCTAGCCGTGTCAGGGTTTGGGGGGGTCCTTTGTTATCGGGGGGGCCGATCTTTATTGTTGCCCGACTCTAAGAGCATATTAAAAAAGGGAAGCTGTCGAAAAGAAGACACGAACGATCTGAAAGGAAGAGAAAAGCGATATATTCTTCACCCTCAAGAAATAGGGGGGATACTGAAAGACATAAGTGCCCCCAAAGCCCTGACACTAGAAGGAAAAAATATCGAGAGATCTGCATCGAGTTTGCAGTGAGTAGAAAAAAAAAATGATGACTTAAAAAAGAAACGGATGAAAGCGGAGTATCCAACTCACTCCACAAAAAGAAGGGTGCGAAGCGATTGTGGGCCTCTTATGAAAAGGGTTAATAGAATAGACAATGTCAAGATGAAAAAGTTATTATAAAAAGGGGGGGGGCTGGGAAGTGGACAGAACGAGACAGGCACAGGGGGGGATCGCACTATCCTCACTTCCTCGAAAGGGAATGGTGTCCTAAACAATTTTTACAGCACTAAGAAAAAGGCATGCAAACTACCCTCAAGAAAAGGAAAAAGAAGAAAGAAAACATGGCCAAATGGGGCGAGGGGAGTGCAGTCATCTCCCCACTGAGTGAAAAAACACGATCAATCAATTCAGGTGAAACAGGAAGAAAGAGAAGTACATCGACTAACCGCACAAAACGAAAAGGAGATTAACCGTGAACAATGGGGAAAAAAGGGGGTGAGGAGTGGAAAAGCTGACGTGTCCTCAATTTGAAACAAATAATTAGTATCTGAGCGGTCTAGACTACTATCATCAGCCCAGGGAGGAAAAAAAGACTGTTCTGCCATAAGGAGAGGAAAATTTCGGGCTTGAGGAGGGATGATTGGGTGTTCCGTATTTCTCTGAGGGAAGTCGATGGATACAAAAGGAATGGAAGGAGGGCTCGTATTTCCCTCGAGATTGGAAAAGGGGGGAAAAAATGGGGAGGGGGGGGGTATGGAAAGGATAAAGGCCAATCACTCTCCCTGGGGGAGGGGGTTGTTAAAAAAAGGTCCCTTTCAAGAGTGCAGAAGTGAATAATAGTGCGCAAATCAGTGAGGTGGAAATTAGGGGAACGGAAAAAAAAGCTTGCCCTTCAAATTCTCCGCGATCTTCGGGGGAAAAGTCTCCATTTGCGGTCATCAACCAAAAAAATAAAAAAAAGAAAAAGACAAACCTTCCTTTGAATTAAAAGGAGTTTCAGTGTCATGGTTCCCCAGATTCCAATGGCGTTCCCCACAAAAGGGGTAGCTGAAAAGGAGAGAAAAAAACCCGAGGTATGGAATCGGAGAGCCGCGCCCAAAATTGGGACAAGAGGGGAAAGGGGGGGGGGCGCCATCGACTGTTCAAAAAGGGGCCCCACGCTAGGGACCCCATACGTAAAACCGAAAAGGGGGGGGGGCTCGAGCTGAAAGAGGGAGGGGGGAAAAGAGAAAAAGGGGAGCCATGCGTCGTTCTCCCCTTCAAGGGGATAATTCCGCAATTCCCGCAAGTTGAGGGAAGCAGTGAACCATCCGCCCGAAAGAACCAACACCAAAAAGGGGAAAAAATCCGAGTTACTTTCCACAAAGAAAAAGGCACCCCATTGAAGTGATGCGGCTAAAAGGAGAAGAGCAAAGAGAGAGATTTCTCTTTGAAAGGTTTTCCCGAGAAAAACAAATCTAAACTTAGAAAAAAATTGGGGAAGTCCCAATCTTTATGATAAATAGGGAAGAAGCGCTCGCTGACCACAAAAAGGTCCATCCTTCAGACAACGCAAAATCAAGGGGAACAGGATAAGGGGGGAAAGGAAAAAAAGATCCCTGAGAAGAAGTAAATCCAAAACCTGTTGGGAAGTACAATGTTCCTTTAGGAGGGGAAAGGAAAGCCAAAGGAGAGATGGAAGAAATAAGGACGTCTCCCCTGAAAAAAGGCCACCTTCTCTAACAATAAGAAAAGGGAACCAGACCGGGGGGGATAACGCTAAAAAAAATCGTATACTAAAACTCCACCAGAGGGGGTTTCTTTCATCCATCTTAAAAGGAGAAGCCCACCATACTTTGTAGGGGTTCAGCTCGGAAAAGAAAAGTCAAAGAATCCTCCGTTCTCCTGAGGGGAGGCAACACGCTAACCAGCCACAAATTGGGGTGGGAAAAAGACCACATAGAGAAGGGGATAGAGAGGAAGAAAATTGACCCAGAAACAATCCCAAAAAAGAAAGTCAAACTCAAACCACGCCATAGGAAGGGAAAAGAAGCGCGCTTCCGCAAGAAAAGGGTCGACCCGGGGGAAAAACGGTTTCCTTCTTTTAGGAGAGGGCAAAACCGATTCCAATTTCTAAAACGTGCACCGCCCCCGGGAAAACGAAAGTCCCTCCTTCCAGGGGGAAGGATCCGTAGTCGCAAGCAAGAAAGAAAGCCCATTCAAGCTGTGTTCGGGGCCTGGAGTGAAGAAGGCGAATGAAAAAAATGCTCCTTCCTTCTGGGGGAGGAGGAGCCCTCCTCCCAAAGAAAAAGGAAGCGACTGCCAGCTTACCGGTAGGATCCCAAGAAAAACGCCTTCCCCGAGGGGAAATACGTGTAAATACTTCCTGCTAAAAGAAAAATCGGAGCGCAGCTACGACATTGAAGAAAAAATGTAAGGACAGTCGGGTCGAAGGAAGATCCTCGGGGGGAGGAGATTAAAATATCGAGATGAAAGATATGTTCGTTCGACCAGAAGGGGGGAAGATGGGTCACCAGGTAATTTAGGGAAGAGTAGCGGACTCTTTTCTCTTCTTCTTGGGAAGAGTCACGCTAAACTAGTTGCCGGTGAGACCGCTGGCATTCTTGTATTGGGAAGGAAAAGGGGGGGTTTTGTGGGGCGGCGGGGAGAAGGGCGCAACATACTTTCTTCGGGGGAAAACGCATCATCCTTCCTACAAAAAAAAGGAAAAGAGAAAAGCTTTGAATGGCGGTTTGACGAGGGGGAGGGAGGGAGGAGTCAGATTAGGGGGTTGAGAGACAATGCATAAAAGGGGGGTTGTTGTCTTTTTACGGGGAAAAAGGCGGTGATTCTTCGCTTGAGAAAGGGGATTGGAAAAGCGGATCTGAAAAAAAAAAAAAGAAAAGAAGGCCCTCGCAGGAGGGGAGAAAAAGGGAGGAAGCTCTCGCTGCTTTTCAGGGAGTCAACGGAAGGAGGGGGGGGGGGGTAGGGAATCCCAGGACGGGGGCTGGGTTTCGGGGGTAGCCGATTTCCATTATTTTCGTCTTCTTTCGCAAAAAAAATTGGCTGATGTCCCATAGCGCAAGGAAGGGGGCGGCACGGATGAATTTCCGGAAAGGAGAGGGATTGTGAGATCTTAAAGCGTATGGTGTGGAGAAAGGGGGTCTTCATAAGCAGAAACATTGGGAAAGCAAGGGGGAGGGGGGGTCTCCGCTGGGGGGAGAAGGGGGGGATTCTCCGCCCTGTGAGAAGGGGATAATCCTGCGGTCCTTCTTTAATAAGGAGATCGATTGTCGCGAGGGGGACACTCTATTATCCGGAGAGAAAGACGATATTTTAGATGAATTGGCTTACGGGAAAACTTTCGAAACGGCTGAACCGGAAAGGGGCTGCATTCTTCTATTCATTCGACGGGAGAGAGGGAATGAAACGGACCATTATTGGATAAAGGGGGAGGGGCGTTTTCTGAAGGTGGCAAGAGAGGGGGGGGACAACTAGAAATCCGGGGCTAGAAAGGGTTGGTAAGCACCATCTTGCGCAGGCAAGTTTCCGCTTTGTTACGCGGGGGGGGGCGGGTTATTCAATGACACTCCGAGGGGTTAATCTGTCGTGAGGAAGAAGCGATTAGGCCTCAGCAGGAGGGGGGGGGAAGATGCCCCCCGTATGTCCTGGAGGGGGGATATAAGTGGTTTACCTCCTCCGCAGGAGGCGTATTTTTCACGGGGGGAAGGGGGGGGGGGGGAAGAAAAGTGCGGAACTTGCGGATTTATCAGAGACGTCTTTACGGGGGAAGCGACACAGGAAGAGCGGTTATTATCCATCCGCCGGAGAAAAAAAGATCCAGTGCTTTTTTGAACGGGGGAAAAAAAGTGGTTTTGAATGCTTGGGTCGGAAAAGGACCGTTGGAGCAGGAGGGGGGGGGGGGAAAGGGACAATGCGCTCGTCTGTGCGCGGAAAAGGGAAGAAGTCCTCTAACCTGTTAGCGTGGGAGGAGGAAAAAGACCTGAAATCGCTGCCTTTCGGGGAGGGGGGGAGCTCTATGGGAAATGAACGCTATTTTGAAGAGGAGGGAGGGTGCGGGCGGCCTTCACGGACTGCAACTGAACTAGGAGGAGGGGGGGGTTGCTGCGCAAATGTATAACGGAGTAGAGGGGAGAGAGGAGAATCAGGACACGATAAGAAAGGCAAGCTGCTGATTGAGGGGGGAGAAACTTTGCCACAAGACTATCTCTATTAACGAAAAGGGGAGGGAATATTTTGAAGTGATGCCGGGGAAAGGATGGGCGAGTGACCCTGCCAGAGAACAGAAAGGGTGATGCAGGGGGAAGTAATTCCTCGGAGGGGAAAAAGGGGAATGGTGAAAAGGGCGGCACAGTGGAGAAAAGACTAGGAAAATTGCTAAGAACCGGGAAGAGTCAATTTACGGCGGAAAATTCAAAAAAGGTTGAAGATCAATACCCAGCCTGGAAGGGAAAAGAAAAGAACTGGCGCGATCCCCTTGCCGGGAAAAAAGGAAAAGAAGTGAAGCACGACCCAATTTGAGCGGTCAGAGAAAGAAAGGTCGGTTCAGGGGATTGAGCGCGCGACAGAAGAGGAGGGGGTCCTCTCTGATCTTGCCGATGGGGAAAAGAATGATCCCAGCTGCGATAAATGAAAAAAGGGATATCCAACCTTTATGCTTTGACAGGGGGAGGGGCGTCGGAGATCGTGCTTGAAAAGGTTGCCTTATCTTTGTCTCGGAGGAAAGGAGGGAGGGATCCTTGGCCTTCTCGGAAAGTGGAAGAAGGAGAAAACAAAGCAGTCAGTACGAAGATGGAGAACGATGTAATGGGGGGTAGAAAGGGAGGGGGGTGAGAGGGGGCTGGAAGCGAGAGGGGTGGGGGGAGGGTCGAGGAAAGGGGGTTGAAAGTTCGAATAAGACGAGGAGGATAGGGAAGAGCAGTGGTGCACGGGGGGAGGAGATGTAACGGAGGAAGAGTAGAGTGGGCAAAGGGAGAAGGGGGACAAATTAAGGAAGGGAGGAGAGGGGAGGAGGGCGAGGGAGGGAGGGGAGCAAGAGGCGGAGGTTGTGAGTATGGGAGTGGGGGGGGGGAAAGGGAGAAGAAGGGGTATTGGGTTAATAAGGGAGGAGAAGGAATTTGAGGTGAGTGAAGGAAAAAAGATGATCGAGGAAATTAGTGGGATGAGGGGGATGGGGAGTGGGGGACCGAGAATGGGGGGGAGGAAGAGGTGCAGGTGGGGGATGTGGAGGGGGGGGGAAGACGGGGTGGGTAAAATTTCTGTGGGTGATGGGAGGGAGGGGGGGAGATTGGTGTTGGGGGGAGGAGAAAGAGGTGAAGGACGGGTTGGAGGGAAGGAAGTGGGGCCAAAAGTAATTTGTGAAAAAAGGAAGAAAAAGTCGATGGGAGGGACGGTCTCTGCCGATGGGGGAGAAAAGGATTTGGGAAATTGTGGCTGATTGGGAAGGGGAGAAAAGGGGAAAGCGGTTGCGGATTTGGGAAGGAGAAAGAATCGTCTGCAACCAAAAAAGAAAGAAGGAGACTAGCTAGCCGTGTAAGGGCTTTGGGGGATTCGGTCGGGGGGGTTCGACGGGTTGGAAAAGAGGAAGAGCGACCTCAATCAACAACAACGGAGGGGGGGGGGAAACCAGCCATATCCTCAACCCCGGAGGAAAAAAAAAAGAAAGGACACGGCGAGCTAAAGTCTATATCGTTCTGAAGATTGACGAGCAAAAGGACTTCGACAAGGAAAAGAGGTAGTTTCGCTCCTCGAGCTGCGAAAGGGAAAGAAGCCAAACACACTCAATGGGCCTCTTATCCACCAGAGAAAAAAAAAAAGGGAAAAAAGGAAAAGTTAATTTTGGGGAAAAGTTGGTGTTAATGCCGGGGGGGGGAAAAGGGAAGACTCCGTCCATTATCGAGAAGGAAAACGGCCGCGACCTAGCCAAAAAAAAGAGAAAAAAAGGGTTTGGGACAAGCCTCTATAGGAAAAAGACGCCACCGACACCGGCAAAAGAGGGGGGAGCCCTCTCCGCTTATCGCAGCTGGAGGGAAAGAACGCCTCGGAAAAAGAAGAGATACGCGCGCCCACTACGAAAACAAAGCAAGTCTTAGAAATCATCGACTACCGGGAAAAAAAAAAAAGGGAGAGACGGAAACGCTCCAATTTTTTCGTTGAGGAAGAAGAAAAGCTGAAGCATTGGAAGGGAACGGGGGCGAAAAGGTCTAAACGACTACGAATCAGAGAAAAGGGGGGGGGGAAACTCACCTCCTGGGCTGTCTACGTCCAGGGAAAAGGGGGAAAAAAAGGAACGACTGAAAGTTCTAGCCATTTGGGAAGAGGGGGAGGCAGAAAAAGCTGCGCCCTTTGGGGTCAATTCTTAAAGCCGGCAGATTTCAAAAGAAATAGATTGACAAGGAGAGGAAAAGGAAGGAGGACTTTTTTCGCGAGGAGGGTAAAGAAGGAAAGCGCCCCTTTCAACGAGAAAGAGAAGAGGAGAGACAGTTCGTTAATCGCGAGGAGGTTAGGAGTTTGTCGTCCAAGGAAAAGAAAAAGATTTGGCGTCAATTCTCCGCTCGGGAGAGAAAAGGCGAGATCCTTTCGCAGGGGAAAACAAGAATAGCGGAGAGGGTATAAATCGAAAAGAAAGCCTGAACGTGCAAGGGCCCGCCCGAAAAGAAGGAAAACCAGAGGAAAACAGAGAGGGAGATGTCATGGTTAAGAAGAGTCCAGCCCCCAATATCCAATGCGTAAAAGAAACCCGGCGGTTCAGGTACGCGGAATAGAAAAAGGGGTCCGAAAGATCACCCGAGAAAGGGAGGGCCGCGTCACCCAATGGAAAAAAAAAAAAGAAGAGCATCGAATTGTCCATCTAAAAAATATGTAACCCGTAGGTCTCATCAATTGTTTCCAAAAAAAGAGGGGGACCTGCCCTCCCTAAGAAAAAGGGAAATTCTGCCCACCAATCCTTAAAACAGCAAGGGGGGGAAACGACCAGAAATCTGAAGACTTCGGAGGGAAGAACAGAGTTCAGAGCCATTCCGTCTTACGGAACTACAGGGCTTCTGCGGAAGAGGGGAAGCCTCATTTCGCTCAATTTATTTAAAGGGAAAAAACATACGCCCTCGAAAAAAAAAAGAGGAGGCTTCCCCATCCTATAAGTTGGAGAAAAAAGGGGAAAGGAATCTTCACCCAATTCGGAAAGGGGGGGGCGGAAAGAGATCCTATCCATCGATTACAAGAGGAAGATCCATCTTCTATTTCAAGGGAAGGATAAATACACCACCAAGAAAGGGGAAAAAAAATCATCCACCGCGTCAAAAGGGGGGGGGGCGGAACAAGATTCGAAAAGGAGGAGGGCAATCTTTGTAAGGGAAAGAGAGAATGCCTATCTCCGAATAGCAAGGGGGAGAAAAACAAAATCTCTTTCCAGATTCAGAAAGAAAGTCTCATTTGAATATTGTTCAAGGAAAAAAGAAAGGCGTGTCTAGCCCGTCGCTGAGGAGAAGAGGAAGGGAAAAAGTTCACACAGAAGAGAGAAGGAGTAGAAGTTCCCGTAAGCCCATTCACAAGGAAATGGGTAAAGTCCTAATCCTCTGAAGGGAAAAGAAGAACCGCCGCCCCCTGCGCGAAAAAGAAAAAAGAAAAAAGGGTATTACGCCGCCCGCGGGGAAGAAAAAAAAAGAAAGGGTAAAGGTCCGGAGAAGAAAAAGTCCACCAGCGGATACTGAAAAAGGGATGGAAATTTCCCCCCAAGGAGGAAGGGGCAGCGCCACCAATACTCCTTCAGTAGAGAAAGAAGGAAAAAAACAATCCATGCTCGAAAGGGAAGGAAAGAAGGGCCGACTTCCTTTAACCGAGCTCGGGTCCCGAAGCCAGAGAAAAACCAGCCACAAATTTGGGGGGGAGAGAACATACTTGCCATCCTTCGAGATCAAGGGGAGGGAAAGAGGGGACGGTGAAACCGAAAACAAAACCCGCGAAGTAGGGGGAGAAAGAAAAAGAAGAGACGTTGCTCCCTTAAAAATCATGAGAGACGGAAGAACACAAGAACATTTACATATTCCGCCGGAAAGGAAAGAAAGTGGGGGCCTTGCGTTTTAGGAGAGAAAACGATTGCCAATTTCCCTCTCCGAAGAAATATAGATGGGGAAAAAAAAAAGTACACCGCCCACATCTAAGTAAGTCAAAAAA
>Ga0179593_1611708_pt1 | contig 12935 bp, 18 predicted proteins | sample CZODoug2_1_08_16_FD_185931 | JGI IMG/M metagenome (GOLD analysis project Ga0179593, IMG submission 185931) | Vadose zone soil fungal communities from Angelo Coast Range Reserve, California, USA - CZODoug2_1_08_16fungal (PacBio error correction) | ecosystem: Environmental > Terrestrial > Soil >...
GGGTCAAGAAAGGAAGTCTCCAGTCTAAAGAGCAGGGCGCCAGGTTTAGCCGAAAAGGAGAATCAAAACACGTGGAGAGAGATGATAAACTCTTCCTTCGTCCAGACACCAAAGGGTCTGCGTATCGGGAGGGGGCGCCAAATGGGGGGGGGGGAATCTTGCCGATTTTCAGCGCGGGAGAACAAGATATCTTGTCAGATGTAAAATGGACATTTTGGACGCATTGAAACTCTTGGGTCTAAGACGACGCCCTCCAGGTAGGTCCTACAGGGCGAGAAAACCAACTTCCATAGGACTTACTAAACTTCTCGGAGTCAACCCGCCACAACCGAAAACCAAACGTACGCGGAACGTGGAAGACTACGGTTGTCGCGTGAAAATCCACTGTTTCTCGATGAGCCCGATCAAGCCGATAAAATAAGGACGGGGACGGTGACGGACCGAGGGAAATGGGTTGCCAAGCACCTTCTACCCGGTTCCCGCGAAGAAAAGGGAAGGAAGGGGACGCAAGGGACAATCAGGGAAGGGACCCAGGCGGGAGGGGAAACCGGACGGTGGGAATGAAACGCGCAATGTTAGCCGGGAGGTCTTAAATCTCAGGGAGGGGGGGAGGAGCCACACCCAAGAGGAGGGGAATTCTCCTCAATGACTAAAAAAGCTGAAACCGTCAAACCGCGCTCTAAGGGGGGATACCAGACCAATCCTGGAATAAATGATTGTCCGAGCGACCTACGGGCGCAGTCTTCGCAGCGTCAAAAAGGTATCGCAGCGGGGGAAAGAAGGGAGAAGGCAGGTCTTCTAGAGGGGAAATTTGGTATCAGAAACAGGTAAAATTTGGGAGGAACCCTCTTGAGACGACCATTTTGGCGGGGAGCAAAAAAGAGTCCGACCCAAGACAGAAGGAGTGCCTCATTAGCTCGAGGCAAGTTGGGCAGAACGGGAGAAAACGCACCTTCAGCCTAAGCCACCCCTTCTCGAACTCCAAAAAAAAAAAAGGGAGGCGAAGAAAAAGAATGACCTATCAAGGCTTCTTGGGGAAATGAGAAGGCCGGGAACACAAGGGTTAACTCTTCGCGGGGAGTAGCGGTTCAGTCCTAAAAGGATACTTTTTACTCTGGGGAGAGAGCAGTAATGAGAGAACGCAGACCCGTGGAACCCAAGACCCGTGATTGGCAGAACTGGATGTGGAACAAGGCGCTAAGACTCATAGGGGGAAAAAAGATGAACACGACTCTGGGGCAGCATAGGGGGTAAAAGCCTTCACGATGTTGGCTACCTGCATCGTCTGCAGGCGACGAGACGTAAGAGTTACTCAAAATTGCTGGAATATGAGAGCAACTCTTTCCGACAAAAACACCACCCGGAGAATATAATTCTGGGGAAGGCGGAAAATACTGATTGCCTCAAAAGAGATGGGACTTGAACGGCAACCGATAAAAAAACACTTACCACCGCCACTCGGGTGAAAGGAAATGTTAAAAAGGGAGAAGCGGAAGGATCGTGAAGATCAAGGCCCCAAAAGAACCTTCGCGCAGAGTAAAACTTAAAAAAAGGGAACACACTTTCAATGAAAAGGGCGAAAAAGTGAAAGAAAGACCTTTCACTTAAAAAGGGTTGAAGGATGGTCTGGGTGCCGGCTTCGAGGAATTGAAGTACGTTACCTAACGTCAGGTAAATCTGGATCACGAAGAGAAGTTCCCTAACACAACAACGACAAAGAAATGGTCGAAAAGCATCGAGGAGGAGGGAAAGAGGGCACGCTCTTGGGAGGGTGTCAATTCATGGGGAAAAGGAAGAAAAAATTTCCCAGAATTACTTCGGGAGGAACGGAAAGAGCCGGAGAAAGAAAACCAGCAACCCAATTCCTAGAAAGGTATCTCGAAAAGAAAGACGTTTATAATAAGACCCTCTCGGGGAAATAGAGCGTGAACCCAAAAAGAGACTTTTTCTGGAGCGACGCAGCTTTGGGAAAAAAAAAATGGCTGAAAACACAGTAACCCGTTGACGAAAGGAAAGGGGGCTCAGCAGGTCTAATACTAGAAAGCGACTGGAACCGGAAAACCTAGAAGGAAAAGACGGCTTCCTACAAGACCCGGGGCCCGGATGTCGAGGAAATGGCCGCATAAAGAAACTGGAAACAACAAAGACAGTTAAGAGCACTGACTGGACTAAGCGGAAGAGTGCGAAACTAGGCCGTGGGAGAAAAAGCTACATTGTCCTCCAAACGAGCAGCAGACTGACGTGCGAAAACGTAAGACTACGGCAGTATCGGGAAGCGCACTATGCAACGGGGAGGTATCCTCATCGGGCCCGGGAGAGAAGAAACAAGGGCTTACAGAAACAAAAAAAAAACAACGAGTTACGCGTCCGCACCAGAATAAGAAGTTTACGCCAAAACCCGAGGTTTGGCGCAGGGGAGGAAAGGACCCATTTGGACATCAACAAGAAAGCAGAACTCGGGAAAAAAGCGAAACAAGCGAAAAGGGAGAGGGTCCGGGCCCTTACTAACCGTAGCCCCGTGCAAAAGAAAAGATCAAAGAAAAAAAACGCATAAAGTCGCAGCGCGGCTACGGGGTTTTCGCCTCTAGAGGGGAAAGAAAAAAAATCTTACGTGACCGTTAGAAAAAACACAAACGAGTTTTCGAGGAGAGAAAAAAAAAAGGAGGGAGAGTTTGTGGGAGGGGAGAAAAAGTCACCCGTCATCATCTTAGGGAAAGCGAGAGAGGCGAAAAGGGTCCTGAGAAAAAAGGAGCTGCTAATCCACGGAGTAAGCGTTGTTCAGAGGAAAAAAAAAGGATCGAAAGTTGCCTACGCGAGACTGAGTCCCTTGTCCCCCAAAGAAGGAGGAGAGGGTAAACGGGTTTAAAGGGAGGGATCCTCCTAAAAGAGGCCCATGGTTCGTGAAGAAAACATTAACGCCAACTTTCTTCCTACATACGGAGGAGACGGGGCAGAACGTCGGGGGAAGACGCTATCTTGAAAGGAAGGAAGAGCGCATAGCAAGGAGGAAAGGCGTCCATGACAAGGTCCGAATAGGGCGCAAAGGGAGCCTATACAGCCTTATTATTAAAGAGTGGGGCCACTGCAACAACTTAAGGGGAAAGGCTGCTGCTCGTCTATGGAAAGAACAGTATCTGCCGCTTACGGAGAAAAAATCTTGAAAAGGACCCAGTCAGGTGCGAAGGTCCGGTCTTTGTTTGTAAGAAAGGAAAAAGCGGTGATCGGTTATCCGGAGAAAACCAATCCTTTCCACAGGTGATAGGCGTATAAAAAAGCAGAAAGTAAGCTTAATAGCAGGGGTCCATTCTTCGGGGAGAGAGGACCCAGAGGGAAGGCCTGTACGTCGACAATTGGTTTGAAGGGGAGAAGGCCCCGCTCACAGCTGCAGCGACCTGGAAGAAAAGAGTAGAGGGGGCATCTGCCGAACCCAACCGGAAAAAAAAAAAATCAACATCGCGCACAGAAGGGAACAAGATAAACGAGGGGACTGTCAATTGAAAAGGTTGGTCGCCGGGAGTATGCAACGGGACATACCCGCTGCCTGGGGGAAAAAAGTCCAGCTTCGCTTTTATAAGGGGAAATGCCTGCCCAAAAACCTCCAAATAGCCACTGAGAGACCTGAAAATTCGGTCGACCATGTAGAGGGGTGTACGTGTAGGGGGAAAAGAACTTTTCATAGACGCAGCATTCCACCCCTGCAACTGTTGGCAGGGGGAGCCGTAAACACAAAAAACCACCTGAAAACATTGAGGGAAGGGCCGGTAGAGGGACTGGGAAGGTTGGACTGGCAGATTCATTGAAAGTGGGGGAAGAGCATGGCAAGTCCGCCGTAAAAGGCGTGATCGGCACGCTCTGAAAGAAGGACCGGAAGTAAATCCTGCAGCTCAAACGGGGGGGGGTAGTGGCCGTAATCGGAGGGGGGGAAAACATCGCTGTGAAAACATATTGCCGGAAGAAGAAAAAGCTGAGGGTTGCCAAATGGTTTGGGTAGTAGGTAGAAGCGTTCTAAAACAAACGAAGCACCTTTGAGAAAGTCTCATAAGAAAAAACTTCGTCAGCCCTAAGGAAAGCCGGGAGGGGAAAAAGTCAACTACGGAAGGGGACGGCCACTATATCAAAAGGGTCCATCGGTGGGTTGGAACCCTAAAGAGGAAACAGAATAGGGTCCACAACCAGAAGTGGGAGAGTCTGGCGATACTCGAGTCATAAGAGAATTGGGTGCAATCCGAAGGACACGTATCGTTTTTTGTCGTAGGAAAGACAGATCCGAAAAAGTGTGCGGGAATCCGCACAGAATGGAATCGGTGAATGCATCAATTCTGGGAAAAAGGAGAAAAACGACCAGGGAGGGCGCTGTGGGGGGAGGGGGCCCGAGGCTTAATTTGCGTGAGAAAGAGGAGTCAACGTGGGCTCATGGGAAAAAAAGGAAGTGGCCTATGGGGAAGGAAAAATCGTGGAGCCCATCTTGCCCAGGGAAAAAAAAGGTGAGAAAGGTGGGAAAGGTCCTTCCAAAAACATTAAAAAAAAGCTTCACCAACAGGGGAGCCCTGCTGTCGATAGAAAGGATGGAAGCTGCGAGCAGGCAAAGGAAGAAGCTCAGTCCTGGGGGGTAAGTATTGGGAAGGGAAAGTAGTTTTGCTTATGAGTGTGCTTCAGAGGAAGAGTGTGAGCTGGAGAAGCGGAGGGGGGGGGCTAAGCCTTCTATCGAAGAGAAAAAAAAAAAAATACACACCTTTGAGCTTTACTAAAACTCACCGCTTCAAAAGAAGAAAACCCACTGGGGGGACGTGGACTTCTACGCACACCTAAAAGCACCGGATTGCAGGAAAGGGAGGAGAGAAGAAGAGGCGAAAAGGGAGAAGGTTCTGGGGAGGGCGCTCTGGGACGGAAAAAAGGAAAACAGCCTTAAGATCAAGCTCGGGCATGTTCAAGCGAGAGCCCTGTACAAGAAGAAAAAAGTAGTCTGACACCAAGAAACGAGAAGCTTACCCGAAAGGGAAAAGTGGTTGAAAAAAATTAAAGTCTCGAGAAGGGGGGGGGACCACGCGAAAAAACGCTGCCCACAACTGTCCGAAAAAGACTCTTCACGCTAGATCCCAAGGTGGAAAGAGGAAAATCTGTCAGAAACCAGAAAGGCGGCCTGGAACCAGAAAGCAGACCCAGTGCTTTGGAAGAGGAAGATGAAAGGAGAAGCCGCTCGGGAGGGAAAACGTAGACAAGATTCGCACGGCGCGTGGGCGGGGGAACACGAAAAAAGAGCGTCAGTAAGGATTGATGGCTTCCCTGCCCCACGAGAATCTAAAAGGGAGTAGGAAGAAAAGAAGAGGGAAGTGGGTCCGTGAAGGCATGCAAGTAACCAATCTTAAGGTGTTTACGCACACGAGGAAGGGCGACCTCACAAGGTCTGGAGAGAGCCGCGACTAGAATCAAATACGTCAGACGCAAAGGGGGGTCTTCTATCTGATGACTGAAACCCAGCAGGGTTTATAAAAGGGCCTAGTGGTAACCCGGGAATAAAAGATATCTTGATTCAACAGTGGGGGGGGAAGCTCGCCTGAGGTCATATCAGGAAGGCGAGCGGCTCCATGGTATTGCAGGGCAGCTGCTCAGAAAAATTGACCCTCGGAAGGTAGCTTGCAAATTGTCCTACTTTTTCGAAAGGGGGGGGAAGGGAAATGTTTCATCGCTGCCCAGAGCAGGAAGCCGTATCAAGGGAATGCAAGGTTACGGCGCTAAGGCCATGTAAAAAATTCGGAAAGGGTCCTCTCAAAGGCTGCAGTCAAAAACGTGGTACAAACGGTGATTGCTCCCGAGGGCCTTAACGAAAAACCCGGGGGGGAAAAACCGCAATGGAAAAGCCAGTGCTTCTTAAAGAGGGTGCTGAAAAGCTGAGAGGGAGAGTCGGCCCAATGAAGAACATGTTAAGGGAAAAATTGCTCAAAGCTGAACCAGCCGCACAGGGATCAAATGAGGGGCTAAACACGCGGGAAAATACTAGAATAAAAAAACCACGAGCGCCGGATTCCGATCTTCGGGGACGGGCGAAGATGTCTCAAGTCACAAGATGAGAAGCGTATCTACAAACGTTCTAAGGCAACAGTCGAGAATCTTTTGAAAAAGACTTAAGGGAAAAGTGGTGCACACAGGTTTCAAGCACAAAAGGGAGCGAAAAACAGTTGGAAAGAGGGCTCAAAAAAAATCGACAAAGCCGAATCCGGCCAGATGAAATCTTTATTGAAGGAATTACGTTCTAAAAACACCTTCACTCACGGACCCCAAGCGACCTCGATAATCCAGGTGTAAAAAATGGAGATTTATTGCCTTGACCCAATTTGCCGTCTTCCTTGCCTCAAATAGCACCTTCTTCAGACGAGCTGAAAAGGAGGCAATCCTAAGAAACACTGCTTGAACGGATAATATAATATGCGTATGAACAAAGACCGTGAGGAAGGGGAACCAAATTACCCGGGAAAGACCCGAATAAACTTACTTTTGAACAAGAAGGGGGGGGGAAAACCAAAACGGCATGGAAACGCAGAAGGTCGTAGGGGAGAGCGGCCAAGGGTCGACCTGTCGGGAAATGGAATCTAAGAGAGGGAAAGGTCTAAACGAGGTTTTCTAGGAAGGAAGGGCTGAAGACATGGGGAAACCGTCATTTTCCAACTATGTAAGAGAAGAGGGGGAGGGGGCAAGAAGGTGGACTGCCCAAAAAGAAAAGTGGTTTACCAGCCGAGCCGGAAACCGAGAAGAAAGCAGTGAAAAAGTCACCGACGCGAAAAAAAGCAAAAGGGGAATCAAAAAAAAAATCCAGGCTATTAAAAAAAAGCTTGACTCGCTTACACGGGAATGATTCTGCTGAGAAAAAAAGTACCTCCACTGAACGTTTTGAAGGAGGGAGGGGGGGGGTTCCGGCAGTAAGGAAAATGGCATTGAACGAAGGGGACAGGGATCGCGCTTTATCGGAAAGGCGATTCAGTTGACAAACACAAAGGAAGGTTCGACATGGAAGCTGTAGAGGTCCTCTCAGATCGGGGAGGTTGACTCATGCAGGGAAGTTAGGTCACGAACATCCGAAATGGAGGGTAAAAAAGAATCAGAGGTGCTTCGGAGAACGTCGCGAGAGAAAAATAACATCAAAAGAAAGAAGGGTGATCAACCTCCCGGGAAGGGAGACAGGGGTCTGGTGAGGCTGGTTCTTCCAAAAAAGCGCGTTGCACTAAAGGGAAAAGAATCCTCGGGTAGGAAAAAATCGACGGCATCTGTTATCGGAAACTACATGAAGAAAAAAGGGAGCCCGTACAGTTAGAGAAGGAAAGAGAGAATACAAAAAGAACCGCGAAAAAAAACTATCATTAAAGAGGGACTGCGGCTATCAGAAAGACAGGGGGCCACTGTTGACAAGGAAATGACACCGCGGGGAAGAACTGCTTACGAAACAAGAAATTACGAAGCCCGGCCAAAAAGATGGAGACAAGGAAGGGAAGCATACATTTTTCAACAATCGATCCACGAAGGGAGGAAACCAACGAAGAGAGAACTACTTCTGTAAAGAGCACATTCGTCCCACCGCACTGGCAGAGATGGAAAGGGGGAGAGAGATGGAAACGTACAGGAACCAGACGAGCCACGATGAAAAAGAAAACAATGACTAAGAAGAGAAAGGAGGGATGAACTGGGATAAGTTCTTCATAAAGTAAAACTAGAGGGAACAACATGCGAAAAGAAAAAAGGTCCGTGGTCCGGAACTTAAACCGTATTCCCCTTGTCCCTTTGCCGGGGAAGAAAGGGCCGCTTCGCAAAGAGACGCGTTTATTCTCATCTCTGAAAAAAAGGGAGGGCGCCTAAGAAAGAATATACTAAAGGGAAAAAGGTTTCATCAGTAAATACAACTAAAACGGAGAGGAAGATCTCCTCTCAACAATAAGAGTGGAAAAGATAGACCTCGTTGTAGTTGTATACGGGAAAGGAAAAAGTTCGGGCTAAAAAACGAGGGGGAAAAAACGGCTGCGAAGACCCTCCGAGGGGGTCAGGTTCTTTCGTCAACCTGAAAGGGAAAAAAAGGCAAGTCACGAAAAAACGGCCGAACGCATTAAGAAGCCCGCCAGATCAAAGTTTTGAAAGGCGGGGGAGGAAAGGTGATGTCCACCTGGGTAGGAGAGATTCAGCCCATAAGCGCCAAAAAGGGAAGGGGGAGACGTTGGCTGGGAGGGGGGCCTCCTTGTTCTTGGAAGAGTGAAAGAGTCAAAAAAATTAGCGGCTGATAATCTCCGGGCAAAAGGGGGAGGAAATAAAGGCAGGGAAGGACGGCGTTGGCACTAACTGGGAGAAAGTAGGGGAAAGAGGGAACTGAGGTGTGCTTGAAAAAGGAGAGTCCTGAGTAAAAATTCCTGTCGCCGAAGGGAAAAAAAAGAGGTCAGCCTTGAAATCGTAAAGGGAGGTGTTTTAAGGGAAACGTTGATAGGGGGCGGGAGCCAAGGTCCACTGTGGGAAGGGAAGGTAACGCAAAATGGCTCAGGAATTACAGGACAGGAGCGTTGGGAGCCGAAAACCAAGACTCGAACCGTTAATTTTTGGGAGGACAGGTAGGGTTTTGGGTCCTAAAGATCCACAGAGTGCAGAAAGTCTCGGGAAGGAAGATTTAGCCAACGGAGGAGAAATCAACCGGCGAAAAACACGAGGAAAGGGTCAACGAGGAAGGGGGTTTTGACAGGCGAGGGGTAAAACAACGCCGGGAAGGGAGAAAACGTATCCCTCAGTACCGAACTTCTGTGACCTCCGCAAAAAGGAGAAGGAGGAAGGGCAACCACCAAAAGAGGGCGAAGTCACTGAAAAAAAAATCTACCATTTAAACGGGGCGTTTCGAAAGGAGGAAGGGGGGAATAACCAGAAGGACAGAACGTTATTTAAACGAAGGGGTGAAAGGCAACTGGGACGGAAAAAAAAAAACTCATGAAAAACAGAGTGCACTGGTCCGTTGGAAAGGGAGGTGTACTCAAAGGGGGGGGGCACGTTCATCTCTTTCCGCGGAGGGGGTAAGCGCAGGACTCTGAGGGGGACGCTGGAGTCTGACCGTGAACGGTCACCGAAAAAAAGAGTGCGGTGTGGAGGAGGTTCGGCAAAGACCATAAAAGGGGGGGCGGCACTCAAGGAAACGTCCGAAGAAAAAAGAGGGGGGAAAACCCTTCCATCGTGGAAACCCCCCCCCACAGGGGGAAAATACGTCAGGAGAGACAACACCCAGTTGAGAATCGCATAGGCCCGGCAAGGGAGGGAGGAAACACCAAAAACAGTTGCCTGCTTGCGAAAAAAGGAAAAAGGTCTTGGGGCTTTTGGTAAAAAGGAGGGAACAGAAGTCCGTCGTTAAAAGCAAGGAGAAAGGGTATGGGGATCGGCAGGGGGAGCATACTCTAGTCATATGAAGGAGAGTGGTCAATAGAAAGTTTTGGAAGGAAAGGGCCGACTAAAAGGGGGGGGGAGGAAAAGAGAAGCGCGAAGGGGGGGGAAGAGGGGGGAGAAAAGGGCCCAAGACTCCGCAGGGGGAAAAAAGGCAAGAAAGGGCTTTACGAGGGAGGGAGAAGGGTTGCCTCGAGCTGAAGGGAGTCGAACGTCGAGCGTCTTCAAAAAAAAAAGAGATCACGGTCGGCTTGGCCTATTGCCAGGGGAAGAGGGGGGGGAGAAAGGTCGCGAAAGGTTGAAAACGGTGGGAGAAGGGAAGAAAAAGAGATCCAAAGACGCCAGTCGTAAAAATGAGGGGGGAAAGAGGGGAACTGCAGAAAGGAAATTGACGCTGAGGCGCCCTTAAAAGTGAGGGGGGGGGGGGGGAAATCGGTAAAGACCTGCGAGTGCGGTGAGGGGAGGGGGGGAGAGCATCTAGGGGAAGACGCTTTGTCTGCCGAAGTGAGTGGGAGCGCCTCCTTGAAGAGAGCCGAGGGGGGGGAGAAGCATGTGGCTCAAAAAAAAAAAAGGGGATATAAACCCGAAGAAAAGGAGCATTTGCTAGGTCCATCCCGGGGGACCGTTCCTACTACGAAAAGGGAGAAAGAAACGGCTTGCATTAAAGAGGGAGACGTCCTTCCGACAGGCAAAAAAAAAGGGGAAATTTGAGGACGGAAGAAAAATTTGCAGGGGGGGGGGGCAAGCGGAGGTCGAACGTCCAAGAGAAAAGTCTGAAAAGGAGCCCTTTGACATATCAACAAGGGGGAAAGAGCTCAGAAGGAAAGTGCCTAGACGTTGGTGATGACAAGGGATCTAAAGGGAAAACAAAAAAAAACCGAAGAGGAAGAGGGTCCCTCACTTTAAATGAAAGGCGATCTGGAAGAAATCTAGAAAAAAATCGCGGGAAGAGGAAAAGCATCGGAAGGGAAAGCGGCACGGAACAAAGTGCGTTTTCTGTACGAAGTCCTCTCACATAGAAAGTTTCGCGACGCAAGGGGGAAAGTCGGAAAAAATGTCAAAAAAGAAGGGGAAAAAACTTACTTAAAACTTCCGAAAAAAGATCTCACAAAACAAAAAGAGAGATTCTAATTTGGGGGGAAGAAAAGGAAGTACGCAGTGGTGCGCAAGGTTTGAGACCCACCCGGGGAAGAGTCTACACAGAGCGGCCTCGAAGGCAGAATAATACGGAAACTCACCGGGGGGATCGGATTACCGCTGGCGACCAGCACCGCCGAATGGTCAGTCCAGGAAGATTTCAAGGAGGGGGGAGAAAAAAAAAACGGAGAGGAAAGAAAGAAAGGTGGGCAGCGAGGCCGATGGAGGAAAGGGTTTAGGCTATAAGATAAAGGTATATGACCTACATCGTCTCTTAAAACTTCCATAAGTGCGCTTCTCTGAGGGGCCGAGTATGCTGGGGGGGATAGGGTCAGCGGAAGTTTTGAAACCTATCTTCCATCCAGAGAAAGACATTCAAAAAAAGGAACATTTTGAAAAGAAAGGCACTTTTCCCAGACTCTGAGTGGAGGGACGGAAAAAAAAGGAATCGGTGAATGAAAGAGAGAACGGACCCCGTGAGGAGCATAAGGGGAACAGGCGTCGGAGCGAATGTTTGTGGTTGGTCTGAGCCCAAAGAGGGAAGGCGATGAAGAAAGGCTCTTCATTTTGAAATAATACAGGGAAAGAACACCGTAGCAACCACCCGCGCTTATAAGCGCAGGGGGCACCGCTAAATACTCACGAGGAGGAAGTCAACGCACAAAGGGAAAAAACGTCCCCGATAATCTGCAGAAGGAGAAAAAAGCATGCGGAGGGGAAGGAAACCTGTCCGCTCTGGAGGGGGGTAATCCCCTTGAAAGGAAAAAAAGGTTAAATCACAAAAAAAAGATGTGGAAGGGAGAAAGTCCATATGCCAATCTAAGAGAGTGCAAGGGGAGTAGTGGGGGACGAGAGAAAACGTCACCTCATGAGGACGGCCACCCATTCGAGGGAACCATTTGGAAAAATTTATTCATTCGTTACCGAGGAAAGGGGTCGGCTCTTAACAAACTTAGTCAAGGGGAAAGTCTTAGCGGTTTCAGAGAACAGAATAAGGGGGGGGCATAGAGAATATGACTATAGTAAAAAAGACACAGTCTCTTCGAGGAAAAAAAAAAGGGGGGGCATTTGGTGAAAGGTGGCACCTCTAGTGGGGAAAGATGAAGTCTAGGGAGACGAGTTAGATGTACGGAAAAGACCGGCAACGCTGGGAAAAGAGGGAGGGTAGGCGAAAGACTGGAGAAGTTGTCTCACACGCGGAGGGGAAGATTCGCGGCCGAGAAACCCGTAAGGGAAAAAAGAATCCGAAGATATTCCTAGGGAAGAGGGGGGGGAAATGAGGCAGAAAAAGCGTATGGTCAGGGCCGCACCAGAAAAACGACGAAAAGCCAAAATCTGGGGAGTGACTCTGGGAAGGGGGGAGAAGCGCCTGGATTCAGAATAGAATTACTGCTCGAAAGCTGAACTTTAACTTTACCGAAAAGTGAAACAGAAAAAACATCTTTAAACTTCAGGGCAGGGGCATGATGGGAAGCTTCTTCAACCGTTTTGCAGTGGGACAAAAATTGTACGAAGGGTATCTGGATGCCAGAAGGTACCGAACCACGGTATAAAGGGGAAAAAAAGACGAGCGTCGTCGAAAAGAGAGGCCAGCTCTTGGCGGTGAGCGGGAAAAAATTCAGATGGATGTCAAAGGGAAGAGGGACGGTCGTGCTCCTCGACAGCGGCGAGAACCCCGGAACCTCAATGGAGAGCAAAACTGTGAGAGAGATTTGCGTTTGCGGGATTTCTCCGAAAAAGGATAATCTAGGAAAGCGACGTATCGCTGGGAAAGGCGAAAGGCAGCATGGGGAAACAAAAGCACAACTACAGATGCAAACCAACGGAGGGAGGGAAGTGCAAAGAGGGACTCTATTATAAGAAACTTGGGGATCAGCAGAAAAAAGGGCACAGAGAGGACGGGAAAAAGTGACACTTAGGAAAGGGAAATGGCAGAGAGCTTTAAAGAAGGGGGAGTAAAAGTCACCTTTACTAGAGCACGGGACGAGCGCGTCAAGATTGTAAAAACGGCATCTACCGTCCGAAGAGCATGACTTTCAAAAAAGGAAGGGACCAACGAAATGTATAGGAGACTCGCAGCTATTCGGCACGGCGGAAAGAAGCTGGCCGGCCATAAGCCACCGTCGGCGTTTGGGAGAAAAAAAAAAAGCCAAGAAGGAAAGCTACATGGTAAGAGGAGAGGGAGCTGACTGGATAAGTTCGCTCAAAACAGGTGGGACCTCCACTAAGAGAAGAACCACGAAAAAAGACTGGGACGGGGGCCCTGACTGAAAAGGGGGAAAAACGTTCAAGGCACCTGAGCAAAAACAGCACCTTGACACGCGGGGTGATTCTCAGCGCGCTAAAATCAAAGGGAGGACTCTGACTGAAAAAAAGAGGGCATCCGCAAGAAAACATACACGAGG
>Ga0179593_1347228_pt1 | contig 12934 bp, 14 predicted proteins | sample CZODoug2_1_08_16_FD_185931 | JGI IMG/M metagenome (GOLD analysis project Ga0179593, IMG submission 185931) | Vadose zone soil fungal communities from Angelo Coast Range Reserve, California, USA - CZODoug2_1_08_16fungal (PacBio error correction) | ecosystem: Environmental > Terrestrial > Soil >...
AGAACGTGCTTCCGCACGCCGGCCCACTAGGAAAAGGGTGTGGAGTGTACCAGTTAGAAAGACTCTTATACAAGGGGGGGAGCCGGCGCTAACAAAGGGTTGTTGACAGAAATGCAAAAGCCAAAGAACCGTGAGACATGCTCGTGAGCCGATCGAAGGGGAGAGAAACGAGAGTGGAAAAGTGTCGGCAAGGGAGGCGAAAATAAGCCGGCGCCACTGGGGCCAACTGGGGGGGGGTATTAGCCTCCGCAGTAGCACGTCGCGACTGTAGGGGGGGGGAGGGCAAGGGAGAAATGCATTGCAGTCAAAGGGGGGGGCCGGTTGGGGAAGAATAAATCGGGTTGTAGAGAGGCCCAGGGTAAAAAACACCCTTGTGCAAAAAAGGTGGCCGGGTGGAGGAAATGCCTGGCCTGACCCCACACGCACTGCTACGGGGAAAGAAGTCAAAGGGGGTGGGCACAGGAAAAAGATGGGGTAGCGAAGAAAAGCCACCCGAAAAAAAAAGACAAAGGGACCCTAACCATAGCCAACCACAAAGCAAAATTTGCACATGATTGGAACGGGTAAGGCGACTTGGGAATACAGAAAAAAAAAGTGCGGGATGGGGAGATAACCGTGGGTACTGAGTGGAAAGTAAGAGGGACATGCACTAAAGAGTATTGACCAAACGGAAGCCGCTCGTAGGAAAGCGACGGAAAGGCGGACGAGCAGAAGGAAAAAGGTCAAAAAAAAAAAGCGCAGAAGGGGGAAGAACTCGGTGTACCTACGGGATTTTCTAACGGGAAGAAGTTATCTAATTTGAACCGCGCCACCGGGAAACTGGGGGGTCACATCGGCGGTTTTCGAAGAAGTACGGGGGCCAGGACAAAGCATGACCCGAGTTGATACGCGTTTTTTCGAAAACAGAGAGCAGCTGTTTCGCGTCGAGGAAAGCAGTACACGATCAAACCCGGCACGCCAAAAGGTATAGCTTCGCCCGGAGAAAGAGTGATGGGGAGGACGACGTGGTAGGCTGACCTGAGAAAGACACGATCACCAGCGGGGGCAAAAGAGGTAAGCTTGATCACCTGGTCTCCCGATGGGGGGATCTCACACCCGGGGAGGGAGTGAGGGGCACCGCCGTTGGAGTAACATCTGCGCAGACAAAGAGAGCGAGAGAAGAGCGATAATAGGGAAAAAAGAAGGGCCCTTACTGGCACCGTGGTCGACAAGACGTGGTGAGGAAGGAAGTCGTTTCCATAAGAGTGCTGGTCGAAGCGAACGAGGTCCTGCGGGACACCATAATAAAAAAAAAAAAAATGGGACAGTCCTTCCCTCAAACCCGGAATACTTGCGTGGAGAATCTTCAAACAAGATGCACGCGAGGTAACCGAGGCACGAGCCTGGTCCCACAGTCCAAGAGATGGTAGGACCGAGAGAGGGAAACGTAGCCAAGGAAGCTTCGTTGAAGAAAAAAACCGAAGGAAGAAAAAATCGAAGGGAAAGGGGCTCCACAAAAAAATTCGCCGTCGACAACGCCGCGGATCTTCTCATGGAAGATCAAAGTAGGCTAGGGGGACAGCTTTCTTCCGAGCCAATGGGGGGTATGAAGGGAGGGGTCAGTGAAGCAGTGAAGGGTTTGAAAAGAGAACAAAAGCCTCTACCAAAAGCACACTCACAACGATAAGCAACCGACCATATCGCAACATTCTGATGAGGGAACCGGGGGTAAGAGGGGGGAAAAGGGAAGTCAAAAGGGAAAAGCCGGGGGACCATCCAAAAAAACAATCCTCCGCCCCCTCAAAAGGGCAGGCCGAAATTGCTGGAAAATGCAACAGTTTGCAGAGTCGTGCATGTAGGAAGAATGGGGAAAGCTGATCGAGAATTTTGGGAGAATCCGAAAGGACTAAAGGCTGACCCTCGGGGAATACTTACGGCACGAAACCTCAATGCCGAAGGGAGATAACGCCCGAAAGAGGGACATCACAGCTGAGAAGGAGTTAAGGTCCATACGATCAAACGAAGTCCAGGAGATGGAAATACAAAGCCTAGGGTGGGAAAAGTTACCACGTCAGAACCAACCTAGGCTACATCAGAACTGTAAGTCCATCAGGAGGAGACCAGAAAGATTTGCCACAGCCGGCTCGAAAACGAACCTGCTTGACATGCGGACCAAGGGGGGCCAGTCCTCCTCGCAGGTTCTGGGAAGAGTGAGCTGGGTTTTGGTCACTACACTGCAGGAAAAAGCAAGAGGAGCCGGGAGAATGGCTTCGAAGGAAAAGAAGGATCGCGCTTGAGAGGGACAGCGTCTCCAAACCTTTCGCACCCTTGAGCAACAACGGTTTAGAAAATAATAGGGAGGCGACCAGGTGACTGAAAACGGAGAAGGAACTCAAGGGGAAGTAAGAGGGGACAAAACCCGTCAGGGATAAAGACTCGGAGGATCGGAGTCACGAATGGCGCGGAAATGACAACGAAAGTGGCAGCCGAGAGCGCAGCCTCGGCAAAGAAGGGAAGAACTTAAAATTCCCGGGGACCAAACCTCTCTCTCAAAAATAAAAGTTGCTGGGAATGAACCGCAACGATGAAAGGAGAAAGAAAGGGTATCTCAGGAAGAACAACCAGACACAAGATGATTAGAAAGGAAATACCAAGGCCGGGAGACTGAGAAAAGGCGATCTCGAAACGAAAAAAGAGCTTCTACCTGGGGCGCAGCGGCCCCAGGAAACAGGGACAAAATCAACCAGGGAGGAACCAGGACTACGTTTGCAATTTGCACGAGGGACCTAGGGGAATCAAAAGTAAGTGAAGATCATAAACGGAGGAATCCAAACCTGCCAGCGCAGAGCCCGCCGAAGTGCCAGTGCTACCTCTGAGCAGAGAAAAAGTCATTAGCCGCAAAGCTGATACCAGAAAACTCGACCTCCCAGACCAGCAGCCACGTTGAAAGGAAGGGATAAAAAAGGGCCCTCAAGAAAAAAACCAAAAAAACCCCCAAACCCCCCCCCACCCCAAACCAAAAAAAAAAACAAAAAAAAACACACCCCAACCAACCCCCCGCCAAAAAAACAAAAAAACCCACAACCAAAAAAAAAAGAAAAACCCACACTTCGCAATTTTTTCAATCGCACCAATCTTCGCAGAGAGTAACAAAGTGGGTGGTAGAAGGGAGGGGGGGATTGGGCCATACAAGGGGGAAACTAGGGTGGTCTGGACAGATTAATGCGCAAAACAATAGGGAGGGAAGGTAGGGATGGGAGATGTGACGCAAGACAGTGGACCTTGTAGTAAAAAGAAAGAGGACAAAAACGTTGTGGGTCGGATATGCGAACGCCTTCGCGACATATGCGAAGTTGAATGTTCGAATGCTCAATTTGCGAAGGGATGAGGGGGGGGGGTTTCAATGCTATTTAGGGGGGAGATCGGTTTGCGGGGGCTTTTGATCAATGACGGGTGAGGGACGCGAGTTTCAAAAGGGGGGCACGTGCCGTGGGGCGTCGAAACTGTGATTCCGCATGGCGGCTTGGCACCGTCGACACTGAGAGAAAGGCGTGGCTATCCAAAGGAAAAAAGGATCTGTCAAGGGTGGGACGCGAGGCAATATTGTGGACAGTTTGAACCTTGGCCTGGAGCCGCCTCCCCGGTAGAAGGGAAAAAAACCTTCGTCATAAGTCGGGCACACCCTGGTATTCAAGGACATCGGAGGAGCAGGGGAGCATGAGAGAAGGTGCGCCTGCGCGTTGAAAAGATGGGAGGGGGCAGGCCGCAACTCCTGAACAGTTGAAGTGAACCTCGGGACTTTGCATTGAATCCAGCGTAACGGGGAGGGGAAAAGGAAAGCTCTCGTATGCCATTCGGTCAATGCTTCCCGCCATGCGGGGGAAACACACTACTACTTGTTCGGAGGCCTGCAGGCGGCAGCGGAAGGTAGGGGGCAGAGAAAAACGGTCACACTGATTCTTGGGGGGACTAAGAACAATTAGGCAGAGTAAAACGTTGTTGCGAAAAGGGGTACGGGGGGGGGGAATCTTAAAAAAACTTACAACCACTCCAACGAGAAGAGACGCCGAACAGGACAAAATTTTCCTAAGGGGATTGGCAGGGGCAGGGGCCACACGGTGAAGAAGACGGGGAACGAGGACCAGGCCGCGATACTGCAACATTGGTGAACTAGGGCATTCTTTTGTGTGGGGAAAAACGCGAAAGGCCTCGGAGCCGGGGCGGGGCCATTTCAGCGGAAAGGGAGAGAGGTGTGGTGCAGACGGGGGGCACCAATGGGAAAGAAAAGATTGGGGGGAGAAAAACTACGGACTTGTCGTATTTATTCAATTCTCAAAAAAATCGTGAAACCTTCAGCGATTGAGAAGCCTTAAAGGAGATGTCAAGCTGCCTTCGGCAGGGGGAAGGGGGGCAGGAGCTTCCGTCGGCATATCTGACCCTGGGGGGGGAAAGAGGAAAAGTTGGACTCTTGTCGAGGGTCAGGATTCAAAATGCGAATGGAAACCCTAAATGCACGCAACTGAGGCCAACCTGGCGGAGGGTCAAGTATTAGGAGGAAAAGGTTCAGGGATTCTATGGAGGGGACAATAAAATTAAGCCATTTCAAAAACGCGACCTGCCCTGACCGTCATCAGAAGGTGGGGAAAAAGATGATGTAGGGGGGCAATGAGTAGGCCGAGCTTGGGAGGGCTTGGGAGATTTTGGCTGCCGCTCAAAAAACAAAAAAACGCTTCGGGACCGGCCATTGGAAAAGCGAAGAAAGGTGAAAACCGAGAAAACTATCAAAAAAGCGCTCCGCGGCGTTTAAAGTGGGAGTCGAGGGATAAGACATTGAAACTCTACTCATTTTTTCAGTGACTTCCCCGCGGCGGGGCTTCCCGCCTCTCGGCCTGTAACGGGGGAAAGTCAAAAGGGAGTAGGCAGAGAGGACCATGGGAGGGGAAAAAGCAGGAGGTCATTTTTCAAAAAATGTCGCGCGTGCCCCTGTTGGGGGGAAAGCGGGGCACTCAATTATAAAGGGAAGACTGTGTGTGCAAGCAGGACAAGATTCGACAGCAACGAGGGAGAAGAACGTCTTAGAGAGCAGAGCGGGATCTTCAACGAAAACCGGGGTCATAGGGAAGAAGTCGGGGAGATCGAAGTGGGAGTTGGTATTGCCGAAGTCGATGAAGACAAAAAGGGGAAATTCGACCGTCCGGGTTTGAAGAGAAAGTATACCATGTGAAACGGCAGCCGAAACGCGGAAAACGCTGGTGAGCGGGGTTCAGCAAAAAGAAAAAAAAGGAACCAGTCGTCAGGGCAATCACGAATTCTCCTCGTCCCCGAACATATACCAAGGGAGGCAGTTTCGCTTCGGGACTCCCTCTTGGACTGGGGACGAGACGACACAATAAGATAAGGGATGTGTATTTCCAACAGAAAAAAGCGGGAAAAGAGGAAAAGGGGGTGAACGTGACGCGAAAAACATTTGTGAAGGGTGGACGAGTGACCTGGTCAAAAGTAATCCCGTCAGTGCGGAGGGGAACTAAGAAGTCGAGGTGGAAAAAATACATATGTTGGGGAAAAAGTCTTATAAGCTCTTAACGTTCGTCGCCTACGGAGAAAACAGAAGAATTCCGAGGGAAAAGGTGAATACCGGGGGGGAGTCTGAGCCGCGTAAACTTCTTGTTGGGCCACCGATGAGAGATTAGTGCAGGCCTGAAGGGAAAGAGTAACCAACGGTATTCCACATATCGAGGAAAAAGGGGAGTCATGATCTTCAAATCGAGTTGGTCATCAAAAAAGTGTTTAAGCAAAAAAGAAAACAAGCAAAGTGGACACAAATTTCTGGGGGGTTTGCTAAGGTTAGGGGGCGGGGGGTCGTTTTGTTTGGTGTTGTGAGGGATTGACGGACGAATCGGAGCGGGAGCGGTCGCAGGTTAACGGGGGTAAAACCGGGGGAAGCGGGTCGCGGCAGTTAAGAGGAAAAAACAAAAAAAGGGGGTTCACAACTGGTGTTTCCACCATGGGCATCTACTAAAGGGGGGAGAGGCAAAGGAAAAGTTGATGTGAGTGGCGCGGCAGCAAAACAAACAGGACGGAAGAAAAGAGGGGGACTTGCGGATGAAATTTAACCCTCTGGGCGATTAAGGACCAAGGGGACACGGCGTTCGCGCATACCATGCCGAAAAGAAAAAAAAAACTTTTAAGTCTCCGGAGGCGACTAGGGAGACGGACCCCAAAGCCTGAGAATGGGAGTCGCCAGGGGGGCATTTAATGTCAACACAGCTAGGGGTGGTTTTGATCGTACAAACAACTGAATAGGGTCTGAGACTAACGCCGGGGTAACCGGACGACAACAAGGGGGTTCAAGAGTTTGAAGGCAGGCGGAAGCACGTGAAACCTACAGTTACTATCACATCACAAAAAATAAAAGCGAGTGGCCTTGGATGGAAAAGGAAACGGCTTCCGGACGAAAAGAAGTCACACGTCTTGAACCACGGTGATGGGTGTCAAAAGGGACTTGGGAGTCAGAATCGTATTCATTTTTGCTCCGGCGCTCACAAAATTGGAGGGGGTGTGGGACAAATGCAAACAGGGGACACGCCGTGAGCAGCGAGGGTAGCCTCGCATAGCGGCCGCGATAGTCACATTGAATTCGCAGGGGAAGGGGGTAGGAAAACAGCAGGGAGCCAAGGTTACGTAATAAAAAAAAGGGGGTAGGCCCTCCGCAGTAGCACGATGGATAAACCGGGGGGTATGGTGGACCGCGCAAAATGGAAAAAGGGGGCAGGAAAATTTTTCCTGACGGAAATCAAATGGGGGAGAGCATGGGAACCTAGGTGGCAAGTCAACCGTGGGCGGGTGAGGGAATGACTGAAAAAAAAAATACTTACCTGAGACTTCACAACGTTAAACCTAGAAAGCTGACCGCGAAAAGAAGAGAGCCAAAAGAAAAGCAAAACAAAAAAAAACGCCACTCCAGAGCACCCCAAAAGCAAAAACTTTTGTAAAAAAACCGGATTGCCGGGAGCTCGTTGACACGTCAGAAGGGAAAGAGAAGGAGAAGGGCGGATCTGTAGCGTATACCGTGTTAGGTTTGGACCCCCGTCCTCCAGGACAGGGACGTAAGCGTGTAGGGAAACAACAGGGTAAAGCGACAGAAATAAGCCAAGTAGAAATGCGACGGAAGCTGGGGACGTAAAAGACGGTTCCTAAGCAAAAGCGAAAGCAGAAGCGTCGGGAACTCGGGAAAGATTTATACCGCGACATGACAGGGTGACATCCACCCGGGGTACTTAGGGCCGGGAAAGAGTCGGGGGCGTCACGTTCCGCGAAAGGGGGAATGTGAAAAATTTCAACAGGAAAATGTTAAATCGTAATCTGTGGAGGGGAGGCTCGGGTCAGAAAAGGAAAAAAAGGCCAAGAGTACCATCGGACAAACCTGCCAAAAGGGAAGAGGAGTGTCTCACTGGGAAGATGCAAGATTTGAACGACGACCGGGTTTGGCCATGAGATTGGTAGCTAAGCACGGAAAAACGTAAGCGGAGGACTTAGGGGGGGAAGTCTCCCCTATTGGGACTTCACCACGGCCAGGACGAATTTGAAAAAGTCGGGGGAGTAATAGGTCGAGCGCAATACCAACCTCCTCGATCAGCGGAAGATTCAAAGAAAAAAGCCCGGTGACTAAAAATGCCGCGGGGAGACAAGACGGGAATCGAACTAAGCACGTCCGCATCCAAGAGGGCTGTCTACATAAAATCATCAGGTCCTGCTTGGAAAAAATCATCCATGACACAAAGAAGAATGGAACTGCGGGGGCGCCGCAAAACAATGCCTCAAGGAAATGGGAACTGAAAACTAACAGGGCCATCAAAGGGGGAAACGAGATTAATTAAAAAGGGATGGAACCCGTTTCAGGAAAGGACCAGAACGGAGAAAAAGCACACCCTTCAACAATCGAGGTTGGCTCTTAAAGAGCATCGATCGATCAACTACACGCCGAGATGACTCCGGAACCCTCAAAAGGGGTAGCGGGGGTAACCCCGTGCGGCGCGTCAAACAAGGGGAGTGTCGGGGTTAAGGTTGCAAGAAGGGTGGGGAAAAGGGGGGGGGGAAGCAGCACCGATAAAACGCCATCCCACCTACAGCAAAAATCAAGGGGGAGAAAGACATTCGAAGGAGATGTGAGAACCGGGGAGAGGGGGGGAGGACATAGCACTACGATTTGTCGACAAAATACTCCGCGAAAACTTGATCATAATTCTAGGGAAGAAGAAAGTTGGCAAATTTTGCGGGTTAATATGGAGAAGAGGGGGAGGGTGGGCAGAAACCTCCGCGAATTTTGGAGAAAGAGTCTCATACATAGGGAGCTGACCCTGGAGATATGAAGAAAAGGAGCCAATAGAAAAACGAACGAACCCTGCCTATTGGAGGATGTGAATCGCCCGTACAGCAGCTCAAAGCGGATAAGTCGTACCAAGAAGAAATAAGAAGAAAATTTCCCATCCTGGGTAAAAAGCTTTTGAGGAACCCGGGTTACCCTTTCACCACCAAACAGAGGCACAGAAAAAAGGAACGACTTGGGGACAGCATAAGACAGAGACTGTTACGCACAAGCCGGCTCCCAACAGAAAATTCCCTCAGGAACGGACCAATGTTTCCAGCAGAAAGACCATCTTGGGAAGAGGGAAGAGGGGGAACGTGCACGACACTGCAAATCAAGCTAGTCCAAGTAGGGATGGGGATTCGATTTCGAGCGAGCGTCGAGAGGGAACGCTGAGAAAAGAAAAATTGAAACTTGGATCGCAAAAAAGGGGTGGACTCTGAGAATCTGGGAGTCGCCAAACAAAATCAGTGGTCTACGGGGGGGACCTCAAGTACTCCAGTGCCGGGCCGAAGGCTACGAAAGAAATGAAAAAATGTCGGGGCGCCGGGGAAGAAAAGGGGGACTCGAGGCCAGTGAAAAGAAATGGAGACCTAATATAGAGAAAAAAACCTCCAGGCCTCGCATATCAAAATGAAAATAATAGGAACCAAACATCTTCAAACCGGAGAGGGGGAGTTGGAGGGAGAAACGCAACGATTCAAAATCGCCAACATAGAAAAGTCTCTCATTCCTACTCAGAAAGCAAGATGCCTTTTGATGAAGAAAAAGTACCTTCCTAGACACGAAAGAGAGAAACGGAAAAAGGAGTACCAGAAGGCGGACCCCAGGTTGCCCAACTGCAAATCGACAATCTCTACCCTGAAGAGAAAGGAAGGTGCACGGAGCTGGTAGCACACGGAAAGGAAAGGAGGCAAAGTTTCACGAGGAAGTCCAATAAGGTGAGGAAAAAAAAGGAAGGGCAGAAAAAGGAATGAACATCGCGAAAAGCTCACCAGAGGGTGATCCAGCAACGAGGATACCCCTCCAACCGCTGATCCCAAGCACTAATCACATATAAAAAGTTTAGCATTAACAATTAGCCATGAGCAAAGGGGGGGGGAAAAAATTCGACACCTCTGCCAGAAAAGCTCATATAAAAAGCAAAAAAATTGTGGGGAGACGGGCAGAGGGTTGGGGGGAATAAGGTCATTTGCTGGACAAGAGGAGGGATATCGATAAAAACACGGGGAGGAGGAGATAAATATAAAGGGAAAAAGGATGGTAAGCAAATGACAGGGGACTGTATGTTACACAATCAAAACCAATGGGTGGTGTACGTCTAGACGCTTTGCGCGCGCAAAGGTACCGTGCAACACCCTTTGAGAAGGTCTAAATTGCGTGCGCAATGGGAGGTTCAAGCGGATGAGGAGTTCTGATCGCGGTGGAGCAGGCGGGAGGGGGCTTGCTCAGGAAAAAACGTGTGAGAATCGAGATGTTTCACCGAAGGGCCAATAGGCTGGCGGCGAACAGAGAAGGGAAAGGAGTGGAATCTGCAGACTCGACACTTCTCTACGTTGGGGGAGACAGAGTCCAGCCTTGCCCTTCGGGAGAACCTTCTAAGAGGTGCCGTTGCGGGTGAACCTGGGCCGACGGAGGAGGAACTCCACGGGAGGACCTGGTAGAAAAAAATAGGGGGGAAGGGAATATCAGGGTAGGACGCGGTTATTCACAGGAAGGCATCGGGAGTAGGAGCGTGTAGCATGAGCAGGTTCGCCCTTTGCATTTGGGGGCCAAAGCTGTCATACAAAGTCCGCGAAAGGGAAAAAGAACTAGGGGGGCCTCGGGACTGCGTTGAGAACATAAAGGGAAGGCCTTTCGCGCTCACTGCGAAAAGGTCGTTCAAAGAGCAACGCCCAGGGGGATGAAAGGCTCACGAAGAAGGTGTCGGAAGTATGAAGCGCAGGCGCAAGCTTAGTGATGGTTAGGGCATCTCAGAAAATGACTTCTTTGGCGACCCGATGATCAGAGGAAACCGGCGGGGGCGGAAAAAAAAGATAAGGGAGGGTTCTCAAGAGCTGGTTTCAGGAGCAGCGGAAAATAGGGGGTCGTCTGCTATAATAGACGCACGGCCGAGGAGGGGGGTCGAAAGGGGGATTGGGAAATAAGTTGGCGGAACGTGACGGAAAAAACTGGCAAAGAAGGGGGGGGAAATCGCTGGGGGAAACAGGGGGGACTGAAAGAATGTCATTAGGGTTGTTGGGAGCCGGCTTGTGAGAAAATTTAAAGGACCTGCTGGCTTCATTCAGGCGAGGGAAAGAGGGTGGGTCAATGTTACCGGGGCCAGAATACGGGGGGTATAAATCCGGGGGGGGCCTTGTCGGGAGTGCTTCTGGACGCGTGAACGAAGTACAGGGGAGCAGGCTGTACGGTGTCAAGAGGAACACTGTCGGGAAAAGGGGGGGAAGTGGAAGGATCCGTAAAAAAAAAGAGGGTCAGAGGGGGTATTCTGGAGGTGGACTTCCAAAAATTCAGAAAGGGGAGAGTACAAATGCTAATTCTCCCTACATGCAAAGTGCTTAATGCAAAGCTGTTCCAATAGGAAGGTTAGGAGGGACAAGTACGGGGAAGGGTACGTCGGGGAAAATGCGACAAGTTTCAAAGCTGTGAGAGAAACGGGCCAAAGAACCGTGCCCTCCGGGCATCAAAAGGGTGAGTGGGGGAAGTCTGGCCAACGCCTAAAGAGTGTGCTGGCGTTGGTCAGTTTGTAGGGACGGGGGGAAGAAAAAAAAAAAACCCCTGCCACTGCTGGCAAGAGCCTGAAATACACATGGGAGAGAATAAAGGGGGGTCCAAAAGACAATGGGAATCCGGCATTAGCTAAGGAGGGAGGGGGGGGAATCTAAAAGGAGTATTGAGAGCAGTGTAGAAAAAAAAACATTTGGTTGGAAGTCCGGAGGAGGGGCTCCTCCCTCTGCCTGGCTAGGTGGGAAATAGGAGTAGGAATAAGGAGCTAAACAGGTGGGCGATAATTACAAGGGGGGGGTCAAGGCAGAGGGAAGTTTCGGTTTTCGAGCGAAAACCGTGGTTCCTAGAAGGTTAATTCGGGGTCCCCCTGGAGATCAATCAGGAAAAAAGAGGGGAGGTTGGGAGAAGCACGAGGGGGGCTGAACTAAACGTAGAGCCCAGGCAGACGACAGGATTTATCTGCCCTCACCAACCGGATCACAGGGTCAATTCGCGAATATCGCTCTGATCTAGGGGGTGGGGGTATTGCTCGAGATTAAAGACACGACGAACGGGAAAATCGTTCCGGTTTGGGAATCAATGCGGGGAGACCAGGTCGGCTAAACACCTAAAGGGGGAAAAAAAAAAAAGGGAAGAGGGGGGGGGTGAGCAGGGGGCATGGGAGGAGAACCATCAGCAAGACTAGAATCAATCAGAGGTAGGGCGCGTCCCCGGCGAAAGCTAAGAAATTTTCGATTGGAAAATAGTTTTGCGGCTCAGGAAGGTGACGAGGGGAAGAGGGGGCTGGAGAAAAGAGGACACACAGGCTAATTGTGTATTGTCAGAGCCAACATCGCGGCCCAAAGATTTGACATCGAGGGAGAGGAAACTTGACCTAAAAACGAGTGTGAAGGGAAAAAAGAGAAAAGGTTGGTAAGGGAGGTTTCCAAAGGGGATGAACCTTCACGGTAAGAATCCTTCGGGGGTCAAAACAACGTACCTAGGGGAGCCTCTGAGTGAGTCGATTTTGTCAAAAGGTCGTCCCTCAAGGTCCGTAAAATTGACTACCGGAAAAAGGGAGTTCATTTCTGCGCGAGTAAAAGCAAATGTGAAAGAAACGATGACGATTAGTGCAGTTTCTAAAGGTGACAAGAGCAAGACCGTAAAAAGAAAATATAAACCAAATGAGGAGATCCAGGGGGTCGAAGTTTCAACTAGGTTCAAACTTCAAGAAAAGATGACACAAAAGTTCTGCTTTGGGGTGCTAGTGAGTTCTTGGGCGGGGGGGACAATGTTTGGGGGGGGTGGTTTTTGAAGGGGGGGAATTGTTCTTAATCAACGGGAGAGTACAGCGTTCGGTTAACAGGTGAAGGAAGCATTAATCCGGGAAAAACGTCGTGGGGTCGCCAGAGTTGAAGCACGGAACACGCGACCAACGGTTGTAGGTGTTGCAAAAACAAAAAAAAGGCAATACGTGACAACAATGGGGAGGGTAAACGCGGCAACGGAACAACTTGAAGTTAAAGGGGAGAATTTGGAGACGGGAAAGACCACCATAAAAACCAGAGAATAAAGTGGGGACGACTGCGGAGGGGGAAAAAAAAAGGGATACCCGTGTGCGATTAAAAAGTTACACATTTGCGCAGCCGGCTGGGGACTAAGAAAAGGAAGAAAAAGGCCCAATGGGAACTTAGCAGGTTAGAGTCGACGATGGAGAAAGAAAAAGATGATCGGGACGTCGCCCAGTCACATGGGCAGGATGTCAACAAACCCTAAATGGGTTGAGCCCGAGAAAAAAATGGGAAGGGAAGGAGAGGGACAAAGAAACAGAAAGTGGTCAGAGTGGGACTTTGCGGAGGGAAAGCACGTGGAAGGACAAAGTGA
>Ga0179593_1469736_pt1 | contig 12934 bp, 18 predicted proteins | sample CZODoug2_1_08_16_FD_185931 | JGI IMG/M metagenome (GOLD analysis project Ga0179593, IMG submission 185931) | Vadose zone soil fungal communities from Angelo Coast Range Reserve, California, USA - CZODoug2_1_08_16fungal (PacBio error correction) | ecosystem: Environmental > Terrestrial > Soil >...
GCGGAGAGGATTGGAAAAAAGGGCACGTGTTCCCGAATGGGAAAAATCGTCATTCCTGAAAAAAGTGTCAAGGGAAGCTGGGTGATTCGAACGGAGAGAAAGTGGCGGAGGCGGAGCGGAAAAGAGGGGAAAAACGCATCTGGTGGACCATCGCGAGAGGGGGACCGTTTCAGGAAAGGCCTCAAGTCTGGGGGGAATAAGTGTTGGAAAAAGCAGCGGCACCGCAAAGCTCGATCCACAAAACCAAGAAAAGGAAAGTCTGAAGGAAGTGGGGACGGAAAGAGCTTGACGAGTAAAGGAGAGGTCGTGCTTGTGACTGGGGGGGCAGTTTTGAGAAAACAAATGCACGCTTCAGTCTTGTAAAGTTTGTAGAGAGAGCGGAAAAAGCGACGACATGGGAATCCACGAACGAGTTGAGGGTTCACGAGACGGAATTAAATGGAGGGGACATCAGGGAGAACTCTAATCGGAGCGGTATTGGGGGAAAAGAGACAGTTTTGAAAAAAACTCTCTCGAAGGCGATAAGGAAGAATGCAAGAAGCACAAACATTCACCTTTTGCCATCGCCTGCGAAAAGCCTATCTCTAGAAAGAAAAGAGAAAAAGAGAAGAGGAGGAAGAGGGAGGCAAAGGGGTGAATGTTCCTTCGTGATTGGAGCAAGTTCCCACGAATAAGCCGTTTCTGGAGAATTCATCGAAAGGAGAGACCTCGGGTAAAATACACGCCGATTACGTTCGTCGCCGATGGCAACGCAAGGGGAGAGTGAGGAAAACCCAAAAAAACCAGCTCTCGGTCGTCTTTCTAGGAAAATAGACGGGCGCAGTCCAAGGGTCTCACGGGCTCTCAAGGGAGGGGGGGTCCTGTGGTCAGCGGCGGACGCGAAAGAAGAAAAAACTCGAGGACAAAAGAGCGACGGGAAGCAAGAGCTGGGAAAAATACTGTACTTAAACCTGAGACCTTTCAAAAAAAGTGTCTGAATGGGTTGTGGGAAAAGACCAGTGTGCGGAGCGACATGACGGACGAAGGGAATCCGTCTGAAAGAAGGGGAATATCCAAGGAAGAAACGACCCTCCCGATGGTCCCACAGATAGGAGCAAACTATTCAAGCTGAACGAGAGAAAAGGGTAAATCCATCCGTTCGAAAGCAAAAACGTAGGAAAACGGATGAAGAAAGGTTGGGGGACAGCCCATGGGCAATCCGGGCGAGCACTCCAAGAAGCTAAGAATTTTACAGAAAAAGCGAGACAACACTGTTCTAAAAAAAGTCCCAGGAAGGAGGGAAGAAATTCCTTTCTAAAAAAAGCAAACAAGATCCCGTTTCAGGTGGAAAAAGTCAAAGGAATACGAAGTGGGAAGCACCGCGTCTCCATCAGCTTAGTCTACAAAAAAAACACCCCGGGAGAGCAGGGAGGCGAAGGAGGCCGGTTCGTCGGCTACTAAAAAGTCATGAAAAAATAGAAACAGAACGGAGGCGGAGGGAATTCAGCCATAAATGGAAAGAAAAAATCCCCAAAGGGGCGTCACCGACTCACTCGACTGTTTAAACCCCTGAAAAAAATCCCTGAAAAAAGAAAGGCCCGCGTGAAGAAATCAAATGGTGATCGCAAAGGATAGAGGGAAAAGAACAAGGCGGAAAAAACTGTAGAGGCTTGGGCTGCTAAAAAAAAACCAAGGAATGAACGGTGGGGAAATCGTTTCTCGGAGTCCGTCAAGAAGGAATGATCACGGGAAGACTCTGATTTGGTTTTTCAGAGTCCGGAAGGAGTCAAGGGAAGAGATCTCGATGATCTAGGATGGCGGTAAGGGCTCGAGGAATGCCACGGGCCCTGCCAGCGCAGAAATAGTGAAAAAGGGACTCAAGGGAAATAAAGGATTCACAACTTGGTCGTGCCCATTCTTTCAACAATCCCAGTGGTGAGACCGCTAACACTGTCAGGTTCGAAGGAGGATGCAAACAAAATCGCAACTAAGAGGAAAATCTTTGTGCTTGCGTAAATACAAAAAAAAAAAGTATACTAAGGCAGAGGATTAAGAATATAACCGCCGGCCTGCGAAAACTTTCCAGGGAGGGAAAGGCGGCGGACACTCAGAAAAACGTCACCGGAAAAAATTCGGGGGTAACTCAAAAAATGCTCTCAACAAAAATATAGACTCCCAACCTCCGGGGGGAGGCAAAGAAATGTCGCGAGGTAGTCGGATGAAGGCTACCAAGAAACATCACAACGGAATACGCGGCCAATCAGAGGAAGGCGGAAAAGACGATGCGAGGAGGGGGGGGAAGAGAAAAAGAGTGATAGAACCCTGGAACGCCCAGAAAGCGGTTCCGGGCAATCATTGATATCTCTAAAAGAGAGAAAAAGAGAGATATTCTAAGGAGGGAAGGTCGAAAGGGGAAAAGCTGATACGAATGTGCAGGGGTAAAGGTCTAATCGACTAAAAAAATCGGTCCGCGTCCAGCGGCTTGAAGGGGAAGCGGAGATCCGGAGGCTGCTGGAAGGGAGCCTTGATCACAAGGACGCCGGAGCTAAGAAGAAGGCTAGAAATCTTTCCGTGCAAGGGAAACACCGCACGAAAGGGGAAATTTTGTAGGGATGTCAAAAAAAACAAAAAGGTTAAAATCGCGGCCTTGTGGCGCAGGCGAGAGGCGAAGTCACTTGGGGTATGCTGCTGATAGGGGTGGAATCCGTGCGCTTTCCGCCGCGCAGGGTTTGCAATGGACAGGCGGAGATGACAAAGCAAATGAACATTCGCACTGCCCGCAAAAAGAACGGTTACGGAAAAAAAGCCCAAATGCGGTGAAAAGAGTTTGATGTTCCATGAGAGCAAAGGCTGGGGGGGGGCAATGATCAGTGCAGAGCGACTGCGCGAAAAGTCGGGCTTTTCCTCAGAAAGCGAAACGTCCACATCAAGAGGAGCCCTCAAAAGACCGCCTAATCTCGGTGGGAAAAAAAAAGAAGACTCATTGCCAAAGAGGAAACGGTCAAATTCAGAATCTTCTCGAGAACGCAGAAACACGGCCTACGACCCGTGGTGTTTGTAGCAGAAGGGACGGAGAGTTAAATGCATTGGGAGAGCTGGAAAGACACAGGAGCCAAAGGGGAAGGAAGGCGGAAAGCGGCCGTCGTGCTCTACAGAAACAAGTCCACGACAAGCTTGTAAATTTTGGTGTCGAACAACGTCGAAGCGGGGGAGGGGCGGATTGGGGAAACTCCCAGAAGGGAATAGGGAGAAGCTTGATTGAGAAGACGAACCTGATCAAGGAAAGGGAACCCAATCTAGGGAAATAAGGGCCGAAGGCCGTGTCCGGCGAGGGGAAATTTAAGGGGGAAAAGGACATTCGCTTGATCTTGGTAAATATTATCTAACGTGATAAAAGGGGGGAGGGATTGCGGAGAAGGATCGAGAAAGGAAGAAAAAACATTCTGTCACAGGGGATCGCGTTTTCTTTTGAACTTGTGTAGCGGGGGAAAAATAGCTGAGGAAATTGAACTTACGCAAGTTGAACACTCGGGCGGCGTGAAACCAAGAGCCCTTGGGCACAGGTGGGAAAAGACGTGGCAGGTTGGGGGAAGAACGGAGGCCTTTAAAACAGAGAAAGAGTTTTTCAAGCTCCCGCTACGGGGGTCTCGGTGGAAAAAAAAGTCAAAAAGTCCTTGGAAGAAAAAGCGAGGTTTCCACAAGGAGGGACGTTCAAAATGGAAGAAACTCTCCAAAAGCTCGCCCAACCCAGGAAGTGAGTGGAAAGGCTTACCGTTTACGTAAGAGGGCTTAGTGGGCGTGAGGACGGGGAGCTTTCAGGGGTCCGCTTCACGCGTCCTCGGAGAACTACTTTATGGGGGGAGTTCGAGCTATAAGAAGACATGAATTAGAAGAAAAGAAAGACTGGGGGCGCGAAATGCAAGCCGGGATTTGATAAATGGGGAAGTTACTAAAGAAAGATCCAGGTGGGGAAGGATGACGAGAAGGATCGAAAAAGCGCCGGATTATTACCGCCACAGGGAATGCTCGCAACAAAAAAGTTGCCCCATGACGAAAGAGCGCGTGGATGCCCTAAGAGGTAAAAGAAACTATAGGAATCCGCCCTCCTCCGAGCTTTTCCGAGAAAAAAGTCCAAAAGCGGGGAGGGGTATAAGCGCTTTTTGGCGCGATTCTCAGGATGCCGCGTGAAAAGAACGTTCCAGAACCATTCTAGGCAAGGAAGCCGAAAAAATCCCCGCGCGGGGATTTCGCGGGAAAACACAAGAGAGGGAGGTCTTCAAAAAGGGGAAAAGGGAAAGTCCATGTCCGCTCCGAGGACCGAGGTATAAGCCTAAGAAAAACACACATTGGTCCAGCGGCAGGGAGCCGGACAGACCCGTCACAAGAACGAGCGACGGGACAGAGCTTGTGAAAGAAACCCTTGGAAAAGGCGATTGTTGGGTTTTTGGGGGTTGATTTGGTAGAGGGGGGGGGGGGCGAGCAAAGGGCCTAGCCATTAAGTCAGACTGCAAGATCCCAGCCGCGGAACGAACCAAAGCAATATAGAAAAGCTGAAAACTCAGCCGCCATCTGACGGGAGCTAGGAAAAGGTGAAAAAAATCCGTGACAACTTCGAAAAAGGGGGACAGGATTGTGCCTTGACGGAAAAGTTTCAAGGAAGCGGGAAAGGTGCGGAATAAAATAAATCACGCCCGCTCCCACTGAAAACCTGACAACAACCCATGTCTAAAGGAAGAAGGCGTGAGCGAGTACTTTCTGCGCACTTCCCGGGAAAAAGGAGGACTCAAGGTAGGGGTAGAAAAAGAGGAAGATCAAAAAGGAAAATCCTTTGAAGACTCCTTGCCAAATCGTCTCCATCAAAAGAACGACGACCGGTTCAAAGGGGGGGAAAAGGCCCGGTTCGTGATTCCGGACTTAGAAGAAGGGGGAAGTCCAAGAAAGCGGAAGGGGGGGGGCAAAGTAAGCATAAATTCCGCAATCCAAACCAGCTTGAGTTCACTTGGTGCCTCGTCGCCAAGGGGGGGGGAAAAGGTCTCCCAGGCCGTGCCGTGCGGAAGTGTAAGAAAGACGGGAAAAAAATGTGGATAATCTCCTAGATGCACATGACAAAAGGAAAGTCGAATGGAGCCCTGAAGAAAACAAAGCAAACCACGGCCTGATAACCTTGAAAAAGAATTGGAGGTTCTCAGAAAGGAAAAAGCGTGGATGGCTTCGCGGAGGGACAAGAAATTGGTCAGGCTCGCGAGGTTCAAAGAAGTACCGTTCCAACCTTCGGGATTAAAAAAGGATGAGAAAAAAAATTGGGAGGGCGGTTTCGCCATTTCGGACAGGACACAAAAGGTCAAGAAGCACAAGTCCCTTTCCCCTCAAGTAAAAAACAGAAGGACTGTTGCGCTTTCCAAGTCAGTGCGGGTCCGTTTCAGTGGAAGTTCGTAAAGGGGAAGGCCTTCAACAAAATTCTGCACTCTTAAAAGGGTTCTCGGGGAACGGGACCAGGAGAGAATCGCAGTCATTCCCAGTGCCAGTTGCCTCAAAAATAAAAAAAAAGGGGGAATCAAAACTGCGATGAGGAGAAAACCGCAGAAAACCAAGTCCGGTGCGCCGAATCAGGCTCAAACGGAATGCCATACCCCAAAAAAGTTTGGGATTCCCCGAAGCGCGGGGAAATTAGTGCCTGAAAATGAAGGCAAAGCCAAAAAGAAAATCCTCGCCAAGAAAAAGATTACCTAGGAAGGTCAAGAAGTATGTTAGAATTATACCTACCGGAGAGTATTCAGCTCCCTGGTATCAGCCAAGCGGTTGAAGCACAGAGATATATTCAACAACAACACAACGTAGGGGAGTATCGTAACCAAGGGGGGAAACAGGGGGGCGGTACTGGGATATCATAAGCGTTAAATACTATTCCATGTAGTCGGCTGATGAGAAGGATAGTCAGACTCGAGAGTAAGGGGGAAATTTAAGAACAGGATGAGGGAAGGCGCCTTCATGTAAAAGGCAAAGAAGGGAACCCAAAAAAAAAACCCTGCGCGCAAGGCTCTAAGGGAATAAGAGAAACCAAGAAAGGAGGTATGGTGTACTGTGTGCCTTCTGAGTGTACCGAAAAAAACGCAGGGACATAAAGGAGATTAAATATGCACTGGAATGCTTGAAGGAGAGGAGGAGAAAAATGGGCGCTATGACCGCCGCGCAACAAGACTGGGCCGGGGGGGAAAATTTTGGGGGAATCTAAAAAGAACGCTCCCCGGATGATTCGGACCAAAAACGGACTTGGCCAGCACGTCCGACCATGTTCGTCGGGACAGTGGGTCCGAGGCCTTTAGGAGTCATTTGAAAAAGCAGAAAAGATCAGGGAGTGTAAACATCCAACTTCTCCTATATAAGCTATTAAGCCGGCAAGGCCGTGCTTTGGAAAAATGAAAAAATCTGCCGAGAAAGGAAAAGTCCTTGTGGGCAAGAACGAGGGGGAATAAGGGTCTCGAAACATCAAAACACTCTCAATGTACCGTGGGGGGTCTAAGGTGAGGATACTGACGGTTGAAAAATTCTCTGGGGAAAAGGGGGGGATTCCTGTCAGAAAAAGGGGCTAAGATTGATTCAGGGAAGCTGCCGAGAAGCCGTACCAGGGGACAAGGAAACTTTCGAGGCCGCAACGGAGGCACAAGAAAGGGGGAAGATCAATCAGAGAATATTAATCCCCCCCCCCTAGGATACTCAAAAGGGATCGCATTCGGACCGAAAAAAGGATCGCCTACAGGAAGAAAGAAGAATAGGACTCGGGCAAAAGGCGTATGTAAAAGATTTGCTTTGATCGGGGGGAGAGGGGGGGCTGCACCAGGAGACGTGTGGGGACGGAAAAGAAAAAACTGAACCCGACCTAATGATTACGTCGAAACAAGATTGGAGGTGAAATGGGGAAAGATTATCTGATTAAGCCCTTTGGACCCAGGAGAGGAGCTCCCTGGAACCACTCGGCGGAAAAGAAACTGGTCAAAAAAGTTCATTGTACAAGTGCTGGGATTTCAGAAAAAGGGGGGAGGTGGAAAAAAAGGAAGCCATTAGATGGCGATAATAGTTGCAGAAAAGAAAAGCCGCAGAAGACCATAGCGAGGTCCGATGAGGATCTTCATAAAGGGGGAAAATCTAGTGGGAATTGAGGGGAAGGGGAGAAGGCTAACCGGAAAAAGCTCTACAATCAAAACACCTAAACACATTCACGGGAAAACCGGTAAAGAAGGGACTTGTCCCCCGTCGACTCGTTCGGGGGTTAAGGGGTTCGAGAAAAAAAGTGAAGCTGAAGAAGGGAAATTTAGGGGATCCAGGCTATAGACGTCGCGAACATGGACCCAAACTTTAAGAAAGACAAAGCTGGGGTGAACCGAATTTTCAAAGGAAAAAGTGAAGAAAAAGGAGGAGGGGAAGGGAGACCTTGATTGCCGTCGTCTCGATGATAAAAAAAAAAGGGGCGCCGGATGGAAGCATGGATGCACTTTGCCCAAAACGACGGCGAGGCCGGGAGTTCATATAGACAAAACAAAGTGATGGGAAAAGGAGATCGCGGAAGAAAAGGAAAAAAGCGATGGGCAAAGAATCGTGATTGCCGCTCATTCCATAAGAAAACGCCCGGGGGTAATAATCCGCATTTCGGTAGCGAAAAAAGAGTCCGGGGAGAGAAACACACTAATAAGCGTCTTCCAGCTATGGCAAAGAGGAGAAAGCTCTGGGGACAAAAATCGGGGGGGGTGCATCGTTATGATGGAAGTCCGGTTCGAAGGCATCGCCGTGGACAACTTGGGGGCCAGAGGACTCGAAGCGGAGCAAAAAGGAAAGTCAATCCCGAGCAGAAAGGAAGAAAAGGAGGGAAAAGAGTAAACCGTAGCCCTACTTCAACAAAAGGGAAGGACCTTTGGGATGTAGGGGGTAAGGGGGTGCTAAACAGCGAAATGAAACGGCCAACGGTGAAACCGGGGTCAGAGGATGTGAAAAAAGATCTCCTCCCGCGCGACCCACTCTATACTTTGTCCCCAAAGCTTCCAACTCTAAAAAAGGAAGAAGGCGATAGTCCCCCCGGTTAACCTCAAAAGGCATAAAGGAAAAAAAACTGAAAAAGGTGGGAAAGGGGATATTCCTTTCGGACAGGGCCGCAAGAGTGTTTTTGGATCCGGGCAGAACTCCGAGTAAAAAGGCTAAGGATTATCGCCGCTAAAAAAGACCAAAGCTTTGAGGGAAAGGAAAATCAGGGGATCGGCGTATCATTCCTTTAGGGGGGTCCTCGAAGCCGTCAAAGGGTCGAATCCCCGTTTTTGTCCTTTGGACAATCACATCTAACGAAATTCCGTGAAAAACAAGGTCCTCCATACCTGCAGAAAGAAGCAAGGGAGAGGGGTCCAGAATCCCCGGTCGCGTACTAGAATATCGCTAAGGATTCCCGTGAAAGGAGGGGAAAAGATATCAATTTCCACCAGCCACTTGGCTCTTCAAAAGGGATCCGTGCGGGCAAGGGGAAAGCAAAGAAGTTGGAACAGGGTCCCTGTAGAGCACGACTCCGCGGATGAATGGGTATCGCATCGAAAAAACGGTCAAGATTTGCAACAGGAATGCAGGTAAAGCTTCGAAAAAAAAAAAAAAAAGGCAAAGGGAAAAGGGGTACGGCGTTCTCGAGGCATGAAAAGAAAGGGGAAAATGCTTCGCAGGCGACTGAAAAAAAAGAGGGTGTGGTTGTCCACCGGAGAAAGAAAGTCAGGGGAAGGAAGAACGGGTCTTGGATGGCGTGCCTTGACTATTCTGCCGGACAAGCCCTACGAAAGAAAGAGAAAATAGGACCTAAGTGCCAGCCGTCTCGAAAAAAAAAAACTCGCTCAAAGGCCGGCCTGAAGTCCACCGTGCGTTGTGAGCCGGAAGGAGAATCACGATCTCACTTTCAAAAAAATTAACATTGAACTCACTCGGCCACTGGAAGGGCGTGAAAGAAACTACAGGGAAAGAATCAAAAAAAGACGTTCCCCAGTGCCATTAAGGATTAAAAAGACCTGAGCAATGGACCCAAAGAAGCGTACGGGAGACCGGGCGGGGGCGGAAAAAGCCGTCGGAGCTCAAGGCGTAAAAAAAAGAAGGGGGTTGTGCGCTGGAGCGGTTTCAAAGAAAATGTAAGGGAAGAGAAAGAGGGATAACCATTCGATGCCAGGACCTGGAGTCAGGAGTAGTGGAAAAAGTCGATAGGAGGAGACGAGTGTAGCCAAATCAGGATCTCCAAAGCGGTTCAAAGAAAAGTCTCAACACAAGGGAAAGGGGGGGAAAAGAGTTTATTCTCCCCTTGCGGGTAACAAGAGGAAAGTCAGATAACGAGGAAGGGAAACGACGAAATACCTTACTCGATTATCGGTCACTCCAAGGTTGAACGAAGATGAAAGGGGGGAGGGGAGGTGACGTGGCCTTCATTTCAGCACTCAACGTGAAAGGAAATCGCCAGAAAGTCAAGAAAGAAAGGGGCACACCGGGCGGCGCCGCCGAAAGGAGGGATTCCTCTGACGGGAAGGCACGGTTTCACGGAGGGCACGTAAAGTCAGGCGTAACTCGCTGGCCGGGGAAGAAGTGCAGTAGCAAGTTGAAGGGGAAAAGGGGTGAGATGCCCTCCGGCACAGAGTGGCATGTTTCAGATGAACTTGTAGACCCTCGCAAAAAAGACCAACTGACAGTGATTAACGGCAGCTCACAAGGAAATGACTTGGAAAGGTCCCAGGGGGGGGGGAGGCAAGTCGTTGTTTCCGGATAGCGAAGGCTTGAAAACCCTCGTGGGGGGAACATTCTGACATAAGGGTGCGTTCGGTCCTGGCAGAATGAACGGGGCCGAAAAAATCTCGGGATCAGAGCAAATTAGTTGGGGAAGGGGGACCTAAACGGTTGGAAAAAAAATCAGGAAGGGAAAGGAACCCTCTGGAAATAAGCCGGAAAGACAATTCGAGAGAGCCGTCAAAAGGGACCTTGGGGATTTGAAAAAAGTCTAGTCCGCGACGGTTGAAATGGGGGGTTGACAAGTCCTTAACTCGAAAGGAACCTTGTGGAAAAGAGAAAGAATGAAAGCTAAAGAACCCTGTCCACAACGGTCCTGGGATGAAAAAGGGGGGGGTGGGGAAAACCACATTGTCAATGCGGCAGCACGGGGATGGGGGGGGGGTGGGAAAAGGGAAGTATCTTAATAATTAAAAGACGCCGGGGGAAAAAAATTCTCGAACGGAGAACGAAAGGGGACTCCATTTAAAAAGAAGAACTCTCAAGAAGGAAGGGGTCGAATGTCAAGCTGATGGGAGACGGGTGCGTGAAAGGCTTCGGAGTAATGGTTGGTTTGAAGGAGTTGAGATGGGAGGACAACAAAAGCTTCGTCAAAAAATTGAAAAAGGAGGATACGCCATCGTACGGCGAAGACGTGGGTGGGAGGCGGGGGTTTTGAAGTTTGGAAAAAAACTTAGTACCCGAAAAAAAACCGACTCGAGGATTGAAACATCTCGGGGCGTGTCCGAAGGAAAATCGGAACTGTCCAAAGGGGGAGGGGGAACAGACTTGGGGGTTCGAACAGAGAAAAAAAATCCAAAACGGCGGTCAGAGAGTTGCAGCTACTCCGTCTATCGTGGGGACCGAGCCGTTCAAGGAAAGGTCTTGGGGGGGGAGAAAAAGGAGAGGAGCCGACGTGGAACGGCCTTGCTCCTTCACGACGAAATCAAAAAGCAGACCTGGGCGAGGAAAAGGCTACCGGTTGGAAAAAGAAAGTCAGATAGGGTCGCTCGGGGGAAAGGGGGGGGGAGATTCAGGATCCTCTTTCACTCGGAAAAAACAAAGACTAATTGAAATGTTTAAAGTTGATCAGATATAATGGCGCGAAGAACGCGAAAAAAGAATGAGAAGATAGCCTGGGTGAACGAAATCAAAATCGCCAGGAAGCGTGCCAAAACTAAAAGGCGGGATTGGGAACAGAGACAGTTGCCCGCGGCCTCTCAGGGAATCGACAGAAACCTGTTATCCCATCAGCGCGCAGGGTGACTTCCACAAAACACCTTTGATGCCGGGAGCGACGGCCGGCAGAGATTCATATCAAAGGATGTGGGGGGGAAAGCGTCAGAGGGAAGGAAATGCAGTAATGTTCCGTCGTGATTGCCGCGAACCATGAAGCGTTCGGGGAATCACGGCGCTAAAGTCATCGAGAGAAAAAACTCGGACCCTATGGTTTAACGGAATCCTGATGAACGGTAAGAAACTCCTGGGCCAGAAAGTCGCAAAGAGGGGCGGTTCACCCCAAGCTCTCGGTCTGTCTCAAACGGGGTTCGGGCGAAAAATTCCCATGTGAAACGCTCCGTCTCAGAGATCCAAGAAGGAGTTGAGCGGGCGTGAAAGAGGGAGCAAAACGGAAGCTCCAAAAAAACGATGCGGGCGGAAGTGACTGCAACTAGGACACAGGTAAGCCAGGAACGGGCGCACGTTCGGAGGTGTTTTGGGGGGATGGAGATTGTGAGGAGCCAGGCTCTTAAGTCAAAGGGGAAGGGAAACCCTCGCCCAGTTTTGAGGGGGAAAAGGAAAGAACCTCGCTGAGATGTCCACAGCCGGTAGGAGATGCAACTCGGTCGCCTCAGGAGTCCGCAAAAAAGAAATCAACACACAATGAAAAGGAAAACTGGGGAAAAGGGAGAGAAGGCCTTTCGAACGCCCGCGGGAACAAAAGAAGTGAAGGCGCGGATCAAAGGCTTAATAAGAATCGTCCTCTCCCACAAGGGAAAAAACGCGAGAAAAAAGTTCTTCCGGAGCTCGATTAAGTGCAGGCCAGAAATTCCAAAAAAAAAGAATCCCCTGTTGATCAAGGAGGAAGAGCAATTCCTTTGGAAGCCTTTGCCAGCCAGTCGACTCCAGAACGTCAGAAACCATATTCTCGGCCGGGAGCATATTCGAGGATGTGGGGACGGCAGAAGAAGAAAGCAGGGACGTTCGTCTCCGGCGGGGCTTCGGAAGGGAAAACTAAAGATAAAGGAACCCTCCCAGAAGGAAAAACCACACCAGTAGGACTGGGGGGTATGAAAAATTTCAAAAATAGGGAAAATTTTTTGAACAAATTTAATCAGCCTGGGGAAGGGGGGGAAAGGGGGTTAGAGCCAAGAAAGAATGAGAAAAAGGGGGGATCGACGAGAGGTCCAGGGGTTCCAGGGGAAAGGGAAAAACGTCGTAAGAACATCAGCTGGGCTGCGACATCCCACCCAAGGAGAAAAAGTGGAGCGTGAAAAAGATAAAAAAGAGCAAGGCTCTCTGTCGGCCCAAAAAGAATTTGGAAGGGGTTGACAAAGGGGAAAAAAAGTTAAAAAGCCAATCAATCAGGGAAGGTCAGGCTCTAGAGCTCTTGGGTTTCTAAGAGGACATTGAAACCCACTGAAGCTCCGTACCATAATCTCAGACCGGAAAAGAAGAGTCTAATCTCACGGGGAAGAAAGAACCCGCAAAGGGGGAGAAGGAAAGGAAAGTTAAGTTTTTGTTAGCTCCGGGGATAATCAGGATGTAGTAAGGAAAAAAAAGTCGAGAAAAAGACAAATTCGAGGGCAACTGAAACCAGGGAAAGAAAAAACATAGCGCACCGTGATAGTTGGCAGAAATCGTCATCGAACCATTTCACAGTGGCTAGTACGACGGAAAACCTACTGCGAAAAACGCGGGCGAATGAGGGACTGGAAATCCACTTCCGGCAAGATCTGCTGGGAAGAAGGGCTAAGGAAAAGCATAAAAAGCCTTGAGGAAACTTCCGGGTTTAAAGGAATCGGGGGATGGGGAAGGGTCTCCAAAGTCCAAGCCAAAAAAGACAGAAAAAAACATTAAAAAGGGGGGACAAAACTCGGGCTTACCGATGAAGAATGTGAAACTGAAGAAACCGCAACATCTTATTGGTCAACAAAGAAATTATCGGAAAAAAGAGTAGAAAAAAGGA
>Ga0179593_1523488_pt1 | contig 12934 bp, 13 predicted proteins | sample CZODoug2_1_08_16_FD_185931 | JGI IMG/M metagenome (GOLD analysis project Ga0179593, IMG submission 185931) | Vadose zone soil fungal communities from Angelo Coast Range Reserve, California, USA - CZODoug2_1_08_16fungal (PacBio error correction) | ecosystem: Environmental > Terrestrial > Soil >...
GGGCGGAGTCAAACTGAACTCGCATGTACCTGCATCCCGTCGGCGCCGACCAAAGTCGAGCGAGAGGAAACGGACGGAACGGTCTTTGCCGCTCGAATCACGCGCGACGAAGGCGATTCGAGATAGGTTGCTTACTAAAAGGGCCGCTTAAAGGCTAAGAGGGCCGATGTATGGTACCAAAGGGTCTCTAACTTAGGAGGGGAGAGGCTTCTGCGAACTCAACATTAAAAATTCTAAGATACTACGGGCTCCCTAAAAGAGTGTCTGCACTAAAAGGGGGATTCTTAAAAGGCTTCAAGGAAATCGGAGTTAGGGAAGCCTCTGATTGAAGAACCCCATCGGAGAATACTTAAAAATCAGCAGTCTAGATAGAGAAGGGGAAGTTGGGGCCATCTAGGCTATACGAAGAAACAAATCTTGTAAAGGGGGAAACTTGAGTTTGGAGACATGGAGAAGGACTGCGTGAAAACCTGACCGATCTTAATGGCCTCTAGGGACTCGAGAGGGGGGGGAGGGGGGGCCCTTGTGAAGATAACGTCGGAAAAAAGAGATAAGAACTCGCTAATCAGCAGAGAAGGAGGGCTTCACGCTCGGGGGGGTCTAACGACAGTTCTAACCAAAGAAGAGAAGGAAAATCGTCTACGAATCTAAAAAGAAGCGTCATCGTAGACATTGTTATCAGGTCCATCATGTTAGGGGAGCAGGAAAAAAACAAAAAAGGTCCTGAGGCACCCGCGAAAGGCTCAATCGTTCTTAGAAGAAAAACTAGGGAAAGAGGGGACTTACGATGAATAGCTCCCGTTCTAATGAACTAAAAAAAGCATCAAAAAAAAAAAGAAGCAAAAAAACTTCTGAAGAGGTACCATGGGGACCGGCCAGGTCGTCAAGCTCGTCGAACCCTACATAAAATAATAAACCCAAGGGGCGAAAAGACAGGGGAAGAACTCATCTAAGTTCCAAGTCGATCAGAAATCTAAAACGTCGAGGGGGTCATTCTCTGGGGGGGCTGTCAACATCAACTGAAGAGAACTCGCAAAATATCGACACACAAAGAGGATCAGAGAGATAAGTTCAAGGTCTCTACGAGCTTAGAGGGAGAGTCAATCGAAGCGGCCGACCTCGGGAACAAGGACAGAAGTCTGATTAAAGGAAAAATCTAGGGGGAGACCGGGGGGTGCTGGGGGGATACGGCGTCGGAAAAGAAGCTGAAAAAAAAGCCTGATTTCAAAATCCTGGGGGGAAAAGTCAAACGGAGGAAGCGGGATCATGGCCCTAGAGCGTCATCGGATCCAGTGGAGGGCACTGAGAGGTCTAAGCGAGCAACGGGAGCTAGGAGTTTTCTTGGAACGGAGCGGGGAGAACAAGGGGTCTTTGGGGAAAGTACGTAGAGAACCCAAAACTGCCTGTAAAAACATAGGGGGATGGAAAGGGTACTAAAAAGGGAATAAACAGAAAGATCTCTCTCAAGAAAGAAAAGGGCTTAGTCAAAGAATTCCCACAGAGAGGTTAAGAAGAGGACTTATTAGGTTGAGAAGGATTAAGGGAGAAAGAAAGCCTTAGGGGAATTCAGAAGTCTTGGAGTACGTCAGGTTCTAGGGGGCGGATCTTGAGAAAATACTGGGGAAGTGGACGGGGAAGAGAAAAATCACTCTCAGTTAACCGAAAAGCCTTTCTAGGGGAAGACCTAAAGGAGGACTCTATAGTGAGAAGCCGCTGAAAAGACCCATAAACCAAGAGACATGTAGGGGATCTCGAAAGAAAAAATTATTAAAGGGAAGGGAAGCTTGAGCAAAAAAAGGGGTCTGGAAAGGTCTTGAGAGGGAGGGAACTAAGAGTAAGGAGGGACTGAAGGGAATAGAATGTATTATGGGAAAAGGATTGAACCTCGGAAAGGGGCCACTAAGGAATAGTAAGAGGAGAAAAGAAGGACCTAATAAAAGATGAAGAATAAACACTATAACGTGAGACACTCGAAAAACGAAAAAAAGTTTGAAAGAATTTACAACGTTCACAAATTAAGCGCATTAGGAAGGAGTCTTATTAATGTAGACTAGGAAAAAGGTCTTGCGGAAAAAAGTAGGGAATCAATAATAAAGGGGGTACAAAGGGGTAGAACCAGAAAAAAGGAAAAAGAGAGTCTACACCTTGGGCTTTATGGACTCGGTAGAATAAGTTAGCAAAATTGAGTAAGAAGCGGAGAAGGGCTCCGGTGCAGCTATAAGGGAAGGGGGAGCTTTGGGCAGATAAAAGAGCATAGAAAGGCTCAAGAAAGGACGGGAAGGAAGCTACCATAGGAATAGGAACGTATGGGAGAATGGTACATAGGAAGTCATTCTATTAGATGCTAAGGGAGGTAAAGAAAGGTCGGGATAGATCTTTCATAAACCTCTGAGCAAGCACGGAGGAACCGGGAAGGAGAGTGTCACAGAAAGGAAGATCTGGAAAAAAAAGCTGTGGCAGTAGAAATTGGGAGGAGAAGGGAAAGAAAAAGGGGAGATAGTTAAAAAGGAGAGAGAGGGGAAGGGGGTTTGGAGGATGGGGGTTGGTGGGAAGTAGGGAGAGATGAGAAAGGATGCGGAGAAATGAAGGAGGAAGGGGGGGAGAGGGAGGAGGGAGGGGAAGGGTGGAAAGCCGAGGACAACAAGTTGATAAGCATCAACGCAGAACTCTCGTACCGGGGAATGAACAGGAACCTAGAAGGCAAAAGTAAACTTAGGAATCGGAGTCGTGGCTAAAACTGAGAGAGAATACGAAGCCGAGGGAGTGATAAAAGAGAACTCAGCGCGTCCGAGGATTCGCGGGCCATAAATCCCGCGCTTCTTGTAGGGGACGAAAAAGTACCAAAAAAGCCAAGAGAACATGTGGTGGAATTTCGTAAAGGGTCACTTAGAAGATAAGTGGGGGGCGAACTGGGGGCCAAAAAACCCAATGGGCAAGAGCTTCGCAGCGTAGGAATCGGGGCCTCCTCGCCTGCTGGCTGAAAAGATGAGGTTAACGATCGGTGGGGGATGATTCTTCCAGCGGATCGGGGGTCTGCTTCCTAAAGAGGAATTCATCCGAGAAAATTGACAAGGGGCGTTATTTGATCCGCCAGAAACCCTTTCCACCTTCATCCAAGACTTCGAATAGCGGTCGAAAGGTGTGCTCGGAAATCCAATCGAGAGAGGGGAATTCCTGGGAACGAGTCGGGTCTTACTAAAAAAGACCCAAGGATCGTCCTGGGGCAGAAGACTCCACGATCCTGAGGGATGCTAGAAAATCTCCATAAGACTACAAACAGGGAAAGGGGAGCAACGAAAGGCCAGCTTAACCTGCTTAGAAAACTTTAGGAAGTCCTCTCGGAATCATACTTTGGGGGAAGGCTCCGCAAAAAGGGGGTCCGAAAGGTCGAAACATCGAGAATTCTAATGAAGGTAGCGGCCCACCGCGGGGCGATCAATCTGAAAGGATCAGCATTTGAAGTGGATAGTCCCAAGAAGTCTCGAGGGGAAACGGGGGGCCAGAAATCGCCGTCCACGCGCGAAATGGCGGAGTCAAGTGGAAGGAAACGTTCCCAAAAGAGCGAGAAAAGGCGGGGGGAGGAAAGAATGCCGTTTTCAAACGAGAGAGAGTCACGGCGGGCTGAAAAAGGGTCTACTCCCCAAGTCCGGAAATCTCGCAGAAGTTCCGGGGGGAAATTTCGATAGACCCTTGGGAAAGAGCTCTAAGGCCAGTCGAGAAAATCTCTTCCTCCTATATCCTATCCTATTTTGCGATTAGGAACGTAGAGTTTCGTAGCTCGTAAAGAGCTTCTGAGTGGAGCTTTAGCGCATCAGGTTCGCCGAGAACTTCCCCGCGCCCGGAGACTCTACTTAAAGCTCTCGAGGAAGGGAAGAAACCCTACTCGAAAGAAACGACCCCTCTCAGAGGGAGGAACCCTTTATCTAAAAAAATCACGAACAAGAGCGCAAAAAAAAAGGTTACTGGGGTCTTCGAAGTTCCCCTCGAGCTCCCAATTTGAAGGCCTTAGAACTGTCTAGTCAGAAGGGGTTCATAGAGAAGGGTGAAATCTCGTCACTACTGCCAAGAGCTCCCTGGGAAAAGGAAATCCTCCTGAGTTTCTGAGGAATCCGCTCTGAACCTCATCAGGATCAGTCCGATCTCGGTCACACAGCGGGAAAAAGCTCTCAAAAAATATAGTTCAATGACCGAGATGGGGGGTGAAGGGGAGAGAATTCCTTGCAGGCGATCAGAAATTCGAGCGTCAAGGAGAAGGAGAAGAAACGAGCCGACTTCGGAATTGACCAGCGGCGTAGAAGGGAGAACGCCTCCTCCTAAAAAAAGCCATTCGTGAGGGGGGGGGGGAAGCGGTTAAGATCATATCGAAAAAAACGAAGACCCAAAGTCCTCAGGAGTAAGAGGGCGGTTATTCTGGACGGGGCAGATCTCAGAGGAAGGAGAAAAGTCACTTTAGGAGGAGGGCGTGGACTAGCGTCAGGGAAACATAGACGCAGGGGCATCGTTGGAAGGAGGAGGAAGTTCCGCAAAGAGATGACCAGAAGGGGAAAGACTACGAAGAAGAGGCTGAAACTGCGAACGGACTCGAGGACTGTGGGCCTAGAGAAAATGCGGCGGGACGCACCGGGAAAAATAGAGAAGATATTCCCCGTAGAGGGGAAGTAAACCTCTCTGGAGAAAGAAACAAAGCGGCCCGAAGAAAGCCTGAGCAAGTGGCGTCAGAGAAGCCCTAAGGGGAGAAGGAAGAGGCATCAGATAGAGTCCGACAGAACGTCGCATGAGGGGAAGGGTCGACGGAAAACTTCGCTACAACGACTTCTGGAGAAGTCGAGGGGAACATGGGAAGAAAAACGTGACGGCGCGAGGGGAAGGGAGGAGGGAGACCGGATCAAGGGCTTTTTCGACAAGTAACCCTTTGATGGCGATCGACAATGTGGGGCGGCGACGCGAAAGCCGGGAGACGAAATTAGAAGAGGGATTTCTGAAGAGGGGAGGGTCTACTAGCGAAGCGGACCTATGCTTCTCGGACCCGTTTTCTGACGACCCCCAAAGGTTAAAGAGTCAGAAAGGGAGGAAGAATCGCCAACTCCTCAGGACGTCACATCCTCAGTTACTAGAATCGTTGCTAACCGCGAGAAAGAGTAGTGAAAGAATCAGGGAAGAGATTCCGACGGAGGTCTTTATCGTGGGGGGGGCTGGAACACAACAGTAAGCGGATCTCGAATGAAGTATCGGGAAAAAAGAAAAGTTCGTAAGAAGGGGGAGAAAGTCGTAGACCCGGAATTCAAGGCAATCGCGTTAGGGGGATTCAAGGCGGGATCAACTGCTCGGAAACGTCCCCGCCGCGACAAAGAAGGAAAAGTTCAGCTCGAGGAGACATGCTCCTTGTGGCCAGGGGGGAGCGGGCTGGCAGGGAACGAACTCCGAACAATGGGAAAAGGCTGAGTCTAAAAATTAATGAGGAAAGATGCCAGACGAGAGAGTGCTTCGTGGGGGGGGAATCCTTGAAAACAAAAGCGATGGAGGGAAATCCGAGGTACTGAGAGAAAAAAGAGGTGTCAGGAGTAGAAAAAATCTCGAAAAGAAGAGGGCTCGCTTGCAGGAACGAGAGGGGCGGGGATTCCTACCCAGGTGTACGGATAATACGAGAAACCCGAATATTTAGGAAGTCTAGAGAAAATGGACTTGGGCCAATGAAGCTTTCGATTTGTTCACCCTACGCAGGGGGGGGAGGGGTACTGTGAACGGACCCTAGGAAGAAAAAGAGCTTGCGTATCACGAGAGGGTCTCGGGTCAGGGAAGGGTCTCGTAAGAAGCCCGTACTTGAAGAAGAGAAACACGCAGGAAATACAGTCAAAAGAGAAGTTGACGGTGGCCTGGAGAATTGCTCGTAGCGTGAATATTAAAAGGGGATTTCGCGGGAAACGTCTAAAACCGATAGACTATCCCGGCCGAATTACAGAATCCAAGAAAACTATACCAGATAAGGAAGAGAAAACCGGCTGTAGAGGTGCACTCGAAGAACCCTTTCGGGACGTAGAGAGACAGCGGGCGCCCTGACGTCGACGTCTCCGGAAAAGCTAACCTAAGCCCAGTGTCTCTAAGGTCTCAAAAGTCCGATCATAGCGGAGGGTTCAGGAGGGACAGCGGGAAAAAATTCGTAGTTGACTCTCTTAGATTGAAGGTTACTTATCTGCGGGGGATATCTAGAAGGAAGAGTCTCGGAAATAACCTTCCGGCGACGCGGAGGATGATTACCAGGACCCTGACTTGGCTAAGGAAAAATCAGGGAAAAAATCATCTCTGACCGGGGATAGAGCGGATCAAAATTGAGTGTCAACACCAATGGGGTGGGCGGGGGGGGGGAGGGTCTGCACGTCGGGAAACCTATCTAAGACACTCGGTTGAGGGGGACGTTCAAACGTATTCTGAGGTAATAGAGAGAAGGAGACGTTTAAACCTGACCCAAAGGACCTCCTTGGAAAACTAAAGGTAGAGTCTACTAACTACGGGAAGGGTCTTCACGAACTCTTCGAAAGGGGAAAAAAAGAGCGAAAGGGAGGACCGAGCGTAGTAGGTAGATAAGGGGTTGACCAAGACACGGGTCAGGCAAAAAGACACCAAAGGAGGAGTTCGGAAAAGGCGGGTTCGCATTGGAATGGGGGAAAAAAAGGGGGCTCGTCGTCGGAGCGGGACAGGCTGTCGATAAGGAGAGCAGAAAAAAGAAACTGACGTGATGTTTCTGAAAAAAGCCGCTTCAGATAACTCAAACGATGACCAAAAAAAAAAACAAGGAAAGGGGAAACCGACCTTCAGAGGCGGAAGGAAGGACCTACCGCGAGGGGGGACCTCCTATAAGAAACTCCTCTGAGGATGAATGCTCCCTCGCAGAAAAAGTTCTTACTAAGGGGGGGCTCGGGTCACACAACAACGAGAGAGAAAATCATCTAGAAGAAGTAAAAATGGGGAGTGCATTATCCTGCTTTAGCGAAAAAAGTGGTCGTATAAGGAGGGGGCTGAGTATCCGACGCTACTTATGGGAAGGAAATAGTTTAACTCTTAGATGGTCTTCCCAGAAAACAAAAAAATGTGGAAAAAGCTACCGTACTAAAACAGAAAAGCTACCGAAGAATAGAAAAACGGGACCTTCCATGTAGCAAGGCACGAAGCGGGTTTACAGGAGGGAGGGAAACGAGGTGTAGGGCCCAGTCTCCGATCCTAAAGAGTTCAGAAATACTTATCTCTTGGGCGCGAGGCGGGCGCCGCGGGGTTTAGGTACCGGAAGGAGTCGTATTGGGTAACCTTCAAGGCTCAAGTGGGGGTCGAGAAAGTCCTCGAGAGGGGTTCTTCGGGAAGGAAGAAATCTCAGGGAACGTGTAAAAAAGGTCTATAGGAGGACTATTACGGGGATCCATCCCGGAAACTACGCGAAGAAAAACGCCGGGGGGGGGGGATATCAGACCAGGGAGGAGAAGGTCTTAGGAATCCTTTGAAAGAAGCGAGGAAAGCCGAAGGCAGACCGCGCGAAAACGCTCAGGGGGGAAAAAAGTCAGAAAGAGATTTGAAAATCCATAATACCTAGAGACCGTGAGACGAACGATTTGGGAAAGCCTATTGTGAAAAAAAAAGCATCCAGAAAGAGGGCTAGGATCAGGAGTGGGTATAACTTCTCTGATGTCTATTTGTCAGAGCCACGATGGGGGGCTACGTGAGAGGCAAAATAGTAATGTCATACTGCGCCGCGTTGTCATGTCGCAAGTATCGAAGACCGGTAGAGAGGAGGGAATCGGGCGGGTCTTTGGGCGGTAGGGAGGTCTCACCGGTAATGGGAGTTATTCGCGGGGGAACTAGACAGGGACTAAAAAGAGAGACGTACACGTAGACTAGATGTCACCCGAATGCTCTGGGAAGAAAAATCTTAATTTCTGGGCATCAGGCGCACGTGAAGAGGAATCACAACGAAAAAGCGAGGAAAAACCAGTGATATCCTAAAGGAGCTCTGAAGGACAGAGCGCCAGTCCCCAAAAGAAAATCACGTCGGGAGAAAAGCAAACCTCGGAAAGCCACGAGAAGAGAGAAGAGCTGCGATGAAGAATAGGGACTTCCCTCGGCGAAAAAAAACTATCCTGCGGGAAAAAAAATGCGGCTCTCCCCTAATCGCGGGTGATCAAAGCCAATTGGCTGAAAAAAAAAAAAACTCCTACTTAAAAAACGGGGGAGGAAAGTCCTTCTGGGCGGACAAGAAGCTTTATGTTCAAGATTTCCCACTAATCAATAAAGGCATTCTGGCCAACTAAGGGCATCCCTTTACTGCCCGAACAGCAGAAGGGCCGAAAGGGGGAGTTCGTCCGGAAGAGGAGGGGGTCCCTGGACCAAAAATACCACTACGGAAAAAACTCCTGTAGCTTCGGGGAAAGGGAAAGAGCTATGCACAACTAAGTGCCCATCAAAGCATCGCGAAAGAAGGAAAAGTTAAAGGACTGGAAAAGGATCGGGTAGGATCATGACGAACAGAAGAAGCTAGAGAGTAAGTCTATCGAGAAGAGTCATTTGTTTTTGGGCGACGAAAGAACGAAGGGAAAAAGACTTCATGAGGAGAAAAAAGGGCTTACAAAAGAATGGCGACTCTGGAGTGAAATCATCTCTCACGAAAAAATCTCTGCGCGGGGGGCCGTGCTAGTGGGGCTGCAGGGTTCGAACGTGTCTGGGGGGCGGTGGGAGGAAAGCACCTGAAAGAAGAAAAGTTACGAACGGGGGGGCTGGCCTGCAAAAAAAAAAGGGTGCTCGGAAAGGGGAACCAGGGAAAGCTCATACCAACTCGTCCAAGATCTAATCGGAGAAGGGGAGGCCGGGCGACGACAAAAGAACGAATCCCCGACAAAAAAACGGGGGGTCCAATGGAAGAACCTCTCCTCTCGGCCGAGAAAAAAGGAGAAGCCGCCTGATTTTGAGGGGGAAAGCAAAAGAGAGTCCTTCCGCGCGAGCAGCAAGTCGGTCGTGACTAGGCGGGCGCTCAAGGAAAAACGACGTCGCGCGCGAGCAAACGACGCTGTGATCCTTCTAGACCGATCGGGGGCGCCCGATGGAAGAGAAGCCAGAAAACGGCCCGACTAAAGAAAAAAAGGCGTGTGGGACTCACCACCAAAAGGAAGAAGGAACCCCTCAGAGAGCCCAAAGGGGGAGAAAATTGCGCACGGAAGGAATTCGCTGTCGGAAGCCGGCGACCTATCTCCTAAAATCAGGATCCCGCTCCACTCCGATCGTCAACGGAAAAAGGAAAAAGCTCTCGCATAGGCTCTGTCAGAAGAGGACAGACTATCCGAGGCCTGAAAAAAAGCTTCCTACTGGCTCAAGAGTCCTAGTCTCCGAAAGTCCGCGCTCGGTACCCCCGCATCAGAAAAGAATATCACGGTAGCGCGGAACGAAAAAAAGGAACCCTTATCGGAAAGAAAAACCGCGCCGAGAAAAAGGGGGGCTTTACGGGACTCGACCCAACGCACTTCCCCCAACAAAAAAAACCCTCCGATAAGTAAGACGTCCTTCTCATGACGGATGAAGGTCAGGCGTCACGCCACGGGAGGGGTTCGACTAGGCCGGAGGACTTCTTCAACGAGGGAGGGAAAAGGGAAAGGTTTCAGGGTGCGATTGAGCGAATTTGCCTCCCATCGCGCAGTGAGGACTTCCATTACTATCCTAGAGGCAAGAAGGGGGAGCAGACTCCATCTCGGTAAAGCGATGAATTTCCGATGATACCCTCCCAAAAGAGCAACATGAAGTCACAGGCTAAATTTACCGAGAGGGAAGAAGGATAGTCTTTCTCGGTCCTAGGCGCAAAAAAGGAAAAAGGACAACACACCCACGTCGAGAGAAAGAACACAAGATGCAGCCACAAACGATGGCGGAAGGAAAAGAACGTACCCATTCCGTGACTATGGACCAAGTCTAACCCGCCAGAACGGAACTGAAAAAAAAAAACCAAGGACAGGTCAAAGAAAAGTTGAGGAACGGGGGGGAACAAAGAAAGTGCTGGGCGGGAGAGAAAAAAGAAAAGAAACAACCCAAAAAAAGAAAATTCTCGCGACGTGGAGGAAGGAGAAACCCCACCGGGGGGTAGTAAGAAGTACGAAAAAGGGAGACCAAGACGCCCTCAGGAAGGTAAGAGGCAAGTAGGGGAAGAAAAAAGGTGGGCATGCAGGTCGAGTTTGGGGAAAGACCTGAGTAGGGAGGGAGGGGGAGGGAAGACCTCACAGGTTCGCCACGGAAAGAGACACCATACACGAAGCTCTCACCGCGCATCAGCCCAAGGAGGGCAAAAAAAAAGACGGGCGTGGGGGGGAAAAATAATAGGTCTGAACACAGAGGAGAAGAACATAGGGGAGGGGGTCACATAGTCCCCGTCTACTTTTATTTCCAAGGAGAACAAAAAAACCCCAACTGGGAAAAGAAGCTTGGCAAAAAAAGGAGGGGGCAAAAACAAAAACAACACAGATCCCAAAGAAAAAGATCAAGACTTCCAAAGAAACGGAAGAAGAACCGAAGTCGAACTGATGAGGGCACCATTGAACCCCACAAGAAACATAAACGCAGAGGTTGCCTTTATTGTATTAAAAAAAGACCTCTAGAAAATGGCGGTTGGGAAAGTTAAAAAAACAGGGCCTGGAGAAGGAAAAGACGGGGGACCAAAGAAAGAAAAGGGTGAAAACAAGGGAAAGGCAAGAAAAAAAGACAAGATGGATCCCCCGCGGTAAGGAGACCCGACTACTGCTAGCGAACATTCAAAAAAAGGGATGGAGAAACAAGTCTACAGGGAAAGAAAGAAAAAGAAACAGTGAACCGAGAAGACAAAGCACTCGGCACAGAAGCAGATGCGAAAAGGAATAGTTGGCCCTAGCTACGCTGAGGAAGAAAAAAAAGATGCCTTATGTGAACAATCGTGTATCCGGGCATGAAAAAGAAGAAAGTCAGGGGGCGGGGGCATGGAAAAAAAAAAAGGCTCGCTCTACTGAAAGGAGGTTATTGGTACTCTGTTCGTCACGATGCGAAAAAGAAGTCGTATACGACGACTCAGCGGCCACACGATCTGGTTCGCGATAGGAAAAGCTCAACTGGAGCTCATCACGTCCCAGAGAAAGGGGAGGACCCTCGCCCCCCGGTAGGGTGAAGGAAAGGGGCCCAGGTCCAGCGCCGGAAGATACGAAAACTAACAATCTGGTTCCGCCGGCACCGTACAAGGAGGTCGGTCAAAGGATTACAGGGAGACTCGGCCCGCCGCCCGATAGGAAAACGCTCCCGGTGAAGAAAAGGAGAAGTGGATCGAGAGAAAGGAAGGAACCCTAAACCCGAGTTAACGTCAGCTAGGGACGCGCCCGAAGAAAATTGGTGGCCTCGAGGGAAGTAAAAATGTTCGTGTTGCGATGCCCCGACCCCGATTCACACAGAAGTATCGTTCACGTGACAAAAACTTGACAGCAAGGAGAGGGATCCATCCTAGGAGGAGGAAAGGAGAGGAAGTCCAGCCAAGGGAAGAGGGGGCACTTCGGTGATGTCCTCAATACTCGGGCGGTCATGTGCCCAGCCGACGCACCCTGGGGCAGCGTTCGTTTTGTTATCGAAGAGAAAATCGGCTGGAGGGGGTCTCCATTTCCGTCGAAAAGGAGCGTTTACGTGTCCCCACCCCGACGGGGAACACGCAATAAAAGAAAGGCTCGACAGTTATTCAGGGGTCCTTGTCTCATCGTCTGCTTGCCCACGGACACAGACTTTTCGGCCCAAGAGATCTCGTGGGAAGAAGAAAAACAACCCACCCGCTCCCCGGCGCCACAAAAAAGAGTTCCCTCCAGCAACGAAACTCTTACCGAGTCCGTATACTACCCTCGAGCTCCCCATGAGAAAAACCCTTCGAGAAATGCCGCCGGTAGAACGCGCCACGGTCAGGATAGAAAAGAGCGCCCCCTACTGCCGCAAAAATCTCTACGTTTTCGTTACAAAAAGAGGAAGAGCACTGCGCCCGTTTATTTCCAGCACTGGCGGTCTGACCGGTACCCCCGGAAGAAAGGACCACCGCGTATGATGTGGGGGAGGGAAAAAACCCCACCCAAATCCGAAGACCTGCGTAGCCCGTCCCCACCTCTTCCTCACTGAGGAGCCGTCCTGGCACGACAACCTTGAGGGGAAAACCGGAGGTTTAGAAGGGATAAAAAGTCTACCGACACTAAAATTCGGGACAACCAATTCCTCCTCCGGAAGGGAAGGGGTCCTTTCCCCGTCGTAAGACTGTCCGCGGTTCAGGCTCGGGGAACGCCCTAGATAAAAAGAAAAAAATTCCTTTACACAGTGACAAAGAGGGGAAGGGATACCGCACTCGGGGGACCGCGGGGGTCACCCACGTCCGGAACGGTCAGCCGCCACTCAAATGAAAACATAAAAGAGCCCCAGCCCCTGTGTGTACCCATCGTTAAGGTCTACGAAATGAAAAAGGGGGGGTCAAGAAAAAAAAAAAAAAACGACCGTCCTGCGGCCAAACAAACCAACGGATGGCCGACCCGGAAAGGAGTCGGGCAGGAATGAGAACGGGTGTTGACAGACACCTTGGGGAAAGTCCTGAGCGTGAAACCACCGGACTTGCGGCTGCTGTCTCGTGGACGCACTGCGTGGAGGGAACGTTTGAAAAAGTCACGAGGAAAGGCGCTCCACGGGAAACAATAATGAACAAAAAAGCAAAACAAGAAAAAGTCCAACTTTGGAATTGGCTTAATAAAAAGCTGAAGATCACTCCTCAAAATAGGGGTCCACATCAGGAAAAAGACTTCAGTAGAGGGGGGAGGGGGTCCGACAGTAAAGAGGACGTATACCACGAAATGAGGAACGTAACGACAAGCCGCGAAAGTATCCAATTCTAACGAGCGAGAGAAAAGCCTTCTGTATCTAAACTGGGGAA
>Ga0179593_1675519_pt1 | contig 12934 bp, 14 predicted proteins | sample CZODoug2_1_08_16_FD_185931 | JGI IMG/M metagenome (GOLD analysis project Ga0179593, IMG submission 185931) | Vadose zone soil fungal communities from Angelo Coast Range Reserve, California, USA - CZODoug2_1_08_16fungal (PacBio error correction) | ecosystem: Environmental > Terrestrial > Soil >...
TCTGCTTGGTTGACGATTATCTCCTCGGATTTGTGCCACCAGTGATTAAAAAAGTGCTTTTATAAAAGCCAGGACAGGAATCGGGGGGGGGAAGGGGGAGGGAAGAAGGGAATGTTGGGAGAAAGAGGGTGGGTATCTTCATCTTTACGCAATACTAAGGACCTTCTGACATAACGATGGTTAGATGCGGTGGCGGGTTGGGGGAAGAAGGAGTACGAAGGGGGAAATAAGAACCAGCATTGAAGGTCGGCGAACTCGGCAAGCGAATCCCGAGCTGAGGGGGGTCAGATGAGCTGGGGACTGGGTCGGGCGATTCTTTCCTCAGACGCATAACTCTTCAAGCAGGTGTCGCAACGGTGTAAGAAGAAACCAAATGAGGGAGAGAGAGAAGCTGGGGATCATTGCCTGCGAGAATGTATAGGTGACGTAGGTTATGGAATAAGGGGATATCTAACGGACCAGGGCTAGAAGGTCCCCGCGAAAAGCACTTTTGTGTCAAAAGACTGGGAAGAATGAAAAGCGATTAAGGACCTAAAGGAAGATAGAGGTCCGTGGCGGGTCAAGAGAGGAAGGAACGGGACCCTCTCCTTATATCTTCTTGGTGGTTGGGGAGGAGATAGAAGCGTCAGACTGCGACGTTAAATTTCGAGAAAAAAAAGGAGAATTCTGTCTTATCAAAGAGTGTTGCAGGCTAGCTCCTAGGTTGGGAACGACTAGGGAAAGAAGGGTGCATGGAATGGACTCAGAAATGTGGCGCGAGGACCAAGGACGCCTGGCGGTTACTTCTAGGTTTATTGGGGGGAGGGCGAAAGGAAGAGGCAGTTGGGAGGGAGAAAAATCAGACTTCTTACTCACCACTCTCGTCGCGTTGATTGCAGGCAAACTGTCATGAGGGGCTCTGGGAGAGTAAGAAAACCGAGAAAAAAGAGAGGCGCTTTATTTGATAGGGGACATTAGACCCTTTGCTGAGATGCCGGCATAATGGAAAATCGCAGATTCTGGGGAACCGTGATGAACACGAGGAGGTAAAAGGGGGTTGAGGAGGGAGGAGGGGGGCTATAAGGGGGGAAAGTATAACTACACACTTACTTTCAAGACGAAAACCTGCCACACGGCAACTCATCGAAAGCGTATGGGGGCACGCCCTCTCTAGGGCGTGGAGAACCATGGCACGAGAGAGAGGGGCCAGGGAGGGGAGCCTCATAAAAACAAAGGTATTATATTTAAAAGAGTCCTCCCACCGGACCGCAATCAGTAATATTCAATGTAAAGATTCCCGGTCGAAATTGGTGTCACAAAGACCTGAGGATATTAAAGGGGGAAAAATGGTGGGAGGTTTTCTGCAATGAGTCCCCCTTTTTGGGATCAAAATTTAGAGGAATAAAGGGAAAAGCGAAAGAAGAAAGAGGGTTGGACTTCTTCTCTCTATGCGGATGACCCGATTCGCATACAAGTAATACGGCTCAAAAAAAAATCGAAGGGATGGTGGAGGCGGTAGAGAAATCAATAGAGAGGCGCATTTATATGTGGGCTGAATAAATCCCCGAGACCTCGAACACATTTAGACTATGGCAAAGTTCAAAGGAGGAAGCGAGGGAGCGTTTTCCTTGAAATCCTTTCGGAAATAAAGCAAAGGGGGACGATGAAAGTAAGAAAAGTCAACAGATCCTGTAAAAATAGGAGCGGAAAGAAAGGGGGCGGAGGGGTATGAACCTGGTTAAACACGACCTACAGGGACCGTACAGGTCTGTAACCTAAAGGTCTCAAAAGAAAAGAGGAGGGGACGAGGAAGGAGGTAAAACCTGACTCCAAGTAAGAAAATCAAGCAGTGGGAAGGGGCGGGGCGAGGTAAGAAAGAAAATAAAGAGGCTGAGGGGAGGAAAACTTCTATAGCCTCAACCAACAGAATACGCACGCAGTAAGGGCATTTCTTTCCGGAAGAGGGGGAATAAAGGGGGTCTGTCACGCCTATCTTCACTTCGGTCGACGGAAGGGGGGGGGAAAGCGGTCACGGTTTAAAAAGGGACGAGGGGAAAAGAGAAATAGACACAATGGAAAGGGAAATCCATAGGATGGCTAATCTTGATGTCCCGAGGAGACACCTAAGAAAAATGTGCCAGAGGAAGCCTAGAGAAAAGAGAGCATCGCAGCAGGGGTGCTGGCACAGCTTGAGAAAAAAAACGACGTGGAAGTTGGGATAGGAAAAGTATAGAAAGATACTCAGTGAGAGCGGACAATGAGGATTACTGTACTCGTGGGAAACCTTGAGAAGGAATTCATCAAAGTAAGCGAGGGGATATGAGGGGCAAAAGCCGAGAGGCAAACCCTCAGGAGAGACGCAAAGCAGAAAGCAATCCTATTTGAAGGTATTCTTTCTCGGACGAGAGGGAAGATAAACAACGAAAAAGGATAACACATGCAAATTTTCATAAACTGTAAAAAGCTTGCGGGATGTATGAAAGTAGAGCGGAAACTTTCAAAAAAAAAAAGAGGGGAAAAGAAGAGAAAAAAATCCAAGGATTGTAAGAAATAATCCCCCAATCTCTGGTAATAATGGCCAGAGGGTGAAAAATAGCCATGCGGAAACGACAGGGAAACCCGCCAAAAAAGCAGAAGACCCTGGACGTCGGCGCAACCAAACCCAAAAAGATGGAACCTAACGTCCGGGTCGAGAATTCAAAAAATTAGGGGGATTCTATCGAGAGAGCGGAGGATGATGGCATGAGGCTGAGATTTTACCATCCACGGGAAAATAGAACCTTATAGGCTTGCGAAAGGATGGCAAAAGACCGGTTATGGAGTGCGATGTCCCGGGAAAAGTTCAGATCGGTCAAGTAGGAGAACGAATCTCATCCGGGGACTGGCGATCACCCAGTCCGCCATTTGTATGCGAAAAGGTTGCTTAGATGTAGAGCAGGAAAAACAGAAATTTGTGTGGACTGCCGACCCAAGCGACCGAGGTTAGGGAGGGAGGGGGGGAGTTTTCATCCGCGAAGAGGGGCAGAACTCAAAGAAAGTCAGTACAAGATCTGGTCCAAAACTAACAGCAAGAGGTAAGGACGGCCCGATCGATCGGCACAAACAAGTCTTCGCGAAGGGGAAGCTGGACCTTGTGGGGGAAAGATGAGGGGGTCCAGGAAGAAGGGGGGGAAAAAATACTGTCTGAATCTTGGTAAATTGCGATGTGCCCTGATCAGGATTTTCTGGCAACCCTCACGGAGGAAAAAATTGATGCGCAGTCATTGTTTCCTTATCGATCTGCATCGAGGCATTGGTGGACTCAAATGGAGGCAGGGTTCGAAAGTACTCGGGAAGTCGAATGAGGGAGGATCAGGGTTATATTATAAAAGCCTGATCAGATCTCCAGGATGAATTACGAGAAAGAGGACGATGTTTTCCGGACGTTAGGTCGTTACAATGACATAGAGGAGGAGAAAAATGTATTACCTTTTGGACCTCAAAAACAACTCGCCAGTTGTGCTGAAAGTCAAACGGGAGGTAAATTCTGTGAAAGTAGATGTAAGTCGAAGGTCCGGAAGAAAAGAAAGGACCATCTGAGGCAGCTCCTGGGGTTGCCAGCCTTTCACGTGAAAGCCTACAACAAAAAAGGGGGGGGGTGAGGCATTAAAGAGAGAATGTACGGGAGCAAGTGTCGCTCATCTGTACACATCGGGGGGAATGGAGGGATCGAGAGAATAACTTAAGAGTTCTGTTCACGAAGACGGCAAACGGGGGGAAGGGTTCAGCAATGCGATTTGGTGGAAACTGGGGTAATAAATTATGAAGAAGAGAAGCTGGGACGTAGACCGTCCTGAACATAGGCCGTAAAAGGACGAACGGCCGCTATGATAGGGATTTGAGGGCGTTTGGGAGGACCGGAAGAGATGAATTGGTCCTTGTCCTGCGAAAAAGAAACAAAAGAACTGCACAAAAGATTGGGTCCAAAGGCCTCGAGGAAGCTCTATTAGAAAAAAGGAAACGCAACCAGAAAGACTCTCTAATTATCCTGAATTCATATCCCGATCAAGGCACATCCGCAAATCCCAACCAGGCATGGACCACGACGTGAAAGGGAGGGAAGGGGGGAGGGACAAGGGGGAAAGGAGGGAGAGCAGGATGGGGGAAATAAGGATAGTGGAAAAGGAGAGAGGGGGGGGAGGGGGGGGGTGGGGAGAGGACAGGGGAAGTGGGTTTGAGGGGTGATGGGGGTGCAGGGTCGATGGTAAGGGACGAGTTGCAAAAACCCGTATAATCTAAAAAAAGTCAGGGTCCCTTCAAATCCAAGATGGCCAAGCAATGGGGAGAGCAGATGATTGGTGTCTAAAAAGCAGTCTTGCTTCAGATAGGATATGAAACAAGCCTACCTAGACTTAAGGGTATTTCCTATTCATTCACCGGGAGTGGAATGGGGTAAGAGAAAGAATGCCCTTCGAAAGGCGCATAAGCACTGAAAATTTGAATAGAGGGGCCCGGCGGAGGGTGAACGGGGAGGAAGCGTGGCAGATCGTTGTAGGATGTCAAAAAAAAGAAATAAAAAAACGGAACTTGGACGAGGGATCCTATTTGAAGGATTAACTATAAGAAATAGAAATCCACCTTGACATGCCCGTATCGCAAATAAAAAAAAGGAACGAAACGGGTCGAATGCAGAATTCTCCTAAACAAAGTGTCGGGTATGGCTCTCCCATGTCGCGGAAATAGGCTGAAATAAGGGAATATCTCGGGGTGTTCTAAGTGCAGATTTAAAAGAATATCCACAGCGGGAAGCTAAAAGAGACGATACCAAGAGAGGAGGAAGGCACGGAGCTGACGAGCGGGCCTCTAGAGAGTAGACTCAATGTATTTTGGTGCCAACCATCATTTCTCTTCAAGAAAAAGAAGTGTGCAAGTGACGTCATGAAAAGGTTAGGCGACCGCGGGGGTTTGGGTTTTGCTTTTCAGTGAAGTGGAGTGATCAACGAAAAGAAAGATTAAGTTCGTAAGAAACAAGAGGTAGAATTCTAGGAAGATGTGACTTTGTTGTCAAAGATACGCCTTATTTATAAAACAACCATCGAGAAAGGATTATCTGAAGAAACGGGAAAGCGGATCAAAAGCGACTTTAATCCCGGAATCTCTGTTCTATCACAAGGTGGATGGGGGCCGAGCATGGAGAAAAGAAAAGTGGCAAAAAATAGGGCAGCCCATAAAACCAAACGGAGGCGAGCCATACTCTGGGTTAAAATATCTTCAGTAGGGCAGATGATATTGTGAAGTAAATCAAGATAAAAAAAAAAATGAGGAAGGTGATCGTCGTAATTGGGAAGGGGGGAGCTGGTGGGGGGAAAATGGCCGAGGGACCAGTGAAAACATCAACAGCAATTGGAGTAAGGAATGGAATCTCGAACCTGACAAACAAGCTTAAAGAGGCAAAACCCACCGGATTAGGTTGAAGGGTTATAGACGTCGGGTAAGCAGTCATAACGAGGGGAGTGCTTCCACACGGGAGCAGAAAAAATGCATCAAAAGGAGGTCTCGTCTCTTAACAGCGGGATGAAAGTGCGAGTGCTCGCGGGGTCATGGGGGGAGAAAGGTAAGAGTCGGCGGGTAGGGCGCCGTGTGGAATAGGTCAGTCTATCATCCAAAACCGGGGGACGTGCATTTCAGAAGAGTTTATTTGCTGACAGTTTGACTTCATGGACTGGTAAGGCGACCAAAAAAGGTAGAATTGCTGAAGGCACACTCGGTCTAATTGTCCAGGCAAATTCCTCTCAAAAAAGGGCTGGTGGTCTCTTAGATGGGTAAAATGGATCATCAAAAAAGAGAAAAGTCTCTTAGGTGAGGTGGCTCAGTCATGGAGAACTCGTTGACGGAGATGAAATGGATACTTTTATCGACCGGAATTCTGAATAAGTCAATGTACAAGATCGAATCATCCACGAAAAGGGTCCTTCATCGGCCAGTTAGGGGAAGATACCGTTAAGGATCGATCCACAAATTAAACGGGGGGGGGGGTTCCGAACAATCCCTGACCACAGGGGGCAAAAACTCATCAGCCGATGTGGAAAACTTCGCCAGAATAGATGATGCACCACATTGCCCTATTAAAAAAGGGAGGCAAGGATTGTCTCTCATACACACAGGGATATAGCAAAGGAAAAATGGGGGCCCTATCGTAATTAATGGGGAACCCGGAAGCAAAAGAGGGGCGACGGGGTTCCAGACGTCTTCTAATTATGTGCATGGGGAAGTTCTGGGGTTAAGGTAAAACTTCTGGGTACCGTTTTTGAAAAAGGCTATAATACGGTAAATGCAAAAGAACACGAAATGCCGGTCGCGGTAAAATCAGGTGTACCTCATGACTTAATGGAGAAGGTCTGTGCAGGGAAATTTTCCAGGAAGCTGAACAAACGGGCTTGCCATGATGCGATTACACTAACTCTCTTCCCCAGTTAACAAGGAAGGGGGTCCCCGAACCGGCGCAAAAGGAACCTTGCAGGTCCAAGCTTGCCTTTCCAATTCACCGCGCGGTGGTGCAGGTACCAGACCGTACCAGCATCCGCAAAAGAACACGTTTAATTGGAGAGTCGGGGGGAAAATAAAAGCTGGATACCTAACTGACGACCGGAGGGGCGAGCGAAGAAAAAAATTCAAAAGGAACTACCGGAATGAACTTAAAAAAGGGTCACAAAAAAGGGGAACCGCCAAGACGCATTAGAGGTTGTTAAAGGAAGAAATAAGCAGGAAAAAAAAAAAGCAGACTGGGGATAATGAAAAAAACAAAAAGGAGGGACTTTCGCTTCGAGGAAGCGAAGTCCCAAGTCAAAACAGACTCTAGGAGGAGAGGTGGAGTCTATCAAGGAAGCAAGAAACTAGGAGGGGAAAGGAATCTTCGAGGTCAAAGGGGGATGTGAAAAAAGCCACAATAATTCTTGGACAACACGATCGAAAGAAAAACTTACTGGGCAAAAAGGGGAAATCAAAAAAGACGACAGATCGGAAGTCAAGATCGGGAGGACATATACGATGGGAAGAAACGACTTCTCAGAGAGCCAGAGTCCTGAAAAGACGACCGGTGTTGGTTCAGAAGATAATACAAAGGATTGAAAGTTGCGAAGGGAGAGCAAGCATTAAGAGATCGCACGCAGGCGATAGACACTGAAGAGGGAAGGGCTCGATGTCTCCGATCAGGAAGGACTGCGCGTTGGGACGGAGGGAAAGAAGTCAATACACGGGAATGCGAGCAAGTCAGAAAAGGAAATCCATCTGTACTAGGAAATTAGGAGGACGGGGGCTCAGGCGAGAACTCGCAGGAAGGAACAACTAGGGGGGATAGGGGAAAAACGCAAGGAGTTGTCAAGCACAAAAGATAAAAGCGTTAGAGGGGGTGGACAATCCTCAACGGGGGGTGGCACAATACGAAAGATCATCGCCCGCTCTACACTATATGACGATAACGAGACAAGCATCTAACTCGTGACAACAGGGAGGACCGGGAGGGTATGTCCTATTGGAAGAAGGGGGGGACGTAGACAATCAGGAGAAGGCCAACATCATAGAATGGTAAAGGGAAAGTCTAGGGCGGGGAAGCTCGGAACGGTGCGGGCGGTTTTAACGCACAGGTAGGAGATGTCTGATTTGAACGGCAAGAGCTTCGAAAGGGGCGATGCCTCGAACGGGAGGGGATATTGGAAGTCTGAGCGGGCAATAGGCAAAAAGTCAACTATCCTCCTTCTCTGCCGGCTCAAGAAGGGGCTGAGTCGGAAATGTTCAGAAGGACGTGGCAGTTGAGATACCGAATGGGGCCGGAAATTTGACTCAAAAAGGAATCCACAAGTCTGTAACAGCATTTATGCAAAAAACTCTATTTCAGGAAGAGACTGGAAATTAAAGGTTTTTTTCCTCTGCGCCTCTAAACTCATTTTGAGGAGGGCCATCAGAAAAAGGCGAAATCAAGGAACGAAAAAATAATTTGTCCCACCAAGATGAGTGCTCGCATTGGGGGACAGGGAAGGCCTAGAAGAAGAGAGCTAACAGGCCGTCGCTGATGTTCAACAGTGGTGGAAAGCTTCGGGTAAAGGAACTCAATACTGTGGGGGGGGGGTAAAAGGAGTGGGAAAAATGAGGGTTTTGTTCAGGGGCATGCTAGTTAGATGAACGGCAAAAGCCGAATTTATAAGGGGGGGCAGCACGAGGAGTTCTTGAATTAACGAGAGTGGAATTAATCTGGATTTGTAGATAGTAGTCAGGGGCAATTTTCAACTTAAAAAAGGGGAAGAGCACTATAGGGGGGGATCCTTAAACAAACAAAAACTAGCAAAAATCCGCGCTAGTATAGGCAGGTGCAAAGAGAAGAAGGGAATATGGTTTGCCCAAAAAAGTAATTGGTGAAAAAATGAAAAGCTCGGATAAATTGAAAATTGTTGGACCGGCACTAAAAAACGCTTCCCGTAACACGTGCAAGGCTCTCCTGAAGGCGGAACGTAGTTAATGTAGGTAGATTTCCTAGCGATCATCGTGGGCCTGATGAAGATCTGGTGGCCGGGACTTGCGCCGACAATCCTGAAAAAAAAAAAAAAAACGGAGTAGGGTAAAGATATCGAGACGCAATCAAGCAAAGCAGCATGAATTCACATCGGGAAATGTGATGATCAGGCTGTCATGAATCATATGAAGGCCAGTTGTAAAAAGAATACTTCCTCAAAAAGGGTGCAGTACCGCAAGCGGAAATTGTGCAGTTAGGACAAAACCACACAAAAAAAAACCCAAACCCAAAAATAACAGAAAAAATTGCCAGATCCGGAAGATTGGGGTTAAAGAAGTGAGCACTTCGAAACATACGATTCTAGGACGCGGAAAGGGATCCTCGGAGATATGTTGTGGGAAACCTGATAATTGACATGGACCGGGCAAGGCAGGAATGGCTATGGAGGACATATATTTGGGCCATCCGCTATTCATCTACGGAAGATCAAAAAGCGACAACTCTCGGGGGAAGAATTGCTCTTTTCCTCGAGATAATAAAGCATCTCAAGCACACAAAAGGATGACCACAAGGAAACGAGGGGGGTCGGTTTAATGCAATGGAAAAAAAGAAAACAGAAAATCCACAAAAACACCACAAACCACCCCCACAAAAAAAAAAAAAAAACCCAAAAAAACCCACAAAAAAAAGACCCAAAAAAACCCCAAAAAACCCAAAACACCACCAAAAAACCCCAAAACAAAAAACCACAAAAAAAACAACCGTAGGACGAAGTTCAGGATGATTATGCGTCCAACAATGTTCGAGCAAACGAAGGAATTTTTGTAGGGGACAGAGGGGAGGGGAGGTGAAGACAGGTAAGTCGGAGGAAACAGACAAGAACTATATGAGGGGGGTTATACTCGATGAAAAGGGAAACTTTAGGTTCGTTCCGAGGCATCCCAATAGAGTCAATAATTCCTCTACTTTAGCGAGTACCGCTGAGGATGCCTCTTACCGAGAGGGGGGTGCTTGGACTCAAACAGAAAAAAAGTTCCGCCTCCAGCACAACGCCAGGAGCCATCGCATGGTGGACCTTTGGATTAAGTGGCACGGGAACAGAAAGAGCCCCTGGACGCACTCTGACCGGAAATAACCTCGACGACGTTCTAATTCGTCGGGGGTCAGAACAGAAAAGCTTGAAAAACGGCCGATGGGGGGGCGTTGCATAATCTTCTAAAAGAGGAGAATATGGTGGGGGGCCCGAAGATGTCGTACACAATCACTAGAAAAAAGAGATCAAATAAGGGCGGGCAAATGATGACATCTACTATCCGAGACGGGTCAACGGGGATGCTACAGAGGGTGTTGTGGACACAAGTCGGAGCCGGAGGGGGACAGCTTGACCGGAAGTTACGGAGCTGCAAAAACAGGGGGGTCGTCTCCCTACTTTTAGCGGCGGTCCGGGCTAGAGAGGCACGACGAAAAAAAAACTGACTCGACTCCAGAGTTGAGGAGAGGATCACGCGGGTTGGAGGGGGGGGGGGCAAACCTTCAACAAACTCTAGTAATGAAAGACGGAGAACTACAGCTTCACAGCCCGCGAAATAGTGAAAAGGTTCGAGACCGCTATGTGAATCGAGAATTGCAGTTGCGAAGGCATCCATAAATCGGGGCCGGGAGGTGGGGAAGATGCAGCACAAAACGGTGAGGGGAGATGGGTGGTGAGACGGAGAAGACGTAGGTAAGAACATGAGTAGGGTCCTTCTTACCTCAACTATATCTGAGCCACAAAGTCCTGCGGGTGGGAAAAGGGGTCGATCGGTCGCTCTGTGGAATGGCCGATGAAGAGCCAGTACACTACCATAGAGGATGGAGGTAGGGGGTTGGACAGGGAACGGTATGTATCAAAATTCCTATCAGGAAGGAGGGAACAACGGTCGGTGGGGAAGGGCATCGTCGAGAACGTCTTAGAACAAAAGCAAATTGGGGGCGGGGCGTAAAAGTTATAGAACAAGCACAGGAGGTGGAAATTCCCCCGATAGGAAAACAAAGCGTGGGGGTACTAGAAGAAGTTGGGGCATGGTACTGAAAAGAAGTCCCGGTGCGTAGCGCACGTGTGAATCTGGGAGCTGACCTCACTGAAGGAAGGGGTGCTTTCCGATGATTTAGTGCCCTCAAGGGAGGCGGACTTAAAGAGGATTTTCTGTCGAAGGGAGCTGGGACCGGGGAAACAAAGACGCGACGCCATTGGACCATTCCATTCCCTCGATTCAATGGGCCATTGGGGGGGGCAGAGGAGAATCATAAAAACAGAGAAAAAGGAAGAGCTGGAGGGGGAGAGAAAGAAAAATGGGAGAATTGGCAAGATTTCTACTGAGATAGTAATTCAGCGAAGTGACAGAGACTCAGGACAATCTAAAGTTAGTTCTTAGAAAGACGGTGTATCCGGATGCCCACAACGTAAGGGGGGACGAAAGTTATCCATAGCCCTGCCCACCACTAAATCTAGACTGGAAGGGAACCACTGCGCACAGATAGAGGACGCGTGCTCACCTTGGACGTATTCCTTGTTGGGGTCTCAAAACAAAAAAAGGGGTATAATAAGAAGAGCGACATTTCCAATCCTCTTACTAGCATTAGGCGGGAAATAGATAGGCACGCCAGGGGTTCCACCCAACTATCCGAAGGAGTGGCCCTTTTGGTGTTAAATAAGTTTCGGTCAAGGGGCGGAAAATCCGTGGGTGGCATACCATACTGGACGAAACAGCGGAAAGCAAGTAAAAGTTCGATGTGGTCTCTTGTCGGAAGAAGGAAGTTACGAGGAGAACCATATGCCAAATAGGGGGAATCGAATAAACGGTCACAAGGACCTGGAGACATCCAGTTTGTATCCACCCACGTTCCTTGGCGGATCCCGCGCACGCTCCATAAATCAAAAGGTGAATGAAAGGGAAAAAGGACTAACCCTGCCGACGGGGGCTGTGTGACTTCCTTCGGGGCCGAAAGGAAAACCCGACAAAAGATATTAAGTCGAAATACAGATTAATGCAATCAACTATTATATAGGTACACGAAGTCTTCGATGGCCCGGGGAAAAAAAAAAAAGGCGAAAAGCGTTTCTGCCAAAACTGAACTGGGAAAAAAACAAAAACCTGACAGCGATATCTTACACCAGCTGGTTTGAAAGAGAACGGACGAATCAAGAATGTTCTGAAAAAGTATTGGAAAAAGTGCAGCCCGACAATACGTATTGGCTAGGGGAAAGGGAATGAGCCACGCAAATGCACCCGATATATCCGCCTCTATTACTTGAATTGTCAATTCTCTTCGAAAGGAAGGAAGGAACACTCTATGTGGAAAGCTTTCGCGGACTTGAAGAAAATCCACGGAAGTCGAGGCCACAGATCGGCGAGAACCAGGGGTCGACGACTCTAAGCGAAAAAAAAATATTATAAAGTTGAAAAGAGCCGCTAAGACTGGGACTGGGCCACGTATACGCGGGATAAAAAGGGCGTCCCTAAAAAAAGTCACAAGATAGGCACATCACGTTGTGATGAACCGGATTGGGAGGAACAAAGGGTTTTCAAGCTCTATCCGCCAGCAAGTTCGGGGATCGAGACAAAAAGCGAAAAGATTCGGAAACACTTGAACGGGGCGCACCAGGGGGTACGAATCAGCATGCTAGAAGGGGGTCACTTAAGGAATTGCCGTAGAGGGACAAAAAACAGTAATTGATAAGATAGGAATCAAGCCTTCGGAAAGGACGAAGGTAGTGGATTGGAGTGCGGGAGACTTACACAACCCGAAACAAAAACTAGGGACAGAACACTATACTGTCACTAAATGGCGCAAACGGAAAGGGGAGTCCAAAGCGGACGAAAGAAAATTTTGACCTGTCGAAAACCCAAGAGAGCCACGATAGTAGGATCGCAAATCGTGACCGGGACGGGAGATGGACGTAGTGGTAGATCGATATTGGATCAGCCTCTCCGAAGTATAATCATCGCGAAAAACCGGGAGTGTCAAAAAAAAGGGGAAAATTTATGTAAGAAAGAAAACGGAAGGAGGCTGGCTCCCTTCGAGAAAGCTGGATCAAACTATCGGCGGAAGGGGGAAGATATTCATGACATATGGGAGTGAGGAGGGGTTAAATCCTAGTAAAGCAAAAAAACGAAGAAACTTCTCTGCGACGGTCACGAAATCCTTAGGGTAGTCTCCAAAAAAAGGAATATTCCGAGGAATCCGAATAGATCTGTAACGACGTGAGGAAATTGTATGCGAAGCTTAATAAGGACTTCCTGCTAGGGATACTTCCAGGGGGTTTTTGGACACTGCGATACTCCGTAGAAATGAGGTTGAAAGGCTGGCGGTGGGAAAATCCTAAGGGCAGAATGAGGAAAAAAGCACTCGAATATCAAGAGGTCAACAAAATATCTTTCTAGAATGGGGGGGCGTCTGATGCGAAATTAGGCCGGGGGAACGAACGCG
>Ga0179593_1481354_pt1 | contig 12933 bp, 14 predicted proteins | sample CZODoug2_1_08_16_FD_185931 | JGI IMG/M metagenome (GOLD analysis project Ga0179593, IMG submission 185931) | Vadose zone soil fungal communities from Angelo Coast Range Reserve, California, USA - CZODoug2_1_08_16fungal (PacBio error correction) | ecosystem: Environmental > Terrestrial > Soil >...
GAATAGAGGAGAAGCAAAAGCAAGATTGGTATCTCAATCGCCCCACCAACAAGGGGGAGGGCCAAAAGAGAAAGACCATAGTTCTTTAGCAAAAGAAGGGAGAAAATAACAAGGAAATACAGGTGACATGGGTGCGGGACTTGGAGCCGTCTGCGTCGGCACAGAATAAGAAGACGAGCAATGGGTTTGTTGGTTCCTATGAAGGGTAGCCAGGTCCGGAAATTCGAATCACACTCAAAAAGTTTCAGGTGTCGAAGGGAGCCGGAGACGAATTCGGGAAGGCACGTAAAGGGGGGGGAAAAGTCCCGGCGAATCGTTGTAAGGCGTCGGAGGACTTTATCAAGAGGCGAACGTAGAAAATGGCCCCATAAGCATTCGCCTGAAAGAAGCCAGGGCCAAGACGCCTCGTCTCGGTTAGTACTGCCAACGAAAATTTCGTTGTCGACGAGTGAAGCGTGCCGTACACAGGTACTCAAATTCAGAACGGGAAGAAAGAAAAAAAAAAAAAGTGTGAAAAAAAAATCGATGGCACATGAATTCGAAATAAACCGTTTTGCAAATCGCAACCTCTAATACAGTACGTGAAGACAACGGTCGGGCAGGAGAAAAACTTAAAAAAAGCGGGGCGCCGTACTGAACATTTTGGTCATGAAAGACGAGTGGACAAACAATTGTACAAAGCCTTACGAAAGCCAGGCCGATGTGGAGGGAGGGCATCTTTGGGCGATAATGTGTTTTGCTGGACAGCAGGGTGACAAAAAGGAGGTTGGGTTAAGGGTTCATTTCTTTTTGAGAGGGGGGCAAAAGGACGGCAAGGAGGTAGGAGAGGAGGGGGGGGAAGGGTCAGAGCCCAGACGGGTGTTCTTGAATTTAAAGCCTAAAACACTGATCTTCTCATTTAAGATTGAAGTTAAAATTTCAAAAGGAGAATTCGTTCGGCCGCTCAAGCAAGGCCAGGCGTGAAAAACAACTTCGATGGGGAAGGGAGGCAAACTTTTCGAAAAAATCACAAAATCGGCGCGGGGTTGCAAGAGCGCCGAGCATTTTTAAAGGACAGGTATGCCGGTCGGGGCGATCAAAGGGTTCAAAGTGCAAATAGAAAGGGCATGCAGTGCGCGAAACATCAGGTAGGAATCTTCGATGGGAAAACCGGAAATCAAAAGGGGGGTGAGAAAAGGGGAAAGAAAAGACCTAACCATGAATTCCTTAAATGCTCACACCTAAACCTGTGAATGGAAGAAGAAAGGGAAAACCCTAGGTGAAGGAAGGGAAAAAATGAGGGCGGGAAGTTGTTAAGGCAGAGATCTAATGAAAGAGACCTGTCGAGATGGGTCGAGGGATGGAACAGGCTGGTGCATATTCGGGGTGGGGGACATTGCTCGGCGGCGCTTAGGTTGAGCCCAAAAAACGTCAAAAGCCGAAATTTGTACAGGCGCAAAGCCGGTTCTACCAAAGGGGACCTCGGGAAGACAAAGAAAGAACAGTTGGGGCGGGGCGGTTTGCGAGGTGTTGGGAAAAAAAGCCCACCACTGGTATTCTAAGAAAAAGTGGAAAGTCCCTTGTCGTACACGGAGGGTTGAGGCAAACAAGGGGGATCAGAACGGACATCAACGGAGGTGAAGAGGACACGTAAAGGTTGTGGTGCAAAGTGAGTTGGAATACGAGGTCGTTGAGAGCTTCATCAAACAACTGTGCGTGAAGTAGGAAAAATAGGGGGTCCTAAACGGGGAAAGAAAAAATACAAGAACTCAACGGGGGGAGAGGAAACGGAAAGAGGAGGATGTCAACACGGAACAGGGTTATCGTTGAAAATTCTCGGTTACAACAGATTCCTTTAAAACTTAGAGAACGTGATGAATAGCGAAATAAGACGGCAGGAGGGGAGGGAGGAAAATTCAAGGGAGGGGGATGGACGAGAAGCAGAACAAGTAGGTCTGGGGAAAAAACTCAGCCCAAAGGAGGGAAGTTAGTCAAGACGGAAAATAGGAAAGGCTTTTCAGAAACAGATTCGGAACGTGGATTACGAATTAAATATAACCGAGGCGCGGGCCCCGGGTGTCCGGAAGACGAGTGAAAGTAAGTGGGTAAGGAAGGGGCGGATCTAATCGAGAAAGTGTTAAAAAGAAAGTTAAGCGACAAAGAAGAGGGTGGACAATTCTTGTTCCTTTAGGGAATTACCAAGTGGGCCCATGAGAGACTCGAAAGGAGCGCGGAAAACCAGGGTCTTACTTGAAGAGCTACATCAAGACGGCGGTCCACAGCATAAGTAAGTCTATGGGAAAAGGGGAGACATTGTGTCCGGTTGCGCTGCAGGGGAATTGATGGGGATGTAGACGCAAGCCTCTGCGAGAAGGAGAGACAGGACGCGGCTAAGTTACATTCTCGCGCCGATGTTGAGATGATGGGTGGTCTCAGAACTTTTTTTGCCGGAAAAAGTAATGTTCCGGGGGGGGGGGGGGGAGTTTAGTTACAAGGGAAGGACGGCATTCCCATAAAATGGAAAATCGAATTGACTCCGGGGTGTTGGAGGTAAGGCGATGCCGTACAGAAAAGCTTAAAGGCCCCTCGAGATACAAAAGGAGGAGAAGAGGGAAGGGGCGTAAGCAGGGAGGGGAAAGGAAATTAGAAATAATGGAAGCCAGACCCTGAGAGTTCAATTTGTTACGTGAAACATGGGGGAATTAAAGAAACGGAGGAGGAAAATTCCCCAACAGAAGGACATATTGAAAAAATTCGTCATTTGTAAAAAAGAGGCGCGAGAATGTACTGGAGTGATCCCTCAGTTGGAGGAAAAGGGGAGGAGCATATCTATTCTTCGGGGGGGGGGGAGAAGTAAGCAATCCAAAGAAGAAGTCCAGGAAGCCCGACACAAGTACTTTCGCGTTTAACTCCTATGCTATCTAGGGAGGACCGATATGTTCGCGGGAAGCCACCGGGTTGGGTGAGAAAGAAAAGGACTCTCCTGGGAGGAAGAAGGAGGCTCTTTTCAGGGCTCAATTGGGTGAATTTCACATTCATGAAAGAAAAGAAGTGAAACTCTAAAAAGAACGTCCAGGGGGCCCGAATATTTGAAAGTTCCTGACGATCGATGAAGAGAGAGGCGAAACTGACAGGCAATACGCTTTCTCCACACAAAGCGGTAAAGAACCAAGGGACCGCGCAAACGTTTGGCTTAAAGGGAAAAAAAGGAGGGAAAACTGTTTTCTGAACAGAAAACTTGTCAGGGGCGTGTGCTCTGAGCGGTTCGGGAAGGTTGGGCTGACGCGACCTAGTTTCTGCTCGCAGAAAGAAAGCAGCGTGGGAGGAAGAGTCAAGAGACGCATCGTAATGAGCGGGTCGTGTTCACGATTCGCCAGTTTGTCAAAAAAATTAGAGAGGAAGTTCTGGAACGCAAGAAAGGGGATAAGGGGGGAAATCCGCCGCATTGGAGGGGTTGTATTGAACGCCGGGTTGCGGTTGGGGGCGTCAACGAATCGAGGGAGGATCACTGAAGCATCGGGGGGGTTGGAAGATCTACAAGAACAGTCTTCAGCGCGCTATACACAAACTGTCGAAAAAGAAAGATGGAAGAAGGGGCTCAATCATGGTTTCGAAAAGCGGGCGATAGGCTTAGTCAATGGGTAAAACTGGGCTTCGTTCCAAACTAAACCGCCAACCGGGAACCAATAGGGGGAAATTGTACCGGCCCGGAACACAACCGGTTTGCCTCCAATTTGCAGCTCAACTCAACTGAGGCTTTGAGTTATTGAGGGGAAATAACGCAAGAAGAGGGCTGACTGGAAGAAAGCAGACACGCCCGAGGACCTCGACCCGAAGATGGGGGTTGAGGCTTCGAGGGGAGGACATTCTTAAAACAAGTCCCCCTTCAATCGGAGGGAGAAGAAAAGTAAGGTTCAGGCAAGGGGGGGGAAGGCGCGCGGCGCATTACGTGCGGGAGCCTGTAAAAGTATGTTCGGGGTGGTGATGGCCGGGAAAACGATCAAAACATTCAGGAGACGGCCAGGACAAGATGAAGTTTTAGGAAAAGACGCACCTGAGGACCGCTCAAGGGGGAAAAAGAGTATAAGAAAGGACAAGGCAGACAAATAGCCATACGTGAACCGGCGTGGAGATTGCAACCCGAAGGGGCGCCGGTGCGTTCGTAACCGGGGTGGAGGAAGGAAACTTAACCAGGTGCGGATTCATCACGCGGGTGTCCTTTGGCCTGGAATGAGGCCGATTACTCAAAATCGCCCTGAAGGGGAATTGCGGACCAACACGAAGGGAGGACCAGGGGGGGAGGAGAATAGCTAAACCGGGAGGGGCGAAAAATCCTTACTCTTAAATATTCCCGAACTAATGGGGGGGAAGACGCGATGGACCTGTTTGGAAAGCCGAAAACAGACTCACGGCAAAACACCTCAAGTCTCGTCAACGAAGAAGAAAAAAAAAAGGGTCTCCATCCAACTATGAAGCACAGAACAACAAATCGCGAGTAGGGAAAAGTTGGGAAGAAAAAAGGTTTTGGGGAAAGGGAATCCAGGCTCATGACCAGTCCCGACATTCAGAAAGCGCCTAAGGTCAGGGGAAAGAGGCAAACGCCCGGGAAGGGATTCGTAAGGAGGGAAAGGAGCTGGGGGGGGAGAGAGGGTCCAGCAACTTTGGGGTGGCGAATTTTCAAATGTGCCAAGAGGTTGTTGTCCACGCGGGGAGGAAACGATGAAAGGGGGGATTTGGGGGAGATGAGATAGGGAAAGCGGAGGGACCCCAAGCGCGAGCAAGGTCTGTGGGGGGGACATCTAAAAATCTCGATGCGGGTCAAACAAGGGGGTTAAAGAGGGATGAGAATGCGCCATGAAAAAGGGACCCCTGAATAACGCCGGGAAAAGAGGATGTCCCGGAAGGGGGAAAATGGAGAACGTCTGAAATCGAGAGGCTTCAAGGGAAAACACGGGACCGGATTGCGGGGTGCGAACAGGAAGGGAGGACTTCAAAATCGCGTGAATTATCGCCAAAGTTAGAAAAGATAGAGTCTGTTGTGAATATCCTTGGGCGAAGGAGAAGTCGCCCAAAGGGGGGTCCACGGAATTCTTCCGCGGCTTATGGGGTTCGCGGTTCGGCTAAAAAAAGCTGTAACCCCCCCCATATCGAAAAAAAAAAAAAAGATTAGGGGGAAAAGAGAGAGTACCAATCTTGGGGATGGGAGCAAGATAGCGGACAGAACCTGAAAGCTCAGGTACATTTGGGATGGACCCAAGGGGGGAGGCGTACGAAAAACAAGAAGCCGAGGACGCAGGAAAAACAAGCATCGGAGAAGGAGGGGTCACTGAGGAGGGGGTTCGGATGCGCACAGGAAAACGCGTGGGGAGGGCCCATGGGGTATCGAGGGAGTCGAATTTTGCACAAGGGAACGAACGAATCTGTTCGCAGATTGGTAAAAAGGGGAAGGGGACGATGAAAAAGGGGCAAGCGTAGCCGCATTCGCGTAAGAGGAATACCAGAACTTTCCGCCGCCCCGGAGGGGGGACTGACCAAAAGGGGAGAGGGGCGCGGGCGCAGAGGAAGATGACCTAAGAATCTTCAAAGGGTAACGGTGGCACCAGCATGGGACAAAATGGGGTGAGAATGGGAAATTCGCACTCACAGTTTTGAAAAATCGAGCCACCAAAAAAGGGACGAAGGGTTGTAACTTAAAAGACCTGAAGTGAAAGAACGATTTTAGGGAGAGGGAGTTCTGAAAAGGGGGGAGATTCATGGGCATGAGCAATCGAATTCTTGACAATGGGGAAGGACCCTGGTTACTTAAAGCCAGGGTTGGGTGGGGAGGTGCTGACTAGGGGGGGGAGGGGGGAGGAGAATTTGTTTGGAGGGGAACGGTTGGGGGACCGAAGAGAAAGGAAAGGTTTGCACCGTGTGTTCGTCGGGGGGGCAAAAGGAAGATAGGGGATTCAGCAATTCTTTCTTCAAAAGTAGGGGGAAATTTAAAAGGCAGATTGACCCCGCGGGGAGAGTGAATGAGGGCATAAACAAGGATCGGCCGAAGGCTAACTTAAAGGGTGAAAGACTTTCCACCAGCGACTTCTGGGAGGGGAAATGCAGGGGCTCTAGGCAAGGGGGCCTTTCAAGCGTGGTGACTACTACAACTGGAAGGTCAAGGCGCGGCAAGGGCGACTCACCGGGGCAGCAGACGGTTGGCAAGACCGGGGAAAAAAAAAAACCTTTGGGAGGGAAAAAAGGGGGTCGGGTAACCGGGGGGAGATCACGGGTGACAGGGCAAAATCATACAAAAGGTGCTCAGAAAGAAAAATCGTTTCTACGAGGAGCTGTGCCCGGGGAAGGTTTTAGAGGAAAAGTCAAAAAAGAAGAAACCTTACGGGCACTTAGGGCAAACCGATAGGAAGAGAGAGGGAGAAGAATCCGAAACCCCGTTAAAGACGCAAGAAGAACAATTTGTAAAAAAGGAAGCGACGAAAAAGGAAGAAAGGGATCGACTGATGCGGGGAGTGTGTCCTCAGTCTGTCACGATGCTTTGGGGGGGCCATTCGCTGAGAAGGTACGGAGGGGGTTCCGTCAAAAAAAAAAAAAGAAAAGCCGAAGTAGATGGGTGACAGGAAAAGAAAAGGGCAAGGGAAAAGGGTACGAACCAAGTGGAAATCGGCCCAGGGGGGCGGGGCGTGGCTTAACAAAGAAAGAAATTTTAGGAAAAAAAAAATTGGAAAGTAAAGGGTCCTGGTTCAAGAGAGGCTAAGCATCAACGCCGGTAAGCCAAAGACAAGGGGTTGAATATTAGAGGAGAAAAGCGGGTACTTCAGTCGTCGCAAAACGATGAAAAAACTAGGGCTCCATCGTGGAACAAAGTCGTTTGAAGATAAGAAACAAATAGTACCTGAAAGGGGAGCTTTGAAACGAAAGGGAGGGGTAAAAAAGGAAGCAGTGGGTCTCAGGCGTTACTTCGTTACCCAGAGTAAGGGGGCAAACTAAAATAAATAACTTTATAAAGAAAAAGAATATTAGAGGAAATCGCTGACGGAAGGAAGCTTGAGCTAGAAAAAAGCAAGTGGGTCTTTTCGCGTCAGCCCAAGCGAACCCAAAGACAATCGAACGGCTGGGGGGAGAAAAAAAAAAACTTCTTGTGAACACGTGGTTACGCTGCAAGATAAAGCTTGCGCTGGACCGGAAGGACAGTTGAGAACGAGGGGTGGGGGAAAAAAACCGGGAGGAGGCGATGAATCTTCTGATCTGAATCGCGAAGGTTATGTCAAAGAAACAAGAGAATCCACTCACTCACGAAGAGGGGGACATCGTTGCCTGCTTCAAGTAAAAAAAAAGTAAGAAGAAAGAAGGAACCGGAGGAGCGGAGGGGGGAGAAAAAAAAAGGGTCGGCGGGGGACATCGCGGCTCAAAAGCTACGGAAAATCGATTTTAACGAAGTACGGTGCCAGGGAAAAAAAAAAAAAAAAGTGGGGGTAGGGGGGGGGGGGGGGGAGCCACGAATCGCCTCTTGATAGCAAGCTCAGTCATACGCCGATGGCGAAGGGGGGGACAGGAAAGTCACTGGTGAATTTACTTCAAAGGAAAGACTGTTGTTGCAGGAAATTGAGCTGATTTGGGGGGGAATGAGAGGGAGTTGCGCAATTGAAGGGAAAGAATGTTTTCACAACTATTCTCGGTTCGTGGGAGCAGGCGCGCGGGAGGGCAAAGAAACTCTTACTTCACATAGCTCGAAACAACAACAACGGAGTATTACAGGGGGCCCTTTTGGGGGAAAGAAGAAGCGTGCCTAAGAAAATGAGACAAAATGCGGGGGGGGACCGATTGAAACATGTCCGAAGCGGCAGGAGGACAAAAAGTCAATCAAACTTAACCCTCGAAGACAACAGTCGCTCATTTGGGCAAGTCGGCGCGGGAAGCAGTACTTAGTACCTCGTCGGAAAAGGGGGGAGAGAAAGGAGATAAAGCGAGGACTGGTAGTACTATCCAACCATCACGTCCACTAAGGAAAACAAAAAAGTACTGGCGCCAGGGGAAAAAAAAAGAGAAGTTGCTATGCTGGGGGAAAAAGCCGCACGAGATGGTCGCGAAGGGGCCACTACAGTCGACCGAGAAGGGGATTCAGAATTATTCTCTTTAAATGGGAAGGAAAAGTGTAATTTCATCGAACGCAGGGAAAGTGGCGGCGCGTGGGGGGAAGGGAAAGCGGTCCAAGAGTAAAGCGTAGGATCGACAGACTTTAAAGGTGCTTTCAAAGGGAAAAGAGGAAGGACTTCCCGGTGCAAAAAGCGTTTCCTCTTTTATTATTACACGTGGGGTCCATCCGAAGAAAGGGGGGTCTGAAAAAATCCTTTTTCGATTGAGTTGCATGATCAAGGAGCTTGACTTGGGCTGACAAAGAGAGGGGTAGTCTTCGAGTAAGAAACGTTGACTTTCAGGTCCTGCGTTAATAAGAGAGAAAGGGGCTCAGTCACGTGGGAGGACAGTTTTTCCAAGGCCTGCGGGTTACGTCTAGGGGGGGGGAACGCGGCAATCGAAGGGTTGCGAAAAAGGGGATTTAAAAAGGGAGTTACAAGGTGCGGGACATCTGTGGAGGGGGGAATCGTCAAAAACGAATAGGTAAAAACTTCTCCCCAGACACGTCATGTTTGGGAGAAAAAAAAGAAGAGGAGCGCTCGGGTCGGAAGAGAAGGGGGGGGCACACTGGTCAGATGGGCAAAACAGATCCAGATGAGCGTTCGCTCGAGAGGGAAAAAAGACAACGTGAGTACGAGGAACTGACTTGGGGTCGAAAGAGGAGTTCTGAAAAAACGACGACCACAAAAAGCGCAAAAAGGGTCGGTATGAGTTGACGGAAAAACGCTTTCACTAACTGGAAAGGGGTTTGGCCATGGGGAGTGTGAGCACATGAAAAGAGAGGTCGCTGGGACTTCGTGTTGGGAGGAACCGGAAAAAGCCGGAAGCAAGGCTCCTTTAAATAAGATACGAGATGAAAACATCACTGAGTGCCTCGACAGAAGGTCGACTTGGGGGGACGATTGGGGGTCTCTTCGCGGCAAATGGGGCTTGGGGCGATCCAAGGGAAAGGAGGGCGGCAGGGAAAAGGAAGGGTGGTCGGGAGGGGAACCTTCTCTTCTCAGGGGATGTAGGGTCTGAGCATGGGGGGCCCGTAATTATTTGGAATGGGCAGGATAGGGGGGAAGGAGGAAAGATGCCATCACGCGAAGGGGGAAAAAGCGCAGCTTAATAAGGGGATTTGTGGTCAAGGGTACGGCTGAACCGGGAAATGAGCTTTGAAATTTTGAGGGTCCACCGAAAAGAGGGGGTTCTACCAAGGGGGAAAAACGTTCATACCCTGGTGGCATCGTCCTAGGGGGGGAAAAAAGAGTGAACCACCCCTGCGCCGAGACCGGTGCGTTTTCAGTCCGGTTCTCCTACGCGAAGGGGGGGAAAACCATGGGAGGGGGGTTAGTAAATAAACAAGGAAGCCTTGTAGGCGCCTATTAGGGAAAAAGGTCCTGGCGAATTTGAGGGACGCTCAAGTTAAGCCGGGAGAAAGTCCTTGTAGTTAAAGCAGAAAACGCTGGTGTCGCGCTCCGGGGAGAGAAAGGCTAACTCTGGGGTCAGACGCGTGCAGGTTGAACCAGGAAAAAAGAGCTGCAAATAAATTCCCTGCGGGCATTAGGGAACGTCTCATAAAAAATTAAGGACAGAAAAGTGGACAGTCACAGAACACAAAAGAAAGTGAAGGCCCCGGGGTCTAAAGGCGGGGGGGGAAATAAAACAAGAATTTTTTGCCAAGATGTCCATGACCATTGTATCGCAAAGGTTGACGAACAGGACCGCAAAGGTAAATTTTAATCTTAGGGGGCAACGGCAGGTTATTTTAGGACAGGCGCAACGTCGAAGGGGAAAGGTGAACAAACCGTTTGTTCTGAATTTCAAATGGGGGGTCCAAATTGGGGGGCAAACGAGAAATCACAAGGGTTGTGAGATTAATGTCGGGAAGCGGATCGGAAGCGGCCACTCAACAGTCGAAGGTTTAATATAAAAAATCTCAGGGGGGGAGGGGAGGGACTGTCAAAGAAAGGGAGGGAAGAACGCTTGGAGGAGATGAAGGGAGGCTCATGGAAGTTCAAGCTTTTGAAGAAAAGTAGACACAGAAGGAGACTTCACTGGGGGTCAAAAATGCGAAATCTACCAAGACGGGGGGTAAGCGGAGCGACTCGACACTAGACCAGAATGGGTCAGTTGGTATCCTAACGGTAAGCGAGCGGGCACCAACGAGGGGGGGTTTCTGCCACAGCTCGCGTCTACTCTTCTGGAGGGAGAGGGAGGTCCTACAAGGAAGGAGCAAAGTAGCATGCAAGGACACCCTTCTTCAGCGTGATGGCTGAAATGAAGACAGTCGATCCAGCAAAAGAGGGGATATCAACAAAAAAAAAAGAGGTTATGGAAAGAAGGAAAAGAGAGGATACAATCTTGCTGTGCAACTGTCAGGTAAGACATCACGCCCGGGAGCCGGTGATCCTTGAGGCGACTTGAGCGGTTCCTAAGGAAGAAAACAAACAGATCGGGGGGGGGGAAGGAGAAAATAATTTTTCTGAAAAGAAAAGGAGGGTAAGGAGAGAGAGTGGGTCTTATACCAAACCTGAAGGGAAGGTAAAGGACGCTCGAGTTGGAAGGTACGTTCCTCAGTGAAAAAACCGTCCCGCGCTGAGGGATTCTGATTCAAAGGAGGAGGGAGAGAATGGCCCGCTTATACAGAAGGAGAAGAAAATGAGACGAAAATCACAACGCATGATTAAGTAGCCATCGAGAGTGGGGGATCACTCTCCAAAACGAAGTGGAAGGGAGGGAAGGGGCCGTTCCTGCACGAAATGAAATCGAAAAATTTCACGGGAATCCCCGCACGTGGAAAAATTTCCCATGGGGGGATTCCGCTCACCCAAGGGACTGGAATCTCAGGGGAAGACAGGGGAGAATGGTAGAAAAACCTGCATGCGCTGGGACATCACTATTACAAATTAAGCGGAGCGCTTGAAAAACGTTGAGAGGGAATGTCAGGGAAAACGGAAGGCGGGGGGAAAAAATGGGGAAAAGTACCAGCAGGGATACCTCAGGGGCCGATTGTGAGGAAATTCATAAAGGGGGGGAGGGCTAATTGCTTGCAGAAGTTTGAACCTAAGAATTGGGGTTGGTCCGGGTAAGGAGTTTTCTGCGTAAGTAATCTCGTTACCATGGTTATTCAGGTAAAAATGGGAGAATCCCGTAGGAGCAAAGAGGTTTATGAGTTTTCCATATCTGTCCCGAAGAGACGGATCTTTACGCCGGTGAGAAAGGCGACTTCGTTAGAGAAGGGGGATGAAAGGAAAAGTTCAAGGAGGTGAGAAGCAAAAACTTCCGGGTGAAAATCGCGAGTTCGAAAAAACGGGGAATCTTCGCCTTGGAAAAGCGTTCCAACGGGAAGAAGGTGAAAGAAAAAGGGGGGGGGAACCGCACATGGGAGGGAAAAAGAGGGGAAAGGGAAAAGAGAAAAGTAATGAAGTGCCGTAATCATAAAATCATTGTTGGAAGCGCGCTGTGCCAGATCTCAAAAGGGGAATTGTGTTAGAGGGCGACCTGCCAGAAAAAAAAACACTGCCGGGAACCTGACATGCTCAGCACCTGGGGAAGCAGGAGGAAATCAGGGAGGTCGCCGGTACTAACAAACTACGTGAAATGTCAATGAGGGGGGCGAAGTGTAAAAAAGGGGGGAAAAAACTAAAGATCAAAGAAGAAGACACTGACGATTAAGGGGGAAAGAACATGCTGTGGGAGAGGGGCTTCTTGGTCCAGCTCGCGGCTTGAGGGGGGTCGCCAACAGGGGAAGGAAAAAAAGAATTTAGGTGGAGGACAAAGACAGGGAAAACAGGACGGTAGGGGAGGGGGTACAAATCATCCCCTAGGGAGGGGCGGCTTCTTTTTTTCTCGATAAAAAATTATTCGAGAATTCCCGTTGAGAATCAGGGGGAGTGGAAAAAAGGCCGAAAGGAAGAGAAAAGCGAAGATGTTGTGACTCATCGAATTTGGGGGTCTCAAGAACGAAGGGGGGGATCGGACTTCTCAAACAAAAACTGAGACCGTGAAAGTGCTAGCAAGGGATGAGGGGGGGGGGAACTAAAAAGCGGCACAGCCGTAAAGAAACTGGAAAACTTAAACTTCGGCGGATGACCACTTATCAGCTCGCGAATGTCGAGAAACAGGAAGGAAAAATTGGAAAAGAAGGGGGAAAGGAAAGTAAAAAAAAGATATTATTAGACTTGGAGGGGGAAGTCCTCGGGGAGAGAGATCACTAACAATTAGTGGGGGGGAGCGTCAGCCCTAAAGTCTACTCAATCTAAACAGGAGTGGGGGACGAAAAAAAGTGCGTCGATGTGAACAGTGCTGGCAAGGCAAATGGGAGAACTCTTGCGCGCCCCACGTCTCCGCTTTTGATAAGGACGATATGACTTAATTAGTGATCGAAGGATCTATAGGGGGAGGGGGTAGGCTCAAGAGGAGGAAAGAGCCGGGAAGACGCAGTGGAAGGCTCTCGGTTATAAATTAAAAGTGGAGCCAGAAGGGGAAGACGGACAGAAATACATTCTTCTGGCAACACCAAAATTGTCGGCTGACCCTAAAAAGAACGAGGAGGGAAAAGAAGAGGGCGACATTCGAGTGAGGGGGTGGACGCGGCTGGGATGATTGGATGTATACTACAAAAAAGCTTCGGCGGTTCTCTTCAAAATCGACGATGGCGCTAATAACAAAAAACTAAAATGGGGTCGGAAATTTTGAAGCGAAGGGGTTTGGAGGAAATGAGGGACCGTACTGGGATGGGGGACGCGCCCGCTGGAGGGAAGGGAAAATGTTCAGATTTTCACCCCACGAAGGTAAGAGGGCCTTGGCGCCAGGTAGCGCACTCATTTTGGGAAGCCAAGT
>Ga0179593_1567457_pt1 | contig 12933 bp, 12 predicted proteins | sample CZODoug2_1_08_16_FD_185931 | JGI IMG/M metagenome (GOLD analysis project Ga0179593, IMG submission 185931) | Vadose zone soil fungal communities from Angelo Coast Range Reserve, California, USA - CZODoug2_1_08_16fungal (PacBio error correction) | ecosystem: Environmental > Terrestrial > Soil >...
TCAGGACCCCAAAACCAAAAAGTGCCGGCTGGTCACTCAGTAAAAAAATAAAAAGAGCACGACGTCGGAGCACACACGGTGGAACCTATCCGGGCGTAAAGGAAGGGACTTACCCACAGGCCCTGATAACACCCCCGGGATGAATCGGAGAAGAAAAGAAGAGGGTCACATACGAGTTCGAGGGCGTGCAGGAGCAAGTATGCCAGGAGATGCACGGTACCAACACAAAAGGGCCGAATGGAAAACAAACACGCCCGCCAAAAAATAAGGATGGGGCACGAGCGCAAAGAAAACAGAAAAGCAAGTACAAAAGAAGGCGCAAGCGAAAAAAACATCTAAGGATGCAGAAAGAGGATGTAAAAATGGCCCGCAGGGCACTGAATGGAAACAAAAGAAACAGTGGTGATAATCTAGATAGTAAAAAGATTTGCCCTGGGGTTCAGTGCGCCTTCTCTCAAAAAAAGGACTGGCGTGGGGAATAAAAAAAACCGGCCGGCAAAGCTGAGAAGGGAGTTCCTCACGCAAAAAAAAGAAGAACGTCATATCGAGCTGTTTAGAGGAAGAACCGTATACCAGTCGCGAGGGGAAGCGTCCACTGTAGAACCGGCCAAAACCCTATTAACCAAAACAAAAAAAAAAAGATCACAAGGGGGCGGGGTAGGGCAGGTTATGGACGTTTACTGTTGTGGAAAGAACGGGAAATATAACGAATCAAAGGGAGTCCGTATCGAACCATCACGCTATAAAAAGGAAGAAAGAAAAAAAAAGGTTGGTAATTAAAAAACGCAACCCTCCAACCTTTTGCGGGTTTCAGGTCGACAAGAAGCCCGCCTTTCTTGTCCGAGGGAAAAACTCTCATCAGAAAGGATTATGATTATGAGACGGCGCCAGGTAGAAAAGAAAGAAAAACCAACAAAAAAAAGTGCGGGGGGGGGTCTGCGAATAAAGCCCCCATTCACCACCCTTAAAAGTGAGGGGGAAATGCGTGGACGCTGAAAATGGGGTCGCTACGAGGAAAAGATTCTCAGGAAAGGGGGAACCTCAATGAGGGGGGGGGCCATGTTTTTTCTTGAAAAAGAACCAAAGGAAGGGAGGGGAAACAACAAAAAACTCCCAACACGAAGAGTTTATCATTCCCTCACTTTGAGGGGGAAGGGGGTTGGGAAGACGAAGAATCCGCTCAGTGATTGTCGAAAGGGAACTTCGCCGTATTTAAAACAAAGAGAGGTCAAACTCAAAAGGATTTATCTTGGGTAATGAACGTTAGCCGCTCCTACAGTGAAGACGGGGGGGGGGAAGAAAAGGGGCACAGGGGGCAAAGAAGAACAGGGGCGCTACTACTGCCGATCAAAAGTTCCAGTCCGAACCCCGCCATTCAATCGAGGGGATGTCAGGATTCGAAACCAAAAAGGGAAGCACACAGGGGTGGGGGGCAAGGCGACGACCCGCCGGGGAGGAAACCCAGATCTCGAAAAAACACTTCAGACAGGAGTACAGAAGGGTAAAAATGCTTCCTGTGATCCTCAAAAAAAACGGATGAGGGAAAGAACAAAAACAACCGAAGGGGAAGGACGTCGAGAGGTTCAAAGTTGGTATCGACTAAACCAGTCGCAAGGATCGCAACGCTTTGCTTGACAGCAAGAAAAATCCGAAAGAGAGCCCAGTAAGTCCTTCTGTCCCACAAAGAAAGGAAACAATTGTGAAGGGGAAGTTGGCAACAGCAGTTTTGTGAAAAGGAAAAAGTAGGGAACATGTCATTGGGGACCCAAAAGGGATAGGAGAGGAACGGCAAAAGGCAAATTGGGGAGACGGTTTGTTCGCTGCCCAGGTAACACTCCCTGAGCAACCCTGCTTTTGGTCTCAGGGACTGGGAAAAGAGAAAAAATCACACTGGGGGAGAAAACTCCGAGGGGGGAAAGGACAATCCCAAACTACTGGGGAAATTAGGGGGGGGGGGGAGGTCAAAAACTACAGAAGAATCCTTGCCTTTGCCTTTCCTCCTGCACGGTTAAAAGGGCGGAACCAGGGGGGATGCGTGGGCGTGGCTGTCTACCCTTTACTGAGAAAAATTAATGAGGGAAATGGTCCTTCTAAAACAAAACCCCAAGCATGATGAAAGATTTCTCCCCGCGTGTGCCCCCGGACGAAAGGAGACATAATTCCGCTCCAGTTCTAACCCCATCTCTCGGGAAAAGAAAAAATAACTTGGAACTTAAATTCCTTCTTCAAAGGAAAACAATCCAAGCCTGGTAAAGAGGGGCTGTACATAGCCCTAGCAGTCAACCCTTCTTTTCACATCAAGGTGAAATTCCTCCCCGTGGGGGTAAGTGAAGCAAAAGGTTGAATATGGGGAACAAGAAAAAAAACTAGAAAAGGGTGGTGCCGTTTTATAATAGAAATTGGGGAGTCAGGGACACGATTGCCTGGAAACTTCGCAAGCGCAAACGAATCGATGTCCTTAGGACTATAAGGGAACTGAAAGGTCCCCCAACCCCCCCAAAAAAAAAAAAACCCCAAAAAAAAAAAAAAACGGGAATTGGACCTCCCTGGGTGGTCTGGGGGGAGAGGGAGAAAGGTGTAGCCGGGAAAACTTCCCCAGGACTATCAGAAATAGGTGCTCTCCCGCGGGGGATTGACTTAGACCAACGAACCCTTTGTGGGCCCAAATCAAACACCACACACCCCGCAACGGGGAAGGTGACGGAGAAAGGAACTACCCTAAAAAAAAGGGCCGGCGAGTCCCAAATGCTGGAAAAACGGGGGGATCAGTGTTCAACAAATCATAGGGCATACTAAAAAAAATCTATCCTCTAATGAGAGAAAGTGGGGGTTGGGGGTGGGGGACGGCGTGCCCCTTCAAAATTAAAAAGAGAAGGGGGAACAGTGGATTCGCTGAACAAGTTAAGGTCCAGCCATCTCCTAAGGTGCTAATACGCACGACAAAGAAATGTGCTTTTTGAAGGCTTTACGGCATAGAACATCAAGTCTCGATTCTGTTTTTTAGGAGGGAACTTCCGAAAAAAAGATGACTCGCATCAAAGTGTTTTCAAAAAAAGAGACAGGGGAAAAAAGGAAGTTCCTCGGAAAAGCTAGGGAGAAGTTTGGGGGGGGGGGGGGAACCAAGGGCAGAGCCAAGAGCAGAACCTTTGTGGGGAGCGGGAAGTGGGTGACCTCTGAAAACTTGAGAAAAAGAGGGGGAACTAGTCAAGTGGGAATAAAACATAAATAAACATGGTCAGGGAGCTGCCTGGCATATAAAGGAACCTTAGTCAAAGGTCTTTCGGGGTTGCTAAAACTGAGAAAAAAAGCCCGAAAAGTAAGATTTCAAAAAAAGTACGGGGCATGAAAGGGCGTCAGCTAAAAGGAGGGGGACGATCATCCTCCTAACAAACAAAAATAGGAAAAAGGGGAAAGGGGGAAAAAGAGAAGAATGACTTTCGACCTCGAGGGACGGTCCCGCCCGATATCAATAAGGCATAGAGGAGGAAGGGGGGTGACTCTTGATGAACATTAGAAGATAAAAGAAACTAGCGCCCGGACCCAATGGACGGAAAAAAAGGTAAAGGAAACGGTACATTTCTGGCGCAAAGAAAATCGTAATGAAATGCAAGTGCCGGGAGAGGAGTGGAGAAAAGACCTCCTTTCCCCAAATTTTTGCAGGGTGTGAACAGAATGAGGTTGCTCGTTGGGGACTAGGACAGCTCTGCAAATGCAGGGACACCAAGCTCGCAACACTGTCCTCGAATACCGAAAAAGACTTGGCAACAATCAATGCTTAAGCGTTCCTAGGGGAAAACGCCTGAAGACACGAGAATGTAGTGCGTCTTTCGGAAGGGGAAATACCGGTCTTCGCGAGAAGGGGCCAAGTCTGCAAAATCTGTGGACACTTGTTCCATAGACCACAAAGGGGGGGGTTTCTGGTCAAACTTCTCAGGAAAAAGGTTTTTCAACACAGAAGCACCGATTGTTTTTTTTGGCACAATGAAACAAACACAATTAGGGGAGAAATTGCGGTCGATGGGAATCTGGAAAGAGCGGCTGAAAGCAATTGCGAGAACAAGGGGGGTTATGATCGGGGGAATAATTGGACAACGTGAGCCGAAAATGGCAAAGGCGGCGGGGGAAAAAAGCTCGGGGAAGGAAAAGTTTTTTTTCCGTTTACTGTCCGTTGCCCCAGTCCATTTTGGTACTAATAGGTCAATCTTGGTGAGATGCCCCAAAAAATGAGCCCCAGTTTCGCTGAAGGTAGTTCTTAGCGGCGCGCAAGCCCCGGTGGCAAGAAACAAAAACCGCGGGAAAAAGAACAAGGGGGGGGGGCAGAAGTGCAGGGGGTGGGGGGGGGAGGGGGGGGTTTCCGGGGGTAAGGGGGGGGGGATACGGAAGCGGCAAGGCGGCAAATCCTCTGAAAAAAGCGGCCCGTGTCAAAAAACGAAAGATGTAAAGAAATGTTTGGGAGTTTCTGTCAAAGAATTCCAAACGATACGGCAACCAGGGGGGATAAAAAAGGGTCTGAAGGAAGCATTGGTTCTCCAAATGGCGAGGCTCTGAAAGGGGGGGGGCAAAAAAAGGCTCCTCCTGTCGCGCGGAAAAAAAGAGGTAACGGGGGACTTTCTCGGACGGGGATCAGAGTGGAGAAAAGGGGCGCTCGCGACTGACCTGTCGGGAATGAGGCGTGGGCTATTCGGCCTCTAATTTGTTTGGGTGGACAAACCCGGCGAACCGGTTTCCAAAAGGAAAGGGTTTCCCGGTCCTTAAAAACCGCGAACCGTTCAAGCAAGGGGTAATTTGGAAAAAGAAAAAGGGACGGAAAGGGCCCAAAAAGGAACAGGCAAGATACTATAGGATTGTTTAAGACCAAAATAAAGGAGGGGTGTGGGGGGACTTCGATAACCGAGGGTCAGGAGCCACGGGGAAAAAAAAAAGAAAGTAATGGAGGAAGCCGGGGTAGAGGGAAAGTGTACTTAACGGGAACACTAGAGGAAAAAAAATGCGGCAGTAATCAAAGAGAATGGTTGCAGAAAGGCCAGGGGTCGCCGTACGTACAAAGGGGGGGGTTAAAAAACCAAAAAAAACGGTGGGGGGGGCGAAAAATTCCCTCCTGTCTGGTAGTGAGAGTGGGGGTGTAACAAAATGTACTTCAACCCGGGAACGATACCCAGGTCCGGATGTAAGATCAGAATCAATTCTGAGCTGCGAGGAGAAAAAAAGATCAAATCCGAATCCGAAAGATCATACGGTCGCTAAGAAAAATCGAAAGGGGAGTTCCTTTTGAGGAAGATCCCGACAGAAAAAAAAAAAATACAAGGGAGCATAAGAAGACTTAGAAAAAGTTTACTCCTAAAACTTTGCAATGGGACCTTTTGAACTGCCATTTCAGGTTGTCCGCAGGTAGGAACATTTGGTGAGAATCGGAAGAAAATCGGGGGAAAAACCCATGAGATTACATTGGTCTCGAAAACGTTGGGATGGGGTGGGAGGCTCTCACCGGAAAGGTTTAAGGGGGTTGGCAATAAGGGAACGCTGCAGAAGAAGTGGGATGAAAAGTTATAAACCACTCCGCAAAACGGAAGTACGCTATACTGAAAAAGCTAATGCCTTCAAAAGTATAAAAGAAACTTCGGCTGGAGTGTCGAATAGTCATCTCTCTAACACCCTTAGTTCCCGAAAAAGACATCGAAGCAATGTGCAGGGGGTTGGGACTGAGGTACTATTGTAGTAATAAATTTCCCATTTGTTCCCAGTTAAGAAAAGAGGGTCATCCTTAAGATACACTGGTTCGGCAGAAAACGAGGTGGTGCCTAAATCATGAAAGGGTCATTTGGGGTTTGGGGAGGTCCTGATCGGTGAGGGGAAAACACAACTTGTTCTCCCTGTTGGGGAATGTTGAAATGGCTACATGGAACGCCAGATCTCCAAAGTCTCAAAAAACAATCAACTAGGTTGGAAGAAGAATGAAAGGGGGAAAAACTCCAACATCAAAAGGGTTCTTGTTCTGAGGGGCACCCCACTCTAACTGTGGCGGAAGACCTGTGATCATGCTCCGGGAGGGGGGGAACCTAGTACTTATCGCTGGAAAGGGGGTCCCCTCGACTGTTCCATGGGGGAAAAAGAGGAACTGTTAATAAAATGAACAAAACCTCCAGAAGTGGATAAAGTCTGGCTGTGGGAGGAAAGGGGGGGGGGGAAGCACTGGGTACAACCCGTGCACCCTAGCCCCGGTTCACGTTCTCATTGAAAAAGGTAAGGGACCGCTGTCCAGAACGGCTCCTATCGGACTTTGTTGATGAAACATTCAGAGCAGGTTGTGGCCGGGGCAAGGGTTGAAGGAGGGTCAACAATCATACTTAGGTTCTCTAAGAAGAAGGGAGGCAAAAAAAAACGTCAAATCGATAAAACCACCCCTCTCATGCGCAACAATGTTGGCGCGGATGTGAGAAAAAATTTTGAGGAGAAACTAAAATGACCTGGCAGACCCGAGGGACCAAATCCACACCGGAGCAAGGGGATTTCGTATGCTTCAAATGGTCTCGCTACTCTCAAAAAAAAACCTAAGGCTGGGATAGACAAAATGCGGGTGGGGACCTAAAAAGCGAGTCAACGAACTGTAAAAGGGAACCTAACAATCAAAACGGGGGAAAAAAGAAGGAGGAAGAAAGGCAGCTTGGTGCACGATGTCCGACGTAAAAAAAGGAACCTTCCAAGTAAAAACGTCGGGGGGGGAGGGGAATGGGACGAAAGGTGTTTGTTCACCACCAGGAATACGATAAGGGGTGCAGGACGACGGGGGGAGGGCGTTATTCCGAACGCAAGTTGGGGGACTGTCGTTTAAGGTCCTTATCCATCGCCCAGAAAAAAAGCCTCGCCAAAAGGGGAAGTTTGCTAAACGGGAGGGGGAAACGGGGGGAAAAAAAGACATCAACAGAAAGGTCAGGCGAAAAAGACGAGCGAAAGCTGGGTCCGGGGGGGGGTGCACCGCTGACACGGAGAAAAGGGACAAATTATTCAAGGGGGGGGGCGAGAATGACTTACCCCATTATTTCAAAAACGGAACCACGGGTCTCGGGGGTCCGGACCTCCAAAAAGGAGATATTACTACTTTTATAAAGCCACAAAAAAATGCTAAATGCCGTAATCAGCAACCTCGGGCCGAAACTCTGAAAGAGAAGAGCAAAGGGAACAAAAAACTAAAAACGAAACCTTCGACCGGGGTAGGGGGAAAACCCCAAGACTGGCACTTCTTAACAATATGAAAATCCGGCTCCAATCTTAAAGCCAAATTTGTAAAAATGCAAAGGAACATTCCTTAATTGACCATTTTAATCCTTAAAGGATTTAGACTGGGGGGACGAAAGTGAAAAACGAACCTAATTAATGGGACAAGGGGTCCCTATTTTGAAGTATATGTCGTGGAAATCCGAGTTCTGCCAACGGGCGCGGCGAAAAACGAAAAAAAAAAAAAGGATTGCGACACGCTGACCGACCAAGAACCAAAAGGCCGGGGTCCTCCCTGGGGTTCTGGGGGGAAAGCCGGATGGGGGGGCTCGACTTAAAGCCATCTTTCAGCAAGGTAATTGTGACGAGAAAAGAACGATTTAAGACTGTTAAAAAACTCCTTCCCCGGGACCTAAAAATGTGAAAGGTCATAAGATAATCGACGACGTCTCTTGTCCAAAAAAATTGCAAAAAAAAAAGGCATACAAACCGTTCTCTAAAGGACTGGAATGTCACAGGAAATGCGGAGAGGGGGAGTCACTTCTAAAAAAAGAGAAAACAAGGGTGGGGGCCAAATTTTAGGGCCACAAATTCAACTACCAAACGCCGACAAATCCAAAAAGGGGGGGTCTAAAATTCACCTAGCCGCGCGCATTTTCAATCATCAAAAGCCGACAGGTGCCGCGACTTCGCGCCAGAAAGACAATTCTCTTTCGAAAGGGGAAAAACAGCCTTCGCAAAAAAAAATCTGCAAGCAAGGAAAATACTGCACTAAAAGGGGGGGGACGGGTCTTACTCTGAGGAAACGTGCCCTTTGTAAAAGCAAACCCGGGGCGAAACCCCTTAGCGGGACACGAGACAGACCAGTCCGCTTGGGGGGAACAATATGGTAAAAAAAAACCCCGGGGGGGGAGAAACAGCCCTCGAACTAGGCAAATGTCTAAAGTCACTCCTTTAACGGGGACCATTAACTCATAAAGATTGACGAAGAGCAATCTGGGCGGCAAGGGGAGATCTGGTCACTGTTCTTAAAGGATCTACAAGACACAAGGACATCAAGGGTCCTCATTGTGGGGGAAAACCACAGGTAATTCCAGGGGCAGGGAGTTGGCTATCGATCGAGGCCCCATCACTGGGAAAGAACAACCAAAAAATTATTAAAACGGAAGATTGATCAGATCAGAACCTCTTGGTCAAGCAGAGGCCCATGAAGATTCCCTTAACTAGGAAGCAAAAAGGGGTTCGCTTAAGACAAGGGAGCCCTACTCTCTCCTGGAAAATCCTTTCCAAATGCATCTGTAATGGGGGCTGTATCACCTGAGGGGAGTGAGGGGTAAGGGTACTCAGCTTCTGATTGGAGAAGATGGGGCAACATTTTTGGTTTAAACTCGGACGAGGTTATAACTAAACGGGGGCCTAGACAAGGCCCTGGGTTGTGGGGGGGGACCAAATCTCCTCATTCCTGTCGAAACGGCCGGAATGACCAGAACATCTGGAGTGGCGTGAAAAAAGAGGAGTTGGAGAAGGAGGAAAAAAGAAAGCAAGGAATTGAGGGGAAAAGAGGGGAGGGCCTTCAGTCCAAACCGGCGATTATTAGGCAAAAAAAAAAAAACAGCTCAGGGTGGGGGGGGGGAGGGATTTTTGGGGTGGGTTCCCGTGAGCTGCTCGAGAAAAATTGGACGTCCAGGGGGAAAAAAACAAGCCACATTAAAGAAGTGATCGAATCGCAAGCGAAACCGCAAAACCACCACAGGCGAAAACGTTGAGGATTCGCGCGGGGGGAAAAAGGGGCCGGAAGCCGGATGACACTGCAGGATCTCGATGACTTAAAACATTAAACGGGTCCGAAAAAAAAAAAAAAAAGGGGAGGTTGTCAGTCAGGAAAAAGAAAAAGAAAGGAAAATAATCACCGGAAAACACCCCACCGGGGCTTTTAAATGGGGGGGGGGAAAGGGTAAGGAGTAGCCCAAGTTCAGGGGGGGGGGGGGGGTAAAAAAATACTAAAGGGAAGGTTTGGGGGACTTTATCCCCCGTGGGGCATCGTCCCAATACCCAATCGATCGGCCCACAAGACGCCCGCCCCGGGGCAAATGTAAAAAAGAAAAAACGGCAATGTTAACGTGGTTCACAAAATCTGTCAAGATATACATCCAACCAGGGGAGGGATAAAAAGACTGAGGCCACAGTACAAGTTTCAGGGCACTCCGTGGAATCCGGAAGGTGCGCGGGGAGAAGGGAACCCCTGAGGAAATAGCCTCCGCGCTAATTGAAAAGGAGTCCAGCGGGAAAAAATAAAAAGGCCGGGAACGACTTCTGACCTAAGGGGCTAATGAAAAAGCGAGAATTGTGTGTCGTTAAAATCCTAAAAAGAACCAGTTTTTTAAAGCAAGGGGTTTTAAAATCCTGAGAAGGAGCTAAACACGGCCCTCACAGGGAAGGATGAAGGCTCTTCCATTCACCATCCATCTGCCCTGGTTTAAATCCAATGAGGCGGGGGGGGGTTTTGAAAAACTGGGCCGGATTAAACGGTCTCTCTTTTATAAATAAAAGAAGGCCGTGTTTGAAAAGGTCTTAAAAGGAGGGGGAATACAAAACGTAAATCGTAGACTCGGTGCGGCCTGGGGGTTGGGTGGGGGGAGGCACTTAACGGGGGGTCTGGCGTCAGGTGAAAAAAACCGGTTGGCAAGAAAAAAATACCGCCTGCGAAAGGAAGGGGACTTCGAATTCCCGGGCAAACGCATGCGCGGTGAGGTCACGAACCGAAAAAAAAAACCAAGGGGGTCGCCGACGAGTCGAAGGAGCCAAGAATGGAATACCATGAGACGGATCAAGCGGCGCTGGGAAGAAGTACGCCCAGATCAGGCCAGTCCTATCTCTTGGAAGAAAGGGGGACCAGAAAAAGCCCGGGGACTCTCGAGGAGGTCAAGGGGAAACATGGGGGGGAATCGAGGAAATCTGGAAAATGGAAGTGAATTGCCGGAGAAATCGGATTGCCGTGGGAGGGAGAGGGTCAAACTGAAACCGTCCTGGAAGGGTGTCCGAAGGGCCAAACCACCAGGGGGAAGGGAAGGGGAAGCGAAACAAAACCACTCTGATCGACTGATGGACCAAGAGTCGCACTGTTTGGTCCATAACATCGGCAAAAAAAAAACCCCGTCGAACACTGGCCGGCCACGCTTGATCCCGGTTCACAATGCGCAAACAAACCTAATGGACGCCAGCCTTATCCATGTGAGGTGGAGGGTGAACATGGGTGTCTAAGGGTCAACTTTTCTAGGGCCAAAGGGCCAGTAGATGAGACATTGACGGGAAAACAGGGCTCCGGCGATGCGCCTAAAAACACGGGCTGGGGGTGTCACAATCCCTCGTATGAGGAGGGGAAATGGGGAAAACTCTCCGGTGGGAAAACCCCGACCCTTTGTCTGTTTGGAATTCACAAAAAACTGTGAACCGCCCGCTGTGGTGAGATCGAAACCTCCAACAACAACAGATGAAAAGTCGGACCAAAAAAGTAAAAAGGAGTAAGAATCACCAAAACAAAAGGGCCACGTTTGCGAGAAACATGCACAAAAACCACGTCAATGACCGAAAGATGGGCATCAAAGCCACCCCTCTTTCGAAGAAAAATAAATCAGGACTTGTCCAAAAAAACCGAAATGACGTTTTCACCGTAAGCAATCGTAGGAACGGAAAGAATTGGGATGCACGGTCTAACAGGGGGGGTTTAAAAGAAAGCGGGAAGAATCAAGAAGCCGCACCGAAACTAATTTCGAAGGTCTCATGCCGATAGCTGTGAATCTAGAAAGGTCCAACAAGTGCTCTATCCAAACGCTTGGGTGGAAAAGGAACGGAAAAAAGAGCAAGCTTCCCTTAAAAAAAACCGGCCGGGGTGCCCTGACGACACCAGCCAGACGGTTTATCGGACTAAAACCAATCCACCCTGCCCAATTCGCGCGCAAAGGCAATATACGAAAAAAAAATGGGGGAGATTCTAAAAAAGTGTTTGCCGGCGAATCCCGAACTAGGGAAAAAAGCGCAAACGGACACCTGTCTTCAGAAGAAAGGAAAATGCCGGCGGATGATAGGGTTCAGTCCACACCGACGTGCGTGGCAGAAATGGGGTGTGTATATCTCGATCGACGCCTTCGCGAAATCGAAGAGGTCTGACCGGGGAAACCAAAAATCGCATCATCGCTGCAGGGAAGGCCATGGAAAAACATTCCAGTGAAGTCCACCCGCGGGGTGCTGATTGAGTCCAAAAAAAAGAAAGGGGTGTTAAACATGGGGAAAAGGTAAATAACATGTAATTCAGACGCAACATTAAAGATACCGAGCATGAGAAGTTGGGGCACGATCGGGTTCGTCGGAAAGAGAAGAAGACAACCAAAAGGGGACGCATATTTTCCTGGGGAAAAGCCGAAACAGATCGACAATACATCCCACAAAAGTTTCTGGATCACGAACTGAGGTGCAAGGGGGGCCGGCAAATGCCCGTGTACCAAGACCCATTGAAGGCCGTCAAAAAGATTAAGTACGGACGACCATGACGTTCCGGGAGAGGACTACCCACCACCATTATCTCAGAAGGACGAGAAAAAAACCCCTCCCTCCATCTAGCCTGCCAACAAGAAACAGGGGCACGTCCCATCAGGGAATCGCACTAAAACATGAGGATCCTCAAGAAGCCTCCTCCGTGGCTTATCGAGCCCCCAAATCAATAAAATGTCCGGGGGGGGCGGTAAAAAAAAATAAGCATTTTATCCTCCCTGTGGAGGGGGGGGACGGCTGATATTTCCACAGACGATACATTGCCGTTGGTGGTTTCATGTGTACAATAAGTGGGGGGTAGTGGTGTCCAAGGAGGAGGCAAACTAAGATTGCAAACAGGCGGAATACGGAAGACGAACAAAACCGGGAGAAAAGTTTTCTGGCAGCGCGCGGGCTTACGACTAGCTAAAAAGACTTGGGGGTAATGTGCTAACGAACACGGAGACTTCGAACCACAACAACACGTACCAAACCGACACATGGAATTGGATCACATACGGGGTGATTCGCAACACTAAGTGCGGACTGACCGGAAGGGACGTCAGGAAGGAACCTTCAAAGTAAGATCCCTCAACTTGGTTCTCGAGGGGGAAAAAAAAAAGGCCGGTCAGATGGAATGATCACGGAGGGGAAATCGCACAAGGGTGGGGGTCTTTGTGGGGAATGGCAAAAGTTCAGGGGGTCAAAAATTTAAACGTTCACGCAACCAAATATGTGACTCAAGGAACACTGGAAAATAAATCCGAAATAAAGGGGAAAGTTTGGTTGCGACCGCCAGGAAAAAAAAATTCTCGGTCTCAGAAAAATACTCAATTCTCACAGAAAGTATTCGGCGGCCGTTCCAACCCAACACCTAGATCAGGCAGATTTTACGGAGAAGGGGGCCCTGGAGGAACGAGAAATCTAACCTTAGGGGGGTGCGCAACCAGTGAGGGGGGCAATCTTCAAAGGCGGGGGTAGGGGAAAAAAATTACGCCGCTTACCGCACAAAAACTCCTGGTGGGAATAGGGGACTCCTTTGGGAAGTGCGTAAAGAAATGAAAAAAAAGGAACCGATTCATAGTCTTCGGCGGGAGATGGGGTTCTGATCAACGGGAAATAGGGAAACATCTTCCTCTTGACAAGGACTGGGCAATTACAGGAGGAAGGACAGAAATCAGGGTCAGTCATATC
>Ga0179593_1647137_pt1 | contig 12933 bp, 7 predicted proteins | sample CZODoug2_1_08_16_FD_185931 | JGI IMG/M metagenome (GOLD analysis project Ga0179593, IMG submission 185931) | Vadose zone soil fungal communities from Angelo Coast Range Reserve, California, USA - CZODoug2_1_08_16fungal (PacBio error correction) | ecosystem: Environmental > Terrestrial > Soil >...
TTCTGGAAAGGACATCTTATTTACCTGGGACAAGGATACTTAGCACAACAGACATCATTGCCGCGTGTTCGTGACGGAGAACACGCAGCTAAGTAGGAGTGTCGGTAAAGACAATGTATCGCGCCAAAAGCCGAAAAGGTTCCCCGAACGACTCAAGACATGGCGCTCAATACGTGCGATGGGGGGGCAAAGTGCAGCCGCGGGGCCAACGCGACAAAAATTTACCGAATTGAAAAAGTGCAGGTTGCACAGGTGGGTTAGGGGACTGGCGAAAGCCCGTCCTGGAGGAAAGGGAGAAGGGGGGGCCCAAAGACAATTATGGGGGGGGGAGGCGCGGGAATAGTTCCTGGATCGAACCAAAAAAAAAATAAAACCGCGGCGGGCTCGGAAGAAAAATAGAAATTCACCACAAAAGAGCTTACGAACATGCAAAAAGTCCTTTCACGCGGTTAAGGTGTGCAGAAGAGGTCTTTGTCGATCTCGGAAAGGGGGGGGGATAACAATCTGGTAAAGTACGGCAATTGGTAATCGTTGGTAAACACCTCACGAACCAGCAAAGAAGATATCGCAAACATGCCAATTGCGGCCTTGGGGGGTCGGGGGCCCTGGGGGCGAGCTTCTAAAAAGGAGCACGGGAGCTGTAGGGCCGATTCGAAAGGGGTCGAAAATCGGAGCTAGAAGATAAACTAAGACAGGGATATGTGTACTCAAAAATTGAAAGAGGGGGGGGGAAAAAAAGTGTGGGGATACCAAAGAACCAAAAAAGCAGAGAAAAACGAGGACGTTAACGGGGGAAGGAACCGGGGGAAAGGAAGCGCGTGGGACCCCCGCGAATAAAACTAAAAGAGGGAAAGGACAACAACAAAAGTGAATGAGGGAAAAAAAAGAGGGATATTAGGTGTTGGGTTAGCACTTGATCTGCCTTTATTTATTACTGTAGAACCGATCCACGAAAATTCTGGTCGATGGGGATGGTGGACCAGCAAAGGGTTCCTAGTTAGATAACCCGAGGAAAAAAGAACAGGTGCTCAAAATAAAAATTAATGAAACGATCCTCTCTAATGTGTGTGGCCCGAAATAAAATTCCCTCCAGGCGACGAAACTGTGGCAGCTCTAAACCCCGACGACGCCGAAACAAGCGTCCTCCGGCATTTGAAGGGAAAAAAGGACGGACGACGAGAAAAAGGGAGCACTAATCAAGCCTCAGACAAGGCAAAGAAAAAAAGGGTGGGGGGTCCCGGGGGGGAAGTGGGGTGGACAAACGGCGTGGAGGTAAAAGAAAATCCGAGAAGCACCATGGGTGTGGAAAAATCCTGTGTTGGTCACGTCCGTACTATTCGGGGTGCGGAAGGATGTGTGGGAGAAAGAGATTGGGGGGGTGGGGGGAGGTTTGGGGTCTTGCCGTGGCCAGAAAAAAAATCTAAAACCCCATTCGGCAACTGTCGGAGGGGAGGGAACCTGCGAACAGAGGGGAAAAACCAGTGAAAACCGGGAAGAATGAGAAACCGCGGATAAAACCTTCTTAACTCAAGGGGGAAAGTTGGGTAACCGGCAAAAGGAGGCACACTTAAAAATAGCAACTCCGTCCAAACGCGATTTAGGAACTGGTCCCGTTTGCAAGCGACTGAGGGATGTCCTGTGAAAAGGTAAACACCACGCTCATCAGAGAAGAGGGTGTCGGGGCGAGCCTCTCTCCTCTCATACACCCTGTATGTTCATTGGGTGAGTTCATCTTCTGTCCGCTGAAGAGGAACCCTTGCGGCACCTCAGTTCGATTTGCCCCTATCTCGCCCCCGGGGCCAGGATGCCAGGCTAAGGAAAGAGGAAAGGGAAAACCGAGAAGTGGCCTGAGGAAGGTTCGAGGACCCGGGCCCTTTGAATGCCGAGGAACACAAGGCCAGTGAACTGCGGCGGGGGGGCGGAACACCCAAATGGGAGTGGGTCAGACGTAAAAATGGGGGAATGAAAGGGTAGGTTCGTGGACCGATCAAGTAATCCGGGGCGCTACCGACAGCTTGAAAAGAACGGACTGGCTGATTGTGTACATTGGTGATTGAAATTCTCGACAAAGTGGGGGTTTCCTCTCTGGTAGAAAAAAGGGCTGAACAAAGACAGCTCGGTTCGATACGTTTCTACTGGCAAACGAGGGGTCGATTGTCCGTAAAAAAGGGGGAAAAAAGAAATGTGTGTGGAACCAGTACCGCGGCCTGAACAAGTATGGGTCGTAGGTCCTGGAGGAAGATCACAAAGTAGTATAGCAGTCAAGAAAAAGGATACAAAATGGTCGGGTGGCAAGAAAATGAAGGAGGGACCACCACCCTATCTGAAACACACGGTTCAGAGCAGGACAGGTGGGGGGGGGGAAAACAAAAAACGCGGGGTGCTTTGTACGAGATAGGGTGATTGATGGGATCGTAACGGCGTGTGTACGACCAGACACTAAAAACTTGACAAAGACTTTGTCGCCCGCGTCTTGGGGAAAAGGAGGGGGGCACTAGTCTCAAGGACCGCAAAAATTAAACGAAGATATGTCTACCATTCAGCCCCGGACCATGACACAAAGGAAAGCGGTGCCCTACTTGCAATTCCTTGGCGGCCGATCGTAAACCTATGCAAGGCAAAGGGCAACTGGCGATCACGTAAAATAAACCCGCAAAGCATATAAAAAACGGGAAGGAGAGCGGATTGGGTGGTGAATCATCGGGCTAAAAACTTGCGGGGACGGGAGAATTCGCTTCCGGAAGGTCTGTGGGTCAGTGTGTCTGAAAAATGAGAAAGAAGGTACAGAAACATCCTTCGGAGTAAATAACTGAGGGGGACAAATGGTGGGTCCAGGAGCAAGTGGCCAGTTTCCGCGGGAAAAAGGCCAGTACACGCGGACCAGAGTAGTATGGAGGTTGCAAAGCCTAACAGGGGTTCAATCGCGGGCGGCGCCTGCGGGCAAGAGAAGGGTCGCAGCGTTGTTCAGGGAATCTGGGGACATAAGAATTGGGGGTCCTCAATCAAGGGACGGACAAAAAAGGGCTACATGAAAACGGGCCACCGGACCGAACACTGTTACGCAGTAGTCTATTTCTGCTGTGTGCGAGTCCTACGGATGGCACAAAAGGTTAAAAGACTATCCTGAGGCAAGGGGGGGGGGAGCCACTATTGCCGGAGGAAGCCTGGGCAGGCCGTAGAATTGATAAGGTCTGCTCGCAGGGGGGGGGCCTCAGAGGGGGGGAGAAAGTAACTTGTGAGATAAGAATTCCTCCTAAAAGGGACATAATGGGTAGAAGGGGGAAGAGGCTGTTGTCCACGGGGAATTTTGCGCAGATATCCCCAGGGGGGGGGGGGGGTAAACCCTTTTCTCTGGCGACGGCACAAAACTCATACATGGAATGGAAGGACAGATCGAAAAGGTGGCCGAGGTGGGGGAGAAGTGCACGTGTATGGGAAAGACGAAAGAAAGGGGGAACACGCGCTGTCATGTCGGGGTTTCATCGGCCTAGGAGGACGGTTCTGTGTGCTTATCAGAAAGAGCGGGGGTAAAATGGGCCGGACAGAGGTCCGAACAACCTGGTGCATTTTCAGAAGGCAAAGGGGGATAATCAAAGCACTGTCATAGCAACAAGGGAAGTATGGGCCAATAAGGATACTTATAAAATAAAAAAAACCGGGTTTAAAAGAAAAAAGCGTGTAGCACAGGGACGTAACACCCATGTGTTTTAACTAAGCAACACGGGGGAACGAAAGTAAATACCGCAGGCTGCGGAACAACCGGGATCCAAGGGGAAAATCAGACCACGAAAAAGAAAAAGGCTCAACGTGGTCCTGAACGGGCATCCTGGGAAATGGAATCGAAAAGTAGGTGGGCATTCAGGATAACATTAATGGCACCAGCGATAGAGGGGACTTGTGGGGTCGCGGCGATGCCGGTGAGGCTGAAAGGGCACCAGTTAGCCAAGGCAGCGGGGGGGGGAGCAATTCCGGTGGTTACCGAACCTTCAGAAGACTACCAAAGCAGGTTGTGCGGAAAGGAAAGGGGACTTCTCGGCGAGGAAGGTTGCTCTATCGCCGGTCGAGGCAAAAAAAATGACTCCACCTTGGAATGCTCCTGCGATGGGGAGTGAAGACACGCCACGCAGAAAAACATGGGAGCGCAGAGTTTAGCGGGGGGCGCTAAGGGAGCGGCTTTACAGTGGGCTATGGAAAAGAGTGAGAACAGGGGCGAAACCAAACAACCACGGGGGAGCCGAGACAGCGAACTTCACGATATCGGGCGACCAGCACCTAAATGAAGGGCCCTTTCTTGCCCAAAGGAACTTATCAGAATTGGAAGGCACTAGGGATAATTGGCAGGCATAGGTGCAAAACTCGGATGAAGAGTTCAAGGTTTTCCCGTTTGTTTCGCTTCAGAGACCAGAGCAATATCCCCCCTCTTGCGGGGGCAACGCTCTCTGGCTTCAGTCGGAATCAGCTCGGTGTGAAAAATCACTGGGCCCGGTTGCTGTCCATTTTATCGGGCCGGTGGGGGGCCTGTTCATAAGTCACGCAGCTATCCACAAAAAGCCGCTAGGGGCAGGACGGGGCAGAAAACCGACTTTGCAGCCGCTTCGGGATCAGACTGCGAGACATACCAGCCCGGGGTGAAGACCAAAGTACGGGCTGGCAAAGTGGTCACGACAATATAACAGAGGTGATCCTATCGGCTAGGTACGGTGGAGCCAAAGGGGCCTGAGGGACACACCTTGCGACGGATCAATGCGGACGACAGCAGGGACAGGATCAACAAAGTACAAATGGGCTTAACTTGACTGTACAGGCGCGACAGAACCATGGGCGGCACCGAGGCCGAAATCGAAGGGGAACTAAAAACTAAAGAAGGACATAGATCAACATTCATCGAGGCGAAAAAAGAAGCATAAGGTTTGTTGGAGGAGGGATCGACCAGGCGAGCACCTGGGGGGCGGGGTAACGGGGGGACCGTGGGAGCACAAAACTAGCATACTAGCTAAGGGGAGGTTACCGACGGAAAGAAAGGTCGGGAGGCGTTTGCAATTTCGCGAGGAAAAGCACATGAAACAGGAACGAGTAAGACATAAAAGGGTAATAAGTTTTGGGAATATATCAAGAGTAAAAAGAAAAGGAGGTCAAAAGAGCAGACCGCAGGCTGCATGCAACATCTATTACTGGAAAGTAACTAACCCGATCCGAGGGGCTGGGGACACCTAAGCGGCTTGGGAGAGATACCCAAAATACACGGTCGGAGACTTTCCTGAAACTGACTGGGGGGGAATGTGGGGGCCATTAGGAATCAGACCATCTAGGAAGTGATCCCTTTAAAAAGGATCGTGGGGACTGGACGCGTCAATAAGAGGGCTCGGCAAAACGGTGGAAGACCTGAACCAAAGGATCGCTACATGGAACAAAAATAGCACTTCGACTCGCCGGGAGGTGGCTATAGATCAAAAGATCACTCAACACACAAAAAAAAATATAATTAAAAAAAAAGGAGAGAGGGGCCGCAATAGCCTCTCGGATCTCTAAATGTATAACAGGTGACACCCATTGTATCAGAGAATTAAAAAGGCGGGTACCATGATTAAAAGGGGGCTATAACTGAAAACATTCTGGCAGCTCGAGACTACGAGAATGATTAAGGTGGGAAACAACTAGTAACCGGATAGGTTAAGCTCGGTGGGGTTGGTTTGAAAAAAATTACCGAATAGGTAGGGATCAAGCAAGATAAGACTGGGTGATTAAGGGGTTTTGATCTGAAATAAGTTGCTTTTCAAGAAGATGTATAGGTGCAACAGAGCTCATTTGAATGGGAGATGTAGGGTCGATATTTTTGGAAGAGTTGGCAGATTTTCTTTCAAACCTTAAGACTAAGCCCAACCAAATTCGGGTAGGGGACCAGGATCTGCGCTCCTGAAGAAAAGGGGAAAGGCTCGAATTGCAACAAAAGCATCCGGGGCTTGAATGTTTGGTCCCGGGCAAGAGAGGGGGAGCAAAAAAGGCACGGGGGGGGGAAACATTAAAAGGTGTCGAAAAGGAAAAGTCAGGATAATTACATCCAAAAATAGATTAAAAGGTCGGTCGAATTATCGGAGCTATCTTGGAAGACAGGAGAAGGGGGGCTCGAAAAAATTGAGAACCAAGAAGTTGAAAAAAGATCGTTCTCTGGGGGGCAGGATCCGGAGTGATGCCCGGTGGGAATGGCTCAACTTCAGAAAGCGGGACTCTCATAGAAGGTGGTATAAATCGCCACATATCTGGAATTGGCCGAACACCACTACAGGATGAAAGGACGTACCTGACCCGGCGAGGGTGCCTTTGGAGGATCCCCCGCGGGAACTCCAGTCGAAAAAAAGCGGCTCCACGTGACGATCAGGTAATGAACAGAAATAAATCAGACACTGAAAACGGTATGTTATTGGATTATCCCTGGGCGGTGGATTAAAGCCCGATAACGAAGAAAAAGCATTAGCACTCTTAGCCGGCCTAATGATACTAAGGAAGGAATATCAGCTGGTTAAACCCCAGCCTGGATGAGTCCAGATATGGATCTCAAAAATAGAGTCGCGGGAACTCAAATACGAGAAACATGTAGGAGGGTTCTGAATCCTTAAGATCGGGGGAAGATCCCAAGCGCGAAGTGAGCCTCGGCAGAAACTTTCCGATGAATAAATTCGAACATCGCCTATTTACATTACAATTCTTAACCTGAAAGTCGATGCCCACCGCATGCAAGCCAGATTACCTCCGAATGAAGGGGAAAAAATGTCGGAGCACGACCATTTTCTGAACGAGGGACATTACTAAGCGAAAAGATGGTCTCTCACATTAGGGTGTATGGTTGTCTGTCAGTGGCTGACGGGGAAGTTTTACTAAATGGGGGGTTTAGTATAAAACATAATGGGGAGTAACTCGGCGTAGAGAAATGTTTACGGGGAAATAAATGGGGGGTGGGGGTTTACAAAGGCCGGGCTTGTAATAGGTGCCATTGGGAAAAAGAGAACGACGAATGGACAGTCTCCTTTTTGCTGAAAGGAGGATTCCAGAAAAAGAAGGCTCGAGAAGAGAAAGAAAGGAATGACAAGTTACGGTCAAACCAAAACGGTGAAGGAAGAGGCCACCCTTAGGGGCAAGAACATGTTTCAGGATAAAAGGGGCGGTCAACACCTGATCAAAAATCGGAAAAATCGGAACTCTAGAAAGCGGACAGCGTGAGAAGGGAAAAAAAAGCGATACACTTCTCCAGTTTAAAGCTTTTGTTAAGTGCGCACCAAGTGCCCGCCATCGCGGGAAACAGGAGGGGGAAAAAAACTAATGGAGCATGTAACGGCTGGTAAAAGGGGAGACGAGCAAGGAAGGGCCCAAGGCTACCAGTAAAAAAATACTACCCACGACTGGGAGATGAAAAAACCTCATTGGGGCGGAAAGAAAGGAAAAGAAATCGGAAGGATAAAGAAGGAGAAACTAAATGTTTACGATGGGTCTGTGAGTGGCTTAGCCGGGAGGGATCCAGGGGGGGAAAAACTTTGGGGAACATGGAAAGGATTTTCGAGGGAGGGCTAGGGTTATCCTACGGGGGGATCAAAGAAAAAAAAAACCAGAACCGGGGCAGGCGGAGAGAAGCAAGGCAACGTATGGTTAACAACCCAGAGAAAGGCCGTGTCATTCCTTACGGTAGGGTCATACGTGAAGTCGAAAATGGGCACCAGAGGACGGAAGGGACAAGGGTCTGAAGTAGGAAAAGCCATTTATTGGAGATGGGAGAGAGGGAAAAAGGGTGCAGACTCGGTTTACGGGAGGCGCGAGTAAGAATCGACATGTCTGGGTTCAGGGCAGGTGCCTCTTGAGTATCCAATACCTTGTCTATAAATAAGGAGGGGTCCAGACCTAGTTTCGTTTCGGAATGGGTGCCGAAAGGGGGGAATACAGGCGGAAGAAAAAAAAAGAGACAGGTCGCTAGCTACAAATTATTATTAGGGAAGCATAGGAGATCAGAACGGGGGGGGAAGGTTGGGGGGTAGTTCCACACCAGGAAGGAACGGTTCGGCGCCGAACCCAAGACCGGAGGAGTGAAACTAATTATTGGGGAAGCTCCACAAGGCGGGGGGGGGGGATACCCGACGCACAGTCTATAAAATAGGAAAGCCACGGCTGCGCTCCCGAACGAAAGAATACAGTAGACGTCGAAAAACCATTCTATCAAAAAAGAAATGGTGAATCATACATTAAAAGACACATATCACGTGGGGAAAGGACCTGATAACCATATGCAGTGAATAAAAAATTGGGGAATACCGACTGACGTCAGGTAAGTGTTTCAGTCGTTTCCTTGCGCCGAACGCAAGTGAAACCTTTTGTTGTGGGTCTTAACTTGAACAAGAGGGAAAGACTCCATTGGAGACAGATGATTGGGCCCAAAGGCGAGGAAGGGGAATACTCTGGTAGCCCTAAAAAAAAAAGAGAAACAAGAGACACCCTATCGGCGTGTATAAGGTTGACCTATTTGTCGGGACGGAGATTGGGGGATGATCAAAGCAACGGGCTATAGGTGTTGGGGAAGGTTAAAAGGCATTTTCACTGAGGGTTCGGATCGCTTTTCTACCGGATCTAGACACCAAGGTAGTCTACGGTGAGGTGACATAGAGCCTGCTTAAACTGTTTCAACTTAAAGAGGGGAACTTCCAATAGGGTTTGATAACTGTCCTCTGGGATAAGACGAAGGGACTTGATGGGTTCCGCTAGCTGGGAACGTTCAGGGGGGGAATAATTTTCAGAATTCCATTGGGGGGGGGGGGACGACGTTCTTTATCTGTGACGTCTAAACTGGTTAGGGTCTCAGAGAGGGGGGGGTTGCGATTGTAAGTCAAATACGGGGGAATCTAAATGCATCAATGGGAGGCCTGGGGAGGCGGAATAGATCGCATTTAATTTCTGGAAGCAGATAAGGAAACTTGCGAGCAAGGTATGGGAAGCCACCTAGGAGAGGCAAACAATGGGGCCCAAAAGGAAAAAAAAAAAAAGTTTTACAAAGGGAAAACTGCAGTATAGACAAAGTGGTAAACCACCGGGGGCTCCGGAAGTGTACAGCAGAGGCACCTCAACCTTCCAGAAAAGACAAAAGAAATGAAAGTCTCGATAAGGGGGTCGGGCCTGAAGTGAATTCGCAGTTCAGGTAACAGAATGAACTGGCGTCTCCGAGAGAAAGGTGGGTCCTGATATTTGGGGTATGCCGATCTTTTACCCCTTAGCATCCGGCTAGAGGGAATTCTGAAACTTTGTCCTCACATTGTCGAAATATGTCCGTATCCTGAACGGGGGTAAAAATGCGTGTCACCGGCACTGGGAAAGGTACCTTATAGAGGACGGGGGAGAGGGGGGCTTGCACCGCAGCAGCCCAAAACGAAAACATTGGCCAGAATTGTTGTGCTATGTCGAAAGAGATTTTAACAGATCGAACAACTCCAACAGACTGAAAAGCGGGGTGAGAACTCCGTAAAAAGTCAATAACCAGAGATGATCCTGTCTGCCTCTTGGGGGAGGGAAGGTAAAAGGGGATTCGAGTAAAAATGAAAGGACTTAGCGAAACTGGAAATGTCTTGAAAGCCGGTTGCGTTACCAAGCTTCCCTACTGCCCTGGGGGGGATTTTTCAATTGGGGCGACGTGTCAGGATGTCCCGGCGCGGAGCTTCAATATCAAAAGATCGGGACGAATACTTGTTCTTTCCACTTGGAGAACCTAGCCAGAGTACATTTTGCGAGGCCGATAGTACACTGGGCGAGTTGCGGAGGCACAGCGTAAATAAGTGCCCAACTTCCAAGGGGGGAAGGGAAAAACACAAGAAATAGGGGGCACGTTATATTGCTCACTTGAAATAAAGGACGGAATGATATCTACTCTACTTCCATGAGAGGGGAGAAATATGGGGATCAAAGCAGGAGAGGGATTTCAATCATCTACCAAAAGCGGGGAGGGAAAAGGTGAACTGTGGCCCAGTTATAACCTCTTGGTTGGGCTGCAAGAGATTCTTAACAATTCACAAAGAAAATTTAACGGGGGATTAGGTTTGAATTCGCGAAGAAGGACGGAATCCTTAGGTAGGATCAGGGATCAAAGGGAGTAAGTGTTGGTGGGGAGGGGGAGGAATCGGATCGAACGATGAACAGTCCAAAAGAACAGGCACCGAAAGACGGGGGACCACGCGTACTTCTATACGTCGAGTCAAAGGGGAAGGGGGGCTACCACCGACGTACTTGCAAGTAAAACCTATCCACCAAGGTTAAGGGGCCTCAAGCCGCACGCTTTGGCAATTGGTTCATGAAAACCAAAATAAAGAAAAGAACATCTGATTCGCCGGGAGAATGTAGAAGGGGCAGTCAGCGCGCCATCATGGGATCGGCTAGAGGGGAAGCCTGAACCATCTAAGGAAAGAGATTAATTTAAAAAACTAGCCTGCGCGGTAAAACGACGGTCTACTTCTGCCTCATAATCTCCGAGAAAAAACAAACTTAGAATTACATAGAGGGTATCCAACGCAGTACAGCTAGGAAAGGTGCCTGAACTTTGGAAATAAAGGCATGCGAGTCCAGGCTTCACAGAGGGGAGAAACCGGAGGTGAGCGCCGCGAAGGACGCAAAATGTGAAGGATCGAAAGGGAAAACAACCCGTGCTCTCTTTTGGGAGAGGCCAACAATACCAGGCAGGGAGTATTGAAAATCAAGACCAGGGGGGGGTATAGGTTGTTTATCGTACAAGAAAAAGTGGGGCTCGAACTGGGAGTAAAGTCTTGAAAAGGTGAGCAGTAAGAGGGGAGAATGAAGGTTGTCGAGGGTGGGTTCTGGTTTGGGGGAGTTGGGGAATCGTTCCCTTCACACCGAAAAAGGATTTTGGCCCGTTAGGAAGGGAATGAATAACTGCATTACGAAGGGGCTCAAGTAAATCACACTTGAAAAGGTAAAAGTTTTCCGGGTCAGAAACGGTATGAAAAGAGTTAGACTCCGTGTAAATTTACCCCTCAGGGATAAACGGTAAGGGGAGACTATGAATCCACCTGCTTTGGCGCAAGTCCGAAGTAAGATAAGGCTGGAAGTAGAAGCGGATGGAGCTAGGTAGAAAGGAATGGGGAAAGACTTGAACAACTCTGATCTGGGGGGGTAGGAAAATTGAAGGGGTCAATGCTCGGAAGGCAACAGCATAAGGGAACCGTCAGAGAAAAGTGCTTAACTCGCAATCTTTCGGTCAGGAGTGGTCGAGGGGGAAAAGGAAGACAAGTCAGGTGTGACCCTCTGGGAGGGCGGGAAGAGACCAGTCCATGAAATGAAAGCAATCAAAGCACCTGAAACGAGAGCAAGGGGGGGGAAAAAGAACAAGCAGAGTATTCACATAAGCTTGGAGGAAGCGGATCGTATCCATGACATTTACCTGAGTACAAGCCGGGCAAAGAGCAAACACATATTGTCGGAAACAAGCTAGGTGATTAAGATAAGGTGTTGAACCAAACTCTCAATAGAAGGAGCTTGCGATGACTCAATAAGAGACTAAACGACCATCGGCCAGAACATGCTATAGGGGGTCTGGGTTTCGTTTCGAAAAAAGAACCAAGGTCAGGCCCAAAAAAAAGGATTTAATCAAGAGCTGAAAAGAAGTTCGTGACCCTTCAAGTCCTCCCGGGGGTCAAACGAGAACTTGATCAAGGAAGAGGAATTAGCTAAAGGATCGATTTCCTCAAAGAACTTACGGGACTAAAATCGTGACGGGCCACCGTTCTTGAAAATGAATAGAAATAAAAACGTGTCTGAAAGGCAGGCTCTTCAATGAGAAAGGATGACAGAGACAGACACACTCGCGTTTTTGGATGTTGGCGGATGGGAAAGTCTGATTTAAGAAATGTGTGTGGACACAGGGGGGAAGACCAGTGTCATCAGGGGGAGTTTGAAAATGGTGGGTTGTTTGGAAACATGGTACTTCTTTTCTAGGGGGGAGAAAATGGGGGAAGGGGAGGGTTTGAAGGCATAAAGGCATTAGCAAACTTAACTGGAGCCAGGTTCGGGATCTGTCGGTAAATAAAACAGGATCTCGTTAACGCGAGACGATGACTGTTCAAAGGACCGCGCCACACACTAAGCAACTTCAGATCCCCAGGAAACCACAAGCAGGGAGGGCAGTACGGCACGTCGGGGAAAAATGCAAGAAAAAGACCCAGGCACATTCCATTCAAGAGGAACACAAGCCCGTAAGCCGAGGGGGAGAAACAAGAAAGCCAATATCTCACTGATAGGGGCTTCAGGCTCTTGTTGGGGAAGAATTCCGGCACAGTGCCCGCGCTCAGGTGACTTACCTAGTACGGGATCGAGGGTACAATGGAAGTCACTCCATCTGAAGGGGGACGTACTTCTCGACACAGTGAAGACTCATCGACTTTGAAACTTTGGGCACCAGCATTGAGCCATAAAAAATCGGGCCATAGGGAAGGGACGCTTCTTCCGCACGCCAGATGCCAGGGTAAGGGTAAGGTTTTCGTTTTCTTATAAGGAGAAGTCTAAAGAAGGGCCACTTTGAACCATCCTGCCAGGGGGGCGCTGGTTAAGGGGGGGAAATCGTAAGTAATAAAACAAAAACCCAAAAAAGCTTTAAGCAGACAAAAATGAAGAAAGTATCGAACACCCCAGATGCCTGGAAGACCAATTTGAAGAAGGGGTTGAAAAGTCTCTGGTGTGTCATTGCGTATGGGCGAGGGACTCTTGGCAAGTGACTGAGTATGCAACCCGAGGGGTATGGGGGGGGGGGGAAAGGGAAGTCACTTTCAGTGTCAAGGGGGCGGGCATCGTGCGGAAATGCTTTTCTCAATTGCCGTCGATATCTCCCGGGGAAAAAGAGGGGAGGGGTCAAAAAGGCAGCACACCGTGAACGCGTTTCCGATGTGAATACCAGGCTAA
>Ga0179593_1667489_pt1 | contig 12933 bp, 10 predicted proteins | sample CZODoug2_1_08_16_FD_185931 | JGI IMG/M metagenome (GOLD analysis project Ga0179593, IMG submission 185931) | Vadose zone soil fungal communities from Angelo Coast Range Reserve, California, USA - CZODoug2_1_08_16fungal (PacBio error correction) | ecosystem: Environmental > Terrestrial > Soil >...
TCAACCGCTCCTCCGCTCAAGGACCCCGGGAGGAACTCAGACCTTTGCAGAGCCTCCAATACAAAAATCGGTGCTCTCATCCCTTCGGCATGGGAAGAGGTGAGATACTTAGCGGACGGAGAGGCTTGGGCGGAGATTGGAACAGATAGGTTGACCGAATGCTCACCGGCAAACCTGTAGCAGGCGCAGGCCCGCGGTTGGGTGTGACGATCTCAAAAGAAGCTCCACGTTGCGTATGGAAAAAAGCAAGAGACTCATGCGACAGCTGATAGGGAGTGAATATGCGGCTCCTGCACACGCGAACTGAAGGAGCACGGACGCTAAGGTACAGTTCAAGACCGCCTCCCATAGCCGAATTGACAGTAATACACGAGACAAGCTCGGCGAGTGTGCGTTTGCCGGAGTGAATTGCGGCCCGGCTTTCTGGGGGGCAAAGGGAGTTCAGAGTGAAACCTACATTGTAGTATCCCTTCTGAAGGAGGACCGACCATCATGCAGTTTTCGTGAGAAAATAACACCCAAAACCTTCTTCGGCGAGCGATGAAGAAAGGATATCTCTCTCAAAAAAAAGGAGGAGATATATCCGGTAGTCTGGGTCCAAGAAAAACGCCCGCCGAACGAGAGTTTGCGTCGTGTTGTGGGGATACCAAGTCCTGGACCTCAAAACATTCACGAGACCTCAGTAGGGGAGATAAGGGGTGGGGGAAAGCACCGCACGGCGGCGCGAAACCCCAAAAGCGTTCAAGGGCCCCTCGTGGGACAAAAACGCCCAAATAATGCTTTCGAGATGACTTAGGAGAGCGGTCAGCTGAAAAAAAAGGTGGGAGGCGGTGGATTGACAGCGATCGGAGTCAGTACGGCTCCGATAAGGTTCTGCAGGTGCGGGGGACTAAGGGCACTATTTATCACGCGGCATGGGAAGGAGCGGGATTCCTGCTCGGAGCAACCACGCCTCCCGAAAAAAAAACCTTGGATGGGATCGTCAGCCAACCAACCGTTGAAAACCGCCATTATCAGAAGGGGGAGCACATCTGGCGTAACCACTGACTCAGTCAAGACAACCTCAACTTCGTAAAATCGAATAATTATCTCAACGCGGAATTCCGTAAAGAGAGGTATCGGGAAGCATATTTGGTCTTTGGTGAGGGAGGAAACGGTCGGAGGCGAGTTCCACGTAACTAGAAGCGGTGGTGTCCTAGAAACAACCGCCGAGTGGCCTCGGCGCTTCGGATCTGACAGAAAGGGGGGAGAGCAGTAGGCAGACGACAGGAGCCGATCCGGCATCTCGGTAGAAAACCCCGTGCCCACGTTCTTAGCCACGACGAGCGGTAGAAGACCGGGAGTCGCACGAAAGGGGGGAGGGTCAGAACTCAGGTAAAAAACAAACATCCCGACGAGATGGTGCTCAAGATCGGGCCAAACTGTCCTTAATGAATGCAAACTCCATAACCAAAGGTACTCTTGGAAAAATAAAACCAGCCTCAAGTTCGGACTTAGGGCTGGGGCCGGAGGGGGCGAGATTTTGGCGACTACAATCCTTTTCGGAGGGAGTAGGGGCCAGCGAAGGGGGTGGTGATCTTCAAAGAATGGCGAAGCCTGAAAGGACCACTAGTAAAAGAGAAAAAAAAGGCAAGACACCTTCTGTAGACGGACTCGCGTCGGGGTTCCACGGAGGGGCGCTCAGAAAAATCTGCGGAGAGAGTAGGTGACTGATCGCTTCTCCGGGGCGAGCGGGTTGCAAGCCGAAGCCGAAAAGCAGCTCTCGAATTGTTGGCAGGACAGTAAGGGGAGGTAGGTTGACAAATCAAGCGCAATCGCGGTTGGGAAATGCTGCAGGATCTAAATGCGGCTCTGGGGGAAAAAAACTGATATCGTCGTGGGAAGATCATGAAGGCTCCGAGGTTGGGGGGACCAGAATCCAAGACTCTACGAAACAAAAAAACAAGGATGGATGATTATAGTCAATAATGGGGGGACAGGCTCAGACGGACGAAATGAGACGCCGCTCATCAGTCTCAAGGCAAGGAGTCTAAGGGAACCGTCGAAAAAAACACATTCGGTACCAACCGGATAGAGGGGGAGGAGAAGATCAGAACTTAGCAAGGAGATCTCAGGATCGGGGGGCACCTCGATACGCGACAGCCCTCCCTCGTCAAAGCTCAACGCAGCTATACCAAGAACTGATCGGCCACTCTCAAAAAGGAAGAGAAAGCAGCTCACGTCAACAGAGGTCTTGAAACAATGGGGAGCTTTCGAAAGAGATATAGGACCTGGCCTGGAAGGGTCTTAGTGCCGGGTCGACCAATTGCAGAAGGCAAAAAGTCGAAAATCCTGGTAGTCGCCAAAGAATGCCCGGAAAAGACCTCACTGCGGGTCGAACAAAGTCCCGGAGGCTGAAGACCAAAATCAGAGAAGGAATTAATGCATCCTTAGGACTAACGGGTCACAGAAAAAAAGGATCGGCGAGGGATGCGGGTCTTTCGGGGCCGATCAATAAGTCAGAATAAACTACTGCGACCAAAAGGTCGGCGAAGAACACGCACTGGCTTCATCCAGTAGACAAAAGTCGACCAAAGAGGAGAGGCGAGTCCGCGGCGCTGGCTGCACTGGGTGTACAAAAACAGGCAGGGGCAGTGAGGCAAGGGGACAAGCGGTAATATTCACCGTCAAGGGCGACCGGGGAGGAATAGGAAAAAAAACAGCCCTTGAAAAAGGAAGAAAGAACAATAGTGTCCCTAAAAAGGAATGAAGATGATGAAAATGCGCTAAGGAGGGGTTATAGTAGCCGCCGAGAGTACACCTTTGGCGTGTGCCGGAGAAAATTGAGTTCCGGGACCAAAAAGGGGCTAGTGCACCTGAGGTGAAGGGTCGTTCCTGGGTGATTGTCGGCAAAAGAGTCGACGAATTTTTTGGGGGAGGGACAAAACCACAGAAATGACGAGCTCTGTTCGAAACGATAAGTGAAAGGACAGAATAAACTGTAATAAAATAGGGGGTAGCCAGCTCTCAGTTAAAAACGCCTCCCACATAAAGAGCAGAAATTGGGACCTGCTTATCCTAATCCCGAAACGAGGCAAAAAAGCGAGGGGGGAGGTGTTGAAAACTGACGGGAAAATTGGCTGAGGGTTCTGGCCGCAGGCGTTAAAGCGCAACGCATCTAGGGGGAGCCGGCGCAAGGGAAAAATCTGCCCTTTTCGGTGATCTGGGGAGACGTCTCGGGGGCGAGGGGTAAAGAACTAAAAGTGCTCAGACTCACAAAAAGTGAGGAGAAAAGAGGAGAGAAAGAAGCATTGATTCGTTCTTGACTCTCAGAGGTGGGGAAGCGTTTGAGAACTAGAGGAAAGATGGTCCCTGGGTGTCAAAAAGAGGAAAAAAAGGGAAACGACCATGCTCGTGTAAAGACTGGAGCTAGGAAAAAAAGACGTGCGCACAGCTGGCCAGGAACTCGGCAAAAAAAATAAGGATGAGGCGGATATTTATGAGTCGGAAGAACTCCTTGAATGCGAATTGTAAGGCGGTCTTGTCAGAGACTGGCTTCCAATAAATTGATAAGCAGGGGCCAGTAACGTGGAAACCTAGAAAATCACAGCTAGGGAAGTCTCCGCCGCTTAACGCTTCTATACCGCCTCCCAACTTGAGATATGTGGGTATAGGAGAGCAAAAAACTCAACCGCTTCTCCTCCCCAAAGGGGAACAGGGAACGGAGCAGGAGGCGAACAAGAAACTCAATACCTCCCCTGATTACTCCTTTGGGATCACCAAGGAAGCAGTAATTCACGTTAACATCTCAGTAACTAAAAAAGAAGGGGGGGTCCTTTGATGTATAGCTCGGCTTAATGCGAGTAACCTCAACGAGAAGTAACTCAGAGGAAGGCAAGGGTGTGCTCCTAAAAAAAGGGATGGACGGACCCTAACTTGCCTCTCGGGAAAAAAAAGAAAAAAGACGGGAGCTGGAAACAAAATGGTGGGGCCACGAGCCATCCTCCCGAGGAGACCTCCGCATCGGAAAATGTCCCCGTTATACGGAATGGAGGCGGAGATAACGATCGGGCATCAGGGTAGACTCGGAAGGCCTCAAGAAGATAGTGTGTGTAAATAATAAACCGAAAGCAAAAAAAAAGACAGACTCGCGACGATGGGTGGTCTTACAAGAAAAGGGAAAAGGCGTTCGGATTGCGGAAGCCGCAAAAAAAAAGGAATCAGCCTCGAAGGTAAAAGGACGGGTGCGACGCGTACGTGAGAACCTTGGCAGGCGGCCTTTGTGTTTGGAGTAAGCACGGATTTCCGAATTCGGGGGGAAACTGCAATTTGCGGACGAGCGGGGAAAGGAGGAAAAAAAACTATATCTATTTCGCAGCTAAATGAGACACCTTTCGGGCTGAAGTATTCCGGGGGGTTGAGGGATCCGGAGAAAACAAAGGGGGGGAGTCTCAATTTACGGTGGGGCTAAGGTACTGAATCGAGAATCACTCGCGGGGCAGTCGCTTTATCCTAGGGATCCGAAGCCGAATCTCGTGGGGAGGGGAAGTCGCAGTTCTGTGAATAGGTAAAGAAATCGCAATTGGGACTACGCAAAGAGGAACTTCTGCCTTTGACGAAGCCTTTTGATGAAAAAAGATTAATCGTAGGAAAGAAGGGAGGGGTGGGCCGACCCAGATAAGACCAAAACAAAGATAGGGGAGGAAAAATTGGGGAAATTCGGGTAAAAAAACGGCATAAAGCAATGATCTTCACATACGCTCAAGAATATTCAAAGGACCGATTTCCGCGGAGACCAGCATTTCGTAAAACCAATAGAAAAGAGGGTAAAAGACCACTAGAAGGAATCGGAGAGGAGAACTGAAAATCAGATAAGCTCGCGCCTCCCAGGAAATATCGATCAGACACCGGGTAGAACAACCGCAGAAAGCTTAGAAAGGAAACTGCTCTCACGGAAAGCTACTCAAGTCAGGCCATCCACGAAGGGGGGGATAAGGAGCGGTGCTGCGAATCCATTTAAAAGGAACTGGAAGGCTTTCAGAAGAGTCGTTCGACCCGCGCCGCGAGGGGGAAGGAGGCGCAAAAAATCGCCAAATCAAGCCAAAGCAAAACGGAGAGACAGGGAGCTTTTAAACCAGAGCGAGAGGAAGTTCAAGGGGAGGCAGAGGGAATGAGATTTGCCTAACGCAGGGGCCCATAAAAAAGAAATCGTCGGCGAGGGTCTGGCGGCATAGAGGGAGGACTAATAAAAAGAGGGTCTGACGCCTCACGAGAGGAGAAATCAAGATAGCGCGCCGCCTGACAGGAAGAAAAGGAATTCGACCGATATTGCCGGGGTATTATGGAATGGGGCAGATGGCTAGATGCCGCCCAGGGGGGGGTAAAGAACCGAACCGAACTTTTCGATGACAAAAGGCGAGAGCAACTTCAACCGATGCCTAAAAGACACAGGGACGGAAGGAAAGAGAAATGAAAGTTAGAGAAGGAAAGAAAGAGGCCGTGCGGATCCCATGAGCAACTGGAAGGCATTTGCCGCGAAAAAATTTTAGGGAGATAACGACGTTGATTCTGGGAGAGTGGCCGGCAGAAAAGGTTAGTGCCATCAAAAAAAAGGCACACCGTTCACCCTTGGGGGGAGGGGGGGGGGGGGGGGGGGTGGGGGGGGGGGGGGGGGGTGTTGGGGGGGGGGGGGAGGATCCGCGGGGGATGGGCTTACGACTGAGGGGCGAAGAACTTTTGGAAAGGAGGGATGCAGGGGCAAGCCTAAAGAGCTCAGAGGAGTTCTAAAGAAGTTGAATCTGAAGAAGGATAGAAAATAAGAGACGAGCCAGAGAGATATAAAAAAACACATATCCGTTAAATTGAAACGCCAGAGCGAGAAAGGGGCTAGTTGGGCGTGTGAAGGAAGGGCCAGCTGCAGCAACTCTTTCAGAGGATGCAGATTTTCCATCACAAGGAGAGAACTACATTGTCGGTCAAAGGGAAGGGGGGAAGGAAATTTTCCCAGACATCGCTAGGACACAAAAAAGTCGACGGTAACTAAGCAGGAATAACGGATCTAAAAACAAAAAAAGGGGGAAGTATAAGGAGTCCTTGTCCTTGTAGGGAGACGGGGCACGGGGAAGGGGGGGGGCTCGGGGAAATCACGAAAAGACCTAGAGGAAAGCGAGGGGTTAAAAAAAGCAAGAATGGTGGAAATCATGAAAAAGCTACGAAACCCAGAAGCGTTGGAAAAGGGGCTGCCGGACAACAAACCCAATCAAGAGGAGTTTCAGAAGGACCTAGGGAAAAGAAGCAGGTATTCGGAAGAGGGACGCTTGAACTGAAAAAAAAGCGTCGGGGGAAAGAAAAGTTCCAAATTACTGCAAAGCAGGGTAACGGCCCCAGGAAAAGAGCAGAGGGAGGACATACCAGAGCTCAAATAAAAAAAAAAAAAAAAGGGATTAAACATATCGAAAACTCAAAAAAGCGACCTCCCTGATCACCCAAAAGGAGTAACTGTGGGCAGGGCAACATGATCCATTCAATCTCGGCCATCCGAAGGCGAAAAGCGGGGGGTCTCTAACGGGAATCAAAGGCTATTTTAAAAGACCGGAAACAGTTGTCTTTGAAGAGGGATGAATGCAGTAATCCAAGTGGACAAGAGAGGGTGAAATGGGGTCGAAGGGGAAACGAGGATAGACAAGGGGGCCCTCATAAAAGGAGGGAGGATCTACACAACCAGTCCTATCAATACAGCACTAAGAAAAGAAGCCTCTCGGTCAACAAGAGACTGATGAAACGTTCGTCGAAACAGAGATCGGGGAGCAAATCTGGGGAAAAAGAGGAGGGGTAAAGCTCCCATATGACGACAGAGAACGAGAGAAATAGAAGGGCAGAAGGGCCCAAAAGTGAGTACTGAATAAGAGAGAACATGAATCTCCCTATTAAAGCGGTGAATCAGGCCATCCCTATTTTTCTTTCTGCGAGTAGGTTAGAGGGGACTTTTGTGGAGAACTAAATTCGGAGCACGACTTAAATCGATGCAAAGTGTGTCGAGAGAGGGAGGAGGGGAGATTCAATTCCAGAAGCAGCGAACAAAATAATGGTAAGAAACCTTCGTGACGGAGGGCTAGGTGAATTTTCCGTATAAACCGAAACAGAGGGGAAACCTCAGTTCTGGATTGGGAGGATCGAGATTCTGTGCAGGGAGGCGATGCTGAGGGGAGAGGAGGGGCACAAAGAAAAGAGACTCGATTTTTTGAGAGCAGAGGGGGCTGATAGGGTACAGAAGACCGAGAGCTCGTTTTTACAAGGCGGGTCAAAGGGAAAGAGACGTCGGCTAGAGATAAAACTGGAGCGGAGGGGATGAGGAAATCTTCACAGGGGGAACAAATTCACTCACAAAAGGTCAGGATGAGGGGGCCATAAAAAGAGGTAGGGGAATTTAACTCGGCGCAAAACTAAAGAATCTTCACGACGCTCATCAAGGGCAGCATCCAAAAAAGGTAAAGTCTTCCGAAGGCGGAAAACCGAGCTGGGGAGGGGGGGGAGAAAACTGAAACAAAAAATGGGCGAATGAACCGAAAATCCGAGAATGCGAGGCTGTCGGACACCTCTTAAGACGACTAAGAACGCTATTATTATGACAGATCAAATAATAAAAAAAAATACTGATAGAGCCAACTCGTTAAGATAGTCGGAGAAACGACTCAATAGAAGAAACGTCAAAGAAGGAAAGGAGGGCATTGGTGAGCGGGCGATTCCCCGGGCACCCTGAAGCTGGGAGACGACCGTCGTCTGGAAAGAAAAACTTTAAAGAAGCGACATTATTCCGAATTGGGTCGCCCAAATATAAAAAGCGATCATGAAAAAAAGCATCCAGCGGAATGACGAACCTCAAAGGGAAAAACACGTATCGGCTGATGAGGAACAGTTTCTCAGGGTATTGGAATGAACAAAAAAATTGGCCCGATGACTGGCAGATCCAACAGGCTGGGGGAGGGGAATTAGAGGAGGAGAGAAAAATCCTCGAGTCATACTACAAGAGAAGGGCTACAAGGAACTATAAAAACGCAGCGACGAAAAAAATTCATCCGTGAGGGGAAAAATTGACCCGAGAAAGTATTCCGGCGGCGGGCCTAGTAGAGAAAGGGTTGGCAGTCACTCAGAGGACGAGCAAGGGGAGAGGAACGTCCCCACGCGGGAGCAAAGGAAACCGAAGGCCCTTGGCCCCGTTAGGAACCGGAGGCATTCAAAGCGTCATTTAAAAGAGAGGATAAAGACCAATAGTTGCCGGAGACCCATAAGGAACGCATTAATGCCGATAAAGGGGAGAGAAGGGAATCGAAGGAAGTTTCGGGCTGGGGGAGCGAAGGCCAGGGGAGATCAATTGTGTAAAGGCAAAAAAAGTAATCCTGGGGAGGGAGAGGCGGCGGGCCTAGGGGAAAATTGGCTTACTATCAAAGACGTTTGGCGGAGGAATAGCAGGAAGCGAGCAACAAGTAGGGCGACTCTGTGGGATGAGAGATACGTGATAGGCTGCACCATAATAAAAAAGGGAAAAGTTACGAAAACTCATAAATCGAAAGTCATCAGAGGGAAAGAAAAAGCCGCCAACGAAAACAGAACCGGCAAAAGACGAAAAGAACTAGGTAAAATCGAGGAGGTTGTCTGGGGTGGGACGGCAGGAAATGCTTCAACGATGGAGGGGGACGAGCCGCAGGCAGCTTTTGAAACCAGAGAAATACAAGGTCGGTTGTATCCCTTCGCCTGGGGCTAGGGATTTCCCAAGGAAACGTGGAAAATAACACGATCAAACCTAGCGTAAAAATAAAAGGGAAAAGAATAAGGGAAGAAGAATCAACACCAACAACGGGGATGATGAGAGAATATCCGTCTTTTAAGTGAAATTACTCGCTCGCCGGACGGGGGAGCTTTTTCGAGAGAAAATGTGCCTGGTACCGGAAGAAAAACGCGTGATTAAAAAAGAGGAGGGAAAAGAAAAAAGGGGGGACTTACCTACGAGGATCGAAAACATAAATCTTCACCCGCGGGAAACCCCGCACCCCATGTAGGAGAATTAGGGAAAAAGAGAAAGTGTCTGAAAAGAAGGGAAAGGCGGAATCTTTGTGAGTCAACTTCTAATGAACGAGACTTTCGGAGGTCGTCACAAATTAACCGGTTCATTAGTCCGTAAGAGCGGCCCTTAAAGGAGAAATGACAGCAGAAATCGTTAGGGGCTAGGAGGCTCATACGGAAACTTATTAAGGAATCTTATCTGCATCCACAAACGGGAGGGGAAAAAACTGAAAAATACGAGGGGGGAGATAGGAACTCAACCGACGAAAGGAAGCTAAAATGAAGAATAATCTCGAGAAAGGAGAAATCCTGGAAGAAGGGAGCTAGGTAAGAAGGCAGAAGTCCTTTGAAGGGTAGAGAAAGCGGAGACGACGGGCACACAGGTGTCCAGGGAGGGGGTAAGGGGAAAAAAATCTACAAAAATAGAAAACCAGTTAAAAAAAAAGGAAGGCAGGGGGGGAGTATTAAAACATCCGAGTCCTCGGCCGCGACATCTACAGAAGAGGAAACTGGAAGGGGGGAAAGGGAGGAAACGGAGGGGAAAAAAGTGACGTCGCTGAATACGAGCCAATCCAAAAAGCTCGGGCTCGGACACTCAGAGGAGGTCCCTCTACTATCCCTAGAGGGAAGGTCTTACCCAATACAAGGAGAAACTACCGATGCCAATCTGGAAGAAAATGAATGGAAACATCCTCTGAGCGGGGCAGAGGGAAGGGGCAGTGAGGAATACGTGAGTTGGACCGGTTTGGGGGAGGATCATTTTGGCGACGAAAGGAAGATTGCTAGTAATTCGGCAAAGTCCGAAACTACTCGTAGATGTCCAACCAAAAATCTAGTCTCAAGAAATGCATGTACATACAAAGGAGGGAGGTACTGATCTGCAAATCCGATATTCGCTACGAAATAGAGGGGACTCAAAACCCCAAAACAACACTACCCCACCACGACAGGGGGAGATCGTTGAAGGAGTAAAAGAGCCTCGTTAGGGGCCCGAGTCGAGGCAAGCGGGAAGGAATTCTCGAGAATGGGGTTGAATCGAGGGAGGGCGGAGGTGGATCATCGAGCCATCTCGTTTTTTAGATTGGGGACGGGTTCATGACGGGTAGTCGGGAGATATCCGTTGATAGGGCGGGGAAAAGAAAGCTGCGAGTAGGACATCGAGGGGGGGGTAGAAAAGGAAAATCTCAGAAGTCCAAAAACGGGGGGAGGAGGAGTTTCTTTGATTCAAGGGGGACCAAAAAAGGTCTGCAAAAGATCTAAAGATCATCAGTTCTCAGAGGGAAAAAATAAGGAAAAAGAGGGCCATCAGCATTCGGAACAACCACGGCGAGTTGAGGGGGCCGATCACACTTCTAAGGCGAAGAGGAAGGAAAGTAGGCGCTTCGCTGCCCGGAAAAGGAGAAGAGGGAATCCTAGAGACGATCAGAACGAAAGAACCCCTGGAAAAGGACTAAAATTCCGTGTCCTAGAAAAAGAACCGCGCAGATCAAAAAGCCACCGAAGTGAAGGGAAGGGAGTAGTGAAGATAAGAGATACGAGGGAAGCGCTTCAGGGAGTGAGGACCACTGGCAGGCCGCGAAGACCCGAGTCGAAATCCGTCTGGTGGGTGGGTTTCGAAAAAAAAGACGGCCACAAAAAAGGGGCCAACCCTCAAGGGGATGAGGAAAACCGGGAAGAGGGTCGAGATGAGGCAAGGCTGACATATAACAGTGGCTCCGGAAGAAAACGGGGGGTCCGCTTGGTCATCTTTAGTCGGAGAGGGATGGATGGAGGGAGAATATCCGAAGTCGTTCGCCGTTGAGATGAGAAAACCATATGCGCTCATTAAAAAAGGGAGAAGCGGAAAGCTTATCCGTCGGAATTACCATTGACCAATATATTCCGGAGGTAGTCACTCCGACTATCGCCTGCTTCACTCATGGGGGGGTGTACATCCCCGAAAGCGGAAGGCATTCGATGGTCGACGAGGAGAAGAAGCACATTCAACTCTAAGAGGCTCCAGATCTCGCAGAAGAAAGTTGCAGCACTCATAAAAGAAAGAAAAGTGATGCGGAAAAAAGGAGAACGAATGGGCCGAGAAAAAAAGAATGATCTCAAGAGAGGGTCAAAGGGGAATTGAAAGGGCCGAATCAGGTTGATAGCCAACCAAAAAAATCGTGAGAAAGGCGCCGGGTGGAGGGGAGAATAGAAAGAAGACCCGGTTTGGCTGGATGCAAAGAAGAAAAGATAAAACAAGAAAGGGCGAGGAAGGTCGCGGCGTAATTACTGGGAGGGAAGAGAGGGGAATCCGCACCGGAACGAAATTGAGCCCACGACCGCAAAGCGGGGTCAGTTCGGAAGGCAAAAACCCAGACCGCATTGAAAAAGAAAAAGACGACCAGAGAACAAGAGGAAACAGAAGATGGGCGTTGTTGCGAGCAGGCCAAAACTGAAAAAGGAGGATGGTTTAGGAAGCAAAATTCCCAACCTGCTCTCACTAGGGGGGAAGTCGGAAAGGAAGGGACCAGTGCCGGGGAGGGGTGAAAAAAGCAACTTCTTCAAAAAGAAAAAAAAACTGAAAATAGAAGAAAAGTCTCCTAATCAACAAAGATATATATCAACGTCCTTCCTGAGCAGTTGGGGAGGAAAACAGAAGGAAAGAGGGGGGATTCACGAAAAGGGCAAACCTGGGCCGAAAAAGCAGAGCGATCAGGGATACCGAGGAGGAGCTCATGGTGAAAGAAGCGCTACCCAGAAGCGTGGCAGCAGCGGGATTCTCCAAGAAACCAATCGCGTCCTTCGGGAAAAAGGGAAGGGACGTAAGAACAGGGGGGAGAGAAATATGGGGGGAAGGGCGAAACATCTTGAACTGATCGAGACGGCGGGGACTCAATATACTTGCGGAAAAGCAGGCCGCCGTACTTATTCCCGTAAGACAAAAAAGCCACGGGAGAAAGGAAATCAGACATAAAGAAAACGGTGAGAAGATCAGAGAAAAAAAAAACTTGCAGAAGGGGAAAGGGGAACCGAAAGACGGGACAGCTCGTCACTCAACCTGCTAAGGAATACAGAAAAGAGCCGAAACACGGCTTACTCCTCGGCTCTATCAGAAAAACTAGTTGCAAGGAAGGAAGGGACTCATCGCCGGAAAAGAATTTGGGGGTAGGTATATTCAAAGGGAAAGTGTCCTACAAAAGTCAAGACGGGAGGAGGGGTGAGTACGGTTGAAGGTGCTTCAAACTCGTTCGGACCATTAAACTTAAATCTTCCGCGGGCGGGATCTGGAACAGGGGGCAGACATAAGACATCCTTAATCTACTAAAAGTCCTCGGTGTAGAAGGGGACCCAAAAACTAGGATGAATACTTCGGGCTATCAACCGTTCGAAAACAGATCTAGGAATTGATACCCCGCTAGAACAATCATAAGACGGAAGGTCTAAAAGATCGGCCACCTTCTTTATAGAGAAAGAAGAAAAGCCCTCGCCATATGCTAAAAGGGGGGGTCGAGGAAGAGGAGTGGTAACAAAGAGAAGGAGAAGACGTAAGGCTTGGCCGGAAAGTGGCGACGTTGGCTACTACGCAAGAGCGCTGTCGCTGTTGGAAGAACGGGGGAAGCGCTTAAAAAGGAACGGCCGAGGCAGCTACCGACTGATTACAAGCATTCGGTCGGACTGAGAGGAAGGAGTTAGATAGCGAAAAAATGCGAAGAATGAGAATCTTGCGATAAGATTGATCTAGGTATAGCGGATAGCGGGAGGCGATCCGTTATCAGGGAGCCGAAGCCATGAAATGAGGTTTAGGAAGGGGGCTGATCGTGAAAAAAACCTCAATAGGTGGGGGACGAATTCTGACGCGAAGAAAACGGGCTCTTGGGAAAGAAAACACTTTGATGCGGAGGGTATTCATTTCGAGGC